>LXNI01000617.1_pt1 | contig 39371 bp, 34 predicted proteins | sample 809091 | NCBI WGS metagenome assembly LXNI01 (sample SAMN04870527, study PRJNA318959) | sponge metagenome | biome: 01000161; feature: marine sponge reef; material: water | host: Sarcotragus foetidus | place: Greece: Milos, Mediterranean Sea | collected 2013-05-29 | depth 5-7 m
GTGTAGCCGCCGTCGACGGCCAGGATCTGACCGGTCACCATCGCCGACGCCGGCGAGGCCAGGAAGACCACCGCACCCACCATGTCGGAGGGCTCGGCCAGCCGGCCCAGCGGGGTACGGCTCTCGAAACGGTCCTTCAGCTCAGGCTCGGTCTCCCACAGGCGGCGCACCAGCTGCGTGCCCACGTGCCCCGGCGAGATGGCATTGACCCTGACGTTGTGCGGGGCCCATTCCACCGCCAGGGTGCGGGTCATCTGCACGACCCCGCCCTTGGAGGCCTGGTAGCCCACGCTGCCTGCGAAGCCGACCTCTCCCAGGATCGACGCGATGTTGACGATGGAGCCGCCCTGGGGCTGTGCCGCCATGCGACGCCCGATCGCCCTGCACGTACGGAAGCTGCCGGTGAGGTTCACATCGATCACCCGGGCCCAGAGCTCGTCGTCGTAGTCGGCCGCCGCCCCCCGTCCTCCGATCCCCGCGCAGGTGACCAGCACGTCGATGCTCCCTGAGACAGCCCCAGCCCGATCGGCGAGGGCCTGCACCGACGCCTCGTCGCACACGTCGGTGGTCACGGCCTCGGCCCGATCGGCGCCGAGGCGCTGCGCCAGCGCCTGATTGGGCTCTTCGTCGGCGTCGGCGCACACCACGTAGGCGCCCGCGCCGGCCAACCCCGCGGCCATCGGGGCGCCGAGCCCTCCGGCCGCGCCGGTGACCACCGCGACGGTGCCCTCCAGCGAGAACAGCCCGCTCACTGGTGCGCGATGGTCGCCAGCACGGTGCCGACGGCCACCTCGTCCTCGTCGCTGGCTTCCACCAGGACCGTCAGGCGGCCCGACGCGGGGGCCTCCAGCTCGGTCTCGGCCTTGTCGGTGTCGACCACCACCACCGGATCCCCCGTGGCCACCTCCGAGCCGTCATCGACGAGCCATTCCACCACCAGCACCTGTTCCACCACCCCCATCTGGGGCACCACGAGATCGTGACTCACCCGCCTGGCTCCGATCGCACCGAACTGGCTCTCTCAGATGTGGCCATGGCGCTCCAGTCCCTCCCACGGTGAGGCGCCCTCGCGCATGTCCTGGCGCACCTGCGCCTCGGAGCCGTCGATCGACTCGGCCTGCTCGAGCACTCGCTCCTTCTCGCCGCCACCGACGGCCAGCACCCCGTCGCGGCCGGCCACGATCAGGTCGCCCGGCTCCACGATGACGCCACCGATCGTCACCGGCACCTGCGACGCCGCCATCTCCCAGCGACCGATGGCGTTCAGCGGGGACAGGTCCCGGTAGAACACCTGCAGTCCGATGTCGAGCAGACCGTCGAGGTCTCGCAGGTTGCCGTCGAGCACCACTCCGGCACAGCCCCGCTGCCTGGCCGCGTTGCCGGTCAGCTCGCCGAAGTGACCCACCTCACTGCCGGGATTGGACGACACCAGCACCGAGTCGGGCGACAGCTCGTCGAACATCCGCAGGTACGACTCGATGCGCTCTATGCCCCGGTCCCACCCCACCGGTGGGCGGATGGACCGACCCTGCAGCGTGTAAGCGACCCCCGCCATGGAGTGCCCGGGCAGCAGCGGGCGCAGACTGCTGGGCAGCACCCGCTCCGGCAGACCCAGCTCGTAGAGGGCGTCGCACACCACCGACACGGAGACGCGCCGGTAGCGCTCGCAGAGCTCGGCGATCGGGATGGCCATTCGACTCTCTACCCGTCGCCGCCGGCCTCGCCGAGGTAGTGCAGCGCGGCCAGGGCGTAGATGCTGGCCGACAGCGCGGCCCCGTCGGCGTCCATGTACTCGTTGGGGCTGTGGGCCCGGGGCAGCATGCCTGGACCGTACGCGGCCACCGTCGGAATGCCGGCCGTGAGCTGGAAGTAGGGAGCGTCGGTGGCGCCGGGGAAGGCGTCCAGATCGGGGGCGGTGCCCAGGACCTCCCGACCCGCCTCGACCAGAGCCCCCACCACCGGATGGTCGGCATCGATCTCGACCGGCGGAACCGTGAGGAACCAGTCCAGCTCGGCCCGCAAGTCCGGGTCGTCGGCCCTAGCGTCGTCGAGGAAGCGTTCGACGTCGGCCTTGAGCGACTCCTCGGTCATCCCCGGCAGCGTCCGCACGTCGCAGGCGAACTCGGCGTTGCCCGGGTAGACGCCGTAGAAGACACCCGCCTCGGCCATCACTCCCACGTTGACGGTCGGACCGGTCGGGCACAGCGGGTGCTCGTCGTAGCTCAGGTAGGACAGGAGCTCGCGGTCCATACGATCGATCAGGCGAGCCATCTTCACGGTGGCGTTGATTCCCGGAAGGCGATCCGAGATCGACGAATGCATCTGGGTTCCGGTCAGGGCAACCTTGAACAGCGCCGCTCCTCTCGACACCAGGTGGACGGACTGCCATTCGGCGGTGATGCCGCTGGGCTCGCCGATCACCGCGGCGTCGGCCTGCAGGTGGCCGTTCTCGGCCAGCCACTTGGATCCGAACCGGGCACCGGCCTCCTCATCCGCGGTGAACACGAGAAGCACCTCACCCGCGAATCCAGGAGCAGAGCCACCGGCCTGTTGTGCGTGGTGCAGGGAGGCCGCGGCGTACATCATCCCGGCCACTGCCGCCTTCATGTCGCCGGAGCCCAGCCCGATGAGGTCGCCGTCGCGCAGCACCGGATCCCAGGGATCGGTCTCCCAGGCGTCCATGTCGCCGGCCGGCTTGGTGTCGATGTGCCCCGACAGGACAAGCGTCGGGCCCGGTGCGGTGCCCTTGACCCGGGCCAGCAGGTTGGGCCGCTCCTCCTGAGCCCCGACTCGGGTGATGTCGTCGATGCCGAGGGCCCGGAGCCGCTCGGTTATCAGGTCGGCCACAGCCCGCTCGTCGCCGGGAGGGTTCGGGGACGGGGTCCGGATCAGGTCCCGGGCCAGTTCGAGCACCTCGCCGTCACGCCCGTCGAGATAGGCGCGGACCCGCTCGGTCATCGATCCCGTCTGCGTCGAACTCATGGAGCCATGTCCCTTCTGTGATCGTCCGCTGCGTGCGCTCCCATTCATCCCCCTATTCGTGGAGGGCCTTCGCCAGCCGGCGGACGCCCTCGGCTATCAGATCCTCCTCGGCGGCCAGCGAGATCCGGGCCCAGCCCCTCCCGGCGGGCCCGAACACCGAGCCCGGCGCCACGCTCACCGAGTGCGAGTTGAGCAGCTCCAATGCGAAGTCGAAGTCGTCGAGGCCCGAGGCCGAGACGTCCAGCAGCATGTAGAGGGTGCCGTCGGACGCCACCGCCCGCACTCCCGCAGAGGCCGCCACGTCGAGGGCCACCTCTCGGCGGCGGCGGTAGGCGGCCAGCATCTGCTCGTACGGGGCGCGGGGCCCGGTCAGGGCGGCCTCGGCCGCCTTCTGGGAGATCGTGCTCGGGCACGACACCAGCGGCTCCTGCAGCTTGCGCAACAGGTCGGCCGTCGCAACCGGAGCGACGGCGTAGCCGACGCGCCAACCCGTCATGGCGTAGACCTTCGAGAAGCTGCACACCGTAATCACCCGACCGTCGGGGTCCAGCGGCGCAGCCGCGGTGTGCACGCAGCCCTCGGACAGCACCATCTCGTCGTAGACCTCGTCACACAGCAGCCACAGGTCGTGTCGAGCGGCGAAGTCGACCAGGTCACGCATGAGCGAGGCCTCATAGACCGCGCCGGTCGGGTTGGCCGGCGTGTTGACGAACAGGACCTTGGTCCGTTCCGTCACCCGCGCCTCGAGAGTCTCGATCTCGGGCACGAAGCCTGCTTCGGCCGCGAGGGGATAGAACACAGGCCTTCCCCCCAGCAGCGTGACGGTCTCGTCCATGTTGGGGAATCCCGGGGTGGGCAGCAGCACCTCGTCGCCCGGCTGCAGCAGCGCCAGGTACACCGAGTACAGCGCGTTCATGCCCCCGGGCGTCACCACGATCTCGTCGATGGAGGCCTCGATGCCGTTGACCCGGCGCAGCTTGCCGGCGAGCAGCTCGCGCAGGCTGGTGAGACCGCCGTTGGGCCCGTACCCGGTGTGGCCGTCGTGAGCGGCCCGCGCCGCAGCGTCGATCACGTGGGCCGGCGTGGTGAAGCTGGGCTCGCCCACCTCGAGCCGGATCACGTCGCTGCCGATGCGGGCGGCAGCATCGAACAGCACCCGGATCTCGGACCGGCGCAGCGCGGCGGCGTTCTCAGCTGGAGCTTTCACGCTGCCGTCACCCAGCCCGCCGATGGCCGCGCCGCCGTAGCAACCGATAGCTCCGAGACCGCCGCTTGGCCGCCCTTTCGGCTGGAGACTTCATGATCCTGCGGGAATGGGTGCTCTCACGGGGCCTGGGCCGCTGCTTGCGCCTCCAGGTCGGGACGCTGGCCGGGATCGAAGTAGCGCAGCGCCCAGTCCGCGCCCTGCCAGGTGACCAGACGGCCGTCACGGGGCACGAGCCTCACCAGGTAGCGCTCCCAGCCCCACGACATCTTGAGCTGCTCGGGTCCGTCGGGACCGGTGTAGCGAACGGCCATCTCCTCGGCGACCGGCACCCACTGGGAGCCCTCCCCCACCGCGGGGCCCTCGACGATCTCTGCCGTGCACTGGGCCAGCACCTTGCGGATGCGGGGATGGGCGAGCTCCTCGATGCACACCGCGCAGCGGGGCTCGCGCCGCAGGTCCTCGACCCATTCGGAGCGCTTGCGTCCCACCACCAGGAAGGCCTCGCCGTCCCACTGGTACCACAGAGGCACCACCATCGGCCATCCATCGGACTTGACGTGGGCCAGCTTGAGCAGCCACGTGCTGTCGGCGCCGGCCAGGAACTCCGCCACCTGGTTGGAGGGGATCCCGCCGGCGCCGGAATCCTCCTCGTAGTAGCGCTCCTGCTTGAATTCGCTCATCGAAACACCCCTGAATCGACCTCGGGCCCTGCGCCCATGAAGTAACCGGCCGATACTGACACACCGGAGACACACCGTGACAATCGAGAACCTGCCGACCGTCGAGACCGCCGTGGCCCCGATCTGAGCGACCTGCCGCCACCGGAATCGAGGACTGGAGACCTGCCATGACAATCGAGAACCTGCCCGGAATGGCGGTCACCGTCGAGAGGGACGTGCCCGCCACCATGCGCGACGGCACCGTGCTGCGAGCCGACGTGTACCGCCCCGCGGACCTGCCTGCGGGCGGTGTCCCGGTGCTGCTGTCGCGCAGCCCGTACGACAAGCGGGTCAACGTGTCGACCTTCGGCAACACCCACCCCTCCTGGTACGTCACCCACGGCTACATGGTGGTGATCCAGGACACCCGGGGCCGCTACAGCTCTGAGGGCGACTTCTACCCGTTCGCCCACGAGATGGACGACGGCTACGACACCGTCGAATGGGCCGCGGGCCTGCCGGGCTCCAACGGCGACGTCGGCATGTTCGGGTTCTCCTACGTCGGGGCGACCCAGCTGCTGGCCGCCGTCACCCGGCCCCCTTCACTGAAGACGATGGCGCCGGGTTTCACCGGTTCGCAGTACTACGAGGGCTGGACCTACAACGGCGGGGCTCTGGCGGCGGCCTTCGTGTGCTACTGGGCCACCGTGCTTGCCGTCGGCTCGGCGGTGCGGGCCGGCGACCGGGCCGCGGCCGAGTCCTTGTCGGCGGCGCTGGGCGGGGCCGAGGCCTGGTTCTGGCACCTGCCCCTGTCGGAGTTCCCCCCGCTGCAGGACAGCTACGCGCCGTACTTCCACGACTGGCTGGAGCACTGCAGCTACGACGACTACTGGCACCGCTGGAGCATCGACGCCGACTACAGCCGCATCGACGTGCCGGCGCTGCACTTCGGGGGCTGGTGGGACGTGTTCCTCACCGGGACGGTCAAGAACTTCAGCGGACTGCGAAGCGCTGCGGGCAGCCGTCCCGCCCGGCACGCCCAGAAGCTGCTGATCGGCCCCTGGACCCACATGCCCTGGACCCCGACGGGGCGTTGCGGCTGCGAGGGCCCGAGCACCAACGAGATCGACGACTGGCATCTGCGCTGGTTCGACTGCACGCTCAAGGGCGTCGACAACGGCGTGCTCGACCATCCGGTCACGGTGTTCACCCTCGACGGCGGCTGGCGCGACTTCGACGAGTGGCCGCCGCCGGACTCGGCGACCGAGGAGTGGTACGTCCACTCCGGAGGGCGGGCCAACTCCAAGTTCGGCGACGGCAGGCTGGACCGGGCCGCCCCCGGGGCCGAGCCGCCCGACCTCTTCGTCTACGACCCGAGCGTTCCCATCCCGAGCCTGGGCGGCCATTCGTGCTGCTTCGACACGATCACGCCCATGGGCCCCGCCGACCAGCACGGCGCCGAGGTGTCCCGCATGATCCTGGTGTACACCTCTGAGCCCCTCGACTCCGGCATCGAGCTGCTCGGCGACGTGTCGGTCACGCTGCACGCGGCCAGCACCGCGCCCGACACCGACTTCACGGCGCGCCTGTGCGTCGTGGACGAGACCGGCCGCAGCACCAACCTCCAGGAGGGGATCCTGCGGGCCCGCTACCGGCACTCGCTCAGCGACCCCGAGCCGCTCACCGGGGGCGAGATCTACGAGCTGCGGATCGACCTCGGGCCGGTCGGCGCGCACGTGCCGGCCGGGTCGCGCCTGCGGCTCACCGTCTCCAGCTCCGACTTCCCGCAATGGGACCGCAACCTGAACTCGGGCGGCCGCCCCATGCGCGAGAACATCCTGGCCGCCGTGCCGGCCACCCAGACCGTGCTGCACGACGCCGACCACCCGACCCGCATAACCCTGCCCGTCCGCCGGCTCTAGGCGGCGCGTTCAGGGTACGAGCACGGCTCGTCCCACAAAGGAGCCCGCGGCCAGATCCGTCAACGCCCGATCTGCGTCACTCAGCGGGTAGGGCACAACCACGGGGCTGACATCGCCCCGCAGAGTCAGCTGCGTCAGCTCCACGAGCTCCGGGTAGGTGCCGACGTAGACGCCCTCGATCCGGGTCTCGTTGGCGACCAGCGACAGGATCGGGGTCGACAGCGAGCCTCCCACCCCTACCGCGAAGTACGCGCCACCGAAGCCGAGGCTGGCCAGGGCAGCGGCAACCGATTCGTCGGACCCGACGAAGTCGATCACGGCATCCGCACGCGGCCCCGCCGCCTCGCCGACCTCGGACGGCGAGCAGGCGGCGTGGGCGCCGCAGGTCATCGCCAGATCCCGGGCTTCAACACGGGTGTCGACGGCCAGGACCCGGGCCGCGGACACCGACCGCAGGATCTGCACCGCGAGATGTCCGAGCCCGCCCACGCCCAGCACGACCGCCAGACTGCCGGGCCCGAGGGCGGCCGCGGCCTTGCGGCAGGCACGGTAGGCGGCCAGGCCGGCATCGCTGAGGGTGGCCATGGCCAACAGATCGGCGTCGCCGGGCAGCGGGATCAGCGACCGCTCGTTCACCAGCAGGTACTCGGCATAGCCGCCGTCGCAGTCGATGCCGGGAGTGCGTCTCTGCGGTGCCGCCGAATCGATGCCGCGGCGCTCGGGCGGGCTGAGTCCGTCCGAGACGAACGGGTAGCACAGCACCGGGTCCTCGACCTCCACCGCCGACACCATCGGCCCCACCGCGTGGACCCAGCCGCTGTTCTCGTGACCGAGGACATGAGGCACGCTGACCGGCAGCTCCCCCATCAGGATGTGCAGATCGCTGCGGCACACCCCGGCGGCCGCGACCCGCGCCACGACGTCGAAGGGTCCCTGCGGCTCCGGTTCGGCCCGCTGCTGGGGACGCAACGCCTGGCGTGAGAGTCCGTCCGGCACCTCGGTCATTACCATGGCCCGCATCGGGTCGAGGCTAGAGGGCCATACCGGCAGCTGAGGAGACCGCCATGTGCACCACCGGTGTGCTGCGAATCGGTGACGGCGACTACCTGCTGTTCAAGAACAAGGACTTCGGCCGGACCCACTTCGACGACCGGCTGGTCACCGAGGCGGGCGTGTTCGGGGTGCGGGGCGTCTCCACCTGGGCCGGCACCGACCCGGACCTCGACGAGTTCTCGGGCTTCTCCATCGGGGCCAACGAGCACGGGCTGCTGTGCTGCGACTCCAACGTGCGCACCATCGAGGGGCACGCCAACTACGACGAGCTGACCGAGATCGCCCTGCGCGAGGGCCGCGACGTCGGCTCTGCTGTCGCCGCGGTGGGCCAGGCCGTCGCGTCCCGCCCCTACCTGTGGGCCAACCTGATCATGATCGACCAGTCCGATGCTGCCGCGGTGGAGGTGCGAGGCGACCGCATCGAGGCGACCGAGCTGGCTGCACCGGCCGCCCGATCCAACCACCACATCGCGCTCAAGCCCCACCCTGGCGACGACGACACCGTCACCACCGAGAGGCGACTGGCCGCCGCCCAGCACCGCGTGCAGGAGGCCAGCAGGATCGAGGACGTCTTCGAGCTGCAGCGCTCCCACGACGACGGCGACACCGGCATCTGCAACCACCAGGGCTACCGGACCGTCTACTCCTATGTGCTGCGGCACAAGGGCGACGCCACTGCCCTGCACGTGGCCCAGGGCCAGCCCTGCGCCGACCCTGAGCGGGTCGAGCTGACCGTGCCTCTCGGCAAGCACTGGACCGCGGACGCGGCACGCCGGTTCCGGGCCTCGTACCCGTCGGCCCGGGCGTTCGACGACCGCTGAGGGACCGGTAGAGCCCGTACCGGCCGCGACTGGCGGCTGTTAGACCGTTTGGTATACAATCGCCGCGCTGGTCGCCACCACGGTCGTGCCGGCCGCGTGTACACCACTCTGGAAAAAGGGGGCGTCCCATGGGGACTTCATGGATAAGCGATGAGTACGGCCCGGAGGTCGCCGAACTGGCCGACCAGTACCAGGCCAATCGACTCGACCGGCGGGCGTTCATGAAGCGCCTCGGCCTGTCGGGTGTCGGGGTGGCCGCCGCGGCCACCATCCTGGCCGCCTGCGGCGACGACGCCGACGACGCGCCCGCAGCTACCACCACCGCGCCCACCACGACCGCGGCCCCCGAGCCATCGGGCCCGACCCAGGGCGGCACGCTGCGGGAGGGCTACAACCGCGACGTCTCCAAGCACGACCCGCTCACCACCAACTGGTACGACCCGGCCTTCTTCGCCATCTACGAGGCCATCCTGTCGAACGACCCGTCCGGCGCCGACGTTCCCCAGTTCGCCTCAGGCTTCTCCGTCTCCGACGACGGCCTCACCTACACCTTCGACATTCCCGACGGCAAGCTCTCGCACTCCGGCGGCACCGTCGACGCCGAGATGGTGGCCGAGTTCTACCGCTCGGTGCAGGCCTTCAGCTTCATCGCGGGGCTGGCCGCTCCGGTCGACACCTACGAGGCCGACGGCAACACCGTCATCATGAAGATGAAGAACCCCTGGGTGGGCGCCCTCGGACCTCACAAGACCGGCTACTGGCGCATCCTCAACATCAACACCTGGAAGGAGAGCTCCCTCAACGCCGACGGCACGCTGAACCCGGAGTCGTCCTACGGCACCGAGTTCGCCGACGGCACCGGTCCGTTCACCCACGAGGAGTGGCAGCCGGGCAGCCACGTGCTGGTGAACCGGTGGGCCGACTATCCCGGATCGAACACGCCCTTCTTCGAGAACAAGGGCCCGGCCTACCTCGACGCCATCCGCTGGACGGTCATCACCGAGGAGGGCCAGCGGGCCACCCAGCTCGAGAACGGCGACATCGACACGCTGATCAACCCGGCCCACATCGACATCGGCCGGCTGGAGAACAACCCCGACCTCACCGTGATCCGCCATCCCGAGTGGTCGGGCTTCCACCTGGCCATGAACCGGGACTACGACGAGCTCTTCGGCGACGTGCTCACCCGCCAGGGGCTTTCGCACTCGCTGGACCGCGAGGGCATGGTCAACGCCATCCTGGCCGGCAACGGCGCGGCCACCTACGGGCCGTTCCCCACCACCGACCGCCAGTACGACCCCGCGGTGGAGCAGTTCAACCAGTTCGACGTGGCTCTGGCCAACCAGAAACTCGACGAGGCCGGCTGGGAGATGGGCGACGACGGCGTGCGGGTGCGCGACGGCGTCCGCTTCGAGTTCCGCTACCTGGTCGAGGACGAGTCGGTCCAGAAGAACGTGGCCGCCGCGGTCTCGGCCCAGTTCGCCAAGGTCGGCGTGAGGGCCAACCTCAACGTCGTCGACCGCGGCCTCGCCTTCACCGAGCAGAGCCAGCCCGGACGAGACTCCGTCGAGATGTCGCTGTTCTTCTGGCTGTGGCCCATCCCCCTCGATGTGCTGATCCTGTTCGGCTGGTCGGCCACCATCCCGGTGCCGAACTTCTCGCACGCGGTCGAGCCCCGCATCGACGCCGCCATCGAGGCGTGGCAGCAGTCGGGCACCGAGGCCGAGGCCCAGGCCGCGTCCTCGGAGTTCCAGCTGGCCTGGGCCGAGCAGCTGCCGTACCTGCCGATCATGAACCAGAACGCCACCTTCGTGCACCACAACAAGGTGCACGGCTGGCAGCCGTTCGTATGGAACCTCTACCCGTACTACAACGACACGTGGATCGAGGGGTAGAGGGCCCCAAGGCTCAGCGCCTGCATCCAACCGCGGCGGCGCCGTGACCGCCGCCATAGAGGGCGCAGAATCGGCCGTCGCGTCGCGGCGGCTCGATTGGGAGAACCGGCTCCTCGAGCTGGAGGAGGCCCAGCACGTCACCGGGCTGCAGCGCAGCCTGAGCCGCATGCGCCACAACCGGCTGCTGCTGCTGGGCTCCGCGCTGGGCGTGGTGGTTCTGGCCGCGGGGATCCTGGGGCCACCGATCACCGGCGGGGACTACGTCACCCAGGACTTCCAGGACATCCATCTGCCACCGCTGAGCGACGGGCACATCTTCGGAACCGACGCGCTGGGCCGCGACATGGCGGTCAGGGTCTTCGTGGGCATCAGGGTGAGCCTCACCGTGGCCGCCGGGGTGACCGTGCTCGCGCTGGTGGCCGGGATCGTGCTGGGCATGGTGGCCGGCTACCTGCGGGGCTGGACAGACCGCACGATCGGAGGGACCATCGACTTCATCTGGGGCTTCCCGCTGATCCTGCTGGCTGTGCTGTTCGTGGGAGGGATGGGCGGCGGCCTGTTCCCGGTGATCCTGGCGGTGGGCCTGGTCAACACCGCAGCCATCGCCCGGGTGGTGCGGGGCGAGGTGCTGACACTGTCGCAGCGGGAGTTCGTGGAGGCGGCCCGGGCCGGGGGCTACTCGTCGATGCGCATCATGTGGCGCCACATCTTCCCCAACATCCTGGCCCCCGCCTTCGTGCTGGCGTCCTACTACGTGGCGGTCGCAGTGATCGCCGAGGCCGCGCTGTCGTTCATCGGCCTGGGCGCCCAGCCCCCCACCCCGAGCCTGGGCCAGCTGGTGGCCGACGGCCGCAACTTCCTGCGGCTCAACCACTGGGAGTCGACCATCCCCGGCATCGCCATCGTGCTGGTGGTGCTGTCGGTGAGCCTCATCGGCGACGGGCTGCGGGACGTGTTCGACCCGCGCCTGCGCCACGAGGCCAAGTCGGTGGACGAGCAATGAGCTGTCGAGGCCTGCGGACATGAAGCGCATCGCAGCCCGGACGCTCTACACGCCTGAGGGCGGCGTGACGGCGGGCGTCGGCGGAGGCACGCCATGAAGCGCATCGCGGCGCGCAGCCTCTACACGCTGATCGTGCTGTTGCTGTCGTCGATCGCGGTCTTCTACGCCATCCGGCTCTCGGGCGGCGACGCGGTCTCGGCCCGGCTGCCGGCCTCGGCCTCCTACGAGGATCGCGAGGAGTTCCGGGAACTGCTGGGCCTCAACGACCCGGTCCACGAGCAGTACTTCCGCTACATGGGCCGGCTGCTGACCTTCGATCTCGGCAAGTCGTTGACCAACAACGCCGACATCTTCGGAATGCTCACCGAGCACGGGAAGAACAGCCTGATACTGGGGGCCACGGCCTTCGCGCTGGTCTTCGTCATCGGCGTGCCGTTGGGCATATTGGCGGCGGTCAAACGCAACAGCTGGGCAGACGGCTCGGTGATGACGTTCTCGGTGGCGGGCATGGCCGTGCCGAACTTCTGGCTGGCCCTGCTGTCGGTGTGGCTCTTCGCGTCCACGCTGGGGTGGCTGCCCTCGGCTGGCTGCTGCAGCACCAAGCAGCTGATCCTGCCCGCGGTGGTGCTGGCCATGGAGGGGATCGCCCTGACGGTCCGGATGACCCGCTCGGCGATGCTGGAGAACCTCGGCCAGGACTTCGTGAGGACGCTGCGGGCCGGCGGCCTCTCGGAGACGAGCATCGTCGGCAAGCACGTGCTGCGCAATGCCATGGTCCCGATCATCTCGCTGGCCGGGCTGCGGATCGGCCAGATCGTCGGCTACGCGCTGGTGGTCGAGACGATCTTCGGCTGGCCCGGCCTCGGGCAGGTGCTGGTCAACGCGGTGCTGAGGCGGGACTATCCGGTGGCCCAGTTCTTCTCGCTGGTGCTGATCGCCATCGTGGTGCTGAGCAACTGGCTCGCCGACGTGGGCTACACGGTGGCCAACCCCAGGCTGCGCAGGACGTGAGCCCGCCATGAACTCCGATCCCACCGCGGCCGCCACCAACGGCGCCGGCCGCGCGCCGGTGCTCTCGGTCCGCAACCTCCACACGGCCGTGGCCACCTCCGACGGCTCCTTCGACGTGGTGCGCGACGTGTCATTCGACATCAAACCCAACGAGGTGCTCTGCCTGGTGGGCGAGAGCGGGTGCGGCAAGACCATCACCGCGCTGTCGATCATGCGGCTGCTGCCCACGCCACCGGTGCGGATCACTTCCGGCGAGGTCGTCTTCGACGGGACCGACCTCACGGAGTTGCCCGAGCGTCGGGTGCGCGACGTCCGCTCCGAGCGCATTTCGATGATCTTCCAGGACCCGCTCACGTCGCTGGATCCGGTGTTCACCGTGGGCCAGGTGATGACCGAGGTGATCCGCACCCACCGCGACGTCACCAAGGCCGAAGCCCGGGAAATGAGCGTGGACATCCTGAGGGCCGTGGGGCTGCCCGCCCCCGCCGAGCGCTTCGACTCCTACCCCCACGAGCTGTCGGGCGGGATGCGCCAGCGGGTGATGATCGCCACCGCGCTGGTGCTCGACCCCGAGATCCTCATCGCCGACGAGCCCACCACCGCGCTCGACGTGACCGTGCAGGCCCAGATCCTGGAGCGCCTCCGCTCCGAGCAGCAGGGCCGCCACATGTCCATGCTGCTGATCACCCACGACCTGGCCGTGGTGGCCTCGATCGCCGACCGGGTGGCGGTGATGTACGCGGGCGAGATCGTGGAGGAGGCCCCGGTAGACGAGCTGTTCTCCGATCCTCGCCACCCCTACACCCAGGGCCTGCTGCGGGCTCTGCCCCATGTGAGCCGCAAGCGCCGGGAGCTGGTGCCCATCGCGGGCCTGGTCCCGCCCGCGCAGATGATGCCACCGGGATGCCGCTTCGCACCCCGATGCCCCCACGCCCTGGAGCGGTGCTGGGACGAGCACCCCGCGTACGAAGAGAACCACGGCGTCGGGTTGCGCTGCTTCAACCCGCAGCCGTTCTGACCGCCGACCGCCATGGCATCGTCTAAGCCGTTTCCCGTCGAGGTCGCCCTGGCCGACGGCACCGTGCTGCGGGGCCTCGAGCATCCCGCCGACGGCCCGCCGCTGCTGTTCGTCCACGACTTCGGCGACGACCTGGACGCCTGGGGCTCGCTGGCGGCCACCGTGAACGCGTCCGGCTTCCGGGTGATCCGCCTGGAGCTGCGGGGCCACGGCCTGTCCGACGGCGAGCCGGACCCGCAGGCCACCATGGATGACCTGACCGGCGCCCTGGCGGAGGTCACCGGCGCGTTCGGCCCCGTGGGTCTGGTGGTCTACGGCGCCGCGGCCCGCACCGCCTTCGACCTAGGGACCGACCAGGGCGCGCCGGTCCATGCGTTGATAGGGCCCATGCCCGGCTCCGGCGACGACGGCGCCGGCGGCACCTGGGGCGTGCCCGCCATGCGGGTGCTGTTCACCGGCTCCCACGACGAGACCACCCACGACTATGTGCGGGCCGTTCATTCGGGGCTGCGGGGGCAGAACATGTGGATCTCCACCGGGACCGTGCTGCGGGGCCCGGCCCTGCTGCGCGAGCACCCGCACCTGATCGAGCAGCTGGTGATGTACATGCGCCGCCACCTGACCGCCCACCATCTCGCCTGGATCGCCGAGCACGGCTCCGTCCAGCAGGACTCCGACCAGCAAGACCCTGACACCTAGCAGCGAACAGAAAGGCCGCACCATGGACGTAGTGGACGCCCACCTGCACCTGTTCAAGGCCCTCAGCGACGACTACCCGAGAGCGATCTTCGAGGGCATGACCCCGCCCGAGCGCGAGGAGTCCGCCGAGCGCCTCCTGGCCGCGATGGACGCCGCGGGGGTGGACCGGGCCATCTACTGCGCCCTGTCCGAGCACGACCACTACCTGGCCGAAGTGCTGGCCGACCATCCAGGCAAATTCGCCGGTGTCTCCGTGTACGACTTCGCCGACCCCGATCCTCTGGCCACCCTGCAGCGCCGCATCGACGCCGGCATCGAGGGCGTCAGGTTCTACGGGCTGGAGGGCGAGCCCGGCGCCGACCCGGAGTCGCTGGCGGTGTTCCCCACTCTGGCCGCCATGCGCGACGCCTCCATGTTGGCCTGGTTCTACGGCCCGGCCGACCAGGTGGCCCTGCTGGACGGCTGCCTGGAGCTGCTCGGCGGCCTGAAGGTGGTCATGAACCATCTGGGGTTCCTGCCCAACATGCATCTCGAGTTGAAGGTGGACGACCACGCGCGGCCCCAGTTCGACATGCCGTCGCCCCCGCCGGGCCTCGAGGTGGTCGAAGCGCTGGCGGCCAAGCACTCCAGCGTGAACGTCCATTTCTCGGGGCACTACGCCTTCAGCGGGGCCCCGTACCCCTACCGGGACCTCCAGGAGACCACCGACCGCATCTACGCCGCCTTCGGCGCCGACCGCATGCTCATGGCCTCGGACTGGCCCTGGATCCGCGAGGAGCCCGGCTACCCCGAGACCCTAGGCGTGGTGGACCAGCTCCTCAGCGGCATCAGCCCCTCCGAGCGCGACATGATCCGCGGCGGCACCGCCATGTCCCTCTTCAACTTCTGACCCCGACCTCGGCAAACGGCCCCACGGCGCGGCCCGGCTTGATCGGCTTGCTGACATCCATGACGACCACGGAGATCTTGAGCCCCTCGTCCTCGGTCAGGTCCTGCGCGAGCCGCTGCTGGAGCTCCTCAGGGGTTCTGGGGCGATTGCCGTCGGGGGGCGTCTGAACCTTGCCGTCCCCGAACCACAGCACCAGGTAGACGCCGTAACCAGAGGTCGCCGGATCGGTCGTGTACTGGCCCATGAGCTGTGAGCGCATCGCTCGCCACAGGTCGCGGTGACGGTCGCGTTTGATCTCGATCGGAACGCTGAAGTCCCCGTCCCCGCATCGGGCGCGGATGTCGGACCTCCAGCCCGACGCATGACTGGCCTCCGGGTCGAGGTCGATCCCGGCGGGAAGCCTCAGAGCTGCCAGCAGCGCATCGCGGCAGTTGTTCTCGGGCTTCGGCTCGGTCGGGCCGTGACGGTCTGCGCTCCAGAACAGGCTCCAGATGTTCCGAGCGTCCGTACGCGCTCTGCCGGCGAGGTCCCGAAGTAGGTCGCTGAGGAGCGCGGCGAGGTCTGCCGCGTTGGCGGGTGCCTTGTTGGCGAGCGTGCGCTGTACCTCCTCCACGCTGGGATGGCGGTAGGACGCGTCTCGGTGGACGACGCGCTGACGCTCCCTTGTAGCGATGAGACTGCTCTGCCAGGCGATCAGCTGCGGATCCTCGATAAGGCTCTCCAGCGCCTGCTCTGCCTGGTCACCGACGGCTGAGCCGAGCTGTTCGATCAGCTGCTGGATCAACTCCGATGTGTCCATCTCAAGCGTGTAGATGTAACCCCCGGTCGGGTAGATCGCAGGAGCACACCAACTCCCAAGTATCTCGATCAACTCTTTGAGCGTTCCCGGGTCGGTGATGGCCGTCAGGATCGGAGGGCAACCACCGTGACGATCCCACACATCTCTCAGCAACTGGGCCAAGTGCCTGACCCGGATCTCGCTCTCGACCAGATCGGTCTTGAGTTGATGCAGACGACTTCCCTGAGAGATGAGCGCGTCAATCGCCCACCACCTGACCCGTTGGGCGACGGGCACGCTCTTCAACGCCTGCTTGTGCCGGGCCAAGTCAAGGAGCACCGCCCTGTCCGAGTGGTCCAGCGCCTTGGTGAGCAGACGGTCCAGCAGAGGCAACTGCCTGTTCGAGCTTCGAGTCGGATAGGACCGGAGGAGCTTCAGCCTCACGTCGTGAACCAAGCCCTCGTGGCCTTCGATAGCATCCAGGTCGTCCATGCCCGGAGGGAAGGGCTCGCCCGCTCGCACGCCGGCCTGCGCGCACCTGCACAGGACATCCAGCACCAGATCGGGATCCTGCTGGAGCCATCGGACGTACCAGTGCGGCTCAGTGGGGCGATGGTCCCAGTCGAGCGCTTCCAAGGGATCTGCTGGGCCGACTCGACTGTCCCAGAGTTGGGCGTAGTCGTGTCGCTCTGCGACGCAGAAGTAGATGGCGAGGGCCTCTTCTTTGCGGGCGTCATCCAGTCCGTCGAGCCGTGCCGGGTCCTCGGAGTCGAGCAAGTGCAAGCTGGCCAGCACGGGATAGGCCATCCATGACCGCCTCGACTGGGAATGCAGCGAGATGGTCTCATCCACCGAAGGGACCTCGTTGCGCAGGATGGCGCCGCGCAGGGCCGCGGTGACAGCGCCCACCAGTTGCGGGTCCCCACCGATGAAATCGCTCATCCGGCGCGCCGGAGACGCTTTCTTGTCATCGTTCTCGAACCGGCCGAGATAGGTCATGGCCAAGGAATCCAGATAGGGAGGCGCGAGTCTGTTCTCCCACAGTTCGGCCTGGTTCTCGCGAAGAGCCCTAGCCCGCTCCTCTCGTTGCTGCTTCCGCTCTTCGGCTATGCGCCGCTGATGCTCCTCGATCTCCCAGCGATGCTCGTCGCCGGTGGCTGGATCAGAAGGAGGTTGCAGTAGCTCATCAAGGCGGCGTTGCAGCGCCGTGTGACCCCGGGTTCGTCGCCGCATCATCTCGATGGTCAGCCCCTCGCTGATGGCCGGGGCCCCCAGCGAGGCGTGCGCGTGTGCAAGCAGTGCCCGCGAGACTGCTGGCTCGGTGTCCGCTAGGGCCAAGGCCTGATCAAGGCACCAGAGCCCGAAGTCAGGGGGTAGCCGGCTGCCGTGGAGAACGTCACTGCGCCAGAAATGCCTGAACGGGTTCTTCTCGACATCGTCCGCTCCAGCGGTCCTGAGCGACTCCAGGTAGACGGCCTTCTGAGTCTGGGGACGCTGATCGAGCCAGGCCCGGACCTGGGCGGAGGATCGCCGGTCACCGTACGGCAAGCTCCGGCTCGCCACTGCAAGCCATCGGCTCAGGCGTTTCGGCGAGACAGTCTCCCCGTGCACTCCGAGCGCCCTCTCCAACACTCGCAGCGGGACATCGCCAGAGCGCGACTCGATCAGCGCAGGTACCAACTCGCCAGCGCGTGAGCACAGGGCATCGAGTAGCTCTGCCAAGTGCCGGTCCTCTGATCGCTCCAACAGCACCCTGTCCCTGAACGCCCTCAGGCGACCGAAATAGTTGTCCCGGCCTCGAATCGTCAAGTGGCGCCACACCTCCGAGGGCCCCACCACATCCGGGTACAGTTCCTTGAGCAGGATCCCACGCAGGTCGTCGTCCGGGTCGCTGATCGAGCCCGCGTCGATCTCGTCCAACAGAACTCTGAGAGTGTCGGCGCGATGCTGGATTCCCGCGGAGACATTGAGGTAGGCGTTCAAGGCGCGCCTCCGCAGCAATCGCGGCACTGCGCAGTCGCGAACGGCTGCCATTACATCAGGTGCCAGTTCCGCGACCGAGTCCGGCGACTCGGCGTGCCTCAGCAGGCTGAAGAGCAGCGCCGCGGACCTGTCGTCACCGGTGCGGTCTCTCACACGGCAGACCGCTTCCCTCAGGGCGGGCACCAGGTCGGTAGAGGCCAGGGAGCGGAACGCCCATGCGGTGTCATCCCGATATGCCTCATCAAGCACCAACGACATCGGCAGCGCATCGATCAGCCGCTCTCGCTCCGAGGAGCTGAATCGTCCGATGTCGCCATAGACCCCTACCCCCACCGGATCGGCAGCGATCAGATGCCGACGCGCTTCGCTGGAGTGCGCGGCCAGCCACGCCGACAGGCCCCGCAGCGCGGTCACCACTCGTCCGTCGCTGGGTCCTCTCATCAGCGCGACCGCCCGTCCGGCGGGCAGCCCGGCTTCGATCCGCTCGGCCAGGTATCGACCGGCCAGGAACTCGGCGACCTGCCGATGAAGCGGAGCGAGTGCACCCTCGGCTCCGGCTTCGGCGGTGAACAGTGTCGTGTTCAGGGCGTACGCGAGCGCATCAGATGCCAGCCCTCCGGGCGGGGCGCTCAAGTCCTCGATTCCGACGAATGCAGTCTGGTCATTCCCGGCCGACAGGGAGTACCCCTCCATGCCTGCGAGCAGCAGCAGCGCGCACAGGTAGCCCGCGGCTTCCATCACTGTGTCCCGAGGCACTACACGGCGGCCGAAACGATGCTCTTCGTTGTGCTCGCTGGCGAGTAGCCTGCAGGCCCGTTCCAGAGTTTCTTGTCGGCTGCGGGGCCACTCCCCCACCCCTTGGACGACGCGAGCCAGCAGATCAAGCGTCAGGGGGTTGCCGAGCAAGGCGCCGACCCCGTAGCGGTGGGCACTCTGTACGAACTCGTCGACGTCCGTTACTTGGTGCTCCGAACGCAGCAGTTCGTCAATGCCGTCAGTGTCGAGGGGATCCAGTCGGAGGACGATGATCTCTGAGTCGGGACAGGCGTCTCGGAGATGCTGTCGATCATTGGAACCGAGCCAATCGACCTCGCGGCACGAAAGGCGGAATCTCGGCTTGTCGAGCCGGGCGAGTTGGGCGCGGATGTCGTCGAGCGAGGTCCGCGAGTCCGTCGCTCCAGCCCGCGTCTCGTCCAGCCCGTCGATGAAGAGCGTCTTGGTGCCCCACTCGGCGCGGGATGCCGCAGCAAGCGTCCTGAAGTTGCGCGCGCTGACGAAGAGCGCGGTGTCGTCACCGAGAGCCGCCTGTTCCGTCTTGAACTCGGTCGTCTTGCCGGCGCCGGGATCACCGAGCAGCACGTACGCAGACCTGTCCCGATACTCGCTGAGCGGCTTCGGCTCGCCGAGCGCCACGCGGCCGTCATGACTCGCCGTCTGGCGTACTTCCCGGCAGGTTCGAGCGACCCTGATGCTCACGATGCGTCGATCCAATGATCGGCCGGCTGCGACAGGAACTCGTCGAGCGCCACATCGGCGCCTACGATCATCACCGAACGCGGGCCGAAGCGCTGCTTGAATGCCGAAATGGCAGAGGAATTCGGAGGCGTGACGCCGCTCTTCACCTCGATCCCGACCAGGTTGGGGCCTCGGTGCAGGACGAAGTCCACTTCGTTGTTCCGGTCGCGCCAGTACTTGACGGAGGTGCTCACGGACGCGGTGTTGACCAGGTGTGCTCCGACTGCGCTCTCGACCACTCGACCCCAGTGTGAGCGGTCGGCGCGGGCCTCCTCGAAGCCGTAGCCGCAAACAGCCGACATGAACGCCGGGTCGAGAACGTTGAGCTTCGGCGTGGACGCCCTCGCCGAGACCGGGCTCCCGGTGTGGTTGGACAGCCCGGTCAGGAGGCCGGCCTGGGAGAGCAGATGCAGATACCGGGTCAACGTGGTCGTGTTGCCTGCATCCTGAAGATGCCCGAGCATCTTGTTGTACGAAAGGATCTGGCCCGAGCAGCGCGAGCCGTGCTCGAACAGCTGCCTCAACAGCGCCGGCTTGTCGACCCGCTGCATCTCCAGGACGTCCCTGTCGATGCTGGGCTCTACGAGGGCGCCACGCATGTAGCCGACCCAGCGGTCAGGATCGGATATGAGGCTGGCCGCGCCCGGACAGCCGCCGAAGTAGACGTACTGGACCAGGCCGAAGCCGAATGCCTCGGCCATCTCCGAGTAGGACCAGTGCTCGAACCGCAATGTCTCGAAGCGCCCCGCGAGGCTCTCGTCCATCCCTGCCTTCATCAGCAACGGCGCCGAGCCGATGAGCACCACTCTCAGTGGGCAGCCGCTGATCCGGTCGGCGTCCCACAAGCCCTTCACCACATCCGACCAGCCGTCGACCTTGTGGATCTCGTCCAAGACAAGGACGAAGCCTGCATCGGAGTTCCACGCCTTGGCGCGGCTCTCCTGCCACACCCTCGCCAACCAGCGCGAGTCCCGGTCAGGCGGTGGGGGCCCCGGCCCATCGGCTTCGGTGGGCAGCGGTCCCACCGGGCCGGTCTCGGGCTCATCGGCGGCTACGCGGACGCCTGGCATCCGAGTGGACGCGAGCGCCTGGAGCGCAGCCGTCGTCTTGCCGGTCTGGCGCGGACCGAAGACTGCGATCAGGCGCCGCGGCGTCTCCTCGATCCGCTCGACTAGCGTCTGCACCTGCTGACGGCGAAACCCTCGCATGATGCCCGAGTGTATCAGCTATCCCATTGAGCAACTTTACTCAATAGGCTAGCTCACACGCACCAAGGCCGGCAGGCCACCGTGGAGGGCGAGCCGCGTCGACCCGGCGGGTCAGCGGCACTCAGCGCCAGATCTGACTATTGTCGTTCGTAACCACACCAAAAATGTCGTAAAAGATCGGAAGTCTTGATCTGGCCTGGTAGAGATGGTCACATGAGTGTCGAGACCCGAGAAGAAATCCTGCGCCAGACGGCTGAGTTGCGCCGTAAGCAGGATGCTCGCCTTGCCGCCCACCAGCAGCGCTCGGCGGTCCTCGCTGGCGGGTTCCTCACCGTCGGGGCTCTAGTGACTGCCCTGCTGGCCTCCCCGGCCGTCGAGGCGAGCAGCTCTCAAGTGAGGGTCGTCGGTGCCATCGCGTTGGTGATCGCCGTAGCCAACGGCTTGTGCTGGGTCGCCGTCCACAGCGCGCCCGTGGAGTGGCACGAGGGCCCCAAGATCAACCTGCTGGTGCGCATCTTCCCGAACCGTCACGGCGGCTACCCGGCGCTGCTGGACCATTTGATCGAGACCCTGAGCCACCACTACGACCACCATGAGCCGATCGTGCGCCGCGTGAAGCTCTGGGTCACCATCCAAGTGGTCATCAGCTTCCTCGCTACGTGCATTCTCACCGGTGCCGTCCTCGCGGTAGGGTGAGACCATGGGAGAGCGTGACGCCATGGAAGCGCCCGACATGTCCGAGGACACCCCGAGTCGGTACGGGCCCTACGAGTTGAGCCCGTACCCGAGCACGATCGTCAACCGCGGCGCACTGCCCGAGGGCTTCTTCTTCTGGCGGCGCTGGCGTCGGCGCAAGCCCGTCTGACCCCAGACCGCTGGCCGATTTCCAAGCGCGGTGGTAGGCGTGCGCGCTCATGGCCAGAGCGAGAGGAGCGACTCCAGAAGATCATCCCCTGGCCGAAGTAGCAGCGGACGGAGGCGAAGTCGCCGATGAGCTACAAAGCCCAATGAGATGGCCACAGCGGCGATGTGGCCCCGTGGCACTACGAACAAGCCGCGATCATTCACCGCAAGCGCCGTGACCGTGACGCAGAACCAGCGCTGCTCCGCCGCACAGCGGCATGCGCCAAGCGGGACCCAAATCCCTCGTCCGGGGAGGCCCAGAGGGAGACGGAGGGGTATGCCTCGCCCCGTTGGAACAGGTCGTAGAGTGCGAGCCATGACGCTCCTTCGGCATCGGGCGAACCGGCATCGCCGCAGCGAGGCCAGAGTCCTCCGGTGGGCCATGGTGTTGGTCGCGCTGGTGTTCGTGACTGGCTGCCGAGGCGTTGACGGCTCGGCCGCGTCACAGAGTGGCGCGGATGTCGAGGTCGCGCCCGATCCCGTGGGAGCCACGCATGACGATCAGTTGGTTCAGGTGCAAGGCGCTCCTGACCAGAGCATGGCGTACTTGGTGCCGCTGCTGGTCGATGTCGACCCGCAGGGTGTCACCGTCTCGTTCGCGGTTGTGGCACCCATGCCGGGAGTCACCGCGTTGGTGTCCACGTGGATCCAAGACGGAGCGTCCGGCACGCCGCACCAACAGGTCCTCCACAGCCTGCGCGTCGCCGCAGGGGCGGACCCGCCGACAGTTCCGATGCAGGCGATATGCGATGCGGCCCGTCAGAGCGATCTCATAGGCGTAGAACTGCGCTCAGTCACCGATCTGGTCCAGGTCGACGTTGAGCACAGCCGGTTCCTGAACCCGGCCGGCGATGTGTGTCCAGGCCTCACCGCCCCTGGCACCGAGCAGAGCGCTGCCGGTGCGAACGAGGAGGTGCCGATGCCGGAACCCTCGGACATCGACGATGGTGCCGTCCATCGTGCCGGCCCAACCGCGGGGGCCCGCCTCGTCATGATCGGCGTGCGACCGGACGACTTCCTCAACGTGCGCGACAGGCCCGGCGGAGAGATCGTGGCGCGGCTGCGGGAGATCATCTGGCAGCCGGTCGACTGGCGATTCATCCTGTATGGACCCGACGTGGAATGGGAGGACATCCGCCGCGACGGCCCCGACGCGGGACTCCTCGCTGAACCCGCCGAGACCGAGATCGTCGCCACCGGCAACACGCGGCGGCTGCTCGACAGCGTCTGGCATCCCGTCTGGTATGAGATCGAGGTGGGCGGCGTGACCGGCTGGGCCAGCGGCCAGCATCTCGGAGTGCACGGCCAGGACGTGGATGTGGCCGACCAGATCGCGTCCGTGCTCGGCGGGCCGCCGTCAGCCAACACGCTGCAGCACCTCGCCCGCGTTGTGATCGAGGCCCTCATACCCGACTACGACCCCGACACCTGGTCGGTGACACTGCGATCGGGGCCGGGCGTCGTCGAGAACTCAGGGGATGTGGTAGTGGATGTGATCACGGTCCGCGACGGCCTGTCGGTCGGGTACCAACTCGGGATCGCGGCCGACAACCACGGCGACTGCCTCGCCACAGGCGACTGTCAGGAGAGGTGCTGCGACTGGACCTCGGACTACGGCGCCCCGTTCACGCTCCGATTCGCTTCGATGCGGCCGATCTGCGACCCGGCCTCCAAGGCAGCATCGAACGGTGCCTGCTCAGCCACCGCACGGCAATGAGCAGGCCTCGAGTTCCAGGCGTGGGGAATCTGGATCGTCCGGACGGGTAGCGGATCCCGACCCGGCAATGGCTCGCTCTGCAACGCCGGGGTGACATGACGGTCACGACTAGGCGCCGAGCAGGCCTCGAGAGCGCCGGTGAGCCGCAGCGCTAGGGGGCGAGCAGAAGGGACGCAATGACGGATTCGCTCACAGACGACGGCATCATCGGTGGGGACAACGCGCGAGAGGAGACTAATGCTGTGCATGCCTGGGACATCATCGAGCAGGTTCGGCGCATGGCGCGAAGCATGTCCAGGCCAGCCTTCAGGGGTCAGGCCGACTCGGGCTGGGATCTGCGTTCGGGAGTTGTCCACCGCATTGTCGAAACGCACGGTCAGGATGTCTTGAACGACGACGGCCGTCTCAGAAGGTTGGTGGCTGACTCTCACAAGCACCTCATCAGAAGCGCTCAGACAATCGACGGAGATCACAACATGCCGTTCTGGCAACGGCTGGCCGTGCTTCAGCATCTGGGGGCCGCGACGGGGCTCTTGGACTTCACTCTGAGTCCCTTGGTTGCCCTCTGGTTCGCGGTGGACGGCGAACCTGGGAAGGACGGCAGGATCTTCGCCGTGGATGTAGACGATCACCAGATTCTTGCGAATAGCCGTGAGATCGGAGAAGAGGACTTGCTCAACACGGATCGTCCAGTGTTCCACGAGCCCGAACACACTCTCGGGCCTCGCATCAGAGATCAGCACAGCGTGTTCGTCTTGTGTAATCCACCCTCGATCCCTGAATCGTATGTCCACTATGTCGATGTGCCTGCGACGTCCAAGGAGAGTCTTCGCGAGTACCTGGAAAGCCTGAGGGTGTCAAACAAGACTCTGTTCAGGGACATGGAGGGATTGGCGCGCTCGAACAACAGAACCAGCCCTCTCCGAGTGCTGGACGTCCCCTCACCCGATGAGCTACGAGATCAAGGCGCACGCGCCTACCAGGAGCAACGCTACGACGACGCCCTCGCGCACTACGAGTCCTGGGCATCAGCGCGCCCCGATGTGCCACAGTCGCATGTCGCTGTCGGTGACACGCTCTCTGCTCTGCGCCGCTTCGGCGAGGCGGTGGATGCCTACACGCTCGCCATCAAGCACATCGATGGGCCAATGGACTCTGGGCATGGGCTGTGGGCGAGATCGCCCGAACTTAGGGATTGGATGCTTCATGCGATCTACTACAACCGTGGCAACGTGCTCGCAGCGAGCGGGCGCCATGCGGAGGCCGTTGCAGACTTCGACCGATCCTTCCAGCACGGCGGCCTCGGATCGCCGCGAAACGTGCTGGTCAACCGCGGTAACTCGAAATACGCGCTAGGCCGATTCATGGAGGCTGCACGGGACTTCGAGACTGCGTGGACCGAGCGCGAGGAGAGCGACGCCGCTCTCGCTCTCGGGAACTGTGCGATGATGCTCGGAAAATTCCCCGAGGCGATGCGGAAATACCTCGCCGGGGTGAGGCTCAACGCACCCGAGAGTTCTGCCGCGGCTTGTCGTCGCAACGCCGAGAACTGCAAGCAGTTGATCGAAGTCCTGGATGGACACGACTACGAAGTGCAGATACACGGGAAAACTGTGACCGTGATAGGAACAATAGACGCAAAGGAGCCCTTCCTGTTCACCGGAAACCGCGGCAACCAGGGCAACACCGGTACGATGAATACGCATCGCGGCGAAGGCTACGACGGCTTGCTTGGCTTCGCTGTCCTCCTACAACCGAGACAGAGCGCAGCGACAGACCAACATCTGTGACAACCATTGACGTCTCTCCGCGTTCTAGGGTGGAGTGAGGGTGTCGAGCAGCGCCCAGTTGGGTTTGCCGGCATACAGCAGTGAGCGGATTAGGTAGTTGTCGAAGTTGATGAACCTGAACGCGGCGCGTTTGACATGAGCCCGAGTCTCGCGTCGCGTCGAGCCAGGGAGACTTCACTCACGACGGCTCCCGAGAGGTCAGCTGCCCCAGTCTTCGACCGCGTCGGCTAGGCGCTCGACGCCCTCCATCAGCAGGTCGGGGGCGGTGGCCAGCGAGATCCGCACGAAACGGCCGGAGCCGGGGCCGAAGGTGTCCCCCGGCACCACCGCCACCTGCCTCTCGTTCAGCAGCCGGAGCACGAAGTCCTTGCCGGTGCTGCCGCTGTGGCTCACGTCGACCAGCAGGTAGAAAGCGCCCCGGGGCCGCACATGGGGGATGCCCCGTCCGGTGAGGAACCCCGTGACCAGATCACGCCGCTGCCGGTAGGCGTCTCGCATCTCGGCCACGCAATCCTGCGGTCCGGTCACCGCGGCCAGGGCGCCCATCTGCGCCGGGGCGTTGACGCATGACGTGATCGGCTCCTGGGCCCGCACGATCAACGGCGACACACCGGGCGGCACGACCAGGTAGCCCACTCGCCAGCCGGTCATGGCGTAGGTCTTGGAGAAGCTGAAGAAGGTGATCACCCGGCCGTCGACGTCGAGCGGTGCGGCCGGTGTGTAGTGCCCGTCGAAGGAGATCTCGTCGTAGACCTCGTCGGAGAAGACCAGCAGATCGTGACGGCGGGCCAGCTCCATCAGGTCGGCCAGGGCGGCGGTGTCGGTGACCGCGCCGGTCGGGTTGCCGGGAGAGTTGAGCAGTATGGCCTGGGTGCGCTCGGTGATCAGCGGCTCCACGTCGGCGGCCTGCGGGACCAGATCGGCCTCGGCCCGGAGCGGGAAGTGGACCGGCGTGATCTTCAGCAGCCGCATCATCTGGGCGTAGTTCGGCCAGCTCGGGTCGCCCAGCAGCATCTCGGCGCCCGGATCCACCAGCGAGACCATGCTGCTGTAGATCCCCGCCACCGCGCCCGACGTGACCACCACCTGCTCGGCGGTGGCGTCGATGCCGTTGCGCTCGGTGACCTTGGCGGCCAGAGCCTCTCTCAGCGGCATGACCCCGGCGTTGGGCGTGTACTTGGTGAAGCCGTCGAAGGCAGCCTGAGCGGCGGCCTCGCAGATGTGGGCGGGCGTGTTGAAGTTGGGCTCGCCCGTCTCCAGGCGGATGGCGCCGTCGATCGAGTTGGCCAGCTCCATGACCTCGCGGATTCCCGAGCGCGGCATCGCCGCGATCGGCTCCGACGGCCTCATCGGATGCAAGTCCCCGCATCCCCCGGCGTTCTGTTCGAGCTTCCCGGCCACTACGGCCGATTTCCGCACACAGGAACGGGGCGGACCGACGGCCTCATGTCAGACGACCTGGCGGGCCTCGGGGAAGTGGCAGGCCACCCAGTGGCCTCCGCTGACCTCCTCGAGGGGCGGCTCCGTCATCCGGCACACCTCCTTGTCCCGGCCCACATGGCAGCGGGTGTGGAACCGGCAGCCCGACGGGGGGTTGAGGGGGCTCGGGACGTCACCCTCGAGCAGGATCCGCAGCCGGCCCCGCTCCTGCTCGGGATCGGGCACCGGCACCGCAGAGAGCAGGGCGTGGGTGTAGGGGTGCATCGACTCGTCGAAGAGCCTCTCCGCGGAGGTGCGCTCCACGATCTTGCCCAGATACATCACCGCGATGTCGTCGCAGACGTGGCGCACGACGGCCAGGTCGTGGGCGATGAACAGGTAGGTGAGACCCAGCTCGTCCTGCAGGTCGTCGAGCAGGTTGAGGACCTGGGCCTGGATGGACACGTCGAGGGCCGAGACCGGCTCGTCGAGCACGAGGAAGCCGGGGTCGAAGGCCAGCGCCCGGGCCACGCCGATGCGCTGGCGCTGCCCGCCCGAGAACTCGTGCGGGTAGCGGTCCACGATCCTGGGGTTGAGGCCGACCAGGCTCAGCAGTTCGGCCACCCTGGTGTCCTGCTCGTCCCTCGACATCGAGGTGTGCACCACCAGCGGCTCCCGCAGTGCCTGGCCCACCGACATCCGGGGGTTCAGCGACGCGAACGGGTCCTGGAAGACGATCTGCATGTGGCGGCGGAGGCGGCGCAGATCACCCTTGTCGGCCGCGATGACGTCGATGCGCTCGGCCCCGCCGCCGTCGAGGGGGCGCTGCAGCACCACGTCTCCGGAGGTCGGCTCGATGAGCCGCAGGATGCAGCGGGCGGTGGTGGACTTGCCGCAGCCCGACTCCCCCACCAGACCCATCGTCTTGCCGGCACCGATGTCGAAGGACACCCCGGCCACCGCCGAGACCTCGCCGCGCTCGCCGCCCAGCCAGCCGCCGCCAACCTCGAAGGTCTTCACGAGGTCGCGCACCGACAGGGCCGCGTCGTCGGGCTTGCCGTTGGTGCTCGCCCCGCCTGTGCCGGGATCGGCTCCGGAGCCGTCGACCGGCTTGGAGGGTTCCATCTTCGCGATGGTACTGTCCCGCTCTGACCAGTGAGAAAAGGAGCGGTCAACCATGAGCAGTTTTCGAGGCGACCTAGGCGGCCTGACCGCCGAGGAGATGGAGCAGTTCCTGGGGGGCAACGCCGTCGCCCGGCTGGCCACCCTCAAGCCCGACGGGTCGCCCTATGTGATGCCGGTCTGGTACCAGTGGGATGGGGAGGCCCTGTACTTCGTGGGCCGCCAGAGAGCCCTGTGGTGCGATTACATCAAGGCCGACGGGCGCGTGAGCGTGGTCATCGACGCCCCCCACAGTGACCCGGACCAGTCCGGCCAGTCGATGGAGATCCCCAAGGTCTACATGGAGGGCACCGCCACCGTGGAGGAGGAGCCCAACATCGGGGGTCGCTGGGTGGGGATCGCCGAGCAGATGTCCTACCGGTACCTCGGCCCCAACGGCCCCACGTACCTGGTGTCCACCCTCCAGCAGCCCCGCTGGCTCATCAAGCTGGTGCCCACCAAGATCAAGACCTGGAAGGGTGTCGGCTGGGCCCGGCGCTACTGGGTGCAGGAGAGCGGCGGTCCCAGCTACGAGGAGGCCCACGCCAGCTGACCGGCTCGACCCTGCGCCGGCCTGCAACCGGCCCGCGGCGCGGCCCCGCCCGCTAGGAGGCCCCAAGCGCCCAACCCGCTCGACCTGTTCCGCCTCGACGGACGCGCCGCCCTGGTGACGGGCGGCTCCAGGGGCCTCGGCGCGGTCATGGCCGAGGCTCTGAGCTACGCCGGGGCGCGGGTGGCGGTGACCAGCCGCAGCCTCGCCGACGCGCAGGCCAAGGCGGCCGAGATCTCCGCGGCCACCGGGACTGAGGCAGTGGGCCTGGAGATGGAGGCCACCGCCGCCGAAGCCGTCGAGGCGGCCGTGACCGATGTCGTGGAGCGCTTCGGCGGCCTCGACATCCTGGTCAACAACGCCGGCATCCTGGTGCGGGGCGCCATAGGCGACATCGAGCGCGGCGAGTTCGAGAAGTCCCTGGCCGTGAACGTGACCGGCCCGTGGCTGGCCTGCCGGGCCGCGGGCCCGCACCTGTGGGAGTCCGGGCACGGGCGGGTGATCAACGTGTCGTCCACCTTCGGCCTAGTGGCCGCGCCCGACCGCACCGCCTACACGTCCTCCAAGGGCGCCGTCGTGCAGCTGACTAGGGCCCTGGCCATGGAGTGGGCGCCGCGAGGGGTGAACGTCAACACCATCGCGCCCGGCCCGTTCCTGACCGAGATGAACAGGGCACATGAGCACAGCGAGCACAGCGTGCGGGTGATCGACCAGGAGGTGGCCCTGCGGCGCTGGGGAGAGCTGCCCGAGATCGCCGGGGCGACCATCTACCTGGCCTCGGACGCGTCCTCGTACGTGACCGGCTCGGTGCTCACCGTAGACGGGGGCTGGACCGCCCACTGATCCGCCATGACCGCCACGCGGCGAGCGGCCAGTCAACATCTTCGACTTCTCTTTCGCGATCGCCAGGCCGTAGTGTCGAAGGCGCGAGCGCTTACCGCCTCGCAATGGTCAATCGACTCAAGGGGGGAGCGATGACTCGACACAACGACATGGACCGCCGGAAGTTCCTGAAGCTCACTGGAGGTGGTCTGGGTGCCGCCGCGCTATTGGGGGCCTGCGGCGATGACGAGGAGGCCGCTCCCACTACCACCGCGGCAGCTGCTACCACCACCGCCGCGCCCACAACCACTACCGAGGCGGCTGCCGCGGGACTGAGCGGATCGCTGCGCTGGGGCGCCATGACCCTGCCGGGCCTGCCCTACCTCGATGAGGTCCAGCCGACCATCGACTCGTTCACCGCGCTCCATCCGGGCGTTTCGATCGAGCTCGAGGAGATCCCGCCCGACGGCTACACCGAGAAACTGGTGGCTTACAGCGCGGTCAACAACATGCCGGACCTGTTCTTCAGCCACAACGGCTGGGTCGACCTGTTCGCCCAGCAGGGGATCACGCTGAACATGCGGCCCTACCTCGAGGCCGATGACGACCTCAACGTGGACGCCTGGTACCCGTCGATGCTGCAGGTGTGCTCCACGGTCGCTCTGGGCGACCAGGCGGCCGGCGAGATGCACTGCCAGGGCATGAGCGCCGACGTGAACACCTTCTTCTACAACATCCCGATGCTGGAGGCGGCCGGCCTGGATCTTCCGGGCGCCGGCTTCACCTGGGACGACATGGCCGAGTACGCGCGGGTGCTCACCACCGGCGACGTCATCGGCTACGCGCCGGCGGCCAACAACCCCGACAACGCCCACGGGCCCATCGGTGCCTTCGGCGGGGACTACCTCGACGAAGAGAACCAGGTCATGTTGATCGACGACAACTTCCGGGCCGGGCTGCGGGCCCTGTGGGATCCCGTCAGGGAAGGCGTCTTCGCCACTCCTGAGCAGGTGACCGCAGCCGGTGACCCGCACGCCGGCTTCATCGGTGGCCGGTTCGCCATGGTCGAGGGCGCGGTGTGGTCGGTCCCCGCGCTGCGGGCTGCCGAGTTCGAGTGGGACGTGCACACCCTGCCCGAGGGCACCCACGGCACCCGGGGCGGGGGCGGCACTGCCGGCTGGGGCGTCAGCGCCCAGACCGAGCATCCCGACGTCGTCTGGGAGCTCATCAAGCACATCTACGGGCCCGCCTACGTGCCCTGGATGGAGGGGGGCGCAGTGGTGCCTCCGCTGAAGCGCTACGCCGACGACCCGACGTGGCGCCAGCCACCGCCCAACAACCACCAGGCCTTCATCGATGCGGCCGGGTCCATCATCATCAGCCCCATCGGCGGACCGTTCGACAGCGCGGGCGGCATCCACTACGCGGAGTTCGACGGAGCGTTCAGGCGCTACGTCATCGAGGGCCAGTCCATGGACGACGCCCTGGCTCCGTATCAGGAGAACATGAACGCCGCGCTGGCCGAGAGTCCGGCCGTGAAGCGCGACGTCCCCATCGAAGTCCCCGGCTGACACAACTCGCGCCGACGGATCCCGTGGCCGCGCCGGGAAGGCGCGGCCAGCGGGCAGGCAGTAATTTGCAGCCGTGGCGCTAACGAGGAAGTCGCGCCCCGCCGTCGAGCCGATCGACGCCGGCGATGCGGCCACCAGCGTGATCGACACGGCGTCAGAGGCGCAGGCCCAGAAGCATCGCGGCCTGTCCTGGCGCGGCCAGGAGCGGCTGGCCGGCTACATCCTGGTCGCGCCGGCGCTGCTCATGTTCGCGACGTTCCTGCTGGGCCCGCTGGTGTACGGCGCCTATCTCAGCCTCACCGACAGGAACCTGCTGTCCGACACGAGCTTCATCTGGTTCGAGAACTACGCCAACCTGCCCAGCGATCCGCTGTTCTTCAAGTCCCTGCAATTCACCGGGCTGCTGTTCCTCGAGGTGACACCGCTGGCGATCCTGATCTCCTTCGTGTTCGCCAGCCTCCTCAACCAGCGGCTCCGGGGCACCAGCGTGTTCCGACTCGCCTATTTCCTGCCCCTGGTGGCGTCGGGGGTGGCAGTGGCCACCATGTGGCGCTTCGTGTTCACCAGCGACGGCCTCTTCAACACCTTCCTGAGCCTCTTCGTCGACGTCAACACCCCCTACCTGGTGCTTCCCCGGTGGGCGCCCCACGTGGTGGCCGTGATCCTGCTGTGGTCGCTGATACCGCTCAACACCGTGTTCTATATGGCCGCGCTCCAGACCGTCCCCCGGGAGCAGCTCGACGCGGCCATCGTGGACGGCGCAAGCGCCTGGCAGAAGGCCCGTTACGTCACCTGGCCGCTGTCGGCCCCGACGACGTTCCTGCTGGTGATCCTGAACCTGGCCATCACCAGCGTCGGATCGTGGGACATCCTCAACGTGCTCACCGGCGGCGGGCCCGAGTTCAGCACGACCACCACCGCCTACCTGCTGTACCTGCGGTCCTTCAGGGGGCAGTTCGAGATCGGGTTCGGCTCGGCCATGGGGGTGACCCTGACCGCCATCCTGCTGCTGCTGACCGTCGGGGTGTTCAAGGCCCAGAAGCGCTGGAGCCACTACGGATGAAGGCGCTCGTCCGCCACCGGGGCCGGATCGCGGTCTACGTCGTGCTGGCCCTCGGGTCGGTGGTGATGATCGCGCCGTTCCTGTTCAACCTGTCGAAGTCCCTGCAGACCGCGCCGCAGACCTTCGCCTTCCCCTTCGAGTGGATCCCGGACCCCTTCACCTGGTTCAACTACGTGGAGGCCTACGAGAAGATCGGCACCCGGGCCTTCATCAACAGCGCGCTGCTGACCGTCGTGGTGGTCGGCGGGCAGACGATCCTGGGGATGATGGCCGGCTACGCCTTCAGCACCCTGCGGTTCCCGCTGCGGGACTCGATGCTGCTGCTGATCATCGGAGGCCTGATGGTCCCGTTCCACGTGATCATGATCCCGCTGTTCATCTTCATCTTCGAGATCGGCTGGCTGGACACCTACTGGGGCCTGATCATCCCCATCGTGGCCTACACCGACGTCTCGGTGTTCATGTTCCGGCAGTTCTTCCGGACGGTGCCCCGCGAGTTATACGAGGCCGGGATCCTCGACGGCGCGGGACCGATCCGGGTGTTCCGCAGCCTGTACGCCCCGCTGGCCGGGCCGACCGTGGCCGCCTTCGTGATCGTGTCGTTCCTGGCCGCCTGGAACCTGTACGCCTGGCCCTTCCTGGCGGTTGCCGACCCCGACCTGCGGGTGGTGACCCTCCAACTGGGCATCGCGGGCGGCACGTTCAACGCCAACTCCAGCCCGCTGCGGCCCGAGATCCTGGCGGCCATGTCGCTGCTGTCGATGGTCCCGGTGATGGCGGTGTTCATGTTCATGCAGCGCCGCTTCGTGGAGAGCATGGCCCGATCGGGGATGACCGGATGAGCGCGATGCAGGCGCCGGCCGTCGGCGAGGCTCGCCCAGTGAAGGTCAGCGGTCCGCTGACCGAGTCGACGGGCATCGACCTCGCAAGCGCCGAGGCCCGGCAACGGCTGGCCCGCGACGGCTACCTGTTCCTGAGAGGCTTCCTGCCCTTGCAAGACGTGGCCGAGGTCGAAGCGGCGGTACTGGAGGCAGTGGCGGACGCTGGGGGTTGGCTGGCCGAGGGTACCGACCCGGCCGAGTGGATGGCCGGTCCGTCGGTGGCGGCCGAGGGCTACGACGACCCCGACTTCTGGTCCATGTACCGCCGGGTGCAGAGCATCCAGAGCTTCCACGAGTTCGCCCATCACCCGCGAATCGTCTCCGCGGCCAAGGGCCTGCTCACCGACGAGGTGTTCGTGCACTCCAACCATGTGGCCCGGGTGGTGGGGCCGTCGGCCCGGATCGAGCCCACCCACATCCACCAGGACTGGCGGCCCGTCCAGGGCGCGGCCGACACCCTCACCGTGTGGATCCCGCTGGCCGACATACCCCCACCGATGGGAGGGCTGCGCATCCTGGAGGGATCCCAGACCGGCGGCGTGGTGCCGTACGACCCCGAGACCGAGTCGGTCCATATCGACGACGACGACCCGCGGTGGCGCAGCGCCTCCTACCGGCGCGGCGACGTGCTGATATTCCACAGCCTCACCGTCCACGCCGGCACCCCCAACACCACCGACCGGCTGAGACGGTCCTGCGAGTTCCGCTACCAGCGGGTCAGCGACTCGGCCGTGGTGTCAACCGTGACGCTCCCCCACTGGCATCCCTCCATCGACTGGCCCGAGCTGACCGAGGGATGGACCTCGCTGGCATCGATCGAGGTGCCCGACTTCGTCGAGTTCGAGATGCTCGACGACACCGCGCCCGAGCTGCCCACCCCGCCATCGCGCCTGCTCGGAACGGCCTGACGCTGCGGCACCCCCGACGGCGCGGGGAGCCGGCCGCCCGAGGTCAGTCGAAGATGGCCTCGTTGACCTCGACGCCCAGACCGGGGCCGTCGGAGGCGGTGACCCGGCCTCCCGACGGTTGGGACTCGCCGATGAAGATCGGCACCCGCTCGGACTCCGGCAGCGAGTCCCACACCGGCATGGGGAAGTACTCGACCATCGGCACGTTGGCGGTGCCCAGCGCGAAATGGATGTGGACGGCGCCGTAGGCGTGGGGGATGACGGTGAGCCCGGCCGCCTGGGCCAGCGCCGCGATCTTGGCGCCCTCGGTGAAGCCGCCGCAGCGCCTCAGGTCGGGCTGGAGGATGTCCATGGCCTCGCGCTCGATGATGTCGGCGAAGCCGTACCGGGTGTACTCGTGCTCGCCGCCCGAGATCGGGATGTTGGTCTCGCGCCGCAGCTTGGCGTAGCTGGTGAGGTCGTCGGGCACGAACGGCTCCTCGATCCAGGCCAGGTTGTAGGGCTCCAGCCGCCGGCACATCTTCTTGGCGTAGTTGAAGTCCCAGCCCATGTAGGCGTCGAACATGATCTCGATGTCGGGCCCCACCGCGTCGCGGATGCTGGCGACATGGGCCTCGTTGGCGGCCATGCCCTCGACGCCGCCGCCGGGGCCGTACGGAAAGCGGGCCTTCATGGCCTGATATCCCTCGGCCACGTAAGCCCTAGCCTCCTGGGCAACCAGATCGGCGCCGACGGGGTGGAGGGCCGACGCGTACACCGGCACATCGGGATGCACCGGCCCGCCCAGCATCTCGTACACCCCGCTGTCCGTAGCCTTGCCGCACACGTCCCACAGGGCGATGTCGATCGCGCTGATGGCCTGCAGGGCTATCCCCTTGCGCCCGTACGGCAGCGTGGCCCGGTACATGCGGTCCCACAGTCCCTCGGTCTCGTAGGCGGGCGCGCCCACCAGCAGGTTGCGCAGGTGACGCTGCACTACACCCTCGACCGCGCCGACCCCGTCCTCGCACCATCCCCGGCCGACCACGCCGTCGGAGGTCTCTATCTCGACCACGGCCATGGCCGAGTCCCAGAACCATGAGCCCCTCGTCTCGGAGTACTCGGGGTAGATGTCGAGGGGAGTGACCAGCGGCAGTGTCTTCTCCCGCTCGGCCAGGTGGCCCCAGATCGACCGGGGGGCGTGACGCACCCGTATGTCTGTGATCCTCATGTCGCTCACACCTTGTAGTAGCGCTCGGCGTTGCGGCGGAAGAGCGCATCGCGCTCGTCGGCGGAGAAGTCGGCGGTGATCTCGCTGTATGCCTCGACCACGGCGCGGTAGGAACTGTAGAGGCTGTCGACCGGCCAGTTCGAGCCGAACATGCACCGCTCGACGCCGAAGACCTCGATGCAGGCCAGAACCCACGGCCGGATGCTCTCCACCGTCCACGAGTGGTCGGTCATGCCGAGACCGGAGATCTTGCAGGCCACGTTGGGGGCTCCGGCCAGCGTGGCCATGCCGCCTCGCCAGGCGTCGAAGTACTCGGGGTTACGCTCCATGGGCACACCGCAGTGACCCAGTATGAACTGCATGTCACTGAACTGCTCGGCGGCGCGCCGGGCGCCGTCCATGCCCTCCCACGTGGAGTTGAGGTCATACAGCATGTCCAGGTCGCTCAGAGCCTGCAGGCCCCGCTGGAACTCAGGGGTCAGCAGGTCGTCTCCCTGGACGAAGTTGCGCACCCCCCGCATGTTGGGACGCTCGGCGTGCCGTTCGAGTTCGGCTCGAGCACCCTCCGCGGCGAGATCGGTCTTGGCCACGATGGCGTGGGGGTAGCCGTGCTCGTCGGCGACCGACTGCAGCCAGGCCGTCTCCCAAACCTGGTCGTCGCCTCCGTACTCGGCCTGGATGTGCACCGACTTGACGACGTTGGACCCCTCGAAGTCGGCCAGCAGGTCCTCGATCAGATAGTTGCGGCGAATGGCGGAGTAGTCGCCGACGACGGCGGTCTCCTCCGGTTCCTCCTCCTCGAGCCAGTGGTAGTGGCCCTGGCTCATGTCCCACAGGTGATGGTGGGAATCGACGAACGGCTCGGTCATGTCTGCTTCTCCCTACGTGACAGCGATTCTCTCTGGCCCGGCACGGCCTGCCGGATGCCGGTCCGGGCCGATTCGTAGGCCGCTTCCAGCAGGCCCACGACCGCTGCCCCGAGCTCAGGGGGAGAATGATTGCCGTCGCGGCCCAGGACGATGTCGACCAGGTTGTTGACCGGAGAGTCCTCCGGGTAGGCCCCGGTGTAGCTCCTTGCTCCCACGGCCCGACCGACCGGGTTGCGCTCGGTGGAGCCGTCGGCCCTGAACAGGCACAGGTCCGATGCGGCCAGGTCGAGCAGGATGTGGCCCTCGGTTCCGTAGAGCCGGTACTCGAGAAGCTCCTCCTGCGTGCGCACCGTCGAGCCGGTGGAGCCGATCGTCCCGATGCAGCCTCCCTCGAACCGCACCGCCAGGGCGTCGACGAGGTCGACCCTGAGGTCCCTGTTCTCCATGAAGGCGAACACGTCGACCGGCACCAGGCCGGTCATGAACAGCAGCAGGGCGGCCGAGTGGGTGATCTGGACAATGGCCTGGCCCCCGCCCGATACCGCCGGATCGCCGTAGGTGTCGGTTCCGGTGGGCGTGATGGTGAAGCCGACCGCGTCGGCCACCAGATGGACATCGCCGCGGAACAGCTCCCAAACGATCGACGCGAACAGCGAGTGCACGTAGAGCAGCTCGCCGATCTCGCCGGACACGATCCAGTCACGCACCGCCAGCACCTGCTGGTTGTAGTGGTAGGGGTAGCCGACCACGATCTCCAGGCCCCGGTCGGCCGACTCGGCCAGCAGCCGGGCCGCGTGGGCGTACTCCACCACCATGGGCTTCTCCAGCATGAGGTGACACCCGGCCTGCAGCGCGTCGAGCGCCACGTGGTAGTGGGCCATGTGGGGCACCGCGATGACGACACCATCGAGGGACTCGGCGTCGAGCATCTCCCTGTGACTCCGGTAGGACCGATCCGGCTGGAAGGCCGTCACCGCCCGGTCGCGCTTCTCTTCGATCGGATCGGCGATGGCCACCAGTTCCGCGTCGGGATTGGCGACGATAGCGGGCAGGTGGGCTCGGGTCGCCCACCAGCCCGCGCCCACTACCCCGATCCGGGCAGCCATGCGATCCCCCCTCTCACTGGTTCGGACAGTACTGCGCGGCAAGAACCCGGCAGGAATCCGGCTGGGCACCTCGCGGCTGTCTGCCCGGCCCCGTCCATGTGCTATTCCTAGGTCAGCGAGGGCGAACCCGCGCTACGACCGGAACCGATCCCACCGGAACCGAGCAAATTGAAGGATCGAGAACGATGAGTGGACGATTCGAGGGGCGCAACGTCTTCGTGACCGGAGCAGGCAGCGGCTTCGGACGCCGCACGGCTGAGCTGTTCGCGGCCGAGGGCGCCAACAACATGTACCTGCTCGACTACAAGCAGGAGCGGCTGGACGCGGTGGCGCCGGTGATCGAGGAGCTGGGAGCCACACCGCACCTGCTGAACTTCGATCTCGGCGTCATGGAGAACTGCGCCGAGGCGGTGTCTGAGGCTCTGGCCATCGACCCGAAACTCGACGTGATGGTGTCCAACGCAGCCGCCTGGACCATCGCCGAGTTCGTCGACATGACCGACGAGGAATGGCGCCGGGTGCTGTCGGTCAACCTCGACGCCTACTTCGTGATGGGCAGCCGGGCGGCCCGGGCCATGAAGGAGACCGGGGGCGGAGTGATCCTGTTCACCTCGTCGATCGCCTCGCTGGGCCATGGCCGCGGGTTCACCCACTACTGCGTGGCCAAGGCCGGCGTGGCCGCGCTGACGAAGGCCATCGCGGTGGAGTGCGCCCCCTACAACATCCGGTGCAACAGCGTGGGGCCGGGCCCGGCCGACACCCAGCAGTCGGTCGACCTCGCCGGCGTGGAGCTGATGAACAAGTGGCGCTCCGAGGGCTTCCCGCTGGTCCCGGCCAACCGGCTGGCCACCGTCGACGATGTCGCTCACGCCTTCCTGTACCTCGCCTCCGACGAGGCCCAGTACGTGTCGGGCATCAACCTCATCGTGGACGGCGCCCTGACCGCCCACACCTACGACGTGCCCGACAGCTAGAGGCCGGACCGATGAGAGCCGAGGTCTCGCCCGGAGAGGTCCGCTCCTATCGCGACGACGGGTTCCTGGTCATCGAGGACCTGCTCGACGCTGACGAACTGGAACGGTGGCGGAACGAGGTCGACGGCGCGGTGGCCGGCCACGGAGTCTCGGGACGCGACCTCGACCCGGAGCAGTCCGAGTACTACGACCGGGTCTTCCTTCAGCGGGTGAACATGTGGAAGACCAGTGCCGCGGTGCGCGGCCTGGTTCTCGACACACGGTTCGGGAGGCTGGTCGCGGCGCTGGCCGGCGCCGGCGAGGTCCGCCTCTACCACGACCATGCCCTCATCAAGCTGCCGTGGGCCAACCCCACCAACTGGCACGCCGACAACCCCTACGACCCCTACCGGTCGCCTGAGTCGATCATGCTGTGGATCGCCCTCGACGACGCCGACGCCCGCAACGGCTGCCTGCACTTCCTGCCCGGAAGCCATCACCGGGACAGGCTCGATGACGGCGCGGCGCTCGACGAGGCCAACATCGGCGCGCTGCTGGAAGCCAACCCGCAGTTCGCGGCCATCGAGCCGGCGGTGGCCGAAGTGTCGGCGGGAGCCGGGATCTTCATCAACGGCATGACCGCCCACGCCGCCGGAGCCAACATGAGCCCCCGGCCCCGCCGGGCGTTCTCGATGGTTTTCATCCCCGGGCGGTGCCGTTACACCGGACAGCCCGGAGCGCTACCGGACGAGATGACCGCCCGCCTGCAGCCGGGCGACATCCTCGACGACGACGAGCACCTGCCCCTTCTCTACCAGGCCTGATCGAACGCCTCGGCGGCGAGCCGCGCCACCTGGTCGATCAGGAAGTCGACGTGGGCCGACACCGCAGCGCTCGGCGTGTGCGACAGGGCCCGGACGGTCGGCGAGGCGATCAGCCCCCGCCGGGCCAGTGTCCGCTTCTCGATCTGCAGGAACAGCTCGAAGTCCTGCAGGCCGAAGCTGATGTACGGCAGGAGCGACCCGAACAGGTCGTGGGCCCGCTCACGCTGATCCGACACCGCGGCCGCGAACACCGAGTCGAGGAGATCGGCGATGGCTGCGCCGGGCATGATCCCGTCGATGCCGGATGCCAGGCCCTCGAGCATGTAGAGACCGCCCCAGCCCTCGAGGATCGACACCCGGCCCGCGGTGGCCGACCGGATGGCCAGGAGCCTGTCGACCATCATCGGGTCCTCGAGCTTCACGAACCGGAGGTTGCCGCAGCGGTCGAGGATCTCCGTCAGGAGGGCCGCTCCCATGGTCGGCCCACCCGGGTTGAAGTCCTGGATCAGGATCGGCCGCGGGGTCGCGGCCGCCACCGCGGCGCAGTACTCGATGATGTCGGCGTCCGACGATCCGAACTGCCGCGGGATCGCGAAGGAGATCACGTCGGCGCCCATGCCGGTGTAGCGCCGGGCCAGCTCGGCGGCGATGCGGGCCGACGGGTGGTTGGCCTGGGCCACAACCGGAACCCTGCCGCCATTGGTCTCGACCGTTACCTGTACGACCTGGTCGCGCTCGGCCTCGGTGAGCTTGTAGAACTCGCTGCCGTAGGCAGGCAGGCACATACCGGCCAGCCCCTGGCCCGCGATCCAATCGACGACGGAGGCCAGCGACTCGGTGTCGATCGACTCGTCGGGCCTTCATGTCGAACGGCGCAAGGGCGCGGCACATCCGCAGCGCGTACTCCAGGTCCCAGCCCATGTAGGCGTCGGCCATGATGTCGATGTCGTCGCCCACCGCGTCCCGCAGCATCCGCACCAG
>LXNI01000618.1_pt1 | contig 39370 bp, 22 predicted proteins | sample 809091 | NCBI WGS metagenome assembly LXNI01 (sample SAMN04870527, study PRJNA318959) | sponge metagenome | biome: 01000161; feature: marine sponge reef; material: water | host: Sarcotragus foetidus | place: Greece: Milos, Mediterranean Sea | collected 2013-05-29 | depth 5-7 m
CGCTTCGCTTCACCTGTTCGCGATGTAAAGAGAATATTACATTATGTCATGCGCAGTATACATGTCGTCACGGACTGCTAGTTGACCAGCGGCGAGTTCAACCTCGAGTGGGCCCGGGCCATCCTGGAAGCTCTGGCGGAGTGCGGCGTCGAAGAGGTGGAGATTGCACCCGGGTCGCGCTCCGCACCCCTGGTGCTGGCCGCGCAGACGCTGCCCGCGATGAATGTCCGGGTTCACCTCGACGAGCGGTGCGCCGGGTTCTTCTCGGTGGGCTATGGACGCAGCCATCTTGGTCCGGCCGCGATCGTCACGACCTCGGGCACCGCGGTGGCCAACCTGCTGCCGGCGGTGGTCGAGGCTGACATGTCGGACGTGCCGCTGATCGTGGTCAGTGCCGATCGGCCGCCGGCAATGCGCGGTGCCGACGCCAACCAGACGATCGTGCAGCCGGGCATTTTCGGGGAGCGCGTGCGCTTCGAGGCCGACCTGCCGTTGCCGTCAGTGCAGGGACTGAGGGCGGCGGGGCCTCGTTCGGTGATCGAAGTCGTCCGGCGCGCCGCCCGTCAGGCGATGGGACCGCCGGGCGGACCCGTGCACCTCAACGTGCCCTTCGACAAGCCGTTGCAGCCGGAGTCCCCGGAAGCCCTCGAACCGGGCGGCATCGACGCCGGTGTGCCTCCGAATCTGACCGCGGCCGCCGAGGCGATCGAACGGGGTGACGCTGACGTGCCGGGAAGCTGGGAGGGTGGCCGACGAGCGCGGGGGCGCGACCAGGATACGCTGCTCGCACTCCGCCTGGAGTCCGCGCGTCGGCCGCTCCTGGTTGCGGGTCCGGTCACCGATCCCGGTCTGGACGGGCCGGCCGCAGTCCGCTTCGCCGCCCGCACGGGCGTCCCAACGTTGGCCGATCCCCTCTCTGGCGCCCGCTTCGACCGCGGCCTCGGCGACCCCGTCGCGGCGCCGGTCCTGGGAGCCTACGATCACTATCTGCGCGACCCCGAACTCCTTCGCAGATTGCGCCCCGACCTGATCGTGCGGATCGGCCGCACCCCCACCTCGGATGCGCTGGAGGCGGCCCTCGCAACCTGGCACCAGGCCACGCAGGTGGTCATCGACGACGGCGCCCACCGCAAGGACTACCAGGGCCTCGCCCAACACTACCTTCACGCTTCGGCCGGCGGGGTGCTCGCGCGGCTGGCCGATGGCGCCGACGCCGACCCACCCCCCCGCCCCCCCTGGACGCGCACCTGGATGGAGATCGAAGCGGCCGCCTGGTCCGCCATCGCAGACGACCACGCCGACGCGGACCACGAAGGCGCCTACGCGGCGGCCACGCTGCGCGCCCTCCCGCCCGGCGCGACCCTCTTCGTGTCCTCCTCCATGCCGGTCCGGGACGTCGACGGCTACGGCCGCCCGGTCCCCCGGGACGTCCAGGTCCTCGGCAACCGGGGCGCGAGCGGTATCGACGGGATCGTTTCGACGGCGATGGGGTGCGCGGGGGGTGGGGCCGGCCCGGTGGTGGGCCTGATCGGCGACATCGCCTTCTACCACGACATGAACGGCCTTCTGGCCGCGCGCGACAAGGAACTCAACGTCGTCTTCGTCTTGGTGGACAACGACGGCGGCGGCATCTTTCACATGCTCCCCATCCGCGACTTCGAGCCCGCGTTCACGCCCTGCTTCGCAACACCGCACGGGCTCGACTTCCGGCACGCGGCGCGGCTGTTCGGACTACGCTTCACCGACGCGGCCACCCCGGCCGAACTGGAGAAAGCCGTCGGAGCGGCCGTTGGGCGCGCCGGCACGGAGATCATCCGGGTCCGCACCGACCGCGAGCGCAACCGGGAGAGCCACGAACGCACCCGCGCGCGGGTGGTACGCCGCGTGCACGAACTCATGAACCGGGAAGAGACATGACCGCCACCGAATGGCAGACCGTCAAACCGTACGACGACATCACCTACAGGAAGCGCGACGGGGTTGCGCGCATCGCCATCAACCGTCCCGAAGTGCGCAACGCCTTCCGTCCGGAGACCCTCTTCGAGCTCCTCGACGCCTTCAACGACGCCAACGAGGATCCGTCGATCGGTGTGGTGCTGCTCACCGGCGAAGGCCCCTCGAAGGACGGCAAGTACGCGTTCTGCTCGGGCGGGGACCAGCGCGTGCGTGGCGACGCCGGCTACGTGGGGGGTGACGGTGTGCCGCGCCTCAACGTGCTCGTCCTGCAGCGGCTGATCCGGACCATGCCCAAGCCCGTGATCGCCCTGGTGGCCGGCTACGCCATCGGCGGCGGACATGTTCTGCACGTCGTCTGCGACCTCACCCTTGCCGCGGACAACGCCGTCTTCGGACAGACCGGGCCCAGGGTGGGCAGCTTCGACGGCGGCTTCGGTTCTTCGTACCTGGCCCGCATCGTGGGACAGAAGAAGGCGCGCGAGATCTGGTACCTGTGCCGCCAGTACAATGCTGCCGAGGCGTTCGAGATGGGACTGGTCAACAGGGTGGTGCCGGTGGACGAGCTCGAGGACGAGGGTTTCAGGTGGGCACAGCAGATACTGGAGCACAGCCCGCTGGCGATCCGGCTGCTCAAGTCCGCCATGAACGCCGATGTGGACGGACAGGCGGGATTGCAGGAGTTGGCAGGCAACGCCACGCTGCTCTTCTACATGACCGAGCAGGGCCAGGAGGGACGGGACGCCTACCTGCAGAAGCGCAAGCCGGACTTCCGCAAGTACCCGTGGCTGCCGTGGTGAACCGTCCCTCCACCGCACGCCGGACGCACGTGGCCAGCCGGCACCGCACGGTTGCCGGAGCGGCTGAACGCGCCGGGCGACCATGAGGGTGACCCGGACGCAGGCCTGGATCCTTGCCACCCGTCCGCGCACCCTTTCAGCCGCCGCCGCCCCCGTCGTCGCCGGTTCGGGCTTCGCGGTCGCCGACGGCGTCTTCGCCCAGTTCCCGGCGCTGGCCGCCCTGCTTGGGGCGCTCTTCATCCAGATTGCCACCAACCTGGCGAACGACTACTACGACTTCCTGAAGGGCGGCGACACCGCGGAACGGCTCGGTCCGGTCCGGGTGACCCAGGCGGGCATCCTCCCGCCCTCGGCGGTGTTGCGCGGCATGCTGATCACCCTGGGGCTCGCCACCCTCACCGGGGTCTACCTTGCTTCGGTCGCCGGCTGGCCCGTCATCGCGATCGGGCTCGTCTCGATGCTCATGGGGGTCTGCTACACGGGAGGTCCCTTCCCCCTCTCCTACCACGGGCTCGGCGATGTCTTCGTCTTCGTCTTCTTCGGCCCGGTCGCCACCGCAACCACCTACTACGTGCAGGCCCAGGCCTGGTCCCCGGGGGCAATCGTGGCCGGCGCGGGACTCGGCGCCTTCAGCACGGCCATGCTGGTGGTGAACAACCTGCGCGACCGCGAGACCGACGGCGCCGCGGGCAAGCGCACCCTGGCCGTGCGGTTCGGAGACGGTTTCTCGGTCCTGCAGTACTTCGCCTCTCTCACGGCGGCGGCCACCGTCCCCGTTGTTGGGGTGGTCATGATGGACTGGTCCCCCTGGACTATGCTTGCGCTGGCCGGGTGGCTGCCGTGCATTCCGGCGGGATTGCGCGTCATGGCGGTGCTGCGGGCTCCCGAGGTCGTGGATCGGCGCACCCTCAATCCGGCGTTGGGGATGACCGCGCGGGGCGTCGCGATGTACGGCGCGGGTCTGGGTGTCGGCGCACTTGTCGGCGCGACCGGCCCCTTCGGCTGACCGTTGCCCGCAGATCCCGGCTTGACTCGTCCGGAAGCAGAGGCCGGCCATTCCAGGCGACGGCCGGTCAGCGCAAATCTCCGCCCACCAACCCCCGCCAACGACCTTGCCCGGCGAGCCGCCGAAACCCCATCTGCCGCCGCTCTCGCCTGGGACGGCGGCCACATGACCTACCGGCAACTGGACATGCGCGCCGCCACGCTTGCGGACCGCCTCCTTGCGCTCGGCGCGACCCCCGGCGCCCCCGCCACCCTGTGCGTCACCCCCGCCCCCGACGCGATCGCCGCCCTTTTCGCCCTGTGGAAGACGGGGTGTATCGCGGCCCCGCTGCATGAGCGCCTGACACCATCGGAGGTCGATTATGCGCGTCGAACAGTAAACTCCAATTTACATATTGACAACCATAGTTTACACAACATACTCCGCGACCCCGCAGAATCCCTCGCCGAAGGCCATGGCAGTGGAGAGCCGCCCGGTGGAGGCAACGGCCCTGCGGAGTCCCTCGGCGAAAGTCGGGCCGCATTGTCCCAGACCGCGCGTCACCCCTCCCCCGACCCCGACGTCATCGCCTACATCCTCACCTCCGGCTCCTCCGGCCCCCCCAAGGCCCTCGGCTTCACCCGCGACACTCTCGCCGCCTCGGCGTCCTCCGTCGCGCACCGCCTCGACCTCGGACCCCGCGACCGCTGGGGCCTGTGCCTGTCGCCGGGACACATCGGCGGGCTCTCGCTCATTGTTCGGGCGGTCATGACGGGGGCTTCCGTACGCCTCTGGCCATCGTTCGATGCCGACGCCGTTGCCCATGCGATCCTGGCCGGGGAGGTGACCCATCTGGCCATTGTGCCGACCATGCTCCGGCGAATCCTCGCCAGCCTCGCGGGCAAACCCATTCCCGAGTCCCTGCGCTGCGTCCTCGTCGGCGGCGCGGCCGCCCCCCGCACGCTCCTGGACCGGGCATGGGCCGCGGGACTGCCTCTAGCAACCACCTGGGGCATGACCGAAACCGCGTCCCAGGTCGCCACCGCACCCCCCGCCCTCGCCCGGCAACACCCCGGAACGGCCGGACGCCCCCTGCCCGGCGTCGAAGTCCGCCAAGGCCCCGGCGGCACCCTCCGCGTCCGCGGCCCGACCCTCGCCACGGTCGTGATCCACGGCCCCGGCGCGACCCCCCAACCACTCCCCACCGACCCCGACGGCTGGTTCGCCACCCGCGACCTCGGCCACATCGACCCCGGCGGCCTCGTCTGGATCGAGGGGCGCGCCGACGCGATCATTGTGAGTGGGGGTCTCAACGTGAGTCCCGCCGAAGTCGAGCGGGTGATCGAGGCGCTCCCCGGAGTGCGCGAAGCGGTGGTCCTGGGCCTCCCCGACGAGGAGTGGGGCCAGATCGTCGCCGCGGTGGTCGAAGCCGATCTGGCGACCGTCACCGCTGCCGGCGTAGATCGCCACTGCCGGGAGCACCTGGTGCGCGGCCGCTGCCCGACGCGCACCCTGGTGGTGGACGCACTGCCCCGCACCTGGACGGGCAAGGCGATGCGGTCCCGGGTGCGCGAACACTTCGCAACCAGGCTACAGCCAAGGAAGACGACATGATCGAGGAACTGCGCTGGCGTGGCCTCCTCGCCGACGCGAGCGAGCACGCGGCGGCGGCCTTCGCGGCCGGCCAGGTGACGGGCTACATCGGCTTCGACCCGACGGCCTCGTCGCTGCACGTGGGGTCGCTGGTCCCCATCATGGGACTCGTGCACCTGCAGCGCGCCGGCCACTGTCCCATCGCGCTGGTGGGTGGGGGCACCGGGCTCATCGGCGACCCGTCGGGGAAGGCCTCGGAACGCTCGCTCCTCACCCGGGCGCAGGCCGAGGAGAACGCCGCGGGGATCCACCGGCAGCTGTCGTCGTTCCTGGACTTCGAGTCGCGCGCGGCACCGGCCCGCATGGCGAACAACCTCGACTGGCTGGACGGGCTGGGGCTGGTGGACTTCCTGCGCGACATCGGCAAGCACTTCTCCGTCAACGCGATGCTGCGCAAGGAGTCGGTCCGCCGCCGCCTGGCCGACGACGAGTCCGGCATCTCCTTCACCGAGTTCAGCTACCAGTTGCTGCAGGCGTACGACTTCCACGAACTGAACCGCCGCTACGGCTGCACCCTGCAGATGGGCGGCTCCGACCAATGGGGCAACATCACCGCGGGGATCGACCTGGTTCGGCGCATGGGCGGACCCCGGTGCCACGCGGTGGTCTTCCCACTTGTCGAATCGGCGAGCGGGGTCAAGTTCGGCAAGACGGAAGAGGGGACGGTGTGGCTGGATCCGGAGCGCACCTCTCCGTACCGCTTCTACCAGTTCTGGGTGAACACCGGCGATGGCGACGTGGTCCGCTACCTGAAGCAGTTCACACTGCTGGACCGGGCCGCGGTGGACGAGCTTGCCGACGCCGTGGCGGAGCGGCCCTACCGGCGCGAGGCCCAGAGGCGGCTGGCCGCCGAGATGACCCGCACCGTGCACGGCGCCGACGGGCTGGAGCGTGCCGAACGGGCTTCGCGGGTGCTCTTCGGGGGCAGTCTTGAGGGGCTCGGGGCGGCGGACATCGCCGAGATTTTCGCCGATGTGCCCTCGACGGTGCTGGCAAGGTCGGAGCTGGAAGGGGAGGGGATCGAGCTGGCCGTGCTGATGGCCGACCACGGGATGACCGCGTCCCGGAGCGAGGCGCGGCGGCTGATGAGGGGTGGGGGGGTCTATCTGAACGGTGAGAGGGTGACGGGGAGGGGGGCGGTGGTGGGGATGGGGGACCCGATCGAGGGACGATTCCTGGTCGTGCGCGCGGGGAAGAAGCGGTATTTCGTGGTCGAGGTGAAGTAGGGGGAATCAACCTGCCCGAGGATAGGCGCCCAGCACCTTGAACATCGTCGCGCGGGCGCGAATCCCCTCCAGGGCATCGTGGACGACCGTGTCCGTGCGGTGGCCCTCCATGTCGATGAGGAAGATGTAGCGCCCCAGGCTGCGCCGGTCCGGACGCGACTCGATCCTGATCATGTTGATGCCGCGGGCCGCGAGTTCGCCCAGCGCACCGTGCAGCGTGCCCGCCTCGTCCTCGCTGAAATCGAAGCAGATCGAGGTCTTGTCGCGGCCGGTGGGCACGGCGTCGCGGCCGGCGAGGACCACGAACCGGGTCTTGTTGCTGGCCACATCCTCGATGTCGCGGTCGGCCACCGTCGCGCCGAAGATCTCGGCGGCACGCAGACTCGAGATGGCGGCCGCGGGACGGTCGCTCTCCTGCATGTCGCGGACCGCACCCGCCGTGCTGAGCGAGGCCACCGGTTCCGCGTCTCGCAGACGGCGGCCGAGGTAGCCGCGACACTGAGCCAGCGCCTGGGGTGTGAATACACGACCCGCACGTCGCCGCGGTCCATGCCGTGCTGAAGCACCAGACAGTGGTGAATCGGCAGCACGATCTCACTCCTGATCTTGAGGGGTGTGTGGTGGATGAGAAGGTCGGCGGTGTGGGTCACGATGCCCTCGAGGCTGTTCTCGACCGGAACGACCGCCTCGTCCGCCGCCCCCTCCTCGACGGCCCGCACCGCGGCAGGGATGCTGGTGAAGGGCACGAGGCGGGCGGAATCGCCGGGGCGCCCGGCAGCGTGGACCGCGCGCGGCAGGCCCGTGCGCGCATGTGCCGCCAAGCGGGCGTGCGCAAGGGCGGCCTCTTCGCTGTAGGTCCCCTCGGGCCCGAGGTAGGCGAGCTTGATCATAGTCAACTACAGTTTACATTGTGACAAGTAAACTTCACATTCCACCTCCCCCCGCCACCCCGCCCAGTCACGCGCCGTGCGCCCCTCCGGATCCGTAGCCGACACGTCCACCCCCCGCCCCACGAGCATCTCCACCATTCCAAGATGCCCATGCACCGCCGCCACGTGCAGCGGCGAACCGAACTTCCCACACTCCAGGTCGAAGCCCAGGTCCGCCATGAGCGTTACCGCGTCCAGCCGGTTGGCGCCCGCGGCGTCCGCGACGAGGCCTGGATGGCGGGCCTGGACCTGCCGCGGAAGCCCCGCATCACGCCGGACCGCGTCCCGCGCCGCTACCGCATCACCCGCCATGCATACGCTCGCGAACCGGTCGACCCGGTCCAGCCCCGGCGGCTTCGCTCCATGCTCAACCAGGAAGTCGGCGAGGCCTGGGTGGCCCGCGAGCATGGCGGCCCGGGAAAGACTCTTGCCATCGCCCGTCCGCCCGGTGGGGTCGGCCCCGTGCTCAACGAGCAGCTTCGCGCGGGCCACATGATGATTCCGCACCGCCCAATCCAGCTGGTAGTCGAGCACCCGGCCCTTGCCGGATCGCCAGTTGATCCTGTGCCGGCGATTCAGGCCGTACTCGAGCAGGATCTCCAGGCAGCGGTTGCACGAGCCGAACATGCGGTTGTAGAGCGCCTGTCCGTCGTTGGGGTTCGCGCCCGCGTCGAGGAGCAGCCGGGCCAGCGCCTCCCACTCCGGGTGCGCGGGCTGGTTCACCGGACCCTGCTCCCCTTCGCCTAAAGCACCGGTCAGCGCGGTGAACCGATAGTCGTCCCCCCACAGGTAGAAGGCGTCGGGGTTGGCGCCGCGCCCAATGAGAAGCCGCGCCGTTTCCAACGTCGAACCGCCGGAAACCTGCACACGCGAATAGGCCGCGTACAGCAGGGGTTCCCAGTGGAAGAACCCGCCCCGCGCGTCGACCAGTGCGGGATCGTCGTCCAGCATCGCTGCCACCGTTCCGGTGTCACCCACGCAGGCCGCCGACCAGATGTCCCGAACGGCCAGCGCAGGGTCCCGCTCGAGCAGGTCGCGGGCGCGCCGGCGGAAGTCGGGGCGATCGTGCCGGTAGTTGAGGCAGGCGAGGTGCAGGAAGTCGGCGTCTGCGCCGGGGACAAGCTGGTCGACATGGGGGGGCCGGGTGCTTCGTGCCATGCCGGGAAGCTAAATCCAGCGGCCCGGCGGACAAAACCTCGCGGCACTATCCGCGGACCGCGGCCCCCACCGGGTCCACCCGCACGCTCACGATATCCGTGTCATGATACTTCTGGTGCCGCACCGACGTGGCCAGGTGCTGCAGCAGCCGCAGCGAGAAGTCATGCTCGACCGGGACCTCGGCCGCGCGTCCACCGACCAGGGCCATGCGGTCCTCGATGTTGCCTTCCCCCGTCGCGGCGAGGAACTCAAGCTCGGCTCCTCCGGACTCCGCACGCGCCGTAACCCGCAACCGCCGCTCGCCGAGCGCTTCGTCCCGGTCCGCCTGATCCAGCAGAACCAGCAGCGTCTCTTCCGCCGCGAGCGCCATCCGCCCCGCCATCTCATCCCCCATTCCCGCGCGCGACGCGAACTTCTCCAGGAAGTCCCGAATCTTCGGCTGCGCACCGACGTTCAGGCTCGTCTCGATGCGCCGCCGCCGGGGCCCCGACAGCTCCATGAACGCCGACAGCAGGATCGCGGCGAGCCCGCCCGAGGTCATCCCGTTTTCCAGCAGCGACCCGGCCCACGTGCCGAAGTACTCCGCCGGGATCTGGCCGCTCTGGAAACCCGCCCCGACCCAGAACGAGACCCCGATGATGGTGGCCTTGCGGTAGTCGATCCCGTCCTGCGCGACCATTTCCACGCCCAGCACGAAGAGAATCGCGATGAGCACGATGATGTAGGCGCCCACCACCGGGTCGGGGATCGCGAGCAGCACCGCCGCCGCCTTGGGGAAGAAGGCCAACACGATGAAGATCACCCCGATGCACACACCCACCCGGCGCGCGGCGATCCCGGTGATGTCCACGATCGACACGCTGTTGGAGTAGGTCGTGTTCGGGACCGTCGCGAAGAGCCCCGACAGCAGATTGCCCACCCCGTCCGCCGCGACCGCCCCCTGCACGGCACGGAAATCCGTCGCCCGCCGCTTGCGCCACGACACCCGTTGGATGGCCATCCCGTCGCCGATCGTCTCGATGGCCCCGACCAGCGTGACGAAGATGAAGGCAGGCAGCATGGCCCAGAACTCGGCGCCCAGGCGCAGGTCGAAACCGGGCCATCCGCCCGCAGGCACCCCGAACCAGGCCGCGTCGCCCACCAGTTCCATGTTGTAGACCCCGTACCAGCTCGCGACCAGGCAGCCTCCCACCGCCCCGATCACCGACCCCCATAGCCGCAGCGCCCCTCTGGCCCGCAGCACAATCACGATGGTGATCAACATCGTGGCCAGGGCGGTGAGCGGCGCGGCTGCCCGCGTCGCCCCCTCCGCGGCCTGAAAGCTGAGGTCGAACCCGATCGGCATGACCGTAACCGCAATGAGCATGATCACGGTCCCCGCCACGGTCGGCGTGATCACCCGCCTCAGCAACGACAGACGCGTGGAAATCAGGAACTGGAAGAGCGACGAGACCACGATCAGGGTGGCCAGCAGCGCGGGTCCACCGAGTTGCAGCGCCGCCACCGACACCGCGATAAACACCCCCGAAGTCCCCATCAGCAGGATGTACCCCGCCCCGATCCTCCCCGCGAGCGGCTTCGCCTGGAGCATGGTCGTGATGCCGCACACAATCAGCGCCGCGAACGCCGCCCAGGTCAGGTATTCCTCGCTGCCGCCGCCCGCGCGCACCACGATCGCCACCGTAATGACGATCCCCGCGATGTTGAGCAGGATGTACTGGAAGGCCAGCCCGAAGGAGACCGGGTAGCTGGGCGTCTCGTCGGCCTGGTAGCGGAGGTCCCGGCGGGTGTCGGAGGAGGGTGACATCGGGTGAGCTACGCTCCCGGTCCGGAGGGGTCCACCCGCACGGTCACGACATCGGTGTCTGCATACTTGTGGTGCTGCACCGACGTAGCGAGATGGCGGAGCAGACGCAACGAAAACTCGTGCTCCGCGGGCGATTCGGCCACGTGCGCACCGATCACGGCCAGGTGGTCCTCGATATTGCCCTCGCCGCTCGCGGACAGGAACTCCAGTTCGGCCCCACCCGCGTCGGTTCGGGCGGTGAGCCGCAACCGCCGCTGTCCACCCGCCTCATCCTCTTCGGCCAGCAACAGCAGCGTCTCCTCCGCCGCGTGCGCAAGCCGGCCCGCCAGCTCGCCCCCAAGCCGCCTGCGCTTCGCAAAGTTCTCCAGGAAGCGCTGGATCTTCGGGAGCGACTCCACCTCCAGCACCGTCTGCATCCGCATCCGGCGGGGACCGGTCAGCTCCATGAACGCGGTCAGCGCCAGCGCGGTCAGTCCCCCCGAGGTCATCCCGTTGGCGAGCATCTGCTCCAGGAAGGGTGGCAGCCCCGCCGTCGGGATCTGGCCGCTCTGAAAGCCGACTCCGACCCAGAAGGAGAAGCCGATAACCGTGGCCTTGCGGTAGTCCATGCCGTCCTGCAGGGCGATCCGGGCTCCCAGCACAAAGAGTACCGCGATGATCACCATCGCGTAGGCGCCGATCACCGGGTCGGGGATGACGAGGAGCAGTTGCGTCACCTTCGGCAGGAAGGCCAGCACGCAGAAGATCGCCCCGATGCAGATCCCCACCCGGCGCGCCGCGATCCCCGTGATCTCGACGACCGACACGCTGCTCGAATAGGTGGTGTTCGGCACCGTGGCGAAGATCCCCGATAGCAGGTTGCCCAGACCGTCGGCGGCCACCGCCCCCTGCACGGCGCGATAGTCCGTGGCCCGCGGCTTGCGCCACGAAACGCGCTGAATCCCCACCGCGTCGCCGATCGTCTCGATCGCGCCCACCAGCGTCACGAAGGTGTACGCCGGCAGGATCGCCCAGAAGGCGGGACCGAAGTCGAAACCGAAACCCGGCCACCCCGCCACCGGCACCCCGACCCACCCCGCATCCCCCACGGGCCCGCCGTCGATCAGGCCGAAAAACGCACCCGCAACGCACCCGGCCACGATCCCGATCAGCGGTCCCCATAGCCGTGCCGCGCCCGTGAACCGAAGCATCACCACCAGCGTCACCACGAGCGTCGTGAGCACCGTGACCGGAGCGGCGAGGGACGCGCTGCCTTCCGGCACGTTGTCCAGAAAATCGAAGAGGAAGGGCATCACGTTGACCGCGATCAGCATGATCACGGTCCCGGCCACCGTCGGAGTGAGGATGCGCCGAAGCAGCGACAAACGTCCCGCGAGGAGAAACTGGAAGAGCGACGAAATGATCACGAGCGTGGCCAGCAGCGCCGGACCCCCTTGCTGAATCGCGGCCACCGACACCGCCATGAAGGCCCCCGAGGTCCCCATCGTGAGCACGTACCCCGATCCCAGCCACCCGAACCGCCTGACCTGCACGATCGTCGCCAGTCCGCACACCAGGAGCGTCGCGAAGGCTCCCCAGGCCAGGTAGGTCTCGCTGGTTCCAGCGCTGCGGAAGACGATCGCGACCGTCAGAACGACGCCCCCAAGCGCGAGAATGCTGTACTGCAGCGCGAGTCCCGACGCGATCGGCCAGGGCGGCTTCTCGTCGGGTTCGAAGCGGACGCCGGCGTCGGTCGCGGTTGGGGGGGATGCCATTCGGGGTTCCTTGGAGTGAGTTGCCCACCTGCGGGAGACAGGTGTCGGCGGCTGTGGGGCAGGTGTCGTTGAGGGCGAGAGACCTGCCGGGGGCATTATCGGGGCGGGTCCGGCGAACCGCAAGGAAGAATTGGCGTTAGCGATCCGCGGGTACGTCCCCCAACACGGGCCGGGCCGCGCGTCGGGCGCTCAGTCACCGCTTGCCGCGATCACCCTGGGGGCTGGCTCCGCAGAACTATCGCGTCGGTTCGTAGGCCGGCCCCTCCGGCCGCCTCTCCCCGGCCGTGATCGCAAGTGCCAGCCGGTTCTCCCGTGGCGGAAAACTGCACACCGAATACGGAGTAAAGGCGCACGGCGGGTTGTACGCGCGGTTGAAATCGATCACCGTCCAGCCATCGTCGTCCGGGAAGGGGACGTGCATGTAGCGGCCCAGCGGATAGGTCTCCGCACCGGCCGTCGAGTCGCGCAGCATGACCAGGTAGTCGCGGCTCCTTTCGGTGGCGAAGGCGATCAGGCGGTACTCGCGGCCGTCGGCGCGGAAGACCAGTTCGCCCGGCGCGATGTTCTCGACCGTGCCGCCCTTCACGTCGGCCATGGGGACGCCGCGGGGTTCAGGGTAGGAGTCGAACCGTGCCGACAGCCGCCATTCGTTGCTGATGGGGAAGTAGGGTGGCAACTGGAAGGCAGCGGCGCGCGGGGAGTCGCGGTCCCAGGCGCGCAGCCAGAGGCGGTCGGTGCCCCGTTCGGCGTGGATGCGCAGGCTGAGGGAGCCCAGATCGAGGATGGTCGTGCTGTCGCTGCTGTCGTCTCGCAGGTCGATGGGTTGGGTGATCGGGTCGCCGTCGCGCACGCCGATCGCGCCGCCGGATTCGGGCACGAGACGCACCTGCCCATCCGCAAGGTGGAGCGTTCCCGCGACCGGAGGGGAGTCCTCGGCTGGGAGCACGATCGCGAGGGAGGAATCGGAGCCGAAGCGGTTTGGTCCTTCCGCAAGTTCCCACAGTCCGATCCAGCTCACGACCCCGCCTTCCGGGTTGGCCAGGCTGTTGCGGCGGTTGGTGCGCCACTCTTCGTGTTCCGCGGCCAGGGTCTCGGGGGGGATGGGTGGGGGAGAAGGGGCGGGGGCGTCGGTGCAGGCGGTGGTGGCCGCGACGGCGAACGGGAGCACGAGGGCGGGGACGGGTGGGGGGCGAAGCGGAAGGATCATCGTATTGCCGTCGGGTTCATGGAGATCTGGAGGACGGAATCAGCAATGATGTAATCTGGACATGACAAAATGACAAGTGTAGTTGACATCATACGAACTGGCTTTGGACTGCCGGGGCCCGGGAAGCATGCATGTAGTCGCTCGTCGCGGTTTTCCGCCGCCGGCATTCGTTCGCATCTTCAATCGGTGTCCTCAAGGTCCGCCGCGCATCTCCCGTCCACAACCCTTCCGCGAGAATCCACCCCCCCATGAACGTCGACCAGCTGACCCACTACAAGACCAAACTCGCCTTCGAAACGGATTCGTGGGATCTCTACGAGGCCCTCACCCGAAGCGAGCCCGTCGTCGTGATCGACGGACGCAGCGCCGAAGCGTACGCCCGCGAACGCATACCGGGGTCGATCAACCTGCCGCACCGCGAGATCGACGAGAACTCCACGCCGTCGCTCGACCGATCGAAGCTCTACGTGTGCTACTGCGACGGAATCGGCTGCAATGCCTCGACGAAGACCGCGCTCAAGTTGCTCACCCTGGGATTCCAGGTCCGTGAGCTGATGGGGGGACTCGACTGGTGGAAGCGCGACGGCTACGCCACCGAGGGGGAGGTCTGCCAGGTGGGTACCGAAGTCAACTGCGGGTGCTGAGCCCCCCTACGACTCCACCACGTACGTGGCCAGCATCTTGTCGTGCCAGCCCTGGTTTTCCTTGTCGATGAGGATCCAGACGTAACCCAGCGAGAAGATCAGGCCGGAGATCCATTTGCCGATCCACTCGCGGCCCAGCATGGTCCAGAACCCGGCGCCGGCGCCGTTCTCCTTGATGATGCGCATGTGGAGCAGGTGCTTGCCCGGGGTAGTCCCCCTGGTGAAGAGCACGAGGGCCACGATGCAGTAGGCGACCAGGACGCCCAGGGCGATCAGGGTGCCGATCCCGCCGACGGTGGACTCGTCCCCGGTGACCACGCTGTCGAAGACGAAGCCCATCAGCATGAACCAGACCACGCCAAGGGGGATCACGGCGTCGAGCACGTAGGCCCCGAGTCGCTTGCCGGGGGTGGCCAGGCGCCCGAGTGCGGGGTTGTTGACGTTCTTGCGGCAGAGCGCGCACCACTGGGTGCCGGCCACGCGGTCCGCGCCGCACGAGGGACAGGAAGTCACGTAGTCCATTGAGTCTTTCTCCTTTGCGACGGTAGGTCATCCGATTGAATCGCGGTTTGCCGCCGGTTCGGTTCCGCCTCCCCGCGCTCCGCGCACAGCCCCGAATACGACGGAAAGACCGGGATTGTTCACAGCCCTCCCGCGCACCGCTCCAGGTCATCCAGCAACCGGACCAGCGGTGCCTTGGCAGCCTCCCCGACCTCGCTCAGCGTATCCCGGAGCTGACCCGGGCCGTGACAGATTCCCGGTCAGATTCCATATAGAATCTGTCACGAAAACGAATGCTGGGGAGGCGTAGCCATGCTGGAGAGCCCGAAAAATCGAGCCCTCGGACAGATTTCCACTAGAATCTGTCACAGGGACGCTGTCGCTAGTTGTGGTAGACCGCTTGTAGATCGCAGTCCACCAGACCGGTCTCCTCCTCGGCGTCCCGCGACTCGATCGTCGCCGTCCACCGTACGGCGGTCCCGAACATGCCCGTGCCGTCGCCGAACACCGAGGGCACCGGAACCTCGCCATCAACGTTGATCTGGCCGGGACGGATCCAGTTGGCCCAGTTCTCGTCGATCGCCGCGACGGCCAGGCGGACCGTCACCCCCCAGGGCAGGCCGGTCTCCAGTCTGCGGGCCGCCTTGCGCGCTTCGAACGGGACATCGCCTTCGATCAGCTTGCGGGGAAACCCCATTTCGGTAAGGTAGGAGGGGGCGGCCATCCAGGCGGCCGCGAGATACAGCGGACCGGGCTCGTCCCAGAGGTTGTCCCTGAGTCCCATGAACTCCGCTTCCGCGATGTGGGCCCAGCTACTTCGGATGGATCCCCAGTCGATTCTGTAGTTGGTTTCCGGATTCACGCGGCAGCGCCCGTCCTGAAGCGATAGTCGTGTTGGCGTGAAGAGGCCGGGAATCCTGCTGGAACCGTACAGTTCCTTCCCGTCGGGCGTATTGACCCGCAGCGTCAACTCTTCGAGCGGCGCGAAAAAGGCCGATGGGACCGTGGCGATGTAGCAGGTCCCCGCCGCCGGCGCCTCCCAGTCGGTGAGACAATTTTCCGACGTATCGGGAAGTTCCTCGAGGGTCAGCGTCCGGTCCGACCGGTTGGTTACGCGGACCGAGGCTCCCGGAACCCGGCCGTCGACGGAGTCGCGAACGAGGAACGCCAGGATGTCGGTGCTCAGGATCGTCGAGTCCACCGGGTCGACGGTCAGGACCACGGTCACGCTCGCGGCCACCAGTGCCTCTTCTTCGACTGCCGTCCAGTCCAGCTGGCAGGCGGCGAACAGGGGCAGCAGCGCCGGGATCGCCCAGCGGAACCCACGAAATGATGTGCGCATCAGAACGACACCTCCACTCCGAGCGTGGGAAGGATCGGCACGAGCGACACCCCCCGGCGCTGGCGTCCGGGTTGCCCGAAATAGTCGGTGTACTCGTAGAACACCACGTTCTTGCGGTTGTACACGTTGAGTACGCTGAGCCAGGGAGTCACCAGGCCCCAGCGCTTGCGGATCACCTTGCGCAGGCTGATGTCGAGCCGATGATGCACCGGGAACCGTTCGCCGTTCCTCGGTCCCAGCCACACCACGGTCTCCCGGCCGCCCGGCCGCAGATCGATCATCCTCCTGGGATTGACGGAGTAGGTTGCATGACGGGTGTGCGGGAGCCCGGTGCCGAGACTCCAGCGCAGCCCGCCGGCCAGGTTCCAGGGCAGCCGGCGCTGAACGACCAGGTCCAGCGCGAGGCGGCGGTCGAAGGCGGGCGGGTACTCGACGAGCGGCACGGTTTTGTCGGCGCCCTGGGGGAACTTGCGCGTCGCCTTCAGCAGGGAGACAGACACCCACCCGGTCGTCGCGCCGCGGTTCCGTCGCAGCAGAAACTCCGCTCCGTAGGACCTGCCGGTGCCCGTTTTGAAGTCGTCCGACCGAACGCCGGGGTCGTCGGCCCAGTTTCTCGCGGCGAGACCCTCGTAGCCGCGATGGTATCCCGCCGCCGAGGCGAACCACTCGTCGTCCGCGCCGAAGAAGCCTTCCAGTCCCCCCTGGAACTGGCGCGAGACCACCGGCGACACCTCGTTGCCCGCGAGCACCCACGAATCCAGGGCGATCGGCAGGGATTCGTCCCGTACCGACTGCAGGAACTGGACGTAGCGTCCGGCGTCCAGCCGCACCGCCCAGCGCCCGTCCCCCAGGAAGCGCTTGATGGCGATGCGGGGTGAGGTGCTGGTCCCGCTGTCGAACCAGTGGTCCAGGCGAAGGCCGCCCTCCATGAGCCATTTCGGGTTGGGAGACCAGATGAACTGCGAATAGGCGGATGCTCCCCGGCCGGTCGAATGGCCGTTTCTCACCAACGACTCGACCTCGCCCATGCTGACATCCGAGTGTGCCAGAGCCTCGAGGGCCAGGCCCGATTTCCACCGGAGCGTCGAGGTGGGCCTGCGCTCCATGTCCGCGCCCAGCGACAGCCGGTGGATCGCGGTCTCCAGCATCGGCGACCCGAACTCGGACAGGTTGAAGTCGCCCTCGAAGCGCGAGTACGACCCGTGGATGTCGAGCGAGCCTCCGTTGGAGCCGGGACGGGTCCACGAGAAGCCGAGAGCCCTGTTTCCCCAACGCCAGGTAACGTCCTGATCGGGGTGCAGTGCCTCGTCGGTCCAATAGGAGCGGTCGAGGCGCTCGTAGGCCGTCAGGTTGAAGGCATCCGAGCCCGAATAGTAGGTGATTCCCAGCCGGCTTCCGCCCCTGGTCCAGGCTTCGAAACCGAACTGCCGGTCCTGCAGGTAGTAGGGAAAGTCGGCCCGAAGGAACGGGTTGGCCAGAACATCGGCGTAGCTGCGGCGTCCGGAGATCCGCCACCGCGCGCCGGCCAGTCCGAAACCGTCCCTGACTTCTTCCGGCAGTCCCCCGGAAACCGAGAGCCGCGCCGTGAGAAGACTGAGTCCCGCGTCGACCCCGAACTTCCCGTCGCCCAGGTCGCTCTCGACGAGAAGCACCGACGACGCCCGGCCTCCGTACTCGGGCGCGAAGCCCCCCGAACGCAGCTGCGTCCGCTTGACCATGTCGGCGTTGAAGACCGAGAAGATCCCGAGCATGTGGAAGGGATTGAAGATGGGGACGCCGTCCAGCAGGACCAGGTTCTGGTCCGCCGAGCCGCCTCGCACATTGAAGGAGGCGCCGATCTCGGACACCCGGGTGACGCCCGGGAGCGCGTCCACCGTTCGGACCGGATCGGCCTCGGCCGCGCCGGGTATGGACCGGACGCCGGCGCGGTCCATCTCCATGGGTGCGCCCGCCGCCGACTCCCGGAAGCGCGCCCGGTCGCGCCCGCTGAGACCATCCACCTGGATACCCTCCACGGGAACCGCCTCCTCGGCCAGCGCGATCCCGACCTCGACGACGCCACCGGGCGTGACGGTGACCGCTTCGTCGTGGCCCGCGTAGCCGAGGCGGCCGACCGTGAGCTCGTAGGCGCCGGCGGCCAGGTCGTGGAAGGCGAAGAAGCCCAGCCCGTCGGTGAAGGCCATGCGCTCGCCGGTGGAATCGCCCGACGGGCGGAGGATGGCGGTTGCGTCCTCGAGGGGGATTGCGACCTCGGTGCGAACCCGGCCCCTGATGGTCGCGTCGAAGCGCGGCACCTCGGGTGGCGCCCGGGGGACGACGATCACCTGGGTGCCGAGCTCCACGTATCCCAGCTCGGTGCCCTCCAGCATGTGGTCGAGGGCGCGGGCGATGTTCAGCGTGGTGCAGGCGCAGGCGACGAGGTGGCCGGGGGGTAGAAGGGTGGGGCTGAAGGCGATCTGGACGCTCGATCGCTCGGAGAGCCGGGCGAGAGCGTCGGCCAGGGGCAGCTGCTCGACGGTGAGGCGGGCGGGGGTGGCGAGGAGGGAACCGGGTTCGGGTTCGATGCCGGTCCGGCCGCGGAGCAGGGCGACCTCCTGTGGTTGCTGCGCGGCGAGGGGGGCCGTGATGAGGGGGGTGATGAGGACGAGGGCGGTTGTCGCGAGCGCTGCCCGGCGGGCTCTCCGGCCCCTCACGATGCCGCCCCCGTGTCGCGGGCGTCGATCCGCACCGTGGTTTCGCCGATGGTGCATTGCGCGTCGATCACGCTGCACACGACGGTCATGACCTCTTCGAGGGACTTCCCGTTGAACCACATCGTCAGAGTCCTTTCCCTCAGAGCGGGATCGCTGATCTCGACCTCTCTGCCGTACCGTAGTCCGACCTCCTGCATTGCCACCGCCAGCGGCGTGTCCTGGAAGATCAGGAAGGCGCCGAGCCAATCCGCCACCTGTTCGATTGGGGGGGCGTCCTCAACCGGTTCGGCGCTTCCGCGCACCAGGCGCGTTGCCTGGCCCGCACCGACCTCGACCTCCTGGTTCCGGCCGGCCAGCGCGACCCGCCCCTCCACGACCACGACAGCCAGCTGGTCGGCCTGGGCGGCCAGGTGGAAGCGCGTCCCGAGTACCCGTGCCGAGCCGGCGGCGGTGGTGACCACGAATGGCCGGGCCTCGTCCTCCGCGATGGAGAAGAACGCCTCGCCTTCGAGGGTGACCTGCCGGGCGGGCACATCCAGCGAGGGGACTGCAAGGGTGGTCAGCCGGCTTTCGGGCCCCAGCCGGACGACGCTGCCGTCGTCGAGCCGGACCATGGCGGTTTCGTCCGTTGCGGTGAGAAAATCTCGGGCGGCGACGGCACCGTCCTGGATGGAGCCGTCGGCGTTCCAGAGGGTGAAGCCGACGATCGCGGCCGCCGCTGCCGTGATCCATGTTCGGGGATGACGGACCCATGGATGCGCGGACCTCCGGGGTGCCGCCAACTGCGCCCTCCGGGCCTCCGCCCTCCATATCAACTGATCGGCCGGGGGCGGGGTGCCCGGATCGATCGCCAGATCGACCGCCTCGCCGGCCTGGATCAGGCGGTTCAGGTCGGCGAGAGCACCTTCCGCGTCCGCCGTACGGGTGCGCCAGGCCTCAACCGACCGGTTTTCGTCTTCCGTCGTCCGGCCGCGCAGATAACGGAGCAGCAATTCGTCCATCTTCTCACAATCCTGTCTGGGTGTTCCCGTCGCATTCCGGGTTCTGTCCAGGAAGCGCACAAGCCCCGCCAGGACTACCATCTCATCCCTCCAACGCCCCCGAATCGGCCACCGCCGTCCGCACGGCGCGGAGCGCGGTACTCATCTGGTTCGCCACCGTCTGCACCGACAGACCCATCACGGCTGCCGCGTCGGCGTGCGACAGTCCCCGCTGGAAGACGAGTTCGAAGACCTCGCGGCGACGTTCGGGCAGCGCCGCGACGGCGGTCTCGAACACCTCGGTCAGCAGCTTCTCGTCCAGAACTTCGTCCGGCGTTACGGGCCGCGGGGAAAGCGCGAATTCCTGGCGTTGCGCCCAGCGCCGCCGCACCCCCTGCCTGCGCTTCTCGTCGATCACCAGATTGCGAACGATGCGGTACAGGTAGGCCCGCACGGACCCCCGCGGTTCCCAGGCGCGTCTGCGCTCCCAGACCTGGATGAGCGTCTCCTGCACGATGTCGCGGGCAAGATCCACCTCGCCGACCTGGCGCGCGGCGTAGCGCACGAGTTCCGGCCAGCAGCGGTCCATGAGCTGCCCCAGCGCCGATTGGGAGCCGCCGCGGATGGCGGCCATCAGCGGCGCCAGAAAGTCGGTTTCGGACGGTGTCGGGGATTCGTCTCGAGTGGGCACGGTGCGGGGTGAGTTCGCGAGTTGGGCGGTCCTACCCAGGGAGCGGGTGAGCCGCGAGCTGCTACTACTATCGCTCCGTTCGCGCCATTCGGCACCGGAACCGGGTCGTTGGTTCCCGGGTGGGCCGGCCGCAAGCGGGACGGCCGAGGGGTAACTTGCGTCTCCGTCGTGTTTTTCCCATGGTAAGCGATGCATTCGATCGACGACCGCTCCCGGCATCGCCTGGCGTTGGGCCCCACGATGGCGGCTCTGGTGCTCGCGGCTATTCTTGCGTGCGGGGAAGAGCCGGTGGAGCCGCCCCCGCCCGCCCCAGTGCCGAGTGCGATCACGGTCAGGCCGGCGGCGGTTGAGTTGTCGTCCCTGGGCGAGTCCACCCAGCTGACGGCCGAAGTACTGGACCAGTTTGGCAACGTGATGTCGGCAACGGTGGCCTGGTCCAGCTCCTCCGCCACGGTCGCGACGGTGAATTCGGTCGGTATTGTCACGGCGGAAAGCGACGGGGTCGCGACGATTGCAGCTACGGCAGGGCAGGCGTCGGGCAGCGCGATGGTGACGGTAGCGCAACGGTTGGCCACCATCGCCGTGATACCCGCCGCATTCAGCCTGATCGCGGAGGGTTCGGTGCAGATGGTTGCAAGCGGTGCGGACGCCAACGGAAACCCGATGGCCGGAGTGACCTTCTCGTGGGAGTCGAGCGATACGTCCGTGGTGCGGCTGACCGGGTCGGTGGTTGTGGAAGCCGTCGGTGTGGGAAACGCGTTCGTGACCGCGGCTTCGGGAGATGTCGAGACAGCGGCCGGGATTTCCGTTGTGGTTCCGCCGCCGGTCAGGTCGTTGGGGGCCGCGTCCGGGCCGACCAATGGCGGGCAAGTAGAGGGAACGGGGTCCTGGGAACTTGCGCAGGATGAGGTCTTCGCGACCACGCTGCGCGCCCTGGGCAACTCCGGCTACGACTTCGACCGGTGGACCGAGGGCGATGCGACGCTGTCCACCGATTCCGTCTACGCGATGCAATTGGCCGGCAACCACACGATTGGGGCGCATTTCTCGGTCAATCGGGAGCGGGGGAAGTGGGGCCCCGGCAATACCTACACCGACTACCTGTTCCCGGACACCGCATACGACATCCTGGCGTGGACGTTCCTTCCCGCCGTCGACCCGCCGGAGAGCCTCAGGAGCAAGGATCTGCTCCACTACTACGCCTACAACTTCGCGCTGTTGAACCACGAACCCGGGACGATCGGCTACGGGTATGCCGGTTTCCAGTCCGACGGACACATGCCCGTTGGCAACCGCAGCCGGTGGGGGAAGGTCGTGAACTTCGCCATCTGGGGTTCCGACAGTGCCCGCACGGATGGTCTTGTGGATCCGGAAAACCAGGAGTGCGGCTGCTACCAGATCATGCTGCAGTACGAGTGGGTGGAGGGGCGCAAGTACCGCTTCGAGCTGCGGGAAGGTCCGGGTGGCGTGGAGGACGCCGGGAAGTGGTGGGGCCTGTGGGTGAAGGACCTGGTCACCGACTCGGTGTCGTTTGTGGGTGAAATGCGGGTACCCACCGTGATTAACGGCCGTCCCGCCACCATGTGGCAGCCGCGCACGTCCGTGTTCGGCGAGGACCTGTACTGGTGGCGATCGCGAAACGGCACGGAGAAATTCATCTGTAGCGACTTCGAGGCTTCGTCGCTGGCGGTTCTGGACGTCACGGCCGGTCCGGAAGAACACAAGCCCATCGGGGCGAGCTCCTGGACGAACAGCGGCTGGGTGGATGTCGCCGAGAATGGGTACGAGACGACGATCTGCCATGTCACCGTGTTCATGAACGAGGACGGGGATGCTCAGCACAACGTGGGGTTCTGGCCGGAACCGCCGGATAGTGTTCTTGTGAACGAAAGCGCGCGGATTCGCCGGTAGGAATCCGCAGGCTAACTCGGCAGCTTGACCAACGCTCACGGAAAGCGGCGCATGGAGGTCCCCCTCAGCACTGGTTGCTTGCGCCGGTCTGGCGGCTGCCGGGGCTTTGCGCATTCGGCTCCGGCGCCAGGGATCGGTGTGCGTCTTCTGGCCGCGTTAGGCGTGATGGGAATCTTGACCTGCGACTGGCTTGCGCCGGCCAACCAGGCGCCGCAGGCCGCGGGCAGGATCGCGGACCAGGAAGTGCAGGTGGACGGTAATGTGGCGGTGGATGTGGCGGGATACTTCATGGACCCGGACGGAGACTCGCTACGCTACGCCGCACTGTCGTCGGACCTGACCCTGGCCACGGTCGTGGTGGCAGGGAGCACGGTCACGGTGACGGGGGTGGCGGCGGGGAGCGCGACGGTGACGGTAACCGCGACGGATCCGGAGGGATTGTCGGCGCAGCAGAGCTTCGGGGTGACGGTGCCCAACCGGATGCCGGTGGCGGTTGGGACGATTGCGGACCTCGAAGTGGAGGTGGACAGTGCGGTGGTCGTGGGGATCACGGGGTATTTCACGGACCCGGATGGGGACGAGTTGGCCTACGCGGCCGTGTCGTCGGACTCGACCCGGGCGACTGTGGCGGTGGCGGGCGACACGGTGACGGTGGCGGGGGTGGCGAAGGGGAGCGTAACGGTGACCGTGACGGCCACCGATGTGGGTGGGCTGTCGGTCGAGCAGGGTTTCCGCGTGACGGTGCCGAACCGGGCGCCGGTGGCGGTGGGGATGGTGCCGGACCTGGAAGTGGAGGTGGACAGTGCGGTGGCGGTAGAGCTTGCGGGATACTTCGCGGATCCGGACGGGGACGAGCTGGAGTACGTGGCGGTGTCGTCGGACACGATGCGTGCCGGCGTGGCGGTCGTGGGCGGCACGGTGACGGTGACGGGGGTGGCGAAGGGGGGCGCGACAGTGACGGTCAAAGCAACGGACACGGAGGGACTGTCCGCCGAGCATAGCTTCGCGGTGACGATGCCGAACCGGGCGCCGGTGACGGTGGGGACGATCGCGGACCTGGAGGTGGAGGTGGACAGCGCGGCGATAGTGTTGATCGGGAGGCATTTCGCAGACCCCGATGGGGATGCACTTGCATACACGGTGGTGTCCTCGGACCCGTCCCGGGCCGTGGCCGGGGTGGTGGGCGACACGCTGACGGTAACGGGGATGGCGAAGGGAAACGCCGAGGTGACGGTGACGGCAACGGACTCCGAGGGGCTGTCTGCCGAGCAGGTTTTCGGGGTGACGGTGCCGAACCGGCCTCCGGCGGGGGTGGGGACGATCGCGGACCTGGAGGTGGAGGTGGACAGCGTGGCGGTGGTCGGGATCGCGGCGTACTTCACGGATCCGGACGGAGACTCGCTGGCGTATTCGGCGTCGTCGTCGGACGCGGCGAAGGCGAACATCGAGGTGGCGGGGAGCACGCTGACGGTGACGGGGGTGGCGAAGGGGAACGCGACGATCACTGTTGTGGCGCAGGACACGGAGGGACTTCCGGCCGAGCAGCGCTTCAGGGTGACGGTGCCGAACCGGGCGCCGGAGGCGGTGGGCACGATCGCGGATCGGGTGGTGGAGGTGGACAGTGCGGCGGCGGTGGAGGTCTCGGGATACTTCGAGGATCCGGACGGGGATCCGCTGGAGTACTCGGTGGTATCGACGGACCCCGCACTGGCGACGGTCGCGCTGACGGGGAGCGTGGCTACGGTGGTTGGGGTGGCGAAGGGGCGCGTGACGGTCACCGTTGCGGCCGAGGACCCGGAGGGACTTGCCGCGGAGCAGAGCTTCGAGGTGACGGTTCCAAACAGGGCACCGCAGGCGCTGGGAACTATCGCGGACCTGGACGTGCAGGTCGACAGCGCGGTAGCCGCGGATGTCGCGATCTACTTCCGGGACCCGGATGGGGACATGCTGGAGTACGCGGCCGCATCGTCGGACCCGACCCGGGCCGCGGCGGTCGTGGCGGGGAGTACCGTCACGGTGACGGGCGTGGCAAAGGGAAGCGCGACGGTGACGGTGACGGCGCGGGATTCGGAGGGGCTGTCAGCGGAGCAGCAGTTCGGTGTGAGGATACCGAACCGGGCGCCGCGGCCGGTGGGCACGATCGCGGACCTGGAGGTGCAGGTCGACAGTCCGGTGGTGGTCGAGGCGGCGGCGTACTTCGCGGACCCGGACGGGGACCCGCTGGCGTATTCGGCGTCATCGTCGGACGCGAGCAAGGCGAGCATCACGCTGACGGGGAGCGCGGCGACCGTGGTGGGCGTGTCGAAGGGGAACGTGTCGGTCACGTTGGTGGCACAGGACACGGAGGGACTGTCGGCGGAGCAGCACTTCGCGGTGACGGTGCCGAACCGGGCACCGGAGGCGGTGGGGGCGATCGCGGATCTGGTGGTGGAGGTGGACAGCGCGACGGCGGTGGACGTCGCGGGGTACTTCACGGATCCGGACGGAGACATGCTCGAGTACTCGGTGGAGTCGTCGGACTCCGCGCGGGCAACGGTCACACTGACCGGGAGTATGGTTACGGTGGCCGGGGTCGCCAAGGGACGCGTGGCGGTCACCGTTGCGGCGATGGACCCGGAGGGACTGACGGCGGCGCAACAGTTTGCGGTGACGGTGCCGAACCGGGCGCCTGAGGCGGTGGGGGCCGTCGCGGACATGGAGGTGCGGGGGGACAGCGCGGTGACGGTGGATGTCGCGGGCTACTTTGCGGATCCGGACGGGGACTTGCTGGAGTACACGGCCGAATCTTCGGATACGAGGCGGGCCGCGGTAGCGGTGACCGGGAGCTTGGTGACGGTGACGGGTGTGCGAAGGGGGAGTGCGGAAGTGACGGTGACGGCAATGGACCCCGAGGGGTTGTCCGCACAACAGAGTTTCGCCGTGACGGTTCCGAATCAGGCACCTGAGACTGTCGGGTCGATCCGGAATGGCGTTGTGGCAAGAGGCAACACCATCTCGGTCAACGTCTTGTCCTACTTTGCCGATCCGGACGGCGATGAACTGGACTACTCGGCCACATCTTCGAGTACGCGAATCGCGACCGTGAGGGTGTCCGGGAGCACGGTGGTGGTGAGGGGCCGAGCCGTGGGAACGACGACGATCACTGTTATCGCGAGCGACCCGGACGGCCTCGAGGCGACGCAGAGGTTCAGGATCACCGTGCAGGGGTCGAATGGGGCGCCGCGGGCGGTTGGTACGATCCCGGACCGGGTGGCGACGGTGGGTGGTACCGTCTCGGTCGAGGCATCGTCGTACTTTACCGATCCCGACGGGGACGACCTGGAGTACTCCGCGACCTCGTCGAACACCTCGGTAGCCACCGTTGGCGCGTCGGGTACCACGGTCACAGTCGCGGGCGAAGCCGTGGGGCAGGCCACGGTCACCGTGACGGCGCGCGACCCCGGCGATCGCACGGCGACCCAGCGCTTCACAGTCACGGTCCGGGCGACCAACCTGGCGCCGGAAGCGGTCGGTACCATCCCCGACCAGACCGTCGAGGAGGGCGACGAAATCGAAATCGATGTGGAGCCATACTTCGATGACGGCGACGACGACGACCTGGAATACGGGGCCAGGTCCTCGGGGGACGCGATCGCGACGGTTGACATGTCGGGAAGCGGAATCCAGGTGAAGGGCCACCAGAGTGGCAGGGCGACCATCACGGTCACCGCCGAGGACCCCGGCGGCCTCACGGCGACCCAGGACTTCGAGGTGACGGTCGAGGACACGCCCAACCGCGCACCGGTAAGGGTGAGGCGGTTTTCCGACATTTCGGACGCGATTCCGGGAGGAGTATACACAGCGTCGCTTACGCGTGTCTTCACGGACCCCGACGGCGATCCGCTCACCTACGCGGCCTCGTCCACGAACACCGCCGTGGCCGAACCCGAGATCAGGAACGATTCGATCTTTGTGGCGACGCACGCGGTCGGCTCGGCAACGATCACCGTCACGGCTACCGACCCGGACGGCCTCTCCGCCACCGACGACTTCGACGTGACGGTGGCGGTGCCGACGGAACAGTTCGACATCCTGCTGGGCTGGACCGGCGATGTCACGGAGACACAGAGGGAGCGGATCAGGTTGGCGGCTCGGGAATGGGAGTCGGTTCTGCGGAACACGGAATTGGCCGACATCGACTTGCCGGAGGTGTTCTCGTGTCATGGCATTTCCGCTACCGCAGAAGCCGTCGGAACCGTGGACGATCACTTTGTGATGTTCGATGTCCGCGACGTCGACGGTCCCGGCGGTACCCTGGCCTTTGCAGGCTACTGTTACACCCGCATATCGGATGGAACTCCGGTCGTCTCCACGGTGGTCTTCGACGAGGCGGATATCGACAGGGTGGTCAATCTTGGCAGTCTGGGAATGCTGTCGTTCCATGAGATGGGGCACGGGCTGGGCTTCATGGACGTCTACTGGGAAGATCTTGGCCTGGTCGATACCGGCTCCGATCCCCACTTCACCGGTGCCCTTTCGATCGCAGCCTTCGATGCGGCAGGCGGGACGAGCTACACGGGTGCCAAGGTCCCCATCTCGTCACCCGACTACAGTCATTGGCGGGAGAACGTCTTCGGGCGCGAGGTCCTGACGCCCACCCTGACTCTGGGAGTCGCAAACCCCATCAGCGCCATCACCCTGCAGGCGATGGCCGATGCCGGGTACGTGGTTGATGCATCCCTGGCCGACGACTATCAGCTTCCCAACACCGTGCCGCCGGATGTAGCCGCCGACGCGGCCGGGCAGGTCCTCGATCTGAGCAACGATGTCGTGAGGGGGCCGGTGATGGTGCTCGACGACGCCGGCAATATCGTGCGCGTGATCCCGCCGCCGCCGGGGACGATCATCCCGTCGTGGTCGCGGCGCGAAGCGAAAATCGAGCGTGTTGAAGTGCGCAACGGGCCGACGGGGGAAGCCGGCCGGGCCGTTCAGGTAGGAGAAGTCACGTGGCAGAGGGTGACCAGACGCGTCCCGAGCGGCCGTCCGAGGTGAAAAACAGGCCGCAATAGGTGCCGTGACAGATTCCCGGACAGATTCCGGCATGAATCTGTCCACGTTCGTTTTCGTGTGACAGATTCCAGTATGTATTTGTCCCGTCAGGTTGCCGTGCCAGATTCTGGCATGAATCTGTCCGCAATGCTTTCCTTGCGGGAGTTGGCGTGCGCGCCAACGTCAGCGTCCGCGGTGGTTCGCTGAGGGCCCCGGATCCCGGTTGCCCTTCACCACCGGCGGCGCTATCGTGGGCCGCTGAAGCGAGGGGGCCACCGGAAGTTCGGTCTGAAGCCGACGCGGCCCCGCCACTGTAGGAGGCCCGGATCCCCGGCGGATCCGGCATGAATCGTTCCTGGCGGCCGACGGGTTGCCAGCCACTGGGGTCTTCTCCCCCGGGAAGGCGAGCGATTTCGCCTCGAGCCAGGAGACGCGGCTCCCCTCGTCCCTCAACACCATCCTTCGAGGGAGGGGACCTGGTGTACTGCTCGCCGACCCGTCCGGAACCTGACCCCGTCATCGTGCGTCGCGTCGCGTGGTACCGTTGACGGGCTCGCCCCGGCGGATCGCACTCCTCGCGCTCGCGGTTCTCGTCGCCGGCGGAGTCAGCGTATCCTTCGGTGCCTCCGGTCTGGGCCCCGGCGACCTCTGGCGAACCCTTGCAGGCGACACCGACCCCTCCACGCGGACCATCCTGCTGCAGTTGCGGCTGCCCCGCACCGTTCTCGCGGGTCTTGTCGGCGGGGCGCTGGGCCTGAGCGGCTGCACCTTTCAGGCACTCCTGCGCAACCCGCTCGCCGAACCGTACGTGCTCGGAATCTCCGGAGGCGCGGCGGTCGGCGCGGTGAGCGTGATGGTGACGGGCCTCGGCGCGCTCATTCCGTGGATGCTGCCGCTGGGTGCCTTCCTGGGAGCGGTGGCGGCGATGGCGCTGGTGCTGGAGGTCGCGCGGCGGGCCTCGCCGGGTGGCGTGGACACACGGATCCTGATCCTGTCCGGGGTGATCGCGGGGGCCTTCTTCAACGCGGTGATCCTGCTCCTGCTCACGCTTGCCGACCTCGAGTCCTTTCGATCGGCGATCTTCTGGATGATGGGCAATCTGTCCCGCGCCGACTGGGGTTCCATCGGGCTGCTGGTGGCGCTGTTGCTGCCGGCGGCGGCGGTGGTGCTTTCGCTGGCCCGCGCCTTTAATCTTCTGTCGCGCGGGGAAGAGGTCGCCCACTACCTGGGCGCGTCGGTGCAGCGGGTGAAGCTGACCGCGTACCTGGCGGCGTCGCTGTTGGTGGGGGCGGCGGTCGCGGTGGTCGGCGTGATCGGGTTCGTGGGGCTGATCGTGCCGCATGCGGTGCGGCTCGCCTGGGGGAACGACCATCGCCTGCTCCTGCCCGCGTCGTTCCTGGCGGGGGCCGCGTTTCTGCTGCTGGCGGATACGGTGGCGCGGCTGGCGGTGGCGCCGGCGGAGCTGCCGACGGGGGTGGTGACCGCGGTGGTCGGGGTGCCGTTCTTCGTGGTGTTGCTGATGCGCGGGGGCCGGCAGTGAGGGGGGTGGTGGGGGATGGGGGCGCGCGACCGCGCGGGTGGCGTCCCGTGCTGCGGGGACGGGGCTTGACCTTTGCCCATCCGCGCGCGGAGGAGGCGGCGGTGCGGGGGGTCTCGGTGGAGGTCGTGCCGGGACGGCTGGTCGCGGTGGTGGGCCCGAACGGGGCGGGGAAGACGACGCTGCTTCGGCTGCTGTCGGGGGCGCTGGTGCCGCAGGTGGGCGAGGTGCGCCTGGACGACCGGCCGCTGGGGGAACTCGGCGACCGGGAACGGGCACGGGCGATTGCCGTGGTGCCGCAGTCGGAATCGTCTCCCTTCCCGGTGACGGTGCGGGAGATGGTGGGAATGGGACGGTATGCGCACATGGGTCCGTGGGAGCGGGCCGGGAGTGGGAATCGGGGCGTCGTGGACCGTGCGCTTGAGCGTTGTGGGGTCTCCGCGCTCGCCGGACGAGAGATCGGTGAGGTTTCCGGGGGCGAGGGGCAGCGCGTTCGGATCGCCCGGGCGCTGGCACAGGAAGCCCCGGTCCTCCTTCTCGACGAGCCCACGGGCGGGCTGGACCTGCGCTACCGGATGGAGCTCTTCCATCTGCTGCGTGAACTCCGCTCCGACGGGCTCGCGGTGCTCGTGATCACCCATGACCTCAACCTTGCGGCCCGTTTCGCCGACGAGCTGTTGCTGCTCCACGAGGGTGTCGCGCGGTCTCGGGGTGGGCCGAACGAGGTCATGTCGCGGGAAGTGCTTGAGGAGGTGTATGAATGGCCGCTCAGGATGGTGCCGCACCCGGGGCCGGGAAGCGACGCGGGGGCGCCGCAGACGGTGCCGTTGCGGAGGGACGAGCCGTGAGGCGGCCATGACCACGGGCGGCGGGTGCACCTACATTCACCCACGCCGTCTCCGAGGCCCTGCCCACATCCACCGAAACGCCGAGCCCATGAAGACCCTCTTCCTCCAGCTCCGCCCGGCCACCGCCACCACACTCGCCGTCCTGGCCGCCTGCGACACCCCCACCCCCATCCCCGTCGTCGAGGCCACCATCGCGGGCGTGCAGGAGGCCATCTTCTCGGGCGCGACCACCTGCCGCCTGGTCGTGCAGGCCCACCTGGACCGCATCGAGGCCTACGAGGACCGCATCAACGCGATCACCGTGGTCAACCCGGCCGCCCTCGACCGCGCCGACGAACTCGACGCCGCGCTGGCCGCCGGCGAGGAGCCCGGCCCCCTCTTCTGCGTGCCCATGCTCGTCAAGGACAACTTCGACACCCACGACTTGGTCACGACCGGGGGCTCGGTGGCGCTGGCGGCCAGCATCCCCCCCGACGACGCCTTCATGGTCCGCCGCATACGCGAAGCCGGCGCGGTCGTGGTGGCCAAGACCAACATGGCCGAGTGGGCCTTCAGCCCCCGCCAGTCGGTGAGTTCGTCCTTCGACACGACGCGCAATGCGTACGCTCTGGACCGGGTGCCGGCGGGGTCGAGCGGGGGCACGGCGTCGGGGGTCGCGGCGGCCTTCGGCCTGATCGGTCTGGGGAGCGACACCGGCAACTCCATTCGGGGTCCGTCGTCGCGGCTGGCGCTGGTGGGAATCCGCTCGACGATCGGGCTCACCAGCCGGGACGGCGTGATTCCCCTCTTCTCCGACCGCGACATCGCGGGGCCGATGGGGCGGACGGTGGAAGATGTGGCCAGGGTCTTCGACGTGGTGGCGGGGTACGACCCGGCCGACCCGTACACCGAGGCCGGGCGCGGCCGCAGGGAGGGCGACTACACGAGCTTCCTCGACGTGGAGGGGCTGGAGGGGGCGCGAATCGGGGTGTTGCGCGCGCTCGTGGATACCGAGGATGCCGATTCGGGGGTGGTCGCCGTCTTCGAGGAGGCGCTGCGGGACCTCGAACGGCTGGGCGCGGAAGTCGTCGATCCGTTCGACTTCGACGTGGGTGAGCAGCTTCAGCGCGAGAACATGTACTGCTCGCGCTTCCGTTACGACATGTGGGTGTATCTGACGTCGCTTGGGGACGCGGCGCCTTTCACCGATGTGTTGACCGTGCTCGAGACGGGGGAGCATTCCGATCACGTGGAGCGGTCGCTCCGGTCCTTCGCGGACTCGCCGCTCGACGTGCACCCCTCCGAATGGGACCCGCCTTGTCCCGACTATCTGCAGAACGAGGGGCGGCAGGGGTACCTGGGTGATTTGGTCGCGGCGATGGACGCGGCGGAAGTGGACGCGCTCGTCTACCCCACCTGGCTGAGCCCGCCTGCCCACATCGACCGCGCCCGTGAGGAGTACAGCGGCGACAACTCCCAGCGCGTGGCGCCCGCCACCGGGATGCCGGCCATTACGGTGCCGATGGGGTTCACGGAGGGCGCGCACCCGGCCGGGCTGCAGATCCTGGCGCGGCCCTGGGCCGAGGGGCTGCTCTTTCGATATGCGTACGCCTACCAGCAGGGGACGGGGCACCGGCGTCCGCCGGAGGGGTTTGCGGAGTTGGGGAGGTAGGGTTCATGGTCGGACTCAAGTCGGCAAGCTCAACCCAATGTAAACTCAACATAACATTTTGTAATGTACAGTTTACAGTCTGCTTGTCTACCCGGCGGTCGGCGGAGGGGTTCCAGAGTTGAGGAGACAGAAAGCACGAAGGGCCTACCAGCCAGCATTTCCCTGCAGGCCGAGTCTGATCTCTCCCGCGACGTCCCGACCAGCCTGAAGGGTGAGGTCGAAGAGCGGACGGGGCCGGTAACCCGCGTTCAGCAGCAGCGTGCCGCGACCGTTCCGGTTCATGCGCTCGAATGCGACATCGATGATTGAACCGGTCCTCAGACGCAGGCCCAAACGCCTCGTATCGTTCATGGTTCCCGCGTACGGCGTGGCCACGAAGCGCTCGGACAGCGCCACGCCGTATCCCAGATCCAGCGCCAATCGGCCGCCGCCGTCCCGTGCCGCGCTTCCGTCCCCGATCGAGATGCCGGTCATGTCGCGTCTCGACCACAGCGCACGTGCGCCGCCATGGGCCGTGCCGCCCCAGAAGGGCGACAGGTCGAGGTTCAACCCCCGCCCCGACGGGTCCGGTGAGATGCGCACCGATCCGGACGCGCCCCACTCCTCGTAGGCGCCGTCCTGGTGGGCGATCAGGCCTTGTGCACGCGCTTCAACGTTGATTCGCAGCCTCGGGTGCGCGTACCCGAATCCCCCGCCAAGCGCGATGCCCTTGCCGCGTTCGGCGTCTCCGCCGTCCTGGCGGAACCCGACTTCGAGGGCGGGCCGGAAGGTGCCGGCGGCGACTCGAAGCGACATCGAGCCCTCGATCATCACACGAACCCGGCTGACCTCGGCCGTCACGTCCTCCGATGCGTTCGCGCCATCCAGGGAAGTGCGGGTCAGCGCGGCGTCCGAGGACAGGGCAAGGGTCAGGGCTCGCGTTGCGATGAAGTTTCCGGTCGCTCCCGCCGCACCCATGCGCATGGCGACATCCCCACCGGCGTCCCCGCCATCCAGCGTACCGGGGATGGACCCGATACCGTATCCTCCCATGCCCCAGACCGCGATGCGGTCGGTCAACGCGACGCGCAACCAGGGATAGGCGGCACTCAGGGTGGTCTCCACTCGTCCACTCGGACCATCGCCGGGGATCAGCGTTCCGTCGGCCAGGTAGCGCGAGAGGACCACGCCTCCGAGCGCCCGCCCGGTCCCGTAGTCCGCGCCCAGGGTGACGGTGGTCATGTCACCGCTCAGCGAGAGGACGCCGTCCCGGCCGCCGAATCCGGAGACACCCCCACGGCCCCAGACGCTCCACTGGTTGGCGGCGTCCAGACTGGTGGTGAACGCCGCGTCCCGCAACGCGCCGGGATCGTGGGCGCCGAACGTAAAGCGCGAACCCGCGGACGAGCGCTGCGCAGCGGTCATTCGCTCGCGCACCGCGCCTGCGGCTTCGTCCGTAGCGGCACGCCCGAACCGAGCGAGCCATCCGCGCGTCTCCCGCATGCCCATGCGGAAGTGGTCGTTGTCGTCGATGGTGACGATCGTCTGCCGCGGATCCTGGGCCACATATCCCCGGGGCAACATTCCGACGCTCAGCGCGAACGACTCGCCGGGATCCGGTTCGTCGTCGTCCACCGCCGCCACCTCCACCGTGCCCTCCAATTCACCCGCCTCGATCAACACCTCCGAGGGGACGTCCCAGTCGCCCTCACCGGCACCGCCGATTCCTCGCGCAACAAGCGGGATCGTCACGGCGTCATCCGCCGGCCGGGTCAGCCGCACCGTCACCGCCACTCCCTCGCCCCCCTCCTCCGCCACCTGCGGCATTGCGTCGAGAGAGACACCGATTCCGGCGCCCGCATCACCCGCGGTCGCGTCGATCACGTTGATCTCCACCTCCGAGGGAGACCCCACCTCGTACCCGTCCAGGTAGGGGTTGATCGCCGCTCGAAGCGTGCGGTCGGTCGTCACCAGGGTGTCGATCTTGACGCTGTAGCCGACCGTGTCTTTCTCCTCCCCCTCGCGAAAGTACACGGCGACCCAGTCGTCGGCCTCGTACTCGAACAGATCCCACACGATGATCCCGGCCAGCAGCGTCCGGTCGAGGGGCCCCGTACGAGTCACTTCGAAGATGGCGAAATCCCCCTCCTTCACGGAGTCGGTGAGTGCCCGCAGCGAGAGCCTCGGCGTGGGGACATCGTCGTCCGCGACGGTGATCTCCACGGTCGCGCCCGCGTCGGCATCGCCGTCTCCCACGCGGTGCGTCAGCGTCACCTCGTCATTGTCCGTCTCTTCGTCCTGTTCGGCAGTCACCGTCACCGTCCGCTCGACATTCCAGTTCGACGGCGTGAAGTCCAGGCTGGCGGGTGCGACCGTGACGTCCGTGCCGGACCAGCCGCCGACCGTCACCGTGACGGTGTCCAGCGGCTGGCTCCTCAGCGCCACCCGGTAGCGCTCCGATTCACCCTCGTTCATGAAGAGCAGGATCGGTGTAACCCTGATACCCGGATTCTCGGCATCGTCGTTGTCGACGATCGTGACGACGTGCGGGTCGGCGGGCAGCGTAACCCTGTCCCCTATTACGTAGCTGCGGGTCAATTCCAGCTCGAAGGCCTCGTCCTCCTCCTCGATCCCGTCGTTGTGGATCGTGACCAGATGTTCCCGGGTCGCGACATATCGGGCCACCCCCTCGGTCACGACACGCCTGTAGTCGTCCGGCAGGAACCGGATGACCTCGTCCACCGCGGCGAAGTCCCCCCCGGATCCCGAGGTCGCCGTCCCGTCCGCCGAGCCGAGGCGCACCGACAGGCCGCCGTGCGGTTCCTCGTCGGAGACGGTGGAAGCCTCGACCCTGACGGTGAATCGGCCGACGTTTTCCCCCACGCTGTCTGGAGCAGCCAGCGTTACGAACATCTCCGGCAGGTCGTTGTCGGAGACCGTTACGCTCGCGCTGCCGTGCGTCTCGGAGACGGCGTAGTTGCCGCCTTCCACCACCGTCGCAGTCACCGTGGCGTGGGGCTCGTAGCCGTGGTCGTCATGGGTCTCGAGCGTCAGGAACGCGGTCGAATCCCCGGCCGCGAAGCTGACCCTTTTCGACCCTTCGGTGCCGAGGAGCACATCGCCGTCGTCCTCGACGTCAACGGTCACCTGCACGGACCTGTCGGCCGGACCGTTTCGGAAGAGCCTGAAGTCGATGTCCTCGCCCTCGTAGACCGCCGGGTCGATGGCCTCGATTCGCACCCCGGGATCGCTGTAGTTGGTCACGGATTCGCTGGTGAACGATTCCGCCGCCAGCCCGGCCCTGTCGCGAATCGGGTCGTCGGCGGGCGCGGTGTAACTGGCCGTCACCTCCTCACCAGGCTCCACCGCCGATGCGAGCGTCAGGGTTACGAGCTTGTCGTCGATTCCGACGGTGGACACGGTGCGGCCGACGCCGTCGACCTGGACCCGGAAGGCGGATGCGGCGGGCACCGACCCTTCGTCCAGGGGCTCGGTGTAGCGTACTGTCAACTTGGGGCCGTTCACGAAGGCTTCGCTCAGTTCCGGGGGCAGCGCGTCGACCTTGTGGCCGGGTTGCGCCTCCATCCCGTCGTGCACGAGCAGCGCGTCCACGCCGCTGCCGACCTGGATGGCGCCGCCGTTGAGCAGAAGGCTGCCGGCCTTGGCGCTCACGCCGTCGGGGTCGCTGTCACCGTCCGTGACCCGGTAGGCGAAGACGAGGTTCTCGGTACCCGATCCACTGTCGTACCCGGCGTTCCTTGCCGCCTGGCCGAGCAGTTCCGTGATGTGGGTGCCCACGCTCAGAATCAACTGCGGCTGGCCCGACACCGTGACCGTGTCTTCGAAGGTTGCAGTCACCTCGATGACGTCGCCGGTTTTGTACGTGGCGTCGTCGCCCGGATCCGAGGTGACGGCGAGGTCGGTGATCGACACGCCCTCCGGATCGTCGTTGTCCTCGAGCGCGACATCGATCGTCGCGGGAGTTCCAGCGGTGACCGCGATCGGAAGAGGCGACCCGAATTGGAGCGTGAGGCCCTCCCCGTCGTCGTCCACATCGTCGTCGGTCGCGGTCACGGTCACGTACTTCACCTTGTCCGCGAACCCGAAGGTGACCTTCTTCGGAACCGTGTAGTCTCCGGCATCCGCCCCGTCCGCCGGAATCGCCTTCAGCGGAATCGACAACGTGCGTTTCGCGATCTTGTTGAGACGGATCCCGACCGTTGCCGCGGTCCCGCCCTCGGTCGCCGTGTGGCTTCGGGAGACGAAACTGACGATCACCGGTTCGGCGGGTCCCACGAAGACGTAGGCCGTGTCCAGTCCCGTGTCGCCTGCGGTCGTGGTGCCCGGAGGAGCGACGCCGCCGGGATTGACCGCCGTGACCGCCAACTGGAACCCCAGACGGATTTCTTCTTCCACGGCCGGCGCGGTCAGGCTCGGGGTCGCGGTGTTGGCGTCCTCGAGAGGGACGGTTTCGCCGGTTTCGTCGGACTGTGTCCAGGCGAAGGTCACCTCTCGTCCCCACGGGTCGCCGACCCGCCTGCCCTGGAGCGTTACGCGAGCGTCCGTTCCCACGTTGTTAGTCGGTCCCGCGTGGCCAGTCGGACCGAAGGGATACCCGACGTTATCCCCGAGTCCGAGGGTCACGAGCGAGGTCAACCCGGTGAAGACGCTATCGGGCAGCTGTATCAGATCGTTGCCCCCCAGCTGAAGAAACTCCAGACTCGTGAGGCCGTCGAAGATACCCGATGGAAGCGTCCGCAAGTGGTTGAACGCCAGGTTCAGGCTGTCGAGCGCGGACAGACCCGCGAAGTCGCCCGCCTGCAGGGTCCTTATGTTGTCGGCGTAGAGGGAGAGACCGGTGACCTGCGCCAGGTGTGTCGCGGTGATGTCGGCGCAGTCGTCCACATCCGCAACTGCGGCAACTATGGCGTCTTGCACTTGCTGCGTGCGGTCGCAGATGCCGTCTTCCGCGGCGAGGGCTTCGACCTGTTTGGGGAGTACGCTCGTCAGTGCGAGCACAATGGCGAGCCGCGCCCGAACCAGTCGCCTTCCACCTGACAGTGGTACACACCTCGCCCTACCGGATCTATTCGAAAAAAGCACGACGCCCATCCTCCCGATCTTCGATGCGCGGGGACGGCGAGGCAGACGCCGGGGACTGAAACGCCGGTGTAAGGGTAGCGAACCGGCCTCCCGGGCGAACCACCCGTACGCCACCGGCCCGCACGCGTTCACCTTGTTGTCGAGAAGCGGGGTACCCTCTTTTGGCGTCCGGGTTCCACGGTTCCCCTGGGGAGCCCGTGGGAGAGAATCCACAAGTGCCTCGCGGCTCTCAGGGCGCGCCGTTGTTTCCGCAGGCTCTTCGCTGTTGGCACGGCGACCCGGGAGGAGTTTGGACTACCGTCCGGTCATCACCCTCCCGGCGGCCACCTCGGCAGCGCTCGGCCCGTCGTCCACGGCACACCCGCCTCCTCAAGCCGCCCCTCCAGCGCCGGCAAATCCGTCTCCACGAGCGCCTGCAACTCTGGATAGATTGCCTCGAAGGCTTCGCGCGCCACCCGGTACTGCTCCCGGTGCGTCCCGGTGGGTCCGTGCATCCCGTTCCAGTGCCCGCCAACGATCTGGTTCACCCGTCTCGAGATCCCCGGCAGGTCAGGTTCGCTGCGCGAGGTGCGGGTGGATGAGCCGTTCAACGCCTCGGAGAGGTCCATCAGGCGCACTTCCAGCGCACGCGCTTCGGTCATGAGTTCCCCCGGCGCGGCAGGCCACCTCCCCAGCGCCTGCTTGATCGCGCCAACGCTCGCCACCGCCTCCGCCACCACGCGCTGCGAACCCGTGACCGCGCGCAGCAATTCCCCCGTCTCACGCTGGAACGCCAGCACGGCCGCCCTGTCCTGCGCGGCAATCGCGGGCTCATTGATCGGCGCGATCCGGAACGGCACCGGCCCGGCCAGCTCCGTCACGACCCCGTCCACCCTCTGTGCCAGCGACACCGTATAGTCGCCCGGCATCGCCATCGGCCCGTTCCCGCCGCCGAATCCCCCAAATCCACCGAATCCCCCACCCCCACCCCCCGTCACCGGATTGTACCCCGGATACCGATAGTTCCACACCGCCCGGTGCACGCCCTGCGACGCCGCCCCCCGCACCACGTTCACCACCTCGCCCCCCTCGTCCCGCACCGTGAGGAACACCTGTGGCGCCTCCTCCCGGTCCTCCTCGCGCAGCGCCTCCCACGACGGATACGGCGTGTCCTCTCCCGCGCGCTGTGCCCTCCGCTCGGCCGCCCTCCGCTCCGCCTCCCGGGTCCGCAGACTCTCACCCACCCAATACGTGAACGTCACCCCGAACGGCGGGTTGTCCGCTGCGTAAAAGTCGTCTCCGTTCGCGCCGCCCGGGTTCCACTGCACGTACATGTCCCCGTCCGCCACCTCGAAGATGTGCCCGTCCGACGCCAGGATCGCCTCCGAGCCGCGCGCCAGTTCGCGCAGCGGCGTGTAGTCGTCCACCACGTAGAAGCTGCGCCCGAAGGTTGCCGCCGCCAGGTCCCCCTCGCGCGTCTGGATCTCCAGGTCGCGCACCGAAATCGTCGGCAGCCCGCTCGAGAAATCCATCCACGACTCACCGCCGTCCACCGACACGAACGCCCCGAACTCCGCCCCCAGGAAGAGCAGCCCCGCCTCCACCGGATCCTGCACGACCGAGAATGACGGACTGTTCTCCGGCAGCCCCCCGGTAATCATCGTCCAGCTCCGCCCCCGGTCCTCCGAGCGCAGCACGTACGGCCGGAAGTCGTTCCGCTTGAAGTTGTTCACGACTACGAACACGCCGTCCGGGTCGTGCACGGAAGCCTCCACGTCGTGCACGAAGCTCGTGTCCGGCACGCCCGGCAGGCTCTCGATCATCCGCCAGGTCTCGCCCCCGTCTTCGGTGACCTGCACCAGCCCGTCGTCGGTCCCCACGTAGATCAGCCCCTCGACGAACGGCGACTCCGACACCGACACGATGTGCCCGAACGACGAGGTCGAGCGGTTCTTCGCCACCGCGTCCACGCTCCACACCCGCCCCATCACCTCGAGCCGGTTGCGGTCCAGATTGCGCGACAGATCGCCCGAGACCGCGCGCCAGCTCGACCCCTGGTCGTCGCTCCGGAAGAGGATCTGCGCCCCGAAGTAGAGCCGGTGATTGTCGTGCGGCGACATGATTAGCCCGGCGTCCCAGTACCAGCGGAGTGGCGGCCCGTCCGGGTCCGGCTGCGGCTGGATGTCGAGCCGCTCCTTGCTGCCCCGGTCGAAGCGCGAAATCACCCCGTACTGCAGCTGCGAGTAGATGATGTCGGGATTCTCGGGGTCGACCACCGGGTCGAAGCCGTCGCCCCCCAGCGTGACGTACCAGTCCGAGTTGCGGATCCCGCCCCCCAGCGTCTGCGACGGCCCGCCAAGCGTGTTGTTGTCCTGGGTGCCGCCGTAGACGTAGTAGAAGGGTTCGTCGTTCGAGGTGGTGACCTTGTAGAACTGGGTGAGCGGCAGGTTGGAGAAGTGACGCCAGGTGCCGCCGAAGTCGAAGGTCTCGTAAAGCCCGCCGTCGTTGCCGACGATGAGGTGCTCGGAGTCGTCGGGGTCGAACCACATGGCGTGGAAGTCGACGTGCACCCCCCGCGTGGGGAGCCGGCCCCAGGTGTTGCCGCCGTCGGTTGACATCTCCATGAAGGTGTCGAGCGAGTAGATGCGGTCGAAGCGGTGCGGGTCGGCGTAGAGTTCGTGGTAGTACATGGCCGCGCCCGACTGGTAGTTCGAGGTGCGGCTCCAGCTCTCGCCCATGTTCACCGAGCGGAAGGTGCCGCCCTGGCCCATCGATGACTCGACGATCGCGTAGAGCACGTCGGGGTCGATCGGCGAGATGGCCATCCCGATCCTGCCCTTGTCACCCGAGGGAAGACCGCGATTAATCTCGCGCCAGGTGTGGCCGCCGTCGGTGGACTTGTGGATCCCGGAACCGGGTCCGCCGTCGATCATCGTCCATTGGTGCCGCCGCCGCTGCCAGGACGACGCGTACATGACGTCGGAGTTGCGCGGGTCGAAATAGACCTCGTT
>LXNI01000619.1_pt1 | contig 39335 bp, 41 predicted proteins | sample 809091 | NCBI WGS metagenome assembly LXNI01 (sample SAMN04870527, study PRJNA318959) | sponge metagenome | biome: 01000161; feature: marine sponge reef; material: water | host: Sarcotragus foetidus | place: Greece: Milos, Mediterranean Sea | collected 2013-05-29 | depth 5-7 m
TCGCTGGCGCATATCGAGTCCGAATGCGCGAACTTCTACGATGCGGCCGAGGTGGAGCGCGTGTTCTACCCGGAGATCGAGAAGCTGCTGCTGGAATTCTTCCCGGATGCCACCGATGCGCTGGTCTATAACCACGATGTGTTCGACAAGGACTACCAAGGCGACCGCACCGAAGACCAGGACGCCAGGAATCCTGGCGTGAACGCCCGATATGCGAACCTCGTGCATAATGATTTGAATGACAATAGCGGGCGCGTGCGCTGCCGCGAGCTGCTGACCCGGAACCTGCGCAATTTCGGGCGCCCGCAGCATTACACGGAGGCGGAAGCCGACGCGAAGATGTCGCGGCGGTTCATGTCCATCAATCTCGCCAAGCCAATGGAGACCGTCGAGCAGTTCCCCTTCGTGCTCTGCGCCTGGCCGTCTTTCGCCGACCAGCCCTATATCAACAACTACCGCATCTATGACGACCGTGTCGGCGAGACCACCCGTTTCACCTACCGGCCGGACCATGAGTGGTACTGGTTCCCGCGGCAGAAGCCGAACGAAGTGTCGATGCTGAAATGCTACGACTCGGTCACGGACGGCTCCGTGTCGCGCTGGTCGTTCCACACGGCCTGCCAGGACCCGACGGTCCCCGTCGATGCGCCCTGCCGCAAGAATGTCGTGGTCCGCTCCTACGTCTTCTTCTAGGAAGGGCGCGGGGGGCCCTTGTCCGATCGGGAATGCGGGTCGGCGCCGACAGGCGCGGATCCGATCCCGGTTTCGCCCATTCCGGCGGTCAATGTGGCGTCCGTGCCGCAGCGCAGCCCGCTGCGCTATCCGGGCGGCAAGACATGGCTCATCCCGCATATCCGCCACTGGCTGAAGGGCATCGAGCCCCGGCCGAAGCTGCTCGTCGAGCCCTTTGCCGGCGGCGGCATCGTCTCGTTGACGGCGGTCATGGAAGGGTTGGCGGACCATTGCCTGATGGTGGAGCTCGACCGCGATGTCGCCGCCTTCTGGCACGCCGCGCTCCGCCACGGCCCCGCGCTTTGCGAGATGGTCCGGCGGTTCGAGCCGACCCGTGAGGCGGTCGATACGCTCTCGCGGCAGGCGCCGGATGATAGTCTCGAGCGCGGTTTCCCGACCCTGGTGCTGAACCGGACCCGGCGCGGCGGCGTGCTGGCTCCCGGCGCATCGCTCATCCGCGCCGGCGAGAGCGGGAAGGGCGTCGCCTCGCGCTGGTATCGGGACACACTCCTTCGACGGCTGACCGACATCGCCGACCATGCGCATCGGATCGAGAGTCGCCCCGGGGATGGAATGAAACTGCTGGAAAGCATGCCGGACGGCGCGGTCCTGTTCGTGGATCCGCCCTATACCGCCGGCGGCAAGCGGGCCGGCGCGCGGCTCTATGCGCATAATGACCTGGACCACGCCCTTCTGTTCGAGCGGCTTGCGGGCGGGGACTCCGACTTCCTGATGACCTGTGACCGGACGCCCGAAATCGAGCTCCTGGTCCGCAGGCACGGCTTCCATGCCATGCAAGTGGTGGTGAAGACCACGCATCACGCCCGCATACCGGAACTCGTGATCTCCCGGCGTCCGGTGTTCGGACTGTGAATGAGTCCGGCGGCTCCCGCTGGTAGCCGCTGTATCGCTCCGCTGCCTAAATCACCCTGTCGGTCTTGGGATCGATCAGGTGCATGTTGTTCATGTCGATGGTGAACATCATGGTTTCGCCGGGCTCGCTGACGGATTTTGGCGCGGCGCGGGCGGTGACCTCGACGCCCTCGATATCCATGAACACCATGGTGTCGATGCCCATGGGCTCCAGCACTTCCACCGTGCAGCCGAAGTCCAGTTGCTGCGCGCTCGTATGTTGGCGCCGCTCGGTCACATGCTCCGGGCGAATGCCGAACACCATCTCCCTGTCGAGATAATCGCGATAGCGCTTCGACTGCGCCGCAGGCAGTTCCAGCGTGATGTCCTCCGACAGCCGGACCCCGAGCGCCGCGCCGCTCTGCACGACCCGGCAAGGCACGAAATTCATCGCCGGCGAGCCGATGAAGCCCGCCACGAAGCGGGTCTGCGGCGCCTCATACATTTCCTGCGGCGACGCCACCTGCTCGATGATGCCGTGGTTCATCACCACGATCCGGTCCGCCAGCGTCATCGCCTCGACCTGGTCATGCGTCACATAGACCACCGTAGTCTGCACCCTCCGGTGGATCTTCTTGATTTCGGTGCGCATCTGGACGCGCAGCTTGGCGTCGAGATTTGAGAGCGGTTCGTCGAACAGGAACGCCTCGGGATTGCGCACGATCGCCCGGCCCATGGCCACGCGCTGGCGCTGCCCGCCGGACAATTGCTTCGGCCGCCGCGCCAGCAACTCGCCGATATTGAGGATGTCGGCGCCATGGTTCACGCGCCGGTTGATTTCCGCCGGCGCGAATTTGCGCAGGCGGAGGCCGAAAGACATGTTCTGCTCGACCGTCATATGCGGGTAGAGCGCATAATTCTGGAAGACCATCGCAATGTCCCGGTCTTTCGGCGGCACATTGTTTATCAGCCGGTCGCCGATATATATCTCGCCGCCGGTAATTTCCTCAAGGCCGGCGATCATGCGCAGCGTCGTGGTCTTGCCGCAGCCGGAAGGACCCACCAGGACGACGAACTCATTATGCTCGATATCGAGGTCTATTCCCCTTACCGCTTCGGTCTCGTCATAGGTCTTGCGCAGGTTTCTGAGGAGGATGCGGGCCATGGCGGGCTACCCTTTCACCGCGCCGGTCATGCCGGACACATAATGTTCGACAAAGAACGAATAGACGATGGCCACGGGCACCGAGCCGAGGAGGGCGCCGGCCATCAGGGAACCCCAGAAGAACACATCGCCCTTTATCAGCTCGCTGGTCACGCCGACCGGGATGGTCTTGGTTTCCGGCGAGTGAATGAAGACCAGCGCATAAAGGAACTCGTTCCAGGAGAGCGTGAAGGCGAAAATGCCGGCCGACAGGATGCCGGGTACTGCCAGTGGGATGACGATCTTGAACATCGCCTGCAGGCGCGTCGCGCCGTCTATGCGCGCGCATTCCTCCAATTCCTTGGGAATGGTCTGGAAATAGCCCATCAGCAACCAGGTGCAGAAGGGCACCAGGAAGGTGGGATAGGTGAAGATCAACGACAATGTCGTGTCCTGCAATCCCATCCATGTCACGACCCCGGTGAGCGGGATGAACAACAGGGTCGGCGGCACCAGGTAAGTGATGAAGATCATGATGCCGAACATCGTCGAGCCCCTGAACACCAGGCGCGACATGGCGTAACCGGCAAGCACCCCGGCAAACAGCGAAACGGCGGTGGAAGCGATGGCCACCCAGAGCGTATTGATCGCCCACTCGACGAACAGGGTGGTGCCGAAGAGGTTTTCCCAATGCTCCAGCGTTGGTTCCCGCACGATGAACGGAGATATGCGCGGATTGTAAAGTTCGGCATCGGTCTTGAGGGACGTGATGAGCATCCAGAAAAACGGGAACAGCATCACGAACACGAACAGGAACAGTGGGATGTAGAAGACCAGCAAGCGCCGGAAATAGGTCTCGCCTACCATGGCATTCATGGTTATCGCACTCCCTCGCGCCGCAAATACCAAAGCTGGAAGACAATAACGACTGCCAGTATGGGCAGCATGAACAGGGCCACCGCGGCGCCCTGCCCGATATTTCCCGAGCCCATGCCCAACTGGTAAGCCAGCGTGGCAAGCAGGTGGGTTTCATTGTTGGGCCCGCCGCGGGTCAGGATATAGACCAGCTGGAAATCGGCGAAAGTGACGACAATGGAGAAGACGATCACCACGATCGCCACCGGTTTGATGAGCGGCAGGGTCACATGCCAGAACTTTTTCCAGCCGGTGGCGCCGTCGATGTCGGCCGCATCGTAAAGGTCCGGCGGAATGGTTTGCAGGGCGGCAAGGAAGGAGATGGCGAAAAACGGCAAGCCGCGCCAGACATTGACCAGAATCACCGAGGTCATGGCCATGCCGGGGTCGCCCAGCCATAGCGGGCCGCGGAAAAATCCCCAGTTCTCTTTCAGGACCAGCCCGAAAATACTGATATCCACCTGCCACAGCCAGCGCAGGGTCCAGTTGAACACGCTGAAGGTGGCGTCGAACATCCACAGCCAGGCCAGCGTGCTGAGCACGGTGGGCACGATGAAGGGCAGCAGGACCGTAGCCCGGGTGATGTTCGCAAAGCGGAATTTGCGGTTCAGCAGCACCGCCAGCCACATGCCCAGAACGGCCTTGAAGACTGTCGCGACCGTGGTGAAGAACACGGTGTTCCAGGCAGCAGTCAGGAAGATATCGCTGGCGAACAGCTTGTCGTAATTGCCGAGCCCGATGAACTCGCCCGGAGTGCCGACGATCTTGTCGGTGAGCGACATCCACACGCCCAGCACAAAGGGGTAGGCGATGAAAACCAGAATCAGCAGCAGGGCCGGCGTCATCAGGACATAGCCGAGCACCCGTTGGTCTTCCAGGGCGGTGGTGAGCCGTTCCCTGAGGGAGGGCGCTGGCGCCGTTTGCTGCGATTGCATTGTGCTTTGGACAACCCGTTAGGGGAGGCGGAAGAAGCCGGATGCGGGGAAGAAAGCCTGCGGCGGCCGGGGCCGCCGCAGGCCGATCAAGCCGACGGCGCTCTAGCCGTAGACATTCTCCAATTCCTTTTGCGCCCAGGCGGCGATCGCCTTGGGATCCTCGCCCTGAACGGCGCGGGCGAACATGTCCACGATGATGTATTTTTCCGCCGCTTCGCCGGAGGCGCGGTTCCACGGGCCGGCATGGCCGTAGCTGCGCCCATATTTGGCGTTGGTGCTGAAAATCCCCAGCGCCGGGTCCGAGCTCCACACCGGATGGCTCTCCCATTTCGGCGTCAAGCCCTGCACATAGCCGCTGTTCACCGAAATGAACTGGCTGAAATTATCCTCCTGGAACAGGAAGCGGATGAAGTCGGCCGCGGCGTCCTTTTCCTCGGAATAGCCCATGATCGCAGGGCTGCGCGGGCCGATGGTGTGATAGCGCCCGTTCGGGCCTTCCGGATTGTTCACATGCGCCAGCTTGCCCGCCAGGTCCGGGAATTTGCGCCGCGCCACGAAATAGATGCTGGCGCCGTTCAGCGTCGCGCCGATGGTCTGGCCCAGAAATGCACGGTTGTTGCTGGTGTCGTCCCAGGCAAGCCCGCCCGGGTCGCAGGCTGCTTCCCAGAACTCCTTGCAGAAGGCCAGCGCCTGATGCGTCTCGGCGGAGTCGACCACGACCTTGCCGGACTCGTCCACTTCCATGCCGCCGAAGCTCCACAGCAGCGGATAGGCGAAGGACGGGGCGTCGCCGAAGGTGTGGCCCAGGGTCTGCCCGACCGGCAGATTGGCGTTCTTCAGCGCCTTGCCGACGGCGAGATACTCGTCCCAGGTATTGGGCGCGGCGAGGCTGAGTTCGTCGAACACATCCTTGCGATAGACAATGGCGTTGCCGATGTTGAAGAGCGGCACCGCGCGGGCCACGCCGTCCACGACCACCGCGCCGTCGGCCCAGTCGTAGAGGTCGCCGCCGGCCAGCTCGCCCATCAGGGCGCCATGGTCGCTGAGGCCGTTGGCGAACAATTGCGGCTGGTTGTTGATCATCAACACCACGTCCGCACCCTGGCCGCTCTCGATGGCGGCCGTGATGCGCGGGGTCATGTCGTTCTGGTTGATCATCTCGACAGTGACCTCGACGCCCGTCGCCTTGGTGAATTCCTCGGCCTGGCGCCTGATCTCCGTGTCGGCATCGGGAATGAAGCTGCTCCATTGCAGATAGTGCAGCTTGCGGCTCTGCGCATAGGCCGGCGGCTTGCCGCCAAGAAACGTCCCCGCAGCGACGACAGCGCCGACGGCGGTGGTTTTCTTCATGAAATCGCGGCGCGTCACGCTGGCAGGCGTCTGGGCAGGCTGATGCTGGTCGGTCTTCTTCATGCGGTATCCTCCTCAATCCTGGAACGGGGGCGCATCAATCGATGCAGCATCCCCTCTGCCGGCAGGGTAATGGCCCGGAACGAGGCGGTCCACGCTTATTTGCCGCGGCCCCGATACCGGGGATGCCGCGCTAAAGCAGGCTGCCGTCGTCCACGGAGCCGGTTGTTGCCGCTGCCTCGTTCATGAACGCCGCCAGCCGCACATCGAGCTCGGTCACCCCGCCGGCGCTGTGGGTGGCCAGCGTGACATCGACGCGGTTATAGACATTGAACCATTCGGGGTGGTGGTCCATGCGTTCGGCGGCGAGCGCCGAGCGGGCCATGAAGGCGAAGGCGGCGGTGAAGTCCCCGAACCGGAAACTGCGCTGGATCGCATCCCGTCCCTCGACCTCGCTCCAGCCGCCAAGCGCCGCCAGCGCCTCGCGGCGCTCGCCACCGGTGAGCTTTTCGGCCATGATCCGCGCCTCCCGAACCCGTGTGCCCGCTATCGTCCGACGATGCCTGAGAGAACCGCGCCTGTCCATCCGCCGAGCCTCGACGACCTCGCCGCCTGGGCCGAGGCCGCCTATGCCGAACTGCCTGAGGCGTTCCGGAGGCTCACCGCCGATCTCGTCTTCCGGGTGGATGAATTCCCGGATGAGGAGACCGAACGCGAAATGGAACTAGAGAGCCCGTTCGACCTGCTCGGCCTCTATCGCGGCGTGTCGCTCGACCAAAAGAGCGTGTCGGCGGGGGCGGAGGACGTGGATTATGTCTTCCTCTACCGCCGCCCGATCCTCGACTACTGGTGCGAGACCGGCGAGGACCTGAAACATATCGTGCGCCATGTCCTGGTCCACGAGATCGGCCATCATTTTGGCCTTTCCGATGATGACATGGAGGCCATTGAGGCGCAGGCCTGACGCCCGGGACGGCGTGGACAGGCCGGCGGCGGGCGCGCCGCAGCGGCGGCCCTGCCCGCCCCTGGTGCCTCCGGGGAGACTCGAACTCCCACGCCCTTGCGGGCAACAGATTTTGAGTCTGCCGCGTCTACCAATTCCGCCACAGAGGCACCGGGGGGCTGGGCCCGGTGACGGCAAATTAGCGCCGACGGGCCCTTCAATCCAGCCCGAACTCCCCCCATCTGGCCGCGATACGCGCCGCCACCTCCTCGCTCATGGCAAGCCTGCGGCCCCATTCGCGGCGCGTCTCGGGCGGCCATTTGTCGGTGGCGTCGAGGCCGATCTTGGAGCCGAGGCCGCTTTCGGGGCTGGCGAAATCGAGATAGTCGATGGGCGTGTTCTCAACAAGCGTGATGTCGCGGGCCGGGTCCATGCGGGTGGAGAGGGCCCAGATGACGTCCTTCCAGTCGCGCGCATCGATGTCATCGTCCACAACGACCACCCATTTGGTGTACATGAACTGGCGCAGATAGGACCAGACGCCGAACATGACCCGCTTGGCGTGGCCCGGATAGGCCTTGCGGATCGAGACCACGGCGACGCGGTAGGAGCAGCCTTCCGGCGGCAGCCAGAAGTCGCGGATTTCCGGGAACTGCGCCTGCAGCAGCGGAATGAAGACTTCGTTCAGCGCCTCGCCCAGCACAGACGGCTCATCCGGCGGCCGGCCGGTATAGGTGGTGAGATAGATCGGCTCGCGGCGCATGGTGATCGCCGTGACCGTGAACACCGGGAAGCGCTCGACGGCGTTGTAATATCCCGTGTGGTCTCCATAGGGGCCTTCCTCGCCATAGTCGTCCAGCGAGACATGGCCCTCGAGCACGATCTCGGCCTCGGCCGGCACTTTGAGCGGCTGGGTGCGGCAATCGACGAGGTCGAGCCGCCGGCCCGCCAGCAGGCCGGAAAAGCGGTATTCCGACAGCGTCTCGGGCAGCGGCGTGACCGCGGCGAGGATGGTGGCCGGGTCGGCCCCGATCACCGCGGCCGCGGGCAGCGGCGCGCGCTTCTCCGCCGCCCAGCGCGCATGGTGGGCCGCGCCGCCGCGATGCTTCAGCCAGCGCATCAGGGTCGTGTTGCGCCCGGTGACCTGCATCCGGTAGATGCCGAGATTGAAATCATCCTCGGCCGCCCGCCCCGGCCCGCGCGTCACTACCAGCGGCCAGGTGATGAGCGGGGCCGGCTCGCCCGGCCAGCAGGTCTGGACCGGGAAGCGCCCGAGGTCGATGTCGTCGCCCTCGATCACGACCTCCTGCACCGGGCCGCGCCGGACGGTGCGCGGGGCCATGGAAAGCATGGTCTTGAGCAGCGGCAGCATGCCCACCGCCTCGCGCCAGCCGCCCGGGGGCGCCGGCTGGCGGAGGAAGGCGAGCGTTTCGCCGATCTCGCGCAGGCCCTCCGGTTCGCGTCCCATGCCCCAGGCCACCCGCTCGACCGTGCCGAACAGATTGGCGAGCGCGGGCATGCCCCAGGGGCTGCCGTCCGGGCGGCGCAGATTCTCGAAGAGCAAAGCGGGCCCGCCCGCCTGGAGCACGCGGCGGTGGATCTCGGTCACCTCCAGCTCTGGCGATACCGGCGCGGCGATACGCCTGAGCCGGCCCGCCGCCTCCAGCCGGGCGATGAAGTCGCGAAGGGAGCGGTCGGTCACAAAAGGCGCGCCTCCGGTCGTTGACAGATGTCCGCCTTCCTCTTATCACGCCCCCGTCGCTCCGGCCCCATGCCCAGGTGGCGGAATAGGTAGACGCGCAGGTTTCAGGTACCTGTGGCCGCAAGGCCGTGGAAGTTCGAGTCTTCTCCTGGGCACCACTGGTTCGAGGCCTCCCTGACGGGAGGGCGGGGCGGCAGGAGACGCGCCCATGTCCGCACAGACCGCCGTCGCGAAAACAGCAGGACCGGCGACCTATCAGGATGTGCTGGATGCGCCGCCGCACAAGGTGGCCGAGATTGTCGGCGGCATGCTCTACACCAATCCGAGGCCGGCGCCGCGGCATGCGGTGGCCAGTTCGGGCCTCGGCGCGAGCATCGCGCCGGCCTTCAATTACGGCCGCGGCGGCCCCGGCGGCTGGTGGATCATCGACGAGCCGGAGCTGCATCTCGGCGGTGACATTCTGGCGCCCGATCTCGCCGGCTGGCGGCGGGCGCGTATGTCGACGCTTCCGGAGACGGCCTATTTCGCCGTCGCGCCGGACTGGGTGTGCGAGGTGCTCTCGCCCTTGACCCGGGCGCTGGACCAGGGACGGAAACGGGCGGTCTATGCCCGGGAAGGCGTCGGCCATCTTTGGTTCGTCGATCCCGACGCCCGCATGCTCGAGGTCTTCGAGCTGGATGGCGGTCGCTGGGTCCTGCTGGAGACGCTCAGCGAGGATGCGCCGGTGTCACTGCCGCCATTCGAGGCCATCCGCTTCAGCCTCGCCGACCTCTGGGCCGATACCGGGCCGGCGCGCGGCGGCGGGCCGGACGAAGACCTCTAGTCCGCCTGTCCCCCCGGGGCCGCGGCCGGCGTCGCGCGCGGGCCGGCGCGGGCAAGGCGTGTGCGCTCTTGTCAGCGCGCGCGGCCCGGGCAATGCTGCGCCATCCGTTTCGCAGGAGCCTGCGTTTCCCGATGCGTTCCTTGCCAGCTGGGTCTTCATGCGCGTAGTTCTTTGCCGCGAGCTCGGCGCACCCGACATGCTTTCGCTCGAGGAGCGGCCCGATCCGGAGCCCGGCATGGGCGAGGTGCTGGTCCGCCAGGAGGCCTGGGGCGTCAATTATGTCGATGCGCTGATGGTGGCCGGTGGCTACCAGCTCAAGCCCGATCTGCCCTTTGTGCCGGGGCTGGAGGCTGCCGGCACGGTGGTTGCTACCGGCTTCGCCAGCAATGTCTTCGAGCCGGGCGACCGGGTGGTCGTCAGCCATCGGCCGGGCGGCTTCGCCGAACTGGCGGCGGTCCCCTTCGACCGCGTGCGCCGGGCGCCGCCGGAGCTGGACATGGCGGAGGCGGCCGTATTCCGGTCCGCCTACCACACGGCGCTCCACGCGCTGTTGCAGCGCGGCCGGCTGGCGCCGGGAGAGTCGGTGCTGGTGCTGGGCGCGGCCGGCGGCGTCGGCATGGCGGCGGTGCATTGCGCCAGGCGTCTCGGCGCGCGGGTCATCGCGGCGGCGGCGGGCGAGGCGAAATTGGCCGCGCTCCGCAAGCAGGGGGCGGATGTCGTTGTCGATTATCGGGACGGTTTCCGCGCAGCGGTGCTGGCCGCCACCGGAGGCCGCGGCGTCGACGTCGTTTACGACCCTGTCGGCGGCGACGCCTTCGACGAGGCCATGCGCTCGACGGCCTGGGGCGGGCGTATTCTCGCCATCGGCTTCACCAGCGGGCGCCGGCCGGTCGCCAAGGTCAACCATATCCTCATCAAGGGCATGGAGGTGATCGGCGTGCGCGCCGGCGAAGCGGGCCGGCGCAATCCGAACCTGCCGGAGGAAACCTGGCGCTACCTCACCCGCTGGGTGGCCGAGGACGGGCTCAGGCCCCATATCAGCCATCGCCTCCCGTTCTCCCGCGCCGCCGAGGCGCTGCAATTGGTGCTCGACCGCAAGGTCATCGGCAAGGCGGTGCTGGTGCCCGATGGATGACCCGCCGGCAAATCCTCCCGTTTGTTCATAATTTAAGGAATAAATACTGAAGAGGATTGACATTCGCCGGTCCGCGATGGCATGATGCGACGACGAAAGCCGCAATCGCGGCGCCACTTCCTCGCCGCGGGCGCCGGCGCGGAAAAGAGACCCCCGAAGCACGGAGCGAGAGGAAGGACTCATGCCGGAACCGGCTATGGGCTATGCGCCCCCGGCATGCGGATCATGACATCGCATGACATTCCATGACACTCTGCGGGGTGTCCGCGCGCCTTCGGGCTCGATTTACGGGCCGGGGGACTTGCCCGCGCCAGGCGCTGTTGACATGCCGGTGTGGCGTTTCCGCGACTCGGAGCCGCGTTGAATGCGACGGCGCACGGGATAGGTTGCCTGCACCCGCCAGTGAGCGCGAGTTACGATGAAACCGCTTGTCCGCCCGGCCAATCCGAACTTCTCCTCCGGACCCTGCACCAAGCGGCCGGGCTGGACTCCGGCCGCCCTCGCCGGCGCTCTTGTCGGGCGCTCGCACCGCTCCCAGCCGGGCAAGGAGAAGCTGGCCGAGGTTATCGCCAGGAGCCGCCGCCTGCTCGGCATGCCGGAGGACTGGCGGCTTGCGATCGTGCCCGCCTCCGATACCGGCGCGGTCGAGATCGCGCTCTGGTCCCTGCTGGGCGCGCGCGGCGTCGACGTGTTGGCATGGGAGAGCTTCGGGGCCAGCTGGGCGCTCGATGTCCGAAGCCATCTCGGCATCGAGGATCTGCGCCTGCTGGAGGCCGGATATGGCGGCCTGCCGGACCTGTCGCAGGCAGACCCCGACCGCGACCTCGTATTCGTGTGGAACGGCACCACCTCGGGCGTCTGCCTGCCCGATGGCGAGTGGATCGCCGAGGACCGGCGCGGCCTCGCGATCTGCGACGCCACCTCCGCCGTGTTCGGCATGGACATGCCCTGGTCCCGGCTGGATGTCGTCACCTGGTCCTGGCAGAAGGCCATTGGCGGCGAGGGGGCGCACGGCATGCTGGCGCTTGGCCCGCGCGCGGTCGAGCGGCTGCTGACCTGGACGCCGCCGCGCCCGCTGCCCAAGGTCTTCCGCCTGACGCGCAACGGCGCGCTGATCGACGGCGTCTTCTGCGGCGAGACGCTGAACACGCCGTCCATGATCTGCGTCGAGGACGCGCTCGATGCGCTGGCCTGGGTGGAGAGCATTGGCGGCCTCGCCGGCACCCTCGCGCGCACCCGGGTCAATGCCGCCGTCATCGGCGAATGGGCGGCGGGCAGGGACTGGATCGACTTCCTCGCCCGCGATCCGGCCGCGCGCTCGCCGACCTCGGTCTGCCTAGCCTTCGCCGATCCCAGGGTCGCCGGCCTGCCGGAGGATCGGCTGAGGGCCTTCGTGCAGGCGTTTGCGGCGCGGCTTGACGCCGAGGATGCCGCGCGCGACATCGCCAATCACCGCGACGCCCCGCCGAGCCTGCGCATCTGGGCCGGCCCCACGGTGGAGCGTAGCGACCTCGAGGCGCTGATGCCCTGGCTCGACTGGGCTTTCGAGGCCGAGGTCGCGAGGCTCTGAGCGGGCCGATGAAGAAGGTGCTGATCGCCGACCGCCTGAGCGCCCGCGCCGGCGAGATCCTGCGCGCGGCGGGGCTTGAGGTCGAGGAGGCGCCGGGCCTCGCGCCGGACGCGCTGGCCGCGCGGATGGCGGGCGTTCACGGCCTGGCGGTGCGCTCCGCCACCCAGGTCACGGCGGCGCTGCTCGACGGCGCGCCCGACCTGGAGGTGGTCGGCCGCGCCGGCATCGGCGTGGACAATATCGACATCCCGGCGGCGACCGCGCGCGGCGTGGTGGTGATGAACACGCCCTATGGCAACACGGTCACCACGGCCGAGCATGCCATCGCGCTGCTGTTCGCGCTCGCGCGCCAGATACCGGCGGCCGACCGCTCGACCCAGGCCGGCAAGTGGGAGAAGGCCCGCTTCATGGGCAGCGAGATCGCTGGCAAGACGCTCGGCGTCATCGGCTGCGGCAATGTCGGCGCCACGGTCTGCGTCCGCGCCCGCGGGCTGGCGATGCGGGTGCTGGTCTTCGATCCGTTCGTCTCGGAGGACCGGGCGCGGGACCTCGGCGCCGCCAAAGTTGAACTCGACGCCCTGCTTGCAGAGGCCGATTTCATCACCCTGCACACCCCGCTGACCGACCGGACGCGCGGCATGATCGACGCCGATGCCATATCCCGGATGAAGCCCGGCGTGCGCCTCGTTAATTGCGCGCGCGGCGGGCTCGTCGTCGAGGCCGATCTCGGCGCCGCGCTTGACAGCGGCCATGTGGCGGGCGCGGCGCTCGATGTCTTCGAGACCGAACCCCTGCGGGAGAGCGCGCTCTTCGGCCGCGACAATGTGGTGGCCACGCCCCATCTCGGCGCCTCCACCGCCGAAGCGCAGGAGAATGTGGCCGTCGAGGTGGCGGAGCAGATCGCGGCCTTCCTCAATACCGGCGCGGTCGCGAACGCCCTCAACGCGCCTTCCGTCACCGCCGAGGAGGCGCCGAGGCTCAGGCCCTATATGGGCCTGGCGGACGCGCTTGGCCGCTTCGTCGGGCAGATTTGCGACGATGCGATCACCGGCATCGACATTGTCTGGCGGGGCGACATGGCGCGGCTGAACACGCGCCCGCTCTCCGGTCTGGTTTTGCAGGGCGTGCTGTCGAGCCAGCTCGACTCGGTCAACATGGTGAATGCGCCGCTGATCGCCCGCGAACGGGGCATCGAGCTCCGCGAACTCTCGACCGGCGAGGCGGGCGGTTACCGCGCGCTGATCGAGGTCCGGGCCGCCATGGGCGCGCGCAGCCGCACCGTCGCCGGCACGCTGTTCGGCGACCGGCTCAGGCTCGTGCGGGTGCAGGACATCCATTTCGAGGCGGCGTTCGGGCGGATCATGCTCTTCGTGCGGAACCACGACCGGCCGGGCGTCATCGGCAAGATCGGCACGATCCTGGGCGAGGAGGGCGTCAATATCGCCAATTTCCATCTGGGCCGCCCGGCGGCGGGCGGACATGCGCTTGCGCTCATCGAAATCGACGAGGATTGCCCGGAGCGCGTCCTGGATCGCATCGCCGCCCTGCCGGACGCCATTGCCCGCCCGCAGGTCCTCCGGTTTTGAGCGGGACGATCCGGCGTGCAACATTTCGGCCAAACCGTGTAGCCTTGGGACAGTGAAAGTTTCCGTCGGGGACCCGATGAAGCGGATGCGAGAGTTATCGAACAGCAAGGGTCAGGGCGGCACCGAGGTAGCGCGGCCCGAAGACGAGCCGGTGGTGGACGCCGATCTCGACGATGGCGAAGAGAAGTTCTCTGCCTTCGGCATGTGGAAGGATCGCGACGAACTGGCCGACGTCGATGCCTGGGTCGGGAATCTGCGCCGGGGCCGCTTCGATGTCTTCTAGAGCAAGGTCCTCTCGGATTGCGCCCGGTCTTGGGCCGAACCGAAAGTCGTCGCCCCGGCCCCCGAGCCGGGGTGCATCTCCTGGCCTGCGTGCCGGATGGCAGTGGCGGAGCTGGGCCCCGGCTCGGAGACAGGGGCGACATTCTCGATGACCGACCGGGCCTTGCTGCCGGCGGGACTGCGCGATGTCCTGCCTCCGGACGCCGCCTTCGAGGCGGCCGTGGAAGCACGTCTTCTGGAGCTGTTCGCGCTGAACGGCTATGAGCGGGTGGACCCGCCGCTCGCCGAGTTCGAGGCGAGTTTCCTTGCGGGCGAAGGCGCTGCGACCGCGGCCGACACGTTCCGCATCATGGACCCGGTATCGCAGCACATGCTGGCGCTGCGCTCCGACATGACGCTGCAGGTGGCCCGGATCGCGGGGACGCGCCTTGCCGGCGAGCCGCGCCCGCTGCGCCTCGCCTATGCAGGCCAGGTGCTGCGGGTCGGCATTTCCGGGCTTCACGCCGAACGCCAGATGGCCCAGGCCGGAGTCGAGCTGATCGGCGTGGAAAGCGTGTCGGCCGATGCCGAGGTCGCCCGGCTTGCCTTCGAGGCCCTCGAGGCGCTGGGCGTATCCGGCGTTAGCCTGGATCTCGGCATGCCGGCGCTGGTGCGGGCGCTGCTCGCCGGCGCAGGGCTTGAAGAGGATGCGGCGCTCGCCGATGCGCTCGGCCGCAAGGACACCGCGGCGGTCGCGGCGCGGGGCGGGCCGCGCTTTTCGGCGCTGATGGCGGCGACCGGGCCTTGCGAGACAGCGGCGCCGTTGCTCGCCTCGCTCAACCTGCCGCCGGAAACCGCCGCCCTGCGGGACCGTCTGCTGGAAGTTGCAGCCGCGGTGTCGGCGGCGGTTCCGGGTCTCCGGATCACCATCGATCCCGTGGAGCATCGCGGCTTCCAGTATTATTCGGGCGCCGCCTTCAGCCTGTTCGCAAGCGGCGGACGCGGCGAGGTGGGGCGCGGCGGGCGTTACCCTGCAGAAGGCGAGGCAGGAGCCGGGGTGACGCTCAATCTCGACGCCATCCACCGCCTGTTGACGCCGCCTGCGCCGCGCGCGCGGCTCTTTCTGCCTTATGGCGCGGATGGCGTGGCGCGCAGGCGCTGGCAGGCCGATGGCTGGATTACGGTGCAGGCGCTCGCGCCGGCGGCCGATGCGGCGGCCGAGGCGCGCCGGCTCGGCTGCAGCTACCTTCTGAGCGCGGATGGCCTCGAAGCCCTGGACGGAGACCCGCAATGACCAATGTGGCGGTTATCGGCGCGCAGTGGGGTGACGAGGGCAAGGGAAAGGTCGTGGACTGGCTTGCCGAGCGGGCCGATGTCGTGGTGCGCTTCCAGGGCGGGCACAATGCCGGCCACACGCTGCAGGTCGCCAGCCGGACCTACAAGCTCTCACTGCTGCCCTCGGGCGTGGTGCGGGGCACGCTCTCGATCATTGGCAATGGCGTGGTGGTGGACCCCTGGGCGCTGCTGGAGGAGATCGAGCGCCTCCGCGGGCAGGGCGTTCCGGTCGCCCCCGAAACGCTGCGCCTGGCGGAAAGCGCAACGCTGATCCTGCCCTTCTACGGGCATGTGGACCGGCTCCGCGAACAGCGGCGGGGCAAGGGCGCGATCGGCACAACGGGGCGGGGCATCGGCGTTGCCTATGAAGACAAGGCCGGGCGGCGCGCGATCCGCGTCGCCGACCTGTATGACGATGCGGCGCTCCGCAACAAGGTCAGCCACCTGCTGGAGCATCATAACGCCCTGTTGCGCGGCTGGGGCGCGGAAGAAATCGATCCGGGAGAGCTAATCGCCGGACTGGAGGACATCCGTGGCCCGCTCGCCCCCTATGTCGATTGCGTTTGGGAGCGGCTGGACGCGCTCAGGCGGTCCGGAAAGCGCATCCTGTTTGAAGGGGCGCAAGGCATTCTTCTCGATGTGGACCACGGCACCTATCCGTTCGTGACCTCCTCCAACACGGTTGCGGCGGCCGCCGCGGTCGGCAGCGGTATGGGGCCGGGCGCGGTCGGCTATGTGCTCGGCATCGCAAAGGCCTATACGACGCGGGTCGGCGGCGGCCCGTTCCCGACCGAATTGCAGGACGAAACAGGCGCGCGCCTGGCCGAGCGCGGCAGGGAATTCGGGACCGTCACCGGCCGGCCGCGGCGCTGCGGCTGGTTCGATGCGGCGGCGGTGCGCCAGGCGGTGCGGCTCTCGGGCATGGACGGCATTGCGCTCACCAAGCTCGACGTCCTGGACGGGATCGAAACCCTGGAGGTGTGCACCGGATACCGGCTCGGCGACCGGCTGCTGTCGCGCCTGCCCGCCGGCCAGGGCGACCAGGCGGCGGTGAAGCCGGTTTACGAACGGCTGGAAGGCTGGTCGGAAAGCACGGCGGGCGCGACGGGCTGGGCCCAATTGCCCGCCACGGCCGTCAAATATGTTCGGCGCATCGAGGAGTTGATCGGCTGTCCGGTCTCGCTGCTATCCACGGGGCCGGACCGCGAGGACACGATTGCGATGTACGATCCCTTCGCCGGTTAGCGCAAGGACGCATGGCAGGCCGGGGTCGCCGGGTTGACGATTCGTTCCACAGGCTGGCCGCTCCGCGCCGCTCGCTTCGGCGGGCTGCCGGGTGTATGGTTCGAAGTCGAATCGGATGTAAGGAATCGGCGGCCATGGCAGGCAGCGTCAACAAGGTGATCCTGGTCGGGAATCTGGGCCGCGACCCCGAAATCCGGACCATGCAGTCGGGCGACAAGATCGCGAATCTGTCCGTCGCAACCTCGGAGAGCTGGAACGACCGACAGACCGGCGAGCGGCGCGAGCGCACGGAATGGCACCGCGTCGTCATTTTCGGGCGCGTGGCGGAAGTCGCCGAGCAATATCTGCGCAAGGGCTCCAAGGTGTATGTCGAAGGCAGCTTGCAGACGCGCAAATGGCAGGACCAGTCCGGCCAGGACCGCTATTCGACCGAAGTCGTGCTGCAGCGGTTCCGCGGCGAGTTGCAGATGCTCGACCGCGCCGGCGACGGCGAGTCTCGCGACCGCTATCAGGACTATGGCGGTAACAGCGACCGGGACCGGGACAGGGCCTCGGGCGGCGGCAGATCGGCGGCGCCGGCTCCGGCCATGGGCCCGGACCTCGACGACGACATTCCCTTCTGATGGGCCCTTCCTCCCGCAACACCGTTAGCAGTCCGTGAACGACACGATCGCCATAGGGCCGGACGACATCGCGCCGGTCGCGCTCGAAGACGAGATGCGCCGCTCATACCTCGATTACGCGATGAGCGTGATCGTGGCGCGGGCGCTGCCCGATGTGCGCGACGGGCTGAAGCCGGTCCACCGGCGCATCCTCTACGCGATGCGCGAAGGCGGCTATGGCTGGAACCAGTCGTTCCGCAAGTCGGCGCGCATTGTCGGCGACGTGATGGGCAAGTTCCACCCACATGGCGACAGCGCCATTTACGATGCCATGGTGCGGATGGCGCAGCCCTTCTCCATGCGCCTGCCGCTGGTCTCGGGCCAGGGCAATTTCGGCTCGATGGACAACGACCCGCCGGCGGCGATGCGCTACACCGAGGCGCGACTGGCGAGGGCGGCGGAAGCGCTGCTGACCGATATCGACAAGGACACGGTCGATTTCCAGCCGAACTACGACGACAGCGAGCAGGAGCCGGTCGTCCTGCCGGCGCAATTCCCGAACCTGCTGGTCAACGGGGCGGGCGGCATCGCCGTTGGCATGGCCACCAACATCCCGACCCATAATCTGGGCGAGGTGATCGACGCCTGCTTCGCCTGGCTCGACAACCCGGCGCTTTCCGTCGACGAGCTGATGGATTATGTGCCGGGCCCCGACTTCCCGACCGGCGGCGTGCTGCTCGGCCGCGAGGGCATAAGGCAGGCCTATCACACCGGGCGCGGCACGGTCATCCTCCGCGCCCGCACCGAGATCGAGGAACGGCCTCATAACCGCGAGGCGATCATCGTCACGGAGGTGCCCTACCAGGTCAACAAGGCGCGGATGATCGAGCGCATCAGCGAGGTTGTGAACCTCAAACTGGTCGAGGGCATCCAGGCGCTCCGCGACGAAAGCGACCGGCGCGGCATCCGCATCGTCGTCGAGCTCAAGGCCGGGGTCGAGCACCGTGTGCTGCTGAACCAGCTCTATCGCCACACGCAGATGCAGGTGAGCTTCGGCATCAACATGCTGGCGCTGGACGGCGGACGGCCCGAGACGCTGTCTCTGGACCGGATCATCCGCGCCTTCATCGCCTTCCGCGAGGAGGTCGTGGCGCGGCGCACCCGCCATGACCTCGGCAAGGCCAGGGAGCGCGCGCATGTGCTGGTGGGCCTCGCAGTCGCGGTCGCCAATATCGACGAGATCATCCGTGTCATCCGGCAGGCGGGCGACCCTGCCGAGGCGCGGGCCGGCCTGCTGGCGCGCGCCTGGCCGGCGGCGGACACGGCGCCGCTACTGGCGCTTCTCGGCGCGGCCGGCGGCGCGCTGGAGGATGGCGGCTACCGGCTGAGCGAGGCCCAGGCGCGTGCGATCCTGGACCTGCGCCTGCACCGGCTCACCGGCCTCGAACGCCGGAAGGTCGCCGAGGAGCTGGAGGAAGTAGCGGCGCGCATCCGTGGCTATCTGGAAATCCTGGGCTCGCGGGAGACGCTGCTCGCCGTGATCCGCGAGGAGCTCCGGACTGTGCGGGAGCGCTTTGCGGATGAGCGCCGTTCGACCTTAACCGACGACGAAATCGACCCCGACGAGGAGGACCTGATCCAGCGCGAGGACATGGTCGTGACGGTGAGCCAGGGCGGCAATATCCGGCGCGTGCAGCTATCCACCTACCGCGCGCAGAAGCGCGGCGGCAAGGGGCGCTCCGGCATGTCCACGCGCTATGAGGATGCGGTCTCGCAGGTCATCATCGCGCACACCCACACGCCACTGCTGTTCTTCTCGGCTTCGGGCATTGTTTACAAGCTCAAGGTCCACCGCCTGCCGCGCACCGGACCCCAGGGGCGCGGCGTCAAGATGCAGCAGGTCATCGAGGCGCTGCCGGCAGGCGATCGCATCACCGCCGTCATGGCGATGCCGGACGACGAGGAGAGCTGGCAGGATCTGTCGGTCATGTTCGCGACCCGGAACGGCAATGTGAGGCGCAATACGCTTGCGGATTTCATCAACATTCCCCGGCGCGGCAAGATCGCGATGAAGCTCGATGAGGACGATGTGCTGGTCGGGGTGAAGCCCTGCGGGCCGGGCGCCCATATCCTGCTGGCGACCCGACAGGGCAAGGCATTGCGGTTCCCGGCGGAGGATGTGCGGGAGTTCGTCAGCCGCGCCTCCACCGGCGTGCGCGGCATCTCGTTGCGCGAGGACGACTGCGTGATTTCCATGAGCGTGCTGGACGGGGCGGAGTTCACGCCGGAGGAGCGGGACACCTATCTCAGCCAGAGCGGCGTCGGGGACCTGATCCGCACGGCGGACATGCGCGACCACGAGCAGATGATCCTCTCGGTCGCCTCGGACGGCTATGGCAAGCGCACCTCGGCCTATGACTACCGCGTGACCAGGCGGGGCGGGCAGGGCATCGAATTGATGACCCGCAGCAGCGAAGAGGTCGAAGTCGTCGCTGCCTTCCCGGTCGAGGACACGGATCAGCTCCTGCTGATGACCGATGGCGGCCAGTTGATCCGCTGCCCCGTAACCGATATCCGGAAAGCGCGCCGGCGGACGCAAGGCGTGCGCCTGTTCAACATTCCGGAGGGCGCGCGGGTGGTCCAGGTCTCGCATCTCGCTGACGCCAATGGCGCGGACGACCCGGAGGACGGCGAGGGCGGCGCGCCCGGCAGGGACGCTGACGGCGACGCAGGAGAGCAAGAGTGAACAATGAGAAGATCGGCCTCTATCCCGGCACGTTCGATCCGATCACCAATGGCCATATCGATATCATCTATCGCGGCGCCCGGTTGGTGGACCGGCTGATCGTCGGCGTGTTCAACAATGCCGGCAAGGGGCCGCTGTTCACCCCGGTCGAGCGCAAGGCGATGGTCGAGGCGGAAATCGCGGCGCTTCCGGACCGCGAGGTGGCCGAGCGCATAGAGGCGCGACTCATGGATGGACTGCTGGTCGCCTATGCGCGCAGCCACAAGGTCAATGTCATCTTCCGCGGGCTCCGTGCCGTCTCCGATTTCGAATATGAGATGCAGATGGCGAGCCTCAACCGGTCCATGGAGCCGGATGTCGAGACCGTCTTCCTTGCCGCGTCGGAGAACCACCAGTTCATCTCCTCGCGCTTCGTCAAGGAGATTGCAGCCTTGGGCGGCGACTCCTCGGCTTTCACCACGCCGCGTGTCATCGCCGCCCTGCATGCCCGCTTCGGCGCCGGCCGCAAGGTCGAGAGCGGCGCCGCTTCCAAGGTCTATTAGGGCCGCTCTTGACCCTTGACACCCGGGGCCGAGCCGCACAGTTTCCCCGCCATCCCGGTCGGGCGCGTAGCTCAGTTGGTAGAGCATCTGACTTTTAATCAGACGGTCCCAGGTTCGAATCCTGGCGCGCTCACCAGTGGAAGCAAGCGGCCGGGTCGTCGCCGTCCCGGAATTCGCACGGGCGGCGGGCTCCATGCAGTGAGCGCCGCCAAAGGATGAAGGCGCTTCCGGAAGGCGTTGAGCGCCATGGCGGAACGCGCGAGTTTTCCGAAGCGTCGATCCCGGCGGCCCTCCGGCGCTCCCACAGCACCAAGGCCGGAGTCTGGGGCAGGATCGTGGTGCTGGAGGGGCGGCTGCGCTATCGCATCCTCGAACCCGACATCGAGGACATCGAGCTTTCGCCGGCGAGACCGGGAATCGTGGAGCCCGAAGTGCCGCACGAAGTCGAGCCGATCGGTCCTGTCCGCTTCCGTGTGGACTTCTATCGCTGACAGGCGCTCACCCGCCGCGCATGCGGCGACCCTCGGGGTCGAAGGCGGGGGCGAAGCGCAGGCGGCCGGCATGGCGTGTCGCCGCAATATCGACCTCGACGGCCGCGCCGTCCGGCGCCCCGGCGACATGGGCGAGCGCCAGCGGCCGGCCGATGCGGTAGCCGAAGGCTGCGGAGGTCGTCCGGCCGGCAATGCGGCCATTGAACAGAACCGGCTCATGGCCGAGCGGCTGGGATCCGGGGTCGTCAAGCACGATTGTCGCCAGGCTGCGGCACCTGGTCCGGCGGCACTCGTCGAGCGCGTCTGAGCCGACAAAGCCGTTCTTCCGCGAGCACATCCGCTCGAGGCCCGCCTCGACCGGGCCGATATCGCTGTCGAGTTCGTGGCCCATCGCGGCGAAGCCCTTCTCGATCCGCATGGAGGCCTGCGCAAAGAGGCCGGCCGGCGCGGCGCCCGCCTCCATGAGCGCGGCGTAAATGGCGGAGGCGTCCGCTGCCCGGCAGGTCAGCTCCCAGCCCGCCTCGCCGACATAGGAAAGGCGTGCGGCCCGCACTCGCCGCCCGGCGAGATCGGCGATCCCGTGCCGGAAATAGCCGAGCGCGTTCAGCGCCGGCCCGCCCAGCACCCCGGCGATCCGGGCGCTGTCGGGGCCCATCAGGCCAAGAACGGCATGGTCCTCCGTCACATCCCGGAGCCGGATATCGAAGCCCTCGGCATGGCGGCGGAGCCAGGCGAGGTCCCGCGCGATGGCCGCCGCGCCGGTGTAGAGCCGGTAGCGGTCGGCGGCGAGGCGCTGTGCGGTCAGGTCGCTTTCATAGGTCCCGCGCTCATTGAGGAGAGCGGTGTAGATGACTGCGCCCGGCGCCCGCGCCATGTTCGAGGCGCAGACATGCAGCAGGAACGCCTCCGCGCCGGGGCCTTCGATCTCGATCTTGCCGAAGGAGCTGAGATCGAAGACGGCGGCCCGCTGGTGGGCGGCCATCACTTCGGCGCCGACCGCCTCGAACCAGTCGGGCCGGTCGAAGCGGAGCACGGGCTCGGCGGTCTTGCCGAACCAGAGCGGGCGCTCCCAGCCGTAGAACTGCCCCATATGCGCCCCGGCGGCGCGGTGCTCCGTGTCGAGCGCCACGCGGCGCAGATCCCGGGCGGTGGCGAACTGCCGGCCCGGATAGGCGATCTCGTAATGGGCGCCGAGCACTTCCGCCGCGCGGGCCATCAGATGCTCGACGGAATCGAATACCGGCGCGAAACGCATGGCGTCGGCTTCCGAGAGATCATAGGCCGTGTGGCCGCGGAGGATGCAATGGGCGAGATTCATGCCCGCCCCGCCGGCCGAGGCGACGCCGACCGAATTCATGCCGCAGCCGAGGAACAGGCCCCGCGTCTCCGCCGTCTCGCCCAGCATGAACATGCCGTCCGGCGTGAAGCTCTCCGGCCCGTTGAGCAGCATGCGCACCCCGGCGGTTTCCAGCACCGGCAGGCGGTGGAGCGCATTCGCCATCATCGGCCCGAAATGGTCCCAGTCCTCGGGCAGGAGACCGAAGGCGAAATTCTCGCCGAGCGCGCCGGGCGGTATCGGTTTGCCCATCGGCTCGAAACAGCCGACCAGCAGGCCGCCGCTGTCATCGCGGATATAGAGCCGGCCGTCATGGTCGGAAAGCGTGGGCATATTGCCGGTGAGGCCTTCCACCGGCCCGGTCAGCAGGTAGAAATGTTCGCAGGCGAGCAGCGGCGCCCGCGCGCCGGCCATGGCGGCGACCTCGCGCGACCAGAGCCCCGCGCACACCGCCACCGCATCGCATATCACGGCGCCCGCGCTCGTCTCCACGCCGCGCACCCGCCCGTTTTCCGTGAGAATGCCGGTCACGCGCACATCCTCGAACAGCCTGGCGCCCCGCGCCCTGGCCGCCCTGACCAGCACCGCCGAGACATCCGAGGGGCCGACCCGCCCGTCTTCCGGCGACCAGACCGCGCCCAGCACATCGTCTGCATTCATCAGCGGCCAGCGCGCCTTCGCCTCGCCGGGACTGATTGACGCCGCCTCCACGCCGAAGGCATGGGCGAGCGCTTCCTGGCGGCGGATATGCGCCAGCCGGTCGGGCGTCGTCGCGATCGACAGCGAACCCCTGCCGATCCAGCCGGTGCTCTGGCCGGTTTCACGCTCCAGCCGTGAATAGAGGTCGATGGAATAGCGGATCATGCGGGTGAGGTTGCGCGAATGGCGCAGCGCCCGGACCTGCGCCGCCGAATGCCAAGTCGTGCCGGAAGCGAGCTTGTCGCGCTCCAGCAGGATCGCGTCGCCCGCCCCCATCTCCGCGAGATGGTAGAGCGTGGAGCAGCCCATAATGCCGCCGCCGATGACGACGACGGAGGCGTGGGCCGGAAGATCGGTCATGGCGTCCGGCCTGTCCGGCTATGCCTGGCAGACCGGGCAGAAGAAGGTGGACCGCCCGGACCGGACGCTGCGCCGGACGATGGCGCCCTTGCGCCCACACGGGCAGGGGCTGCCCTCGCGCCCGTAAACCCGCCAGCTGTGCTGGAAATAGCCGAGCTCGCCCGAGGTCTGCACATAGTCGCGCAGCGAGGAGCCGCCGGCCGCCACCGCCTCCTCGAGCGTCTGCCGCACCGCGAGCGCCAGCCTGTGCGCCTCGGCCGCCGAGAGGCCGCCGGACGGGCGGTCGGGGTCGAGCCGGGCGCGGTTCAGCGCCTCGCAGACATAGATATTGCCGAGCCCGGCGAGGCGCCGCTGGTCGAGCAGGGCCGCCTTGAGCGGTGCGCGCCGGCCGGCGAACAGCGCGCGCAGCCGGCGGCCGGTCAGCGCCGGCCCGAGCGGCTCGATGCCGAGCCCGGCGAGGCGGGGATGACCTTCGAGTTCATCCGGCGCGATCAGGTCCATGAAGCCGAAGCGCCGCGCGTCCCGGTAGATCAGGTGCTGCCCGTCATCGGTCTCGACGATCAGGTGGTCGTGCCGCTCCGGCGCTGGCGCGGGACCCGCGCCCAGCATCATCCGCCCCGACATGCCGAGATGGGAGAGCCATGTCGCGCCGTCATCCAGCCCCGCCAGGATATATTTCGCGCGCCGGGTGAAGCTCAGTATGCGCCGGCCCTGCAGCCGCGCCGCAAAGCGCTCCGGCAAAGGGAACCGCAGATCGACGCGGCGCTGCTCGACGCGCTGTAGCCGCCGGCCCGAAAGCGCCCCGGCCAGCCCCCGCATCACCGTCTCAACTTCGGGCAGTTCGGGCATCGCCGGCGGCTCGCTGCAGCAGGGCCGCGCCCTACATCACCGCGTCTTCGCCGGACTGGGCGGCGAATATGGAGCTGTAGCCGCCCGACCAGTCCGGCGGCAGCGGGCAGGGGCGCGGATCGTGCCGGGCGATCCGCGCCGCCCGGCCGCGCACGACTTCGCCCGCATGGCGGGACGGGTCCGGATGCGCCGTATAGGGCCGCGCGTCGGCAGCGGCGAAGGCGTTGAGCAGCAGCGGGCGCCCGGCATCCGTCCGGCTCGGCCGGGAATAATGGAGCGTGCGGCAATTATGGATCGACACCGCGCCGCGCCGGCAAGCGAGGGTCTCGGCGCCGCCCACCGGCAGCCCCGCGGCATCCTCCGGCCGCAAATGCCCCGCCCAGTTGCCGTCCGGTCCGTAGAGGTCGTAGAGCGGCCCCTTGTGGCTGCCCGGCATCATGGACATGGGGCCGTTTTCCGGGCCGGTGTCGGCCAGATAGGCACCGATGGTCAGATGGTCGTAATTGGTGTGCGGATAGAACTGGATGTCCTGGTGCCACTTGACCTCGTCGCCGCCCTCGAACCATTTGAAGTTCAGCTTGGAGTGGTGGAAGACGACATCCGGCCCCAGCAGATCGGCCGCAATGTCAGCCAGCACATCCTTGACGAAAGCCCAGTAGGCCTCGTCCTGTTCGTCCGGGCGCTTGATGCGGCGCACACGCGGCCGGTCGGGCCTGTGTTCGGGGGCGAGGTCGAACACGGGCCCGGACGCCGGTTCCGCGCGGCTCGCGGCCACCAGGCGGTCGGTCGCCGCCTGCAGGCGGTCGATCCAGGCGCCCGGCACGGCGTCCTCGACCAACGCAAATCCCTGCTCGAAATAGTCGATGCGGGCTTGCTGCGGCAGGATGCGCGGCGGCTCGGCCAGAATGCGTTCGGGCGTCATGGGGCAGGCCTTCGATGTTCGGGTCCCGATTCTTGCCGCAGCCGGCGCGGCGCCGCAAGCTGGCCGCGTGGCTGTCTCAGGGATGCGGGCCCCAGGGGGCGGCGAGCAGCAGCTGGTTCTGCTGCGACATGATGAGCGGGCGGATCTTGCCGGCAAAGGTCCTGAAGGCCTCGTCGGCGTAGAGCGTCGCCCAGTGCCGGCGGCGGTCCGCGTCATCATCGAATTTCCACAGATGCACAAGCTGATTGAGCGCGCCCGCATCGGACTGGAAATAGCCCACCAGCTTGTCGCTATGCGGCTCCAGCGCCGGCCAGCCATAGCCGCTGTAAACCTCCACCGCCTCGGCCATCTTGCCGACATAGAGCGTGTAGGTGCGCAATTCGTAGAGAGCCATGCCCGCCTTCCTCCTTCAATCGTTCCCGTCAGCCGCCGACGACCTTCACATCGGCATTGCGTTCTATCGTGTGGATCAACGCATTCACGTCCTCGGCGCCGCCATGCTGGTTCACGGCCTGCTGGAACAGGTTGCGCACCACATTGGCGACGAACAGGGGCGCGCCGCTGTCCGCGCCCAGCTGCGTTGCGAGCCGCACATCCTTGAGCATCAGCTCCAGTGCGAAATTGGATTTGCCGCCTCCGTCCACGAGGCGCGGCAGGGTGAATTCCGTCGTGTAGCTGCGCGCCGAGCCCTTGGCCAGCACCTCGGCGCAGGCCGCGAGGCTCAAGCCGTTCTTCACCCCCATCGCCACCGCCTCGAAGGTGGCCGCGCGCACGCTGGCGGCGATGACATTGTTCACGAGCTTCATCGCGTGACCCGCGCCGACGGCGCCGCAATGGAACACATTCGGGCTGATCGACTCGAAGACCGCGCGCATGCGGGCGAATTGCGCGTCCGTGCCGCCCGCCATGATGGCGATGGTGCCGGCATGCGCGCCGTGCGGTCCGCCGGAAACCGGCGCGTCGATCAGCTCCAGCCCGCGCGCGGCCAGTTCCGCCGCCATGGCGCGCGTGGCGTTCGGGTCGCCGGTCGTCTGGTCCACGATGAGGCCGCCCGGCGCCATGCCCGCCGCCAGCCCGCCCTCGCCGAAAATCGCCTCGCGCACCTCGTTCGAGGTCGGCAGGCAGAGCAGCACCGCATCGCAGGCCTGGCCCAGCGCCTCAAGGCTCTGCGCGGGCTGCGCGCCCGCCGCCGCCATGTCCTGTACGGCGTCGGGGCGCAGGTCGAAGGCCCTGAGCTTCCGGCTGACCAGCAGCCGCCGCGCCAGCGCGCCGCCCATATTGCCAAGCCCGACATATCCGAGTTCCATCGAAGGCATTCCCTCTCTTCCGCGACAGCCCTTCCGGGGCAGGATAATGCGGCCGGCGGCCGATTGCACCGTGTTGCGGGGCGTCGCCGGAACGCCGGCGCCCGCGCGCCCCGTCGCGGCAACCGGAATCCCAGATCTCCGGCGGCGCCCATGCGGTCACGGGTCCCGTCCGGGAGGGGCAGACCCCCGAGAGTGTCAGCATATGTCATGCGATGTCATGTTTTGCATGCTGAGGGCGTATATCCCATAGCCGGTTCCGGCATGTTCTCCTACGGGTCGGTTCTGCGGGACTCTTTGCCACGTTTAATCGTGCCCGCCTCCGCATGCCCGCGCCCCTGCGAATGCAGCTCCCTTCCTCCGGGATCATATGGGCATGGATGTTCGGGAGAGCAAGCTTTTATAAGACTTATTTCATAATAAGGAACAGGTGAGATCTGTGCATGCGGCAGCGCATGCACAGATCCTGCAGAACGATAGGGAGCAGGCCCGGATTTGCGTCAATTCTCGGCCTGTCCGAATTCACCGTGAACCGCCATGTCTCCAATGCGGCGAACAAGCTCGGCTGCGCCAACAAGCACCACGCCGCTTGCCGGGCGCTGGTCGCCGGCCTGATCCAGCCGGCGCCTGCGCGGAGCCATGTGCTCGGTGCGCGCTGAGCCGCACGCCCCTGCATGGCCGCAGATTAGGTCCGGGAGACTGTCAGCGATGCCGCCAGACGGGTGCGCGCCTGGCGATGAAGGCGTCTATGCCTTCTTCGGCGTCGCGCATTTCCATATTCGCCGCGATGACGCCGCTCGTATAGTCATAGGCCTCGTCCAGCCCCATTTCGAGCTGGCGATAGAAAGCCTCCTTGCCGATCCTGACCACAGCGCCCGACTTGCCGGCGATCCTCGCCGCCAGCGCCTGCGTCTCGTCCGCGAGCGCCGCTGCCGGCGCCACCCGGTTGACGAGGCCGAAGCGCCAGGCCGTGGCCGCGTCCATGAGTTCGCCCGTGAGCAGCATTTCCATGGCGTGCTTGCGCGACACGGCGCGCGAGAGCGCCACCATCGGCGTCGAGCAGAAAAGCCCGATATTCACACCGGGCGTGGCGAAGCGCGCGTCCTCGCTCGCCACGGCGAGGTCACAGCTTGCAACGAGCTGGCAGCCGGCAGCCGTCGCGATGCCGTGGACGCGGGCGATGACCGGCTGGGGCTGGCGCACGATGCGCGTCATCAGCCGGCTGCATTCGGCGAACAGGATGTCGTAGAAAGCGCGGTCCGGATTGGCGCGCACTTCCTTGAGGTCGTGCCCGGCGCAATAGCCGGGGCCGTTGGCCGCGATCACGACGGCGCGTATCGACGGGTCCCGGCCGATCTCGTCCAGCGCCGAGGAGAGTGCGGCGATCAGCGGGCGGGAGAGCGCATTGCGCTGCGCCGGCCGGTTCAGCGTCAGCGTGGCGACGGCGTCGGCGTCGGCGCGCAACAGGATGGGTTCGCTCATCGTTTCAGTCTCCCGCGCTGCAAAAGAGCGACGGCGCGTTGACAGGCGCTCGGATGCCGCTATGTTGCGCCGCCCATACCGCTCCAGGGAAGAGGGACGGATGAACACATACTCCGCCAAGCCGGCCGAGGTCGAGCGGAAATGGTGGCTGGTCGATGCCGACGGGCTGGTGCTCGGGCGGCTCGCCTCCATCATCGCCATGCGGCTGCGCGGCAAGCACAAGGCGCTCTATACGCCGCATATCGACTGCGGCGACCATGTCGTCGTCGTCAATGCCGACAAGGTGGCGCTGACCGGCGCGAAGGAAGACGACAAGGTCTATCAGTGGCACACCGGCTATCCGGGCGGGCTGCGCTCGCGCACGGCGCGCGAACAACGCGCCCGACGCCCGGAACAGCTCGTCGTCAAGGCGGTCGAGCGGATGCTGCCCAAGACCAAGCTCGGCCGGCAGGTTATCTCGAAGCTGCATGTCTATGCCGGCCCCGAGCACCGCCATGCCGGCCAGACGCCGGCGCCGCTCGATATCGCCGCCATGAACCCCAAGAACGCCCGGAGGACCTGAAGGCGATGGCCGAGGAGACCCGCACGCTCGCCGACCTGAAGCAGGTGCTCGAAGACGAGGACGCGCCCGAACGCCCGGCGCCGATCGCGCCGGCTGCCCCGCAGATCGACGATCACGGGCGCGCCTACGCCACCGGCAAGCGCAAGGAATCGGTGGCCCGCGTCTGGATTCGCCCCGGCGCCGGCCGGGTGACGGTGAACGGCAAGTCGGGGGAGGCCTATTTCCCGCGGCCGACCCACCGCATGCTGCTCGCCCAGCCCTTCGCCGCGGTCAACCGCACCAACCAGTATGACGTGATCTGCTCCGTGCGCGGCGGCGGCCAGTCCGGCCAGGCCGGCGCGGTGCGCCACGGCATCGCCAAGGCGCTCACCTGCTTCGAGCCGGGCTTGCGCCCGGCGCTCAAGCAGGGCGGGTTCCTGACCCGCGATGCGCGCCGCGTCGAGCGCAAGAAATACGGCAAGCCGAAGGCGCGGCGCAGCTTCCAGTTCTCGAAACGCTGACGCGGTCCCGGCGCGGAAGCCCGCGCTCAAGGGAAGGGAGACCCGCCCATGCCCCAGATCGGAAACCGGGCCCGGGCGGCGATCCTGGGCGCGAGCGGCTATACCGGCGCGGAGCTCATCCGCCTGCTGGCTCGCCACCCGCATGTCGAAATCCGCACGCTCACCGCCGACCGGCGCGCGGGCCAGCCCTTCGGCCAGGTGTTCCCGCATTTGGCCGCGCTCGGCCTGCCGGACCTTGTGCGCATCGAGGACGTCGATTTCGCCGCCCATGACATCGTGTTCTGCTGCCTGCCGCATGGCGCGACGCAGGAAACGATCGCGGCGCTGCCCGCGCATCTGAAGGTGGTGGACCTGTCGGCCGACTTCCGTCTTGCCGATATCGACATCTATGCGGAATGGTACGGCCATGCCCACCGGGCACCCGAGCTCCAGCAGAGCGCGGTTTACGGGCTGACCGAGATCAAGCGCAGCCAAGTGGCGCGCGCCCGGCTGGTCGCCAATCCGGGCTGCTACCCGACAAGCGCGCAACTCCCGCTGGTGCCGCTGATCGAGGCGGGCGCCGTCGAGGTGCGGAACATCATCGTGGACGCCAAGTCCGGCGTCACCGGGGCCGGGCGGTCGCTGCGCGAGGATGTCCTGTTCGCGGAAGTGCAGGACGGCATCCACGCCTATGGCATCGGCAGGCACCGCCATGCGCCGGAGATCGAGCAGGGGCTCGGCGAGGCGGCGGGTGCGCCGGTCACGGTCACCTTCACGCCGCATCTGGCGCCCATGAACCGGGGCATCCTGTCCACCATCTATGTCGAGCTTGCCAATGGCGAGACGGCGGACGGGCTGCGCGAACGGCTCCAGGCGCGCTATGCGGAGGAGCCCTTCGTGCATGTGCTGCCCTCCGGCGCGCCGGCGACCCGCCATGTGCGCGGCACCAATCGCTGCGACATCGGCGTGGCGGCGGACCGCGCGCCCGGCCGGGCGATCCTGGTCTCGGCCATCGACAATCTCGTCAAGGGCGCCTCCGGCCAGGCGGTGCAGAACATGAACGCCATGCAGGGCTGGGAGGAGACGACCGGGCTCGAACTGGAAGCGCTGTATCCGTGAAGGGCCGGGTCCTGCCCTATCGGGGCATCTGGCCGAAGCTCGCCGAGGATGTCTTCCTGGCGCCCGGCGCGGTGGTGGTCGGCGATGTCGAGATCGGAGCCGGGTCGAGCGTTTGGTACAATGCGGTGCTGCGCGGCGATGTCGGCCGCATCCGCATCGGCGCAGGCGCCAATATCCAGGACGGGACCGTGGTGCATGTCACCGGCGGCGCCTTCGACACCGAGATCGGCGACGAAGTGCTGGTCGGCCATCGCTGCATGATCCATGGCTGCCGGCTGGAGGACCGCGCCTTCATCGGCATGAGCGCGACGGTTCTGGACGGCTGCGTGGTCGAGGGCGACGCCATGCTGGCCGCCGGCGCCCTGCTGGCGCCGGGCAAGCGCATTCCCGCCGGGGAGCTCTGGGCCGGCTCGCCGGCGAAGAAAATGCGCGATCTCGCCCCGGAAGCACTGGCGGGCTTCCGCCGCCAGACCGCCCACTATGCCCACAACGCCCAGGTCCACCGGGAATCGCTGAAGGACCTGTAGCCGCGGTCCCGGAGGCCGCGGGCTGCCTGAAACTGCCGACGCCGGCTCTTCGGTTACGGGTTCTGGCTCCGGAGCAGCTCATCGTGCGCAAGAGTAAAGGTTGAGGCCTGGTTCATTACCCCCGGGCCCGCTCAAGAATGACCCGCAGCGCCGCCGCCGCCGACTCGAAGGATGGCGCCATCGAGTAGCCGCCAGTATCTATGGCGGCATATTCCTGCGGCAGGCTCCTGCGGTTCAGCGCATGGTGGAGCGTCGCCTCATGGAGACGCAGGATGTTCAGGAAGTCCGGTGTTTCGAACCGTTCCGGCCGGGCGCGCGCAACGACCGCGAAATCATATATGTCGCGAGCCGCAAGGCCTGCCGCCCGGTGATGGAACTTCCGCGCGATTATCTCGTCGTCAGCCATTGTCCGCACGCGACCCGCTATATTCGGCACGGCAAGGCGCTCGTCTTCGGCAGCGCAGGGCAATACCTGCATGGAAACGATGAAATCGACTTCGTGAGAGCCGTATTCGAGGCGCACCACATTGGCGGTTTCCCGGTAGGGAACGTCCAAATCGTTCAGCCTGGGGCTGAGCAGTCCCAGATACTGGATGTCTTCGAGAAAGATATCGATGTCGTGGCTGATGCGGTGCCGGTGGCGCATGGCGAGGACGGTTCCGCCGCCCCAGCGCCAGTCGTCGCGGGACAGCCCGGCGCGATCGAGAATGTCAACGGCGTCGGCCAGCCAGTCGGTCCAGGGCCCAGGCTCCTCAGACACCCTGCTGCATCCGGTCCAGCGCGGCGATGTCGAGGCCGAAGAGTTCAACCAGCCGTTGTTCGAGCGCGGCGGCGGTAAGACCGACATCGGCGGCGAGCGGCGCGAGGCCGGTCGCGGGCGTTTCCAGCAATGCCTGTCTGACGCGCGCGATCTCCGGGCCCTCCGGCGCTGCGCCGCGGAGAATGGCCGCCAAACGCGCCGGATCCAGCCGACCATGGCTGACCGACCCGTGCCGGGCGTAGCGCCGCAGGACCGCATTGGAGGACATGGCCGGCAGTATAAGGCAATTCCTCGCCGGACAGCCCCGCTTCCGGACAGGCCTTGCCGGGCGGGCGGAAACCGGGCAATTGGCCGGACCGTCCGCCTGTGCCGATCGCCGGGGAGCGCCGACCTTGCCGTTTTCGACCGCCCGCCGCCGCCTGTTCGGGCTCGCCCTCGGCCTGGCGACGGGCCTCGGCGCGGCCGGGCCGGGCTTTGGCGCGGAGGGCATTACGGTCTTCGCCGCGGCCAGCCTGAAAAACGCCATGGACGAAATCGCCGCCGGCTTCAGGCGAGAGACCGGCCATGCCGCCGCCATGTCGCTGGCGGGCTCCTCGGCGCTCGCCCGCCAGATCCGCCACGGCGCGCCGGCCGACATCTTCATTTCCGCCAATCCGGGCTGGATGGACGCGCTGGAGCGCGAGGGCCTGATCGACCCGGCGAGCCGCTTCGACCTCCTGGGCAATGTGCTCGTGCTGATCGCCCATGGCCGCGGCGCGCCGCCGGTCCGGATCGCGCCGGGCCTGGATATCGCCGCCCTGCTGGGCCGGGGCCGCCTCGCCATGACGCTCGTCAACGCTGTGCCTGCGGGGATCTACGGCAAGGCGGCGCTCCAGTGGCTGGGCGTCTGGGAGGCCGTCGCGCCCAGAGCCGCGCAGGCCGATAATGTGCGCGCCGCGCTGGCGCTTGTCGCGTCCGGCGAGGCGCCGCTCGGCATCGTCTATGCCACCGACGCGGCGGCGGACGACAATGTGACTGTGCTCGGCACCTTCCCCGCCAACGCGCATCCGCCCATCGTCTATCCTGCCGCCGCGGTCGCCGCGAGCCGCAACCCGCTCAATCCACGCTTCCTCGCCTGGCTGCGCGGCCCGGTTGCCCGGCAGGCATTCGAACGGCAAGGCTTTGTTCCCGTCTTCGATTAGCCCGCATTTCTCACCAGGGTCACGGCCTGCGTCGCGCCCAGGCGTTCGCTCCGCAAGGAGCGGGCCGAAAAGCGTAGCATCGCTTACGCTTGAGGCCCGCGCCGCCGCGCGCAACGCGGCAGTTTGTTTGGATGGCGGCGTTTACGCCGCCGCGCGCAACGCGGCAGTTTGTTTGGATGGCGGCGTTTACGCCGCCGCGGGCGGGTGCTTGGGCGCGACCCGAAGGGCGGTGCTGTCGGGCCGGCAGGGTGCGCAGACCATGACCATGGTGAGAAATGCGGGCTAGACTCGGCGCATGGACTGGTTGAGCCCCGAGGAATGGCAGGCGGTGGCGCTGTCGCTCCGCGTCGCGCTGTGGGCAACACTCGCGAGCCTGCCGCTCGGTGTGCTGACCGCCTATGCGCTCGCGCGCTGGCGCTTCCCCGGCCGGCAGCTCCTCAACGGGCTGGTGCATCTGCCGCTCATCCTGCCACCGGTGGCGACGGGCTATCTGCTGCTGCTGGCGTTCGGCGCGCGCGGGCCCCTCGGCAGCCTCTTCGCAGAGGTCGGCATCGTCTTCGCCTTCCGCTGGACGGGCGCGGCGCTGGCGGCGGCGGTGATGGCCTTTCCGCTCATGGTCCGCGCCATCCGCCTGTCCATCGAGGCGGTGGACCCGAAACTGGAGCAGGCGGGCGCCACGCTCGGCGCCGCCGGGCCCTGGGTGTTCGCGACCGTGACCCTGCCGCTGGTGCTGCCGGGCATCCTCGCCGGCGCAATCCTCGCCTTCGCCAAGGCGATGGGCGAGTTCGGGGCGACGATCACCTTCGTCTCGAACATCCCCGGCCAGACGCAGACCCTGCCGACCGCCATTTACGCCTTTCTCCAGACGCCCGGCGGCGAAGCCTCCGCGCTCCGCCTGGTGGGCATCGCCGTCATCGTCTCTATGGCGGCGCTGCTGCTCTCCGAGCTCATCGCGCGGCGGGTGGCGAAACGGGTGGCCGGCGCATGACGCTCTCGGTCGCCATCCGTCACGCCTTCCCCGGCTTCGCGCTCGACATCGCCTTCGAGGCGCCGCCGGGCGTGACCGTGCTGTTCGGCCGCTCCGGCTCCGGCAAGACCACCACCGTAAACGCCCTCGCGGGACTGCTGCGGCCGGAAGCCGGGCGCGCGGTGGCGGATGGCTGGGTGCTGTTCGACACGGCGCGCGGCGCCTGGCTGCCGCCGCATCGCCGCCGGCTCGGCTATGTCTTTCAGGAGGGGCGGCTGTTTCCGCATCTCACCGTGCGCCAGAACCTGCTTTACGGGCGCTGGTTCGCACCCAGGGAAGGGCCGCGCGAGGATATGGGGCGCATTGTCGACATGCTCGGCGTCGGGCATCTGCTGGGCCGGCGCCCCGGCGCGCTGTCGAGCGGCGAGAAGCAGCGGGTCGCGATCGGACGCGCGCTGCTTGCGAGCCCGCGGCTCATCCTCGCCGACGAGCCGCTGGCCTCGCTGGACGAAGCACGCAAGGCGGAAATCCTGCCCTATTTCGAGCGGCTCAGGGACGAGGTGTCAGTGCCCGTGCTCTATGTCAGCCACTCGGCGGCCGAAGTGGCGCGGCTTGCGACCACGGTGATCGCGCTCGGGGACGGGCGCGTGCTGCGCCAAGGGCCCGCGGTCGAGGTGCTGGGCGACCCGACGGTCACGCCGCTCGGCGCGCGCGGCGCGGGCGCGCTGCTGGAGGCGGCGGTCGTCCGCCACCATGCTGACGGGCTGTCGGAGATCGAGGCCGGCGGCGTGCGCCTGTTCCTGCCGCGGGTTTCGCATGCGCCCGGTAGCCGGATCAGGGTGCGGATTGCGGCGCATGAGGTGCTGCTGTCCAGAACGGCGCCGGAGGGTCTCTCGGCGCTGAATATCCTGCCGGGCGCGGTCGAGTCGATCCGGGCGGGCGCGGGGCCGGGCGTCCTCGTCTCCGTCCGCACGGCTGCCGGCGCCATCCTCTCCCGCGCAACCCGCCGCTCGACCGAGGCGCTGGGCCTGGCCGAAGGCGTGCCCTGCCATGCCGTCATCAAGACCGTCGCCATCGCCCCGGAAGGCGTCGGCGCCGCCTATCCGACAGGCGCAGACCAGGACTGATACCGGGTCTCAGGAGAACAGGAAGTCGTCCTGGCTGATGAGCGCCGGGTCCACATCCTCCAGCAGGATCCGGTTGTCCGTGCCCGTCACCCGCACCACCGCGTCGCCCTCGGCATTGCGCTTGATGGAAAGATCGCTCCATTTCCGACCGAGGAACATGAACTTGTCCACGCCGTCCTCGAAATCCACGATCCGGTCCCGACCGAACGAGCCCGTATTATAGACGAACCGGTCCGCCCCCGCGCCGCCATACAGCACATCATCGCCCCGGCCGCCCTCCAGCCAGTCCTTGCCGGAACCGCCCCGGAGCGTGTCGGCGGCATCCCCGCCAAAGAGACGGTCATGGCCGGTCTTGCCCAGCAGCACATCCCGGCCCCGACCGCCATGCAGCACATCATTGCCGCCGGCGCCATTCAGCCTGTCCGCCCCGCCAGGCCCTCAAGACGGTCGGCCCGGTCGGTGCCGGTGGCGGTGCCGTGCCCCTGGACCGCCACATAGTGGGTGCCGGCGGCATTGGGCGTGAGGACCGTCAAGGCGTTCCGGCCCAGGCCGCTATTGTCATCGCCGGTGCCGGCTATGTATTTGCCATCCTTGTCGTAAACCCCCACCAGGATGGGATCGGCCAGCGTGCCGTCGCTGCTGTCGGCGCCCCGGACCTCGATCCGGTAGGTCTTGTCCGCCTTGAGCTCGACCGCAAACCAGTCACGGTCGCGCACCTTCGGGTGGGGCGCTGCGTTGATCTCGCCCGTGGCCGTGCCGCCCACCGCCACTTTGCCGGTCGTCGAGGTCGAGGCCGCGAAGTCGTCCTGCGGGATCGAAGTTTCCGTGACCGCCACCTTCCCCAAAGCACCGCCGCGCGCCGCCCTTGCAGCGGAAATACAGCGTGACCGCGACCGGCCCGGCGGCTTGAACGAGTTGCCGCTATTCGAACGAATTGCCGCGCTCGGCGCGGCGGCGCCAACGCCGCTATTCGAACGAATTGCCGCGCTCGGCGCGGCGGCGGCGGAGACAGACGCGCAGGCCCTCGGCGGCGAGCCCCGCCAGCAGGCCCGCCAGCGCGCCCCAGAAGACCGTTGCCAGCGCGGCGGCGGCGATCACCGGGCGGCAGTCCGGGCGCGCATCGAACAGCCTCGGGCTCATCACCAGATCGACCGCCGCATAGACCAGCAGCGCGCCTACCGCCGCCGGCGGAATCGCCATGAGCACGCCCATGACCTCCGCGCCCATAAGCGCCGCCACGCCGCAGCAGGCCGCCATGACCAGCGGCGCACCCATGCCGCGCGCGCCGAAGCGGTGATGCGCGGCGATACCGCCCGCGCCGTGGCACATCGGCATGGCGCCGAGCGGGGCGAGCGCGAGATTCAGCAGCCCGTTGGTCGCCGCCAGCTTCCGCTCGCCCACAGGCGCCGCGCGCTCGGGAAAGAGCGAGCGGGCGACGGCCGCGGCCACGACCACGGCGTTGAGCAGCGTCAGCGGCAATTGCGCCAGCACGCCCGACGCCACCGCCGTGACGGAGAGGGCGCCGGCGGCCGGCATGGGCGGCGCCGGCGGCGGGCCGGCATGGGGCGCCAGCAGCACGGCGCCCACGACCACGGCGAGCGCCCAGGGCCCGCGCGGCAGGATGAAGGACAGGCCGAGCACGGCGAGCGCAGCGGCGCCCATAACCCAGTCCTGGCTGATCAGGCCGAAGGCCACTGTGCCGAGCATGAGGCCGAGCCCGGCCTGCAGCCCGGTCACGACCGATTGCGGAATCGCGCGCGCCGCCTTCTCGAATATCGGGATTGCCGCAAGCAGGAGCAGCGCCGCGCCGACAATGCCGCCCGCCCAGGCGGTCTCGACGGACGTCAGGCCGCCGGCGATGATGACCGCGCCCAGCGCCTTCATCGGCTGGACGGAGATCGGCAGCCGGTACACGCCCGCCGCCAGCAGGTAGCCGACCGCGAAGCCCGCAAAGACCGGCGCCGGCGCGAGGACGCCCGCAGCTATGGCCGCCACGACATAGGGCAGCAGCGTGCCGAGATCGCCAAAAGCGCCCGACAGCTCCCCGCTTGCCGTGCGCAGACGCTCCAGGCGTCCGGCGCTTTCTCCTTCGGACCCGGGCATTCCAGCTATCTTGTTGTTTTTGCGCCTGTCCTGCCCGCAAGCCTACAGATGGAAACCCTGCTGCGAAAGGCCGGACAAGCGCCGCCGCGGCCGGACTTGTGGCGGCCGGCGCCGGACCGGGACTCCCTGCTGTTTTTGTCGATTTAAGGTGTTTTTTGTGCTTTTCTTCCGAATTGCAGGAGGAAATGCAGGGTGCAAAGTTTCTGGAGCGTGCTCGGCGAAGCCTTGGGGCTGATCCTCGCCTGGGACTCCGACCTCGTCGAGATCGTCGCCCTGTCGCTTCGCGTCACGCTCGCCGCCGTCGCCATCTCCTGCCTCATCGGCCTGCCGCTCGGCGCGGCGCTCGGCGCGTTCCGCTTTCCGGGGCGGATCGCCGCCGTCGTCGCGCTGAACGCGCTGATGGGGCTGCCGCCCGTCCTGGTGGGGCTGATCGCCTATATGATGCTGTCGACCGCCGGGCCGCTCGGCCCGCTTGAGCTGCTCTACACGCCGACGGCGATGATTATCGCGCAGACGATCCTGGTCACGCCCATCGTCGCGGCGCTCGCCCGGCAGGTGGTCGAGGACTGCTACCGCGACTATGCCGAGCAATTCGCCTCGCTCGGCGTCGGGCCCTTCGACCGGGTCGCCGCGCTCCTGTGGGATGCCCGCTACAGCCTGCTGACAGTGGCGCTTGCCGGGTTCGGGCGCGCGGTGGCGGAGGTGGGCGCGGTCATCATTGTCGGCGGCAATATCAACCATGTGACCCGGGTGATGACCACGACGATCGCGCTGGAGACCTCGAAGGGCAATCTGGAGCTGGCGCTGGCGCTCGGCGTCGTGCTGCTCGCCCTCGCCGTGGCGGTGAACGGCGCCGCCATGACGCTGCGCGCCTCGGCGGTCCGCATGGCCTATGCCTGAGGCGGCGTTCGACATGGCGGCGTGCGCGCCGGCCCGTCCCGCTTTGCTCAGCGCGCGCGGTCTTTGCTTTGAGGCCGGCGGCAAGCGGCTGATCGACGGGGTCGATCTCGACATCCGCCCCGGCCGGCGCATGGTGGTGATGGGCTCCAATGGCGCCGGCAAGAGCCTGTTGCTGCGCCTGCTGCACGGGCTGATCCGCCCAAATGCGGGCCAGCTGCTCTGGCAGGGCGGCCCGCTCGACCGCGACGCCCGCCGGGCCCAGGCGATGGTGTTCCAGCGCCCGGTGCTGCTGCGCCGTTCGGTGCGCGCCAATCTGCGCTTCGCGCTTGCCGTGCGCGGCGTTTCGGGGCCGGCGCGGCGGGCGCGGGAGGCCGAGGCGATGGCGCGGTCCCGCCTCGGCGCCCTGGCGGACCGGCCGGCGCGCGTGCTTTCCGGCGGCGAGCAGCAGCGCCTTGCGCTCGCGCGCGCGCTGGCCTGCCAGCCCGGCCTGCTGTTCCTGGACGAACCGACGGCCAATCTCGATCCAGGCTCCACCCACGCCATTGAGCGGCTGGTGCAGGAGGCGCATGCCGGCGGCGTCGCCATCCTGCTGGTCACGCATGACATCGGCCAGGCGCGGCGGCTCGGCGACGATCTCGTCTTCTTGCATGGCGGGCGCATCGTGGAGGCCGGCCCGGCGTCGGAAGTGCTGGCGGCGCCCCGCTCCGACGCCGCCCGCGCCTGGCTCCGGGGCCGCCTTCATCTAGACGCCGCCTCGCGCTGACGCGCCGGGCGCGCCGGGGAGAGCCTTGCATGGGCAGGCGCCTGCTTCTTTCCCTGGCCGCCCTGCTGCTCGCGGCCCTCGCCTTCGCCGTCCAGGCGGCGGAGCGCTTCATCGTCCTCCAATCCACCACCTCGACCCAGAATTCCGGCCTCTATGACCATATCCTGCCGCTGTTCCGGGCCGGGACCGGCATCGAGGTGCGGGTCGTCGCGGTCGGCACGGGCCAGGCGATCCGCAATGCCGCCAATGGCGACGGCGATGTGCTGCTTGTCCACGCGACGCCCGAGGAGGAGCGTTTCGTGGCCGCCGGCCACGGGGTCAGCCGCGCCGATGTGATGTATAACGACTTCGTCATCATCGGGCCGGCTGATGACCCCGCCGGGGTGGCGGGCATGGCGGATGCGGCGGCGGCGCTCGCCCGCATCGCCGGGGCCGAAGCGCCTTTCGTCTCGCGCGGCGATGACAGCGGCACGCACAAGGCGGAGCTCCGGCTCTGGCGGGCGGCGGGCGTCGATGCGGCCGCGGCGTCGGGCGGCTGGTATCGCGAGGTCGGCGCGGGCATGGGCGCCACGCTCAATATCGCCGCCGGCATGGGCGCCTATGCGCTGGCCGACCGGGCGACCTGGACGAGCTTCGGCAACCGGGCCGGCCGCCGGGTCCTGGTCGAGGGCGATCCCCGGCTGGTCAACCAGTATGGCGTCATTCTGGTGAACCCGGCGAAGCGCCCGCCGGCAAAGGCCGGCCTCGCACGGCAATTCATCGCCTGGATACTCTCCGCAGAGGGGCAGGCGGCCATCGCCTCCTACCAGGTGGACGGCCAACAGCTCTTCGTCCCCAATGCCGGCGGCTGACCGCGCGCCCACCCCCGGAAGTGTCAGCATATGTCATGCGATGTCATGATCGGAATGCCGGGAGTGCATGACCTATCGCCGGTCCCGGCATGGGGTGCGCCGCCGGGGGCCGGAGCATCCTCCCTCTATGTGGTG
>LXNI01000620.1_pt1 | contig 39332 bp, 39 predicted proteins | sample 809091 | NCBI WGS metagenome assembly LXNI01 (sample SAMN04870527, study PRJNA318959) | sponge metagenome | biome: 01000161; feature: marine sponge reef; material: water | host: Sarcotragus foetidus | place: Greece: Milos, Mediterranean Sea | collected 2013-05-29 | depth 5-7 m
TCAACTCGCTTTCAATCGAGCTACGCGACCTGAATCCTCTAAGGTCAACTCGATGACTAGGTCGGCGGAAGGTAGATAGCCCGCGCCGTGTTCCGGCCACTCGATAAACGTCAAACTAACATCTCTTAGTACGTCCTCCAATCCGATGTACTCGAGCTCCACCGGATCGTTCACACGATACAGATCCAAGTGAGCTAAAGCCAAGCCATCGAATTCGTAGGGTTCGACCAGCGTGTATGTTGGCGACTTTACGGAACCTTCATGCCCTAATGCGCGCAGAAAGCCTCGGACTAACGTCGTTTTCCCTGCACCCAGCTCACCTTGTAGATACACGATGCCACTTCGAATCTCTCTCGTGAGCTCTGCGCCGAGTGCCAGTGTTGCCTCTTCATCAGGTAGGTCAACACAACGAGTCAACTCATCTACCCCCATGGGCGTAGTGCATCAATCAAGTCACCAGCAATGACGCCTCGACCGTCGCTAAGGGCGCGAGCACGCTGACCTGCCAAAGCATGTAGATGCACACCCAATGCAGTCGCACGCAAAGGGTCTCGTAGTTGTGCATAAGTCGCCGCAATGACGCCAGTTAGAACGTCGCCGCTTCCCGCCGTACTTAGCGAGGGTTCGGCGACATCACAAATCGCATAGGGTTGGCCATCGTTGGCGACAAGCGAACCTGCCCCTTTAAGCACCCCTACAGCGTGAATTTTCGCGGTTAATTGCCGAACTGCACCAATCCGATCAGCCTCAATCGATGCAGTTGAGGTATCAAGCAGACGTGCCGCTTCGCCTGGATGAGGCGTCACGACCGATCCCGGTGGAAGGAAATCGGATCCTTCCGCGAGCAGATTCAGCGCATCGGCATCAACGACCATTGGCTTTTTACTCGCGCTCGCAACCGCGAATAACGAACGAGCCCACTCATCAACGCCTAGTCCAGGACCAATTGCGACCAAATCGACATTTCCGAGTAAAGTCGGATCAATCTGTCCGTCAGCAGATCCGCGAACCATCAATTCTGGACGACGGGTTAAGAGATTTCCAGCATGGTCAGGATGAGTAATAACGGAAACCAGTCCCGCTCCAGACCGTAGACACGCCTCACCAGCTAGCAACACCGCACCGCCCATGCCGCGATTCCCGCCAACAATCAAAACATGCCCGAAGTGCCGCTTATGACTACTCGGTAGGCGTTCTGGCAGCGCGCGCTCACCATCATTCGTCGGTAAGACAGGAAGTCCCGCGACACGCTGGAACACCTCCTCAGGAATTTCTAATAATGACGTCACGACTTCTCCGGCCACGTTACGTGCTTTACCGGTCGCGAGTGCAACCTTGCGCCCTACGAAGCAGGTCGTCAAATCTGCTCGAACCGGTTCTTCCATTAGGAACCCACCGGTGTCCGCGTCGATCCCGCTTGGTAGATCCAACGCTAAAACCGGTTTTTCAGCCGCATTAATACGATCAATTGCTTCGGCGAAAGCAGGTCGTACCTCCCCTCGAGCACCGGTTCCAAGTAACGCATCCACGATGACTTCGCCACTAAACTCGGCATCTTTCGTCACCATCAAACCAAGTTCCGTGATGGATTCGAGCGCGCGTTTAGCATCGCCTCGCAATCGGCTCGCATCGCCTACTTGCACGATCTGTACAGGAATCTGTCTTGCCTGCAGCGCTCCAGCAAGTAGGTAGCCGTCGCCCGCATTGTTTCCACTGCCGCATACAATGCTGACAGACTTGGGGTTTGACCAACGCTCCAAGAGCTCCGCCATGGCGAAACTCGCGGCCCGATACATGAGCCGAAATCCCGATATACCGAGCTCTTCGATCGCTATTCGATCGATTTCACGGCACTCCGTTCCAGTAAATACACGTTCCAAAGAGCCCATGGGTTCATTTTAGATTTGTGAATTCAGAGGACATTGCCGCACTTCAAAGGCAAATTCACGAGTGGGCAAGTGAGCTTGGCTTTCAGCAAGTTGGATTCACCGACACCGATCTAAGTGCTTATACGCCGGAGTATCAAAGCTGGTTGGCAGCCCGTTTTCACGGTGAAATGCACTACATGGCGCGCAACGTATCAAAACGCGTCGATCCGAGCGAACTGCTTCCTGGAACTGTATGCATCATCAGCGCGCGCATGGACTATCTCACGGAAGACAGTCCGCAGCTTAACGGCGATCCGAATGCCGCCAACATCTCACGCTACGCCCTCGGTCGCGATTACCACAAGACTGTTCGTAAGCGACTCAATCGACTCGCACAACGCATCGAAAACCATGTCGATCATCAATTTCGTGCGTTCGTGGACTCAGCTCCAGTACTTGAAAAACCCTTAGCCACGAAAGCTGGTCTGGGATGGATCGGCAAGCACACGTTGGTGTTGAACGAAGAAGCAGGATCTTTTTTCTTCTTGGGTGAGATCTTCACCGACATCCCATTCGAGCCAAATCGAGACTTGCCGGAGGATCGCTGTGGTAAGTGTCAGGCGTGCATCAATGTATGCCCCACCCAAGCGATCATCGGACCGCGCCAACTTGACGCGCGACGCTGCATTTCCTATCTCACAATTGAGCACAAAGGATCTATTCCGATCGAATTTCGCAAAGCGATTGGAAACCGAGTATTCGGGTGCGATGACTGCCAGCTCATCTGCCCTTGGAACCGGTTCGCAAGGACGTCGATTGAAACCGATTTCACGCCGCGCCACGGCTTGGATAGCGCGACGCTAGTCGAGCTACTCGCGTGGGATGAAGCGACCTTCCTAAAGCGTACGGAAGGGATGGCACTCCGTCGAGTTAATTTCTCTCAATGGGTTCGAAATCTCGCCGTGGCGGCCGGAAATGCTGAACCTAGTCCTCTATTACGCGACGTGCTGCAAACTCAATGCGCAATGGCACGAAAACGCGACGACGAAATGTGTCTTGAACACCTTGAGTGGGCGCTTAATCAGCTTGCGTCGGTGGAACTGGCTTCAGAAACTGCTCCCGATAAAGCTTGAGTTCGTTAATAGACTCGCGAATGTCGTCCAATGCGCGGTGTTGGGCTTTCTTCGTCACTCCCTCTAACAGGTTAGGTGCCCAGCGACGCGCCAATTCCTTCAAGGTGCTTACATCGATCAAACGATAGTGCAAATAGTGATCCAGCGTCGGCATGTATCGAGCTAGAAAACGACGATCTTGCCACACCGAGTTGCCGCAAAGAGGCGAAGTGTGAATTTCAACGTGTTTACGCACCAGATCGAAAGTCGTCGCCTCTGCTTCTTCGATACTAATCTCTGACTTTCGAACCCGATCGAGCAGACCAGACTCCGCGTGGTGAGTACGACTCCACTCGTTCATAGTCGCTAACACAGATTCCGGTTGCCAAACAACCAAAGAGTCACTCTCTTCGACGATGTTCAGCTCGTTATCTGTGATGATGGTCGCAATCTCAAGGATGACGTCGTTCTCGACATCTAAGCCTGTCATTTCGAGATCTATCCACACCAAGCGCGGCGCGTGTTTAATTTTCGTGCTCAAATTTTTAGATGAAGTAGCACGTTGGCGAAGTATCCCGCCATTATCCACCCGGCTGAGCTAGCTGCACGCATGCAAGACGATTCTGTTCGGGTCGTGGACGTATTCAATCCAACGCCTCAAGATCAGGTGTTTATCCCGGGTTCGTTTCATCTACCAACCGTGGCGCTTATTGAAGGTACGCCTCCCGCTCCCGGCAAGCTGCCGTCCAAATCCCAATTGGAAGCGGTGTTCGGCTACATTGGTTACACCCCGACCCAAACGATTGTTGTATCCGATCACGAAGGCGGTGGCTGGGCAGGACGTCTCGCTTGGACACTGGACATCATTGGTCATGAACAATGGGTGTATCTTGACGGCGGTATTCATGCTTGGCAACAGGCGGGATTCGAGGTCGTGCGAACACCCGCGGAAGCGGTACGCTCGCAACCAGATCTCACGATCGATGTGAGTCCTCTTATCGAGATCGATGAGCTATTGGAGAGCCTTGGTCAAGAAAACCTAGTGATATGGGATGTTCGCTCACGCGAGGAATTCCTTGGCATACGACCCGGAGCACAGCGTAACGGACACATTCCAGGCGCTGTAAACATTGATTGGCTACATCTAATGGATCACAACAACGCGTTGCGACTGCGTTCAGACATACAAGAATTGCTTCAGGATCACGGTATTGCCTCTGATCGAAACATCGTTACCCACTGTCAAACCCACCACCGTTCAGGGCTCTCTTACATGGTGGGACGGTTACTCGGATTTCCCAACATCCGAGCGTACGCAGGTTCCTGGTCTGAGTGGGGCAATCGCACTGACACTCCAATCGACACTAACTAGCCGTGGCACTTAAGCAAATCCTCAAGTCATGGGGACCAAGTTATTGGTTGACCAAAGGGGCTGGTTGGCTCGCAACAGTCAAGATCTCATTTATCAAGGATCGCCTGATTCGGCAATTCATCAAGTTCTATCGAGTTGATCTGACGCCTGCGATTCGTCAGGACCCCAGCCAATTCGAGAACTTTCAGGACTTTTTTACACGAGAACTTAAATCAGCCGCTCGACCGATTCACGGCGACTCAAGTAGCATCATTTCGCCGGTCGACGGCACAGTCGCAATATGCGGTCGGTACACGAACAACACACTCATCCAATATAAGCATACGGCAACTAACCTTTTTAATCTGACACGCTCCAATCGCATCGGCGAGTCCGGCCAATACGCGATCATCTATCTCTCACCAAAGGACTATCACCGAATTCACTCGCCGGTCCAAGCTGAACTCGTCGCGATTTCACGGTTAGGAGGGACTAGATATTCGGTTAAACCCAAGAACCACGCAAACATCGATGGTTTGTACGAACGCAACGTACGAGTCAATTGTCATCTGCGCGTGCCGAAAGGCGAGATGTTGATGGCGATGGTCGGCGCCATGATCGTATCTAGCGTCCGAACGCAATGGGATAACCAAAGTCCGTCAAACGAAGTGGCAGTAGCCAAAGACATCGAACCACTTCAATTTCAACCTGGGGAGGAAATGGCGAGGTTTTGCCTCGGTTCGACGGTGATCCTGGTAGTACCGGACGGCATCGGCGAATTGCAGCCGCTCGAAGCCGGTCAAGCGCTCAAACTCGGTGAACAGATAGGCTCTATTCACCCCTAGCTGCGAACGCCATGACATCGCGCAATGCGGTTTTATCCATGGCTAACGCGAACAACCGATCCAATCCTACAGCGACACCACAACACTCTGGCAAGCCGTGAGCCATTGCCGCCTCGAAATACGTATCAATGGATTTCGTCGGTAGTTCAAGCTGCGCTCGACGTGCGTTGTCGATGGTGCACCTGCGACGAAATTCGACCGCATCGCGCAGTTCGTCGTATCCGTTTGCGATCTCAAGTCCATTGATCACTAACTCGAAGCGAAGCGCTACTTCAACGTCGCCACGTTGTGCAGTCTTAGCCAGAGCAGCTTGATAGCTTGGATATTCAATGAGAAACACTCTCTCGCTCTCAAGCTTCGCCAACGCAGAACCTACTAAGAAGTCGATCGCATCGTGAAAGTCACGCGCGCCTTGTAAGCCCTCTGCGGTTGCAACTTCGAGGCAGAGTTCTTCGTCCGGGTGATGAGGATCGATATCAAACGAATCTTGCAGGAGCGCGAACACCGTCTTGGTGACGACGGGTTGCGGACCGATCAGATGGTCCGCCAAAGCCGCAACAGCCGCCATCAATTCGTCGAGTGTCACGTCGAGTTCGTACCACTCGAGCATCGTGAATTCGGTGTTGTGCCACCGACCTACCTCGCCCTTGCGAAATGCCGGACAGATCTGGAAGCAGGATGGCATCCCTGCGGCCAATAGCCGCTTCATCTGGTATTCCGGCGAAGACTGGAGGACGCCGTGGTCAGCTACCTCAACATTCTCGATTGCGACATCCGTGACGCCAAATCGATCAAGCGTGGACGTCTGTACTTCAACAATATTTCGGTCGTGAAAGAAGGCTCGCGTTCTATCGAGCAACTCAGCACGCTTTAGGAGCGTCTCGATGGCGGCCGTTGGTCGCCATGTTTCACTCACTGTTTGCTTCGGCTGACGTATTCGCCCGTTCGCGTATCAACCCGAAGCACGTCACCGATCTCAATAAATAACGGAACGTTGATCACTGCTCCCGTATCAAGCGTGGCCGGTTTAGTGCCGCCTTGTGCTGTGTCGCCACGCACACCAGGATCCGTTTGCGTAACGGCAAGATTGACGAAATTCGGAGGGGTCACCGAGATTGGATTGTCGTTCCAGAACGTGATTTGGCATCGAGCTTGTTCCGCAAGGAAGTCCTTGGCATCCCCGATTGCCGCCGAATCCGCAGCGACCTGATCGTAGTTGTCGTCAGTCGTCATGAAGTACCAAAGATCACCATCGGTATAGAGGTAATCCAGATCACGTTCGACAACGTCGGCAGCTTCCATTGACTCTCCACTGCGTAGCGTACGTTCCCACACGCGTCCGGTGATCAGATTGCGAAACTTGACGCGGGTAAATGCCTGACCTTTGCCAGGCTTCACGAATTCCGCCTCCATCATGACACACGGGTCACCTTCGAGCAACACTTTTAACCCGGGTCGAAATTCATTCGTTGAATAGGAAGCCATACGTGGAAAAGGTAACAGGAACCCGCGACAAAACGGGCGAATTTTAGGTCGTGCCTATAAAAAGGCAGTTCCTGTACGATGTCGAAAAAACGTCTAACGGCGAGACTCGGTTCGTAGTCCAACGATGTTGTTGCGCCAGTTTCGCGGCAAAGATTTGCCACGCTGAGCTCGCTTACCGCGATACGGTTCGAGGCCGGAGAAGCGAAGCGACATTTCTCTTCCGCCTTCGTATTGGACGAAGAGCGTCTCGTTCTCGCCCACCACTGCGGCCCGGACCATCGACTCTTCGCCGGCAGCAAACGCGGCTTTGGGGATGTTCATCAGATTGACGCCGCGGCCACGGTTTTGCTCGGGCACGTCTCCTAGATCAAATACCAGCAGATTTCCCTTGTTCGACACGAGCGCAATTAACTCGCCTTCTTGAAACACTACCGGAGGCAAAGGCGTGTTCTCTGAATCAAGATTCATGACTACCTTGCCGTTCCGAGTTGTCGCTACCACACTCTCGACCGGGGCAACGAAACCTATCCCTTTCTGAGAAGCTACAAGCACCTTCCCGGCGTCGTTGTTGAACGCTCCTACAAATTGAGTATCCGAATCGATGTTGAATCGTCCCGAAAGCGGTTCGCCTTGACCTCGAGCGGACGGGAGATCGCGGACAGGCACGGAATAAACCCGGCCATTTGTGGCTAAGAAATTGCAGATTAGATTAGTTCGACTGAGAACGTGAGCAAGATACTCATCGCCGGCGCGGTATGGAAGTGTCGTCGCGTCGAGATCGTGTCCCTTCGCGCCTCTAACCCAACCTTTCTGGGATAGTACGACCGTCGTGGGCTCATTGGTTTCCAGATCTTCCACGGAGTACGCTGCAGACTGTTCAGCAGCCTCCGCGATTTCGGTGCGACGATCATCGCCGTACTCCTTTGCGATCTCGTTCAGTTCGCTCCTGATCAACGTATTCAAACGTCTCGCGCTACCTAAGATCCGGCTCAAGTCTTCTTGTTCGGTCGCAAGCTCACGCCGATCTTGCTGAAGTTTTGCCTCCTCTAACTTGGCTAACTGTCGAAGTCGCAAGTCCAGAATCGCGTCTGCCTGGTCGCTAGACAGTTCGAACTGAGCCATCAAGACCTGTTTCGGTTCATCCTCTTCCCGGATGATTCGAATAACCTCATCGAGATTGGCATAAGCGATCAACATCCCGTCCAGGATGTGCAACCGCCGCTTTATGTAGTCAAGGCGATATTCAATGCGACGCCGAACCGTGTCTCGACGGAAATCGAGCCACTCTAACAGCGCGTTCCGAAGGGGCTTGACTTTGGGTTTTCGGTCAAGACCGATGACGTTCAAATTGAAGCGATACGTTCGCTCGAGGTCGGTAGTCGCAAACAAGTGCAGCATGAGTCGATCTACATCGACTCGGTTTGAACGCAGCACCAACACGACCCGCGTAGGGTTTTCGTAATCCGATTCGTCGCGGACATCGACCACCATCGGCAGTTTTTTCGCCACGATCTGCCCGGCGATCTGCTCGAGGATTTTGGCTGGAGAACTCTGGTAAGGCAATTCCGTAATCACCACTTCCTTGCCGCCGTCGAGTCCCTTCTCATCGACGTATCTCGCGCGACCACGCAACGTTCCGTTTCCGGTTTCGTAGATCTGTCGGATCTCATCCGCTGTCGAAATGATGACACCGCCCGTTGGCACGTCCGGTCCCTTCACGATGGACAACAATTCATCGAGTGTCGTGGATTTGCGCTCTAACAATGTCACGCACGCCTGCACGATTTCTCGCAGGTTGTGCGGCAATATGTCGGTCGCCATTCCGACGGCGATTCCAGAGGCGCCATTCAATAGAAAAAACGGTGCTCGGGCGGGTAACCACATCGGTTCGTCGAGTGTGCCATCAAAATTCGGCACGTAGTCCACTGTGCCTTGACCTAACTCCGATAGCAACAACGGTGTCCAACGTGAAAGCCGGCTTTCGGTGTAACGCTGAGCAGCAAAAGACTTCGGGTCGTCAGGAGCACCCCAATTGCCTTGACCGTCAACCAAGGGGTAACGAAACGAGAACGACTGCGCCATATGTACCATGCTCTCGTAGCACGCGACTTCGCCGTGAGGATGAAACTTCCCAGTCACATCGCCAACAGTTCGGGCAGATTTGACATGCTTTGCCTGAAAGGTGATGCCAAGTTGTGACATCGCGTAGACGATGCGTCGTTGGACCGGCTTCAATCCATCGCCGATAAACGGAAGCGCGCGATCGTTAATGACGTACATTGAATAGTCAAGGTACGCGCGCTCGGTGTACTCGAGGAGCGAAATCCCCTCAAAATCCTGGTCGAGGGTATCAGCCATTGACGGACTGACTTAAATCAGCTTGATCGCCTTTCTTTTCCAACCATACCCGACGGCTAGCCGCTCGACGTTTACTCAACAGCATGTCGAGGTTCTCTTCTGTCTTCTTCATTTGTTCGACCTGCAACCGACCCAAGCGCCTCGAATCCGGATGCATGGTTGTTTCACGAAGCTGTAACGCATCCATTTCACCTAAGCCTTTAAAGCGCTGGACAACCGGTGTCCCACGTTTTTTCTCTGCGATCAGACGTTCAAGGACATCCTGCTTTTCCGCTTCGTCAAGCGCGTAGTGCACTTCCTTGCCAATATCGATTCGATAGAGCGGCGGCATCGCGATATACACGTGACCTGCGTCCACCAACGGCTGAAAGTGCTTCAAGAACAATGCACAGAGAAGTGTCGCAATGTGTAAGCCATCCGAATCCGCATCTGCGAGGATACAGATCTTGTGATAACGCAACCTCGTGATATCCGTCGAACCTGGGTACACGCCAATGGCTGCCGCGATATCCGCTACCGTCTGGGAGGCTAGCACATCTTGAACACCGACTTCCCACGTGTTGAGGATCTTGCCTCGAAGCGGCAATACTGCCTGAAATTCGCGATCGCGCGCCTGTTTAGCAGATCCCCCAGCCGAATCACCTTCAACCAAAAACAACTCGGACTGCACCGGATCTTGCGAGGAGCAGTCTGACAGTTTGCCGGGCAACGCAGGGCCGGTCGTGAGTTTCTTGCGCGCGACTTTCTTGCGGGATTGCACGCGTGCCTGAGCGTTCGCGAGTGCCCACGTGGCGAGCTTCTCACCCTGCTCGACGTGCTGATTCAGCCAGAGACTAAACGCGTCTTTCGCCAATCCGTTGATAAAGATGGCGCTTTCCCGCGACGAAAGCCGCTCTTTCGTCTGGCCGCTGAACTGAGGTTCCTTGAGCTTCGCAGATAGTACGTAGGCGCAACGACCCCATAGATCTTCTGCGGTGATTTTGATGCCTTTCTGCTTGATGTCCCGAAACTCGCAGAACTCACGCAACGCCTCGGTGAGTCCAGAGCGTAGCCCATTTACATGTGTGCCACCTAAAGGAGTAGGAATGAGATTGACATAACTCTCCGAGATGACGTCTCCTTCACCAAGACTCCACTGTAGCGCCCACTCGACTGTTTCCTCTTGACCGTTCGTGCTGTGATAGAACGGCTCTTCGGGAACGCAGTCTTCACCCATCGACTCCTGCAAGTAGCCCACTAAGCCATTGTCGTATCGCCACCTTTCTGGCTCTTTGTACAACCCATCCTTCGCGTGCAACTCAACGTCGAGACCGCTACACAAAATGGCTTTTGCTCGAAGCACATGGCGCAATCGCGCAAGACTGATCTGCGTCGTGTCGAAATACTTCGCGTTAGGTTTGAACGTGATCTTGGTTCCAGTGTTGCGCTTGCCGACCGTTCCCTCGACGACCAAATTGGTTACCGCCTCACCGTTTTCGTACGTCTGACAATATACGTTGCCATCACGCTTGATCTCTACCGAGAGCCACTCCGACAACGCATTCACCACCGATACACCGACACCGTGCAACCCACCAGCAAACCGGTATTGCTCATCGTTGAACTTGCCGCCTGCATGTAGGCGCGTCAAAATGACCTCAACCCCCGGTAAACCTAACTCTGGGTGTTCGTCGACTGGGATGCCTCGGCCATCGTCCTCAACCGAGATCGAGTCGTCCTCGTTGATAGTGACGGTGACCTTGGTTGCCTTACCGTTCAACGCCTCGTCGACGCTGTTGTCCACCACTTCCTGAACGAGGTGGTTCGGTCGACTGGTATCCGTATACATGCCTGGCCGAGCTTGGACCGGGTCGAGGCCACTTAGGACCTGAATGGACTTCGCTGAGTAGGTTTCCGTCACGTACGATTCCGCCTAGTCTCGTTAACCCAGCCGTGCCACTTGAGTCTTGATCTGCCCGTCGCTAAGCAACTCAAGCCAACGCCATCCGGATGGCAACTCGTCAACCGTAAACTCAGTAGATTCGGCTTTGAACTGCCAACATGTCGACGGCGTCGTCATGAGCTTTAAACCGTTCGTGTGACCGTCGTAGGCTTGGTGCACATGTCCACTGAGATATCCCTTGACATGTGGGTAACGCGAGAGTTGCTGTAGAAACTCAACGTCATTTTCAATTCGATGTCCGTCTATCCAAGCACATCCAATTTCCGACGCCGGATGGTGGCCAACGATTAATGTTGGAGACGCGTTAGCCTCTAATTCGCCGCGTAGGCGATTCAATTCTGCCTCACTGACCATTCCGTTTAGTACGTCATCACGATGCGTGTCCACCGAGATGATCTGCCAGCCATTCATCATGACGGAATCGCGTGAAAGAACCTCATCGAACGGTTGATTTAAATCGTGATTTCCTGGTGTCGCAATCATTGGACAGTCAACGAATTCTCGAACCATCGACAGGAACATCTCATACACCGCACGGGTTCGATCATGGGCAATGTCGCCTGTGTCTACGACAAGATCGGGTTGGCGTGTTTTAGTAGCTGACGCTAACACCTGTTGAAGTGAATCAACGCTATTGACGCCGTGACGACCTTCACTTCGATCGGCGAATAAATGATTGTCGGTTATGTGCAGGAGCCAAAGCGACTTACCGTCCTTGGTTCGCTCGGCCGCGGGTTCGTGCAACGTTTTAAATCCGTCCTTGGATTGGGTCTAAACTGAACTTCCTTGTTCTTCGGCCGTGGTCGACTCAGCTTGCATCGCTGTGCCGTACGTCAAACAATGATCGAGCAACTCGGTTAGGAATCGATTCATTTCGATCTTCTCGAACCGTTGCGTACGAGGCGGTACCGGTCGTGTCTCCAGCACTCGAAAATCATTATGTCGTTGATAGCTCACCACTTCCGCCGCTCGGGTGTCGTGATACACATGGAGCTTGAGGTGCAGGTTCGTCAACGCCTCGGTGGAAGTCTGCCTAATCACTATGCTAGATGTGTAGCGACTAATTCGGGCATGGTCAAATCGCAGCGATCCCGATCCGTTCGCGAACTCGACGGTGCGCGACTGAAATTCACGACTCCTCGATGGTCGCAGTAGCTTACGCAACCGCGAATAGTTCGCTTCACAGCGAGCCAAATGGGCGAAAAGGTCGAGAAACGGATTCACTTCAAGTTGGGACGGTAAATCGTCCTCCAGGCAGCCTTTAAGTTTGAGCATGTTGTTTACACCATATCAGTTTAACCCATCGAACCTTCGCAGCAAGTCTTAAAGTGAAGGGAAACTGACGGTTTTGAATGAAATGAGCAAATAGACTATACACGAATACAGTTATTTTAGATTCAAATTTCGATCTTGCCAAAATCGAAACAAGCCTAACAAAGCAACGTTCTATTGTGCCATTTGATTTGGCAACCAAAGCACAATTTCCGGCAGCAGTAACAGTACGATCACTGTGAGTACATCAGCCACGAAGAAGGGTCCGATGCCTCGAAAAACATCCTGCAATGGAATGGCCATGTCACGATCATCCACGGGTTGTAGATCTCGCGAGACGCCCGCAACGACGAAGCAATTCAATCCAATAGGCGGGGTAATCAGACAGATTTCTGCCATCTTCACAACGATGATGCCAAACCAAATCGGGTCGTATCCAAGCGCGATAACTGCGGGATACACCACGGGCAGCGTCAAGATGAGCATGCCGATCGCATCCATGAACATCCCGAGTACCGCGTAGGCTAGCAAGATGCATACCATGATCAGGATGGGCGGCAGGTCCAGGCCCACCACCCAGTTAGCAAATTCGTTAGGCAACCCAGCGAAGCCAAGAAATCGCACGAACAGGAACACGCCCCAAATTAACGTGAAGATCATGATGGTGAGTTTCGCGGTCTCGGTGATGGCGTCTTTGAGACGGAAACCCATTTGCTTCAGGTCCCGTTGTTGCCAAGCGCGATACACGTATAAAGCGAACACGACTGCAGCTCCCAGTGCGCCTGCTTCGGTTGGCGTAGCAACGCCCGTGTACAGCGCACCAAAGATGATCCCCACCACGATGAAAATGGGGAACGAACCCGGCAAACTCGCGAACCGTTCTCGCCAAGTGAATCCGCTTGACGCTTGTCCGAGTTCTGGACGCCACACGCACATCCCGATGATCAGCGCGGTATAGATAAACACGGAGACGACGCCGGGTAACAGACCAGCCAACAGCAGTTTTCCAACCGACTGCTCAACCAAGATCGCATAGATCACCAAAATCGCCGAAGGTGGGATCAACGATGCCAGCGTGCCTCCGGCTGCAATCACGCCAGCCGTGAGACGTTTGGAGTAGCCGTTTGTGAGCATGTCCGGAATGGCAACGCGCGAGAACACGGCGCTTGTCGCAGTGGAGGCACCCGAAACTGCTGCAAATCCTGCACTCGCAAACACCGTTGAGACAGCCAAGCCTCCTGGCACCCAACCCAGCCAGCGCCGCGCGGCTTCAAAGAGTTTGCCGGTTAACCCGGCGTGGAACGCCAAGAAACCGATCAAGATGAAGAGGGGAAGCACCGACAGCGGGTAAGTAACGGTTTTTGAGTGCGGGATCGTGCCCGCTATGGCGCCCGCCACATCCCACCCTTCGAGGGCGAACAATCCCAGAAAACCGACGACCGCGGCGGCGATATACACACGTACGCCAACAACCACCAACGCGATTAGGAGCACAACACCAAATATCCCGATCCAGAAAGCATCAACCATGGCGTTACTTCGTCCGCGGTTTAGCGTCGTCGGTAACGCCCGCGAGACGGATCTCGTCAGCCGCAACTTCCTCGGGTCGCTTCATTTCCGGGATAGCGAGCTGAGGCAATGTAGGATCAATCAACAACCGCACGTATCCCAGGAATTGAATGCCAAGACGAACTAGGAGCAACGTCAACGCAACCGGCACAACGAGCTTTGCAGGCCACGTCGCCAGCTCCAGGTCGATAGTGCTATCGCCAAACTGAAACGCGCGATAGAAATGATCGTAGGAGTATGGAATCAAGACGCTGACAACGAAAATCGCCAAGCCACTCCCAAGCGTTTCGAGGAACCAAAGTGGGCGCCCGTGGAGTTTTTGGACCAAGAGTTCCATTCGGACATGACCACCAACGCGCTGCACAAACGCGATCGCAAGTACCGCGAAGCCAACCATGCTGAGTTCCACAATGTCGATGTAGCCTAATAGCGGTGCGGCGAAGATAGTGCGAAGAACGATCTGTAGTACGCCGAGAGCCATCAAGGCAAAGATCAAAACGCCTGCTGCTAAGTTAAAGGCGTTTTCAATAGGTGTGACGAGCGCATCCAATCGTCGCAGGAGCGCTCCCAGCGGATCTTTCACGTTATCCGCTCCGATTGGTTACTCGTAGGTGCTACCCGCCGCTTCAAACGCTAGCTCAACTAACCCTCGCGCGTCAAAATCGTCTTGATTTTCTGCGATCCACGCTTCGATCACACGCTTTCCGACAGACTCCCGCAGTTCATCGCGCATCTCAGGCGTAAACGCTACCTCAGTCAGAGTTTCCTTGAGCATAGGTAGATTGACCACATCCACATCCCGATACGCTTGAATCTGCGCGGTATCGACCTCGTCCTTGATCTCCGCTAGAAGTAGCTTGTATTCCTCTGGCAGGGCGTCGTATGCACGTTTACGAAAAACAATAGGACAGTCTGCAGAACCAGGCGCCATTCCGTTTGTATACCAATCAGAGACTTCGTGGATTCGATAGGCGACATGGGCGTACGAGAATGGGAACGCCGCCGCGTCCATCGTACCTTGCTGGACTCCGGTATACACCTCAGTCGCGGTTGAACTCGTCGGCGTCGCTCCGAGGAGCTGCATCGCATCGCCTATTCCGCCACCGGCGCGAACCGTCATACCACGCCAATCCTCTGTCGCTCTAGGCGGCGTGCCGCGACCCATGAACTCATACTGAGGCAGGAAAGAAGATGTGTAGATCATCGCATCCCAGCGTGCAAATTCCTCGACGACGGCAGGGTGAGAGTACACCGCACTTCTGACCCGCTTACTTCGTTCATCGGTTTCCATCGGTAGAAACGGCATGGTCAGCACCATAAGCGCTGGATTCTTCTGCGGATGGTAAAAGTTGCACACCATCGCAACTTCAAACGCGCCGATCGCAATCCCATCAAGATTCTCGCGCGCCTTCGAGAGTGCTTCACCGTAATGCACATTTAGTTGCCAAGCACCTTCCGTACGTTCCGCCAGCAGGCTGGCGAGCGTTTCTACGGTGACGGTTCCCTCACGCCGATTCGCCCACATAGACGCATCCCATGTGACGGCAGGATTACCGGATGTGGTCTCGGCAGACGAATCCTCTAGTGTCGACTCACTCGTCTCATCTGAGGAACAAGAGACCACCACGAACGTAAACCATGCGGCGACCACCGCTACTTTGATGCTTAAACGCACAAAACCACTCCTGCACTAATGCATAGGATATTAGGAGACCGAAACGGTCCACTCTATATCAGTGACTACGCACTTACGCACTAGGCGTTTTTCGTGCCATCCGAAGCACCGACTCTTCGGATGTTAAAGTCGATAAATCCTCGATAGCCAACCATCGCAAATCGTTTGACTCGTCACTAACCGTCAAAGGTGCGGAATCGTCCGCTTCAAATAGGAAGCGTATGTCGTAGTGCTTGTGTTCCGGTTCCACATCGCGTGCAGGAATCGTATGGATGTCGATATCGAACACGCGTTCATCAATCGCTTTCACCATTAGGCCAGATTCCTCTTCGGCTTCACGCTTGGCAACACGCAGTGTGTTGCTATCTCCATCGCTATGACCACCCAATTGCAGCCACTTCTGAAGTTTTCGGTGGTGCGTTAAGAGAACACGTCTTCGACGAGGACACACGATCCAAGCTGAGCCTGTGACATGCCCGTCCATGAAGCAACTTCGTTCAAAGCAGTCCTTCTGTCGGCGAACAAATGAATCAAGGATTGCGGGCATGTGTTCGTTCGGCCAGCTCAACGCATAAGCATCGAGCAGTTTCAACAACCCTTCGCGATCACTCATGGAACGTATGCGAAACACCAAACTGATTTCTGATCATTTCGATCCAATGCAACACTCTCAATTGAAACGTGATTCAGGTTGATTCAATTTCGTTGCGCGCAGCACTCGCCAAGAAAGCCGATCGAGTCATACCGCGCGCCTTCGCCTCATCATCGATTGCTTGGAGCAATCCATGATCTAACGAGATGTTCACGCGCTTGGATGAGCCCTTATCGAGCAGCAACGGTACGAGCGCGATCTCTGCACCGTCATACCATTCGGCAAGCTCGTCGTCAGCTCTGATTTCCTCCAGTGACCTAGGTAACGGAACGGCTAAGGCATCACGGAGTAAACGTTCAACATGAAATGAAAGTGATTTATTACCTTCTCCGAGAGCTTCGTCGACGGTGTCGCCGACAGCGACACATCCCGGAAAATCAGGAAAACTGACCCCGTAACCTGTATCTACATCACTGTGAATGAAAGCTATATAACGCAAGTAAAACCTCTCAAGTCTGCCAACCTGCCTGTCAGTAGATCGAGACAACAGTACCTCGAGGCAGGTCTTTGTTCGGATGCGGAACCGTGACACGCCCCGACTTAGTGGGGTGACGATTCTGTCGATGGCTTCCCTTGGTTTCAACGTGATACCACCCATCTTCTTCGAGCATTCGAAGGAGCGTTCGACTATTTCGTTCCACCGCCATTTATTGTGTATAAAAATACACAATACCCCTCAGTTCCCGCATGTCAAGATCGCGAGTTAGAAATCTTGTGAAGGTTGCAGATTCCGAATGGTGTTAATTCGAAACATGTCGATAACGTGTTTCAAACGATGTAAGCCTTAAAGCAAGATCCACGCTGCTCAAACTCGATAACAGCACAGTTGAACAACATTGATTCGTCAGCCAACCTCTGCAGTAAAACGCTTACATCTCCTACAGAACAAATCTCTCCCTGAGTGTCGATAATTCGCAGCCACTGCCTGTACTTGGTAGTGTGTTCATTTCGGTCAGCATGGACTAGTCACGACGATTCGTCGAAGCGTATGACATAACTCAATTTAGAGTTCACATTCCTAGATCCGCCAATCAGAACTACCGATCGGGACTCTAATCTAACTGATTCGTCTTTTGTATTGGCACGTTCTAGAAGTCGTCGACTCGAGTGCGTAACGAGTCCGTATAGTAAGGGAGATTTCAATGCGTTGTTTTTACCAGGTTTTTAATAAAGCTGCACTTCTTGCCTCATTAGGCGGCTTAATCTGGTCCAGTGTTGCGTTTGGTCAGGAAGAAGCCAATGTCAGCGCAGAACTCGAGATCGAAGAAGTTGTAGTCGTCGGGACGCGTGCGAAACCGCGCTCGGTGACAGACTCAACTGTACCCGTTGATGTAATCTCGAATGAAGCGTTTGACAGTCAAGCGGGAAGCGACATGTCGAATCTGATTCGTTCCGTAGTACCGTCGTTCCATATGAGCGACAATCCTTCTCGAGACTTGGCTTCGCTGCTTCGTCCTGTCAACCTGAGAGGACTCGCACCCGACCATACTTTGGTTTTAATGAACAACAAGCGACGCCACCGTGGCTCCGTGATCCAGTGGATCTCCAACGGTGCGTCTAACGGGGCACAAGGCCCCGACATTTCCGCGATCCCGAGCATCGCGATACGTCAGCTAGAAGTGCTCCGCGACGGCGCGGCGGCTCAATACGGTTCAGACGCGATTGCGGGTGTCTTAAATTTCCAACTCAAGGATACGGACAGCGGATCGGACATCCTTGTGAAGTATGGCAGTCATTCGGAAAACGACGACGAGACCTTCATGAGTATTGCTGGCAACATCGGTTTGCCTTTGTTCGACAGTGGCTTCGCCAACCTCAGTGCTGAATATGGTTCATCTGAACCCACTGATCGAAGCGTGCAACATGGTGACGCTACCGCGTTGATTCAACAAGGCGTCCAAGGCGTACGGGTGCCAGCGAAACCTTGGGGCTCCCCTGACGTCAAAAGCAATATCAAGCTCGTTGCAAACATAGGCAACGATGTTGGAGAAGACGGCCACTTTTACGCGTTCGGAAACTACGCAGAACGGGAAGTAGAAACCTTCTTCTTCTTCCGCAGTCCGATGAATCGGACAGGTGTCTATAAAACCGGCGACAACTTTTTCCTCGTCGGCGGCGAAGGCTGTCAAGCCAAGTACAACGTCCCTGCGGTAGCGGAAAACGTGCTTCCATTTCATGACATGCTCCGTGCAGATCAAGATTGCTTCTGGTTCGGCGAGATTCTTCCGCAAGGCTTCACGCCTCGCTTTGGCGCAGTAGTCTCTGACCTTTCAGGGGTTGTTGGCTTTCGTACCGTGATCTTCGACGATGTCGATCTAGACCTATCCGCAAGCTCTGGCTACAACCGGATGAACGGATTTATCAACAACACGCTTAATCCCAGTCTTGGACCTACGTCGCAACGAGATTTCAACTTCGGCGAGTATCGACAGAAGGAATGGAACGTGAACTTGGATGCGAGCAAAGTCGTGCAAGTTCTAGACGGGAATGACCTGAACGTCGCAGGCGGTCTTGAAATTAGAAATGAAGAATTTTCGATCGACATTGGCGAGCGAAGTTCATGGGCGATCGGCAGTTACCAGCAATACGGGTTTAGCACAGGTACCAACGGTTTCGGTGGCTTTAATCCTGCTTCAAGTGGCGCGTGGAACCGTCTGAACACAGCGGCGTACCTTGACTTGGAACTCGCCATGTCGGACAACGCCGTCTATGGCGGCGCGGTCCGGATGGAAGACTTCGATGGCTTCGGAACGACTCTGAACTTCAAGCTGACGGGACGGATTGATGTATCCGACACCTTAGCAGTTCGAGGTAGTGTTGGCACAGGCTTCCGCGCACCGACACCCGGTCAATCGAACGCTCGAAATGTCTCCACGGTTGTCAATGCCGCGACCAATTTCTTCGAAGAACGAGGTACGATCGGCTCAACTCACCCAGTCGCAGTGGCTCTAGGTGGCCGAGAGCTCGAACCGGAAGAATCGATCAACTTTACCGCTGGCGCGATCCTGGAATTGGACAACGGTATCACCGTTACTGCCGATTTCTTCAACATCGACGTCACAGATCGAATCGCACTTTCCGGTTTGACGACCGTGACCGACGACATCAAGACCGCACTCGTCGCTCAAGGTGTACCGGAAGCGGCTGATTTCACATCTGTGCGGTTCTTCACGAATGACTTCGACACATCGACGCGTGGCATTGACATCGTTGCGACGCAATCGTTCGAGCTCGGCGATGGTTTACTCGACGTCCTGCTCTCATTCAACAACACTCAAACTTCGGTAGAGAACTACCGCGAAGGGTCCACCATCACCGGCGGCGACACGATCGACAATCTAGAGCGTGGTGCACCGGAAACACGTTACGGTATTTCGGCCCGGTATTCGCTGGAACGTATCGATCTGACGGCGCGTTACAACTTCTACGGCTCCTGGTACGACGACCATAGTGCCCAAGAATTTGACGGATATGGCTATGTTGATCTATTGGGTACACTCGTAGTGACCGATTCGATTTCCGTATCGGCGGGAATCGAGAACGCATTCGACACGTACCCAGACGAAACTATCAGCTTCGGCAATGGTCGGCTGTATCCAAGATACTCGCCAGCCGGTTACAACGGTAGACTGGTTTACGTGTCAACGAAGCTGAGCTTCTAATACACACTTCGAACGACTCGACGTAAGGGCAAGCAAACAGGAAAAGGCATGGCTGAGAAGAAACTGCGCGTAGCGTTTATTGGCGCGGGTGGCATTGCAGGCACCCACATGCGTTACCTAAGTGCAATGTCCGACGTCGAGTTGGTCGCCGCATCGGATGTCGTCGAAAGCAGCGTGAAGCGGCTTTGCGACCAATTCGCGATCCCGCATTCGTTTACTGATTACGAATCCATGCTGAGCACGATCGAAGCGGATGCGGTCAGCGTGTGCACGCCTAACGGATTACATGCGCCTTGCACGATCGCCGCCCTCGAAGCGGGTTTTGACGTTATCGTCGAGAAACCGCTCGCGATGAACGCCATCGAAGGCCAGCAAATGCTCGACGCCGCTCGAGACCACGACAAAAAACTCGTGATTGGGTTCCAGCATCGATATGAAGCGCGCACCAACTTTCTCAAGCAAGCGGTCGCCGATGGCAGTCTTGGCAACATCCTCTACGGTCGCGTACAGGCATTGCGAAGACGCGGGATTCCGAATTGGGGCGTGTTTGGCCGCAAAGATCTTCAAGGTGGCGGACCATTAATCGATATCGGTGTACACGTTCTCGAAACGACTCACTTCGTGATGGGCTCACCGAAGCCCGTTGCGGCGAGCGGCGTCATGCACACCTATCTCGGCGATAAACCGTCCAGCGTAGTCTCTCAATGGCCAAACTGGGATCACAAAACCTATACGGTGGAAGATCTAGCGGTTGGTCACATTCGTTTTGAGAACGGCGCTTCACTCAGCATCGAGGCAAGTTTCGCGGCTCACATCGAGAAAAATGAATGGAACTTCACGCTTATGGGCGACAAGGGTGGTGCTACCTGGGATCCGCCGCAACTTTTCAGCGATCAGCACGATCACATGGTGAACGCACAACCACACTGGTTGCCTTCCGGCCAAGCCGCAGATCCATTCCGTAAGAAAATGCGCAATTGGGTGGACCATGTCCTCTATGACAAACCCACCATGGCACCCGCTGAACACGGACTTATGGTGCAGAAGATGCTCGATGGGTTATACACGTCAGCGGAAGCGGGGTCCGAAGTCGCAATCAGCTAACGCGTTTAGGTCCGCCGCTTCGTTTTGGCGCATTTCGCGTGGCGATGTCAAACCAGTCGTTGGCAGACACGTCGTGGTATGCACGCATCATGCGTTTGATCGTAACTAACGCATCGGACGGATAACCCGCCAATTCATCGCACAAGGACGCCGCAATACTCACTGCATCGGCCGTCGGCGGCGCTGCGTAGGCGATGCCTAAGCGATGAAGCTCCGCGCCTGAAAACCGCTTACCTGTTAAAGTCAATTGCGCAATGACGTTTTCACTATGACGCAGGTTTAACCACCCAAGGTTGTACGGCGCTGCCATGCCTTGTCTGACTTCACCGACCTGAAGGTAGGAGTCGTCGCCCACAACGAGCACATCCGCCGCAAGCGCTAACGCTGCGCCTCCGTTGATAGCAAATCTCTCAAGCGCGACGACAATTGGCTTGCTACACTCATATAACGTGGTATGGGTCCGCCGCCAAGTCGATTGGAAGTGCGCTAACCACTCTGGAGGTGGATCTCGATTGAATTCCTTTAGATTGAGCCCAGAACAAAACGCGCCTTCTGCGCCGCGCAACATTAGCAAGCGAGTGGCTGAATCCGCGTCAGCTGCTTGGATGGAGTCAGCAAGTTGTTCTCCAAGAGGACCCGTGATCGCATTGCGGGTCTCGGGCTGGTTGAGCACAAGCTCCGTCCAACCCTCGTGTTCAATCTTCAGTACGTACTCGGTCACAAGCGCTCCCTTTGCTGTCCGCCGAGAATATGGTAGCTCTCCGAGATAAGCTAACTATGATTTTGGCGATTAGCGATCGCTCCGTTACTCAAACGAACTATGCGTCATGACCTCTAAAGATTCTCCATTCAACAAACTAAAGGGAAAAGCGAAAAGTCTCGTTCAACGCGCTCGCATTCCAGGCAAGGACATGGTGCTTGTGGTACGAAACGCGGTCGGCGACTTAGATCGGGAGTCGTTTAAGACCTGGTACGAGTCACTTGACTTTAAGAAACGAAGCCGAATTGACAAGGTCACGGATCGTCTTGACCAAATGATCAAGGACAAGGCACGTCAACGCACCGATGCTCGGATTGCAACGGCCGGACGGCTGCCGGACGAACTCACCGCGGAGCAGTACGAAATCATCTATCGTGAGGAACTCGACGAGATTAAAAACAGCCTGAAACTCGGTGCCTTACACGGCGCACTTGGAGTCGCGCTAGCGTCCCTCGGCATTAATCTGTGGATCTGACTCGATGCTAGGTCGTGTATTCGCATGGTCCGCTTTGGTTATGTGGTTAAAGATCTCGTGGCATAACTCAACGTGGTTCCGTCCCGTAGTCATAGCAGCCGTGATCATCGCGATGATCGTGTTCGCACATGGGGAGTACTTGGAGTACGCTGCCTCCGCTAGCGCGAATCGACACGTCTTGCTTTCTTTCACTCTGAAATGGGGCGCGATTGCACTCACAGCGTTGACGGCATTGGCAGTCACTCTGAGAAGGAAAAGGCAGAAGAAGCGATCAATCTCGTCGCCAGCTGAAGTAACAGAAGTCAAGGACGAATCTACGGTTCCGTCAGGTGTCGATCTCGATCATCCTCGATCGGCGGCGGAGCGTATTCTCGACGAAAAACCGCGTTGAAGCTAAATTGGCGGCGGTTGACGACGTCCTGAAATGTAGGCGTTGGCCGTACGCTTTACGCGAATCGACAAGCCGAACGCAGCAGCGATCAGCCCGGCACATAAACCCCACCAAAAACCGACAACCCCAATAGGTTCTTCGGTAACCCAGCCGAAACCAAAGGCTAGACCGATTGGCATGCCGATACCCCAGTAAGCACCAATCGCGATGAACATGGGCTTGGTGGTGTCTTTGTATCCACGTAACGATCCCATCATCACGACCTGAGCGCAATCGAAGAGCTGAAATAACGCACAGTAGAGAAACAGCATGGACGCCAGCGCGACGACCTGCGGTTCATCGTTGTAAAGCGTCACCAACTGTTTGCGTCCCAACAACATGACGACCGCTGAAACGCAGCCGATGGCAAGCGCTGTCATCACCGCGACACGTACGGTTAACCATGCATGGCCGAATTCCCTTGCGCCAACGCTTGCGCCAACGCGAATCGTGCTAGACATACCGATTGCCAACGGAATCATGAAAGCTACGCCCGCGAAGCTCGTTGCGATGTTGTGGCTAGCTACGACTTCGACGCCGAAACGACCGATTAACATCACGATACCGGAGAAAAACGCAACCTCAGCAAAGATGCTCGTACCGATCGGAAGTCCCAATCGCACCAATCGTCCAATCTCGGCGAAGTCCGGCTTGTCGAATCGCTGAAAGACACCCGATCGTCGTATACGCGTTGCAAGTACGGCAATGGCGATCGCAAAAAACTGAACCCAGAAGACGATCGCCGATGAAACGCCGCATCCGATACCGCCCTGTCCTTCGATACCGAGCGCACCGTTGACGAAGATCATGTTGAGTGGGATCTTCAGACCGAGACTCATCAAGCCGATGACCATCGCAGGTAACGTGAGCGCGAGTCCTTCGCATAGATTTCGGAACACGAAGTAACCGAACAAAGCGAAGATACCCCATGCTTGTGACTCTAGATAGCCCACCGCGATCGGGATGCCAACCGGATCAACGTCGAAAAAGGTGTAGATCGGAGTCGCGTTCAACAACACAACGATGACGACGATTGCGCCCGCAATCGCTATCCAGCCGGCTTGTCGCGCAACTGCGCCAGTTTCGTTGGCACGTCCTGCGCCATACAGCTGTGCAACCGTTGGAGTCAACGCAAAGAGCAAGCCAGATGTGAGCAACATCGTTGGCCAAAAAAGCGAAGCACCCAAGCCGACACCGGCCAGATCTGCGGCACTCACACGCCCGGCAAACATCATGTCGATGATTGACATGCCCATCTGCGACATTTGCGTCAACACGATTGGTGCGCCGAGAACTGACAACGCCTTCAACTCGCTACGCGCAGTCCGCACTGGTGCCTTTAAGCCTAGCTCAAAGTCAGGGACGCGAGTGTCGTTGGCGACGTCGCCGTCGCTTTCAGTAGCCATAAGAAACGAAATCAGAAAGTGGCACGCATCTCAATATGCGAACGCGAGACAGTGCCGAGGGAAAGAAGAAAAGCAATTATCGAAGGATTTAGACCTAGTGGCAGAGATAGTTCATACGGATGAAGAATCGCTCATGACCATTTAGATTAAAACTGAAAACTTATGGAATTGAGAAGTTACTTCCGTATCGAATTCGCCGCTTTGCGCACGCGTTAGTATGCAAACTCCTTCGCAATCTAGAGGTCTAAGACAAAGATCTTCAAATAGAACCCCAGATTGAAGCTTCTAATTTCTGCCACTGTCATCGCTTTGTTACTAACTTCGAACGGATGCGCTACACTACCAAAGGACATTCCGCCAGCCGAGGTCTCGTCGATTCGCTACAGAGCGTTTTCCTGCAAGGATCTCCACGCCGAGCTTAAGCTCGCGATCGTGGAGCGCGACTCTTACATTCAGGAACAAAACGACGCACGGTCCAGAGACATCTGGGTGAACCTGTTCTTCTTCCCTGGTTCAGGCGAAATGACTAAAGACCACGATCACGAAGTCGCAGAGAGCAAGGGAAAAGTGATTGCGATCGAACGTGAACTAGAAGATAGGTGCGCTACGGGTACGAACTAAATTCCGCTGCTAAAGCCGTAGAGGACTGTCCGAACTTTCAAAGGTTCAGTTCTTAATCCATTGCCGCAAGACTCGTCGTTGCGAAACGTAGCGTCAACGACCGAGCAAGTGTCGACCATATACTCTAGCCTTTCAACTGCAAAGGCTCGGCGCGCATCCGACCAGACCTAGAGGTCAGAAGGTATTCGTAAGCGCCAATAAAAAACATCGTGTCTATCGACTCCGCCTCACACACTCACAGTGATCCCATCCGTGATGATCTCACTCAGGATATTCGTTCCTGGGATAGGGAATCGGAACATCGAACTGGAACCGATGGCGATCGCCGCACATCGGAAGCCTTGGTCGAGCGGTTGGTTGATGTTGAGGTATCAGCACGAATAGTCGATTTCCCGTTCCAGCGCCGGATCCCGGTGGACTGTTTTGTTGAGGTCGGTGGTGAGCGTATCGACGGGATCCCGCTATTTGATGGTGGGGAGACCGACGGAATCCTTGAAGCGTCATTGGTAAATTGCGGTGAGAACGGTCCAATTGGATTAGGTCAAGCCGGCGCTAGCGGTGGTCCGGGCAACCTTCAGTTGCTGAAACACCGAAACGGCAACGCACATCAAGCATTGATTGGTATCGCTCGAAGTGCGATACCAGGCATCGCGATGCTTAATGCCGATTCCTTCACACAGCCCTTTGGTGTACCCGTGTTGATTGTGGACGGCGAACACGAACAGCAACTGCTAGCCGGGGCAGAAACTAACGCCGTAGCGAGACTCAATGTGAGCTTCGACATCGAACAATCCTCCGCGACGAACGTTGAGGTCCGAATCAAAGGTCAACGCACAGGTCTAGACCCACTGGTGGTCATGACACCGAAGAGCTCGTGGTGGACGAGTACAGCCGAGCGTTGCGGTGGCATTACGGCGTGGTTGGCATGCATTCGAGAATTGGCAAGAAACCAACCTGATCGAGATGTCATATTTACGGCTAACACGGGGCACGAGCTAGGTCATGTTGGTCTCGAGTACTTCCTCGATCAGAACGCTGGCTTGGCGCGTGATGCTCACGCATGGGTGCATCTAGGTGCGAATTTCGCTTCTACCGGCTGTCAGATTCGCATGCAGTATTCAGATGAGAGATTGAAAGCCAGCTTCGTCAAGCACTTGTCGGAACACGAAGTCCAGATCGCCGGCGAAGTTAGCGGTGACCTAAGACCTGGTGGTGAGGCTCGAAATATCTTTGATGCCGGTGGCAACTATGTTTCGATGCTGGGTTCTAACCGGCTGTTCCACCATCCTGACGATCGCATGATCAACAATGTTGACCTGCTTGTCGCCACGCGCACCACTAAGGCCGTTGTAGGGCTTGTGACGGAGCTAAGCGGCGCCAAGGGTTGAAAGGGTTGCTTACCTAAGCCAACTCACCCTTTGATCCGAGTTTCTTCCCCAGCGCGAATCCTGCGATTGCGACTGCGGGATGACGAGTTACTGCAAACCCGATGGCTGCAAAAGCTGCACCAACTACCCAACCACGGAGTTGTGGGCTGCGAGCTTCGTTCTTGGTCGCTCGCGTCACGGTGTGTTCGCAGTTATTTATGAATGGGTTGTATCGATGGTGTTCGTCATTCAACGCATTCGACAACGTGCGATCGCGTGCTTCCGCTCGAAGGTTCGAGGGATAAACCGTCTTGTTCTTGCTGAACTCAACCAATGTCGAGGTATGTCGACCTCGTAGCGGAGTATTGTGTAAGACCTTTCCATCTTCCAATACGATGCCGCGATGCATGAACACACCTTTGCGTCTTGAAACGATGTCACCTGGTTGATACAAAGTAATTTCCGTCCGACAGACAGTCTTGTTACTTCTATTTTGGCAAAAAATCGGCGTAAACACAAAGTTATCGCGATTCGTTTTCTAGCTGAATTTGATGTGGCGATACAAATGGGAGAGAGCCATCGTGTCAAAAACGTGCGGGAGCAGCCAGATTCGCGCCGCGACTATTTGTAAGGTGAGCCGTCCTTGCGCGTAAATACGCCCCCATATCCACGACCTTTCACTTGCATGTCGATGTCCGGGTAATCGACATCGTCATCGTCGCGTCGGCTCCCGACCTCCAAGTAGATCACAACATCGTTGGTGTTGTTCACCAGATGGTGGCCGTTAGCGGCACCGGCGACAAACCCCGCGCACATCCCCGGTTTAAGAGGTTTTTCACCCTCGTCCGTAACCAGCGTCGGTTGTCCTTGAAGAATGTAAATGAGCTCGTCTTCGGCAGAGTGCCAGTGCCTCTGCGAAGACCATGTGCCCGCAGGTAAAGTGACTAGATTGACCCCGAAATCTGTGAGATCAAAGGCATCTCCTAACGGTTTCTTTGCTCGTTGGGCACAAGGTTTATCAAACGGATCCGGATAGCCACTGCCAATTCGTTCAGACACTGAACCGGCGTCAACAGCTAGAGGTTTCAACTCATCCATAGGTAGTCTCGATAAGCGGCATTCATCTAATTACATGAATAAGAACTATTCAAGAAACCATTCTCAAGCGGTCCAGCGACATGAGTTATTCCGATTTCCATGCGGAGGTACTAGCCGAACTCGAGGCAATAGGTCGACCTCAACTTGCAGCGCACGTCCCAAAAGACCGTCGATCTGAAATGGAATATTCGGGGGTACGCGTACCCGATCGAAGAAAACTAACCCGTAAAGGCTTCTCGTTTTCCGACCGATCTGAATCGGAAGTCATCGCAATCTGGAATGACCTTTTTATGCACTCCCCAAATGGAGATGTTCTCTTTTGCGCGTTGGACTACCTGCGTTTTCGTGTGCCGAAACGCGTTGCTCCGGACCTCTGGTCGATTATTCGCGAATGGGTTCATCGAGTAGACAACTGGGCGCACTCAGACGAACTGAGTTGGATTTATTCGTACGTGCTGGAAGCGAACTTTGACGAAGTACTTCCCGACCTCATCGAATGGAACAACGCGAACGATCTCTGGCCTAAACGCATTTCCATCGTCAGTCTTATCCACTATACCGGCAAAAACGCGGTCTTTCTAGCACCAGGCGTGGTGCTACCGATGGTCGAGAGGTGTATTGATGATCATCGTTACTACATGCAGAAGGCAACTGGTTGGGTTCTCCGTGAGATGCATCGAGCGTATCCCGACGAGATCGAGGAATTCCTGACCACGCATCTAACACATATAGGAAGCGATGCGCTCAGTAGAACCGTCGAACGAATGCCGCGAGATCGCCGCGGTTGGTGGCGGGATCGAAGGAAAGCCTCGCTAGAACAAGCCCGTAGCGATTAGTCTAGAGGGATATCGGGACGCAACGCGGAGAAGATCAATCACGTTCCGACTCGAGTCCCCGACTCGTATTTCGAAATCATCTCCTCGCTTAGTTCCCAAAGAGACCTACCGTTCATAGCATCGCTCGCATGCGTTGATATGGACTTCTCTTGCATGCAATGTAGATACATACCCGTCCTTCGCCCAGCATCCCGTGAACACGCGAGATAGATGATAGGTTTGATCGCGGCTTCGGGTGATCGAGCCAGCGTTCTCATGAACGGTCCGATAAGCCACTGAATCGACTGCGGCGCTTCTCGTGCGATTCTTGTCGCGACTACCCCCGGACAAAGACTATGAACAGCCACGGATACGGTGTCGGAGGGGTTTAGCCGTTTCGACAGCTCGCAGGCGTAAGCACATAACACCATCTTGCTAATACCGTAATGGAGCAAAGCTTCTTTCCTGCCGAACTCACGAAAGGTTCCGAGGTCGCGGAAGTCAAAAGATTCGCCTGAGCGATGGGTTTCGGAGGATACAAAAATCACCCTTGGTACATCGGCGGATTCCACAGCGGTGGCAGGATTAATGACGCCGTCCTCGAGGAATCGTTTCACCAAATAACGATTCGCTAGAAAGTGGACCGCGAACATGGTTTCATAGCCTTGCTTCGACTTTCTCGAGGAGATTGCGCTTAAACCAGCATTGAAGATCGAGATGTCGATCTGCACGTGTTGTTCACACAACACGTCACACAGCCGCCTGACAGAATCCAGGTCGGCAAGATCGACATGGATCGCTTCGACCGCGTCAGAACCGGTAAGTTCCTTAATCTCCTTGCAGATCTCGGGTATTCCCGTGCGACACGCCAAGATGACTTTTGCGCCTCGCCTTGCCATGTTAATCGCTACAGCCTTCCCTATTCCGCTACTCGCGCCAGTAATGAGGCATGTCTTTCCTTCAATCCGCACCGAGCTCGGAATCGGCTCAAGTGAGTCTCGATTAGTTAATCGGTCATAGAAAATGGTCGCGAACGCGTTTCGTAGCGAGCCGTCAAATCGTCGCATCCTCTATCTCGTCCTAACCAACTTTCGTGGATTCAAAAGTAGGACTCCACAGGGATGTTGAATTCGGCTCGATAGAACCCAAACTCTCGCTCGATGCCGCGTGCATCGAGACCGAAATCGCTTAACTGATATTCGTGTTTCCCAAAGCGATCTTTGGGATTCTCGTCCAGGCATTGTTGAGCAGAACGTCGCTCAGATTCGCCAAACTCGACACCCAGTCGTTCCCAAAGACCCGCGAGGGTTTCCAATGGTTGCGCTATCAGATCGTAATAGGAAACGTCGTAGAAGCGGTCCGGGTTTTGTTCCCTAACTGCCATGGATTTGTTCATCATCCGCTTCACTTTTCGAACCCAATGTGCCGCGATCTCGTCCTTGTCGACTCGATCGCTGAAGATGCCCACACTATGTGTGACCATACTGCAGAATGATGGCACCGTACTTCGTGGATCACGATGAGTTTGAATGATTGTCGCTTGTGGGAACTGCTCTAACACGACATCAAGATATTCCATATGATGGGGAGATTTCAATACCCAGTGCGTTTGTGGATGCCGCGATTGGAGCATTTGAAGCGTAGTCTGGAAGTGGGCGTACGTGGATCCATGGTCTCGCGTCTCTAACCACGACGCGTAATTCGGCACGCGCATCATCGCTTCCGGTGCCTGGCTCATGAAGTTGAGATCCAACAGTAGTACATCCTCCTCGGGCTCATTTGTATCAAGCGGGTGGATCTTTCTGAAATCAGGCGCAAGATAAGCCAACGCGTTTCGATAGAGTACTGCTTGTCGCTTCGCAGGTCCGGAGTTAGTTCCTCCATCGGTCACCGCTGCCACCGGATCGAATGCTTCAACAGCCGTGACTCCACGGAATTCAGGATGACTAGCGATCAGCCGCTGCAACAGTGTTGTTCCCGTTCGTTGCAATCCGGCGATGAGCACAACGTTGTTCAAAGGCCGGTCGACCACCTCATGATTTTCGTTCACATGATCTCTAATCCTCAAGCGAGTGATCAATGCGTTCAGTAGGCGTGAGCGCTGGATAACTTGCCCCAATGGGGTCAACTCAGCTTCTTCATTGATCGAGTCAACAAGCACCTTCAACGCCTCGATCGCGTAGTCACCGTCGAAATCCAGCAATCCGGTTTTACGGGATGCGCGCTCAATGAGTTTCGATGCATCAATGGAGGAATCGATGCCGATCGACCGACCGAGCTCACCTAAAGCGTTAAACAGTTTGATTGGAAGAGGTCGGTACGGTCGAACTAGACGTGGGGAATCAGGCGCCACGAGGCTAGTTCCGATCAGCGGTCACTTCCGAGACCTTTACGACCCGCGTTGATGGTTGCACCAGCGTTTCAGCCCTGATCCAACGGAAGCACATCGTTCCCGATGCATGACCGGTTGTCTCGAGCCAATTCGGATGACCTGGATCCGTATGGCTAACAACAATCCTAACGGACCCATCGTTCTCGTAATGTGCCAGGTATTTATTGGTGTGAATCCTGTGATACCGGTAATCCAGTGACTCCATCCAGTAATTGTTCAACTGGAAATTCCAGTATTCGCACTCAGGCGGCATCACTTCGATGATGAGCGCTTCATCTTCATCCAAATGCCAGTGACTGTGATAGTAGTTAATGTTTGGATCGCCACCTGCAGCAAGCGAACGATCCGGGTCGAACATGGGCAGTTGGTTGCTGTGTCTTTTGAAGTCACGCGCCCACTTCGCGAACATGAGCGACGCACCGGCAACCAGCGTACCAACAGACTTCAATCCTTCATCGAGTTGCTCAGGGCTTAACGACTTGGGCGCGCGGTCCTCGGCTTCGCAGTTGATTCGCTCGATATGCAGCTCTGCCGGAGTTTCCTCCTCCCGATTGAGATACGTTTGACGCACGACTAAGGTACCCGTCTCAGGCAACATCGGCAACCAGTTCTTTTCGCTAGGTTCCGCGCTGAGAATCAGCTCGAAACTGCCGTCTTCGTCAATCTCCAGATCTTTAGCCTCGATGTATCCTGTCGGTGGTAATCCACGCCCCTCACCGTAGTTCCCCGATTGAGTGCCAAAACTGAGGTAGGCTATCGTGTTCCTGCGCCCCCAAATCCTGTATTCGTAATTGCCGTTTATTGAAGCGGTCTGGTAGTAGTTGTCCGGGTTATCAGCGCCTAGTTTCACCGTCTCATGCGCCACGCGATGGATGACGGGTGCGCGATCATCCGCGTGTTCGACAAATGCCATCAAACCTGCTCGAGCCAAGCGGCTCAAGTAGCGATAGCCTTCCGCTTGATTGAAGGGATCTTTAGGAGAGCCAGGAAAGTTCAGTGAGGCACCCGCGGCCTTGAGACTCATACAAAACTCATCCCAACTCCGCCCTGACACGACACGCTCGGAAGCAATGTCGGCGGGTGTTCGACCTCGCAGCTTCAATAAAAATCGGGAGCACGCTTTAAAGATCGCTAGCAACGAAAACGCGATTTTTCTCATGCTTGTTGACTCTACGTGTGTTTCTGCCTTTTGGGAGGCGAGTAGCGGCTAACTCAATTTCTTCCGCTTGGTCACTCGCGCGAAGAAGCCTTATTTAAGTGCACGGATACCGTCAATGGCACTATATAGATAGGAACTTTCAGACTGCGCACCGATGCAATCGCCATAGGTGAGTTCGGTTGTTAGAACAAAATTCGGGCGAAAGACCCAGGCGATCCGACCTTTCATCGCATGGTGCACCCGCTTGAGAACGTTGCGTCCAATGGTCTCATCGTCTTCGAATACGTACTCAAACTCTAAATTTGAAATCTTGATACCTCGATACACCTTGACGCTTTCGTCGAGGTAAAGGGTCAAGCGTGTGATGCGCCTAGTGGATGGATCAACATCAAAGCGAACGCTAAGCTGGTCCGCATTCAATATGCGGTCTTCAGGTCGCATTTTCTCGAAAAGCAGTGCTGAAGGCTTCGCAACGTACGTCACATTCGACTCGCTACGTTCGACGACACGAATGGAGCTTAGGTTGACCGGAATGATCTTAGGAACGAGACGAGCCTCACCCAATGGATACGGGTATTCGGTGAAGTCCCCATTTCCCTTCTTCCACGTAGGAGCTTTAGTGTCCTCGCTTTCCTCGGAAGGTACTTCCAAAATACCGAGATCGGGATTAAAACGAGTTTTCTCGTGCTGCTTTTTCCGAATGAAGAGCGCCCCGAACCTACCCGCAACATTCATGTCGACGGGACAGGCATCGTAGACCTCAACACCACTTGAACGAAGGGCATCCTCAGCTAACTCTTGTTCGTATGAAGAAAGATGCGCCAAGCTGAATTCTGTTTCCGCGATCCCTCGCAGGATCTGCTTCTCTTCTGTGGACGCGAATTGAAATGTAGCAGGGTCACCGAAATTGAACGCTGTTGAACTATTCTCCACCTTTGACTCCGATCCAGAAACTTCAGAACTCCAAGACGCGGAGGCGCACAGGATCACAATAAACGCGATGATTCCGGCAAGGCAAGACCGAAACCCAGCCAAAGTACGTCCCGTCCGTTCGGTTACGGCTACGGTATTTTGGAGATTGTTCAATATTCGACCTCAATCGGATCACGCTGCACCAGTAAATTGTCTGCATTTAATGCGCTCTACCGTTAGACACCCGGAAAGAGACATCAACCGAAGCGAATCCTAAAATAACCTTCATTCGATATTTGGCGTATCGCCACCTTATGTCCAGTCTAGATACAGCGAACAATGACTCACCTCAAGACCCTCAATTAGTCGACAATCCGCTTTACGTGAAGCGAATGGAGCGTGCTGAAGCTGATAAGCCACCTTCTCGCGCTTCGCCGTTGGGCGCTGTCGCTGCGTCACGTAGGCCAGGTACACACAGCCGCAAGGAGCTGGCCGACAGCATTCTCGCTGAAGACGGAGATCTTGTCGCTGGCACGTTTGGAACGGTCTGGTACAAACCGGTGACAGTTTGCGGGATTGATCTCAAACTTGAGCCTTTGCAGCCGAGCATCGGTACGGTCGTCCACGGTATGGATCTAGCAACCGACTTGGACAATCCAGAAGTAGTGACGTTCGTCAGGCAACTTTGGTTGCAGCGACGAGTCATCGCATTTCGCGGACAAGAGCATCTCACCCGTCAACAGATGGTTCAGTTTGTCGAACGTTTCGGGTTTGTCGGCATGCCGTTTGGCGAGAAGGATCACGTACCAAACTCCCCATATGACCTGAACCAACAGGTCAGAGACAACGACATCCCGAATTTGCTGGTTTTGCCATCCGATGCGACGGTACCGAACATCGCGAGTGGTTGGCATTCAGACGCTACTTGGCAGAAAAAGCCACCCATGGCATCCGTACTCATGTGCCGAGAAGCACCTCCAGTCGGAGGTGATACGTGTTTCTGTGATTGCTACAGCATGTGGGAAGGTTTGTCCAAAGCGACCAAAGAACGCGTTGCGAATCTAAAAGCCGTCCACATCGGTAGCGTCGGTCATCAAATGGACGGCAAGACACCCGTTTCGGTTCACCCCGTGCCTCGTACCCACCCAGAGACTGGGCAGACTAGCTTGTACGTCCAGCAAGGCTTTGTGAAAAAGTTCGCGGACGAGCACAACATTCCCGAAGATGAGCAGCGAGCCCTGTTGCTCGAAATGAAGTCCCAGGAAGGCCGTCCAGAATTTACGTGCCGCGTGAAATGGGAACCAGGCACGATTGCAATGTGGGACAACCGGTGCGTACTGCATTCAGGCAGTGGCGACTATTGGCCGCATCGGCGCTTCATGGAACGCCTCACGATCCTTGACACTGACGAGTCAAGACGGGTGCCTTATTACAGACCGACTTAGGTCGACCGCCGCGCTCTACGCAAACGGGTCCGACTTGGAAATAGAACCCGCGCAATCGTTAAATCATCACTCTCATAGGAATAGGAGAAAGAGCTGTGTAAAGTACCGTAATGTAAATTAATGTGTACTAAAGTTAATTCATTTACATCCAGAAGAAAGACCGCTATGGCTCTACAGGTGACTGCGGGACTACCCGATCAGATGGTTGATGCATTGGACGTCGCCGCAAATCAACTCCGTCGAAGTCGCGCGGAAGTGATTCGGCTCGCTCTTGAGTCGTATCTCGAAGATTTCGAGGATCTCTCCATCGCTATAGATCGACTACGTGATCCTTCTGACCCAGTGCAGGATTGGGAGGAAGTTAAGCATGCCCTTCTCCGTTCGGATTAAGGCAAGCGCTGTTAGGGAGTTGAATCGTACGACCATACCAGATCGGGAGCGAATCGTTAACGCAATTGGTCAACTAAAGGAAAATCCTTATCTAAGTACCACTTTAAAAGGTAACCTAACCGGATTACGCCGATCACGAGTTGGTGACTAGCGAATCGTGTATGAAATTCAGCAGGACGCATTCATCATTCTGGTCGTACGAGTGGCACATCGAAGTGATGCATATCGATGACCACACTATTGATTTCCCGTAATGACCGACTTCCTCAGGAAACGTAATCCGACTGAAAACGTACAGCGAAACGCCTAACTGCACAACGAAGCTTCATGATTTTCGTGACGCCCTTCGGCGTGCCGTTCACAGTCTCGATTAGAAAGGCAGCCGTCGGTGTCGGAATCGCCGCCGTCGACTAGGCGCGCTCCCTACCGCGCCATCGGCGGTAGGACGAGCTTTCTCAGCGATCTCTCGAAGTTTTGGTTGACAACGGCACATCAATTCAAACGCTCGCGAGTCAATCGCAGAGCCGTCGGAATCGTCCCATTCATCCAGATGTTCTCGCCATTCGGAAACGTCCCACGTAAACCGCGACCACAAATTAGTTTCTAGATCCTTCACAACGATCTCGCCGCTTCGCCACCAGACCTGAAAACCAAGAATCTCACACATTGGTGCTTGTGCTTCCGACGATGACTCCTTCAGCATCGAAAGCACCCCTAAACGCACAAACTCCGAACTTTCGTCGCCGTTTGCATCGAGTTCTCGACAGATTCCACGTAGCGTTTCAACGGGTAACTCAACCTCGCTGTTGTCAGGTCCTTCCATATCGGTAACGGTACGTGAAGACCTCTCAATACGAAAAAAAGCGCGAGTTTCTCCCTGTATCGCTTTTATCTCGTAAAACTCAGCTTCGCGCGATTTGAGCTCATCGAAATGGTCATAGCCGCGTCTACCAAGGCAGTTCTTACCCCTTTTTCCTGCAGAACGAAGCTTTGCGGCGGAGTTCAATGGATAACAAATAAACCTGTCATCAAGCGGCTTTGGTTCACCGAGTCCATATTCCGTGCGTTCGTTTCGTAGTCTCGCCGCTTTGTTGATTAACCCTCGAGCCTGTGTACATTCTTGGATGGTTTTGGACCAAAGCTGGCCATGGTCGACGTGCTTGAGGATGTCTCGAATGCGACGTCGCATATTTAGATCGTAGCGTTCGTTCTCCAACCAAATAGGTATGTTCCCAAGATGGCGGAGTGCTTTGCAGGAGGTCTCTAGCTCCGACGCTCGACGGCCTCTCCCGTCTCGCTGGGTTGAGTCCTGAAAGTGCGCTTCAATGGCACGCTGCACTTTTTTCTGGCGCGATAAAGGACTGATGTTTCCTATCAACTCCTCGAGTAGAGTCGATGGCGATTTCCTCTGATTTGTCATGATATTCCTCTGGTTTGAGCGAAATTGGGTTGATCAACGCTTCGCCTCGAAATACCTAGCGACCGACGTGATCTATAGATTGGAAACTCACCGCGTGATGTGTGAACTTCGTTTGATCAATAACTCTTACACGCTTCGTATTGCGTCTTTACCCTTAGTCTTTGTATGTAATCTCCGTGTCTCAACGCTACTGAATGACACTCTGCTTGCTTATAAATTTGGTTTGAATTCAGTGATCTTCCTCCGATGATCGTAGGTCGATTGAGCTACTCTGCACTAGGTAAATTATCGAACTTTGTGCGTCATGTTGTGTCGCGATAACGTTTTGCGACATTGGCGACAAACCAATCTCAAGTAATGTTAAACGCGCGCAGATGTGCCACTTGATTGCCGCCCGCCGGTGGATGGGTTTGTTAATTTCTCTCGGAGTTTCAATAACTGGCTGTGGTTCGCTGCCACACGAAGTTCCTCATGCTGAGACTTTCATCCAGATCACGATACATGCGGACGAGCTTTCGCCACTTCGTCTTGAACGCCTGATCGCTATTCCCTTAGAACACGAGCTTCGGGATTTCAAGGACATCGAACGTCTTAACGCACAGCTTGCTAAGGGGTTAGCTTGCTTCCTTATCTGGTTCGATTCAGAGCGACCCGCTCAGGCAGCTCATTCCAAGCTCGTTGGGGCGGTTGAACGAGTGATTCGTAAGGTTCCGGATGTTGCGATCGCATTTACGATCGAGTTGATGAACAAGGAGACATCAACGAAGTCATGTTCCTCGAATCTTCGCAATATGGACCCGAATTAAGGCTCGACGTAACTAAACTCTAATCGAGCTCGCGAGCATCAAAATCCAACTTCGCCCCGTCGTTACGACGCGCCGGCACCAACCGCAACTAACATGTAGTCGATCGCATCGACAAGTTGCTCGTCAGAGCAACTCATGCACATGCCTTTCTTAGGCATCCCCGGTGGAATTCCATCGATGGTGCTTTGTAGCAGCGCGTCGGGACCCTTGGAAACGCGCCATTGCCACTTATCTCGGTCACCAAGTTTTGGCGCTTCCGCGATACCGGCATTGTGGCAGCTCGCACAGTATTTCGTATAGGTTTGCAAACCTGGGTGTTCGATTAAATCTGTCTCTTGCTCCGCACACCCAATCAGCGCAATCGTTGTTAAACCAACGAGGACAAGCACATGGACGCGGAATAACTTTCGCATGATGTATTCGGAAATCGATACTAACAAGTCAGGTATACGGAGAAACACGCCTAACCGTGCGGTGGCGATTTTAGATGGTATGGACTCACTCTCCGTAAGACATCGCGATGTGCCAATAATGAATTACTCGTTGCGTGATAGCATTTTCTTGGAGATTTACATCTAAAACCATGACTGACGACTTTAAAGTCGCGGATTTGTCGCTAGCAGCTTTCGGCAATCGCGAAATCGCCCTGGCAGAAAACGAAATGCCTGCGTTGATGGCGTTGCGGACTAAGTACATGGAGCAACAACCCTTAGCCGGCGCTCGAGTCATCGGTTGCATTCACATGACAGTGCAGACCGCAGTCCTGATCCAGACGCTACGCGCACTTGGTGCTGAAGTCCGTTGGTCCTCATGCAATATCTTTTCAACCCAAGACCACGCCGCTGCCGCCATGGCTGCGGATGGTGTACCGGTGTTTGCATGGAAGGGCGAGACGGAAGAGGAATACGAGTGGTGCCTTGAGCAGACCATCCTCAAGGATGGCAAGCCATGGGGCGCTAACGTACTACTCGATGACGGTGGCGACCTGACATTGATGATCCACGAGAAATACCCACAGATGCTCGAGAACGTTCACGGCATCAGCGAAGAAACAACAACCGGGGTGCATCGCCTGTTAGAAATGCTGGAGAAAGGCACCCTAAAAGTACCTGCAATCGATGTGAATGCGTCGATCACGAAAAGCAAGAATGACAATCGTTACGGCACGCGACATAGTTTGAATGACGCGATCAAGCGCGCAACTGACGTGCTCCTAGCCGGTAAGAAAGCACTCGTCATCGGCTATGGAGACGTAGGCAAAGGTTCCTCTGCCAGTCTACGACAAGAAGGCATGATCGTTAAGATCGTCGAAGTCGATCCCATCTGTGCCATGCAAGCGTGCATGGATGGATTCGAAGTGGTTTCGCCGTATCGTGACGGCAAGAACACCGGCAAGATTGAAGACATCGACCAAGCACTCATGGGTTCTATTGATTTGATCGTCACGTGCACTGGCAACACGAGCGTCTGTGACGCACCGATGCTCGAAACCGTCAAGGCTGGGGCAATCGTGTGCAACATCGGTCATTTCGATAATGAAATCGATACGCAGTACATGCGCGACCACTGGCATTGGCAGGAAGTCAAGGAGCAGGTCCATCAGATTTTTCGTGGCGAATCGCCTACCAATTACCTAATCTTGTTATCAGAGGGTCGCTTGGTAAACCTCGGTAACGCAATGGGTCACCCATCCCGAGTTATGGACGGATCGTTCGCCAATCAGGTACTGGCACAGATGCATCTGTTTGAACAAAAATGGGCAGATCAAGATTCAAGTCAACGCGCACCCATATCCGTTGAAGTACTACCGAAAAAGCTCGACGAGGAAGTCGCTCAGCTAATGGTCGAAGGATTCGGCGGCACGATCACCTCACTCACTCAGGAACAGGCCGACTATATCAACGTACCGGTGCCTGGTCCTTTCAAACCTGACCAATACAAGTACTAACAGCAGGGAGAACCACGATGAAAAGCGTGCTGGACGTACTCAATCACCACGATCACCCGGATCTTTACAGTATCGCACCGATTGCAACCGTCTTTGAGGCTATCACACTCATGTCGGAATTGCACGTCGGACTGTTGCCCGTGTTGCAGGAGAACAAACTTGTAGGTGTCATCTCTGAACGAGATTACGCCCGCAAGGTCATCCTTAAAGACAAATCCTCAAAGACGACACGTGTTTCCGAGATTATGACCCGGGACGTCATCACCGTCACCAAGAGCGAGCGTGTTGATAGATGCGTCGGGTTGATGTACAAGCATCGCATTCGTCATTTGATCGTCATGGAAGATGGCACTGTTGAAGGCGTCATTTCAATTCGGGATCTACTCTCTGAGATCATCGACGAGCAGAGCGAGCAGATCAGCGATCTTGTGCACTATATCCGCGGTGAGACCTAGCACCACTTAGACAAGGAAAGTCCATGGAAACCAGAGCCGCCGTTGCCTTCGAAGCGGGGAAGGACCTACAAATTGAGACCGTGGATCTTGCTGGTCCGCGAAACAACGAAGTGTTGGTCGAAGTTCGAGCAACCGGCATCTGTCACACTGATGCATTTACGCTCTCTGGTGACGATCCCGAAGGGCTGTTTCCATCCGTTCTCGGTCATGAAGGCGCAGGTGTCGTCGTGGACGTCGGTCCTGATGTGACGAGTGTCAAAGTAGGCGATCACGTCATCCCCCTGTATACACCAGAGTGTGGTGAATGCAAGTTCTGTAAATCCGGCAAAACCAACCTTTGTGGTGCAATTCGGGAAACCCAAGGTCGCGGTCTCATGCCAGATGAAACGTCGCGGTTTTCTCTCAATGGCGAGCCGCTCTTTCACTTCATGGGTACATCAACGTTTTCAAACTACACGGTAATGCCAGAAATTGCCGTTGCGAAAATTCGCGAGGATGCACCCTTTGACAAGGTCTGCTACATCGGCTGCGGTGTCAC
>LXNI01000621.1_pt1 | contig 39300 bp, 27 predicted proteins | sample 809091 | NCBI WGS metagenome assembly LXNI01 (sample SAMN04870527, study PRJNA318959) | sponge metagenome | biome: 01000161; feature: marine sponge reef; material: water | host: Sarcotragus foetidus | place: Greece: Milos, Mediterranean Sea | collected 2013-05-29 | depth 5-7 m
GCGACCGCGCCGGCGGCCTCCGCATCCCCGACCCGCTCCTCAAGTTGCGCGTGGGCCGCTTCCAGCGTCTTGAACAGCATCTCGCCCACCTCGGGCGCCAGGCGTGCGTCCAGCCTGACGCTGTCGTCGCTTTCCCGGCGGCACTCCAGGTAGCGCCGCTCGTGCATGGCTTCGGCCTCGTCACGCTCGAGATAGCGCACGGCCCGCCGAAATCCCCGCACGGTACGCTCCACATGCGCCGCCGTGCCGTTCAGGGCGATGCTCAAGAGCGTGTCTTCCGTCTCCGCCGTGGCCACCCGCGTGAGCGCGCGCACTTTCGAGTACGACAGCCGGCCTTCGCCGAAGGCGCCGGCGATCTTCGGCAACGACGTCAAGGCCCGGGCTACCCGCACCTTCTCTCTCGCCGCCACCGGGCCGATGCCGCATTGCCAGCTCAGCCAGTGGGCGCAACTCGCTATGCCGTGCTGGGCCCAGCCTTCCCTGCGGTCGAACTCCGCGAGCAGGGCGAGAAAATGCGCCGTGGCGGCGTTGATGTGTCCCCACAATTGGGTGATCTCCGCCTCCAGTGCTTCGAGTGCGGCCTCTTCGCGCTGCCGCTCGGCCATGCGCACATCGGTGTCCGGGTGGGGATACGACGCCTTGCCGGTTGATGCAGGCTCGACGGCGGCATCAGGGGGAAGCTTTACCGAGCCGGCCACAGCAGCCGGCAACTCGGCATCGCGAACAGGGGCGGCGGAAGCAGTGCAGTGAAGATCCATTTCGAGGCTCCGTTCAGTCCGTTGAAGTGCCTGAACTATAACATGAATTATAAATATAATCAATACTTTATGTGTAGATAACACCCAGAATTCGGGCCGCCATGTGGATGATGCGTGAGCATGCCCGGGATCGTACTGCTGCAGTGGACATTCTCGCTTCGCGGAGCACCCACCGGTGCCTGACAACGCGCAAGTGACAACGGGCAAATGTCGGCACAGCTCCACTTTTCTGCGAAGATGCGGGGCATGTGGAGTGTGGTTCGATGAAGCGCCTTGTGCGGGAACGGGTGGTGATCCCCGAGAGTCTGGCGGGCCGGCGGCTGGACGCTGCGCTGGCGCAACTCCTGCCGGATTATTCGCGCAGCCTGATCAAGGCCTGGATAGAGCGCGGACAGGTCAGCGTGGAGGGCGGCAGTCCGTTGCGGCCCCGTTCCCCGGTTCAAACGGGACAGGCATACGAGATTCGCGGGGAACTGGCCGCGGCAGGCGCAGTGGAGCCGGAGTTCGTGGAGTTTGGCGTGCTGCATGCGGACCGGGACCTGATTGTGGTGAACAAGCCCGCCGGCCTGGTCGTGCATCCCGGCGCCGGGAATCCCGGCGGCACTCTGCAGAACGGTTTGCTGCATCGATTCCCGGAACTTCAGGCTGTGCCGCGCTTCGGGCTGGTGCACCGGCTGGATGCAGGCACCACCGGACTGCTGCTGGTGGCCCGCACGGCCGCTGCGCACCAGAGGCTTACCCGGGATCTGCAGGCCAGGCGGATCGGCCGCGAATACCGGGCGGTAACGCGCGGCTGTCCGGTAGCCGGCGGGACCATAGACCAGCCGTTGGGGCGGCATCCGCGCGACCGCCTGCGCATGGCCGTGCGTCCCGGCGGGCGCAGGGCCATTACGCATTTTCGCGTTCTTGAGCGCTTTCGCGACAACGCGTTTGTCGCGGTCCGCCTGGAGACCGGGCGCACGCACCAGATTCGGGCTCATCTGGCGCACGCCGGGTATCCGCTGGCCGGAGACTCCCTTTATTCCCGGGGCGGAGCCGGGTTCGACCGTCCGGCGCTGCATGCCGCCCGGCTCGAGGCAATGCACCCGGCGACGGATCGGGAATGCGCCTTCGAGGCTCCGTTGCCCGACGACATACGAGGTCTGCTGACGCGCCTGGCGGGAGAGCAGCGTGAATGGGACGAATTTTCGTGGAGCGGTTGATTCGTCCTGAATGGCCGGCGCCCCGGCCGGTTCACGCCGCCAGCACCCTGCGCGGCTTGAGTCCCGGCGAGGCGTGGCGGATGCTGCGGGTCCCGGGCGACCCGCGCTGGCTGTCGCAGGTTCACGGCAGGGAAGTGGTGGACGCAGACGGCGACTGGACCGAAGCAAGAGCGGACGGCTGCGTGGCCTTTACCGCGGACAAGGCGTGCATGCTGCGCACGGCCGACTGCCTTCCTATCCTGTTGTGCGACGATGCCGGGACCCGTGTGGGCGCGGCCCACGCCGGCTGGCGCGGCCTTGCTTCAGGCGTGATCGAGGCGACTGTGAGCGCGCTGTGCGAGGGCGGCGCCAAGGGGATCGGGGCGCCCGAACTCATGGCGTGGATCGGTCCCGGTATCGGCGGGCCGGCTTACGAAGTCGGCGCCGATGTTTTTTGGGCAGTCACTACGAGCACGCCGGATTCGGCGCAGTTCTTTGCCCGCAGGGACACCACGCACTGGCTGTTCGACCTGGCCGGTCTGGCGCAGCATCAGTTGCGCAGGCTCGGGATAACGCGCGTGTACGGTGCGCGCTGGTGCACGTTTTCCGATCACGACCGCTTTCATTCCTACCGCCGCGACGGCGGCCCCGCCCGGCACGCCACCTTTATCTGGCTGGACCCCGCCGGTTGAATTCGCGCCGCCGGGCGCTATATCCCGGTCATGGAACAATTCACCAATCGCGTTCGCGAAGCGCTGTCCGAAGCGCGGGCCGCCGCCGTGGATGCCAATCACCAGTTCCTCGAACCGCTGCATGTTCTTCAGGCGCTGCTTGAGCAGGACGGCGGCGCCATCGTGCCGCTGTTGCGGCGCGCGGGAGCCGATACCGGCAAGCTTCGGGCCGATCTTGGCGAGGCGCTTGAACGCATGCCCAGCGTCCAGGGGCAGGAGGGCGATCTGCATGCCTCGGCGGCGCTGGCGCGGGTGCTCAACCTGGCCGGCAAGCTGGCGCGCAAGCGTGGCGATACGCTCGTAAGCAGCGAGATCCTGCTGCTTGCCGCGGCAAGCGACAAGGGCGAGCACACCCGCCTGATGAAGGACGCCGGCCTGGATCCGGCGCGCCTGGAGGCGGCAATCGACCAGGTTCGCGGCGGAGAGACCGTCAACGAGGCGGGCGCGGAGGAGCTTCGCGGCGCCCTGGAAAAATATGCCATCGACCTGACCCGCCGGGCCGAGGAAGGCAAGCTCGACCCCATCATCGGCCGCGACGAGGAAATTCGCCGCACGATGCACATACTGCAGCGGCGCACCAAGAACAACCCGGTGCTGATCGGCGAGCCGGGCGTTGGCAAGACCGCGGTGGTGGAAGGGCTGGCGCAGCGTATCGCCAACAGGGAGGTGCCCGAAGGACTAAAGAACAAGCGCCTGCTGGCCCTGGACCTGGGCGCAATGATCGCGGGCGCGAAGTATCGCGGGGAGTTCGAGGAACGGCTCAAGGCCGTGCTGAAAGAACTGGCCAGGCAGGAGGGTCGGATCATCCTGTTTATCGACGAGCTGCATACGCTAGTGGGAGCCGGCAAGGCCGAGGGCTCCATGGATGCCGGCAACATGCTGAAGCCCGCGCTGGCGCGCGGCGAATTGCATTGCGTCGGCGCCACGACGCTCGACGAATACCGCAAAAACCTGGAGAAAGACGGAGCGCTGGAGAGGCGCTTTCAGAAGGTGCTGATCGACGAACCCAGTGTCGAAGACACCATCGCAATTCTGCGCGGTCTGAAGGAACGCTACGAGGTGCACCACGGCGTCACGATTTCGGATGCCGCCATCGTGGCGGCGTCCACCCTGTCTCAGCGCTACGTCACCGACCGCAAGCTGCCGGACAAGGCCATCGACCTTATCGATGAGGCCGCCGCCCGCATTCGCCTGCAGATGGACTCCAAGCCCGAAGCCATCGACCGCCTGGAGCGGCGCCTCATCCAGCTGAAGATCGAACGTGAAGCCGTGAGCAAGGACGACGATGAAGGAGCGCGCCAGCGGCTGGCGGACCTGGATGCCGAGATCGGCGAGCGGGAGGGGCAGCACGCCGAACTTTCGGAAACCTGGAAGGCCGAGAAGGCCCGCACCCAGGAGGCCGCGGGACTCAAGGAGCAACTGGAACAGGCCCGTCTGGCGCTGGAGAAAGCCGGCCGCGGGCAGGATCTGCAGCGCATGTCCGAGCTTCAATACGGTCTGATTCCGGAGCTGGAACGAAAGCTCGGCGATTCGCAGGAAAGCGGGAATGAAGACGCTGCCGACGCCATGCTGTCCAGCCGGGTCGGGGAAGCCGATATCGCGGCGGTGGTGGCCCGGGCCACAGGTATTCCGGTTGCGCGAATGCTGACCGGCGAACGTGAGCGGCTCAACCGCATGGAGGATGAGCTGCATCGCCGGCTGGTCGGTCAGGACGAGGCTGTGCGCGCTGTGTCCCGCGCGATCCGCCGCTCCCGCGCCGGGCTTTCCGACCCCGACCGGCCCACCGGTTCGTTCCTGTTCCTGGGCCCCACCGGAGTGGGCAAGACCGAGTTGTGCAAGGCCCTGGCGGAGTTCCTGTTCGACAGCGAGTCCGCGATGGTGCGCGTGGACATGTCCGAATACATGGAAAAGCACGCCGTCTCGCGGCTGGTCGGCGCCCCGCCCGGCTACGTGGGCTACGAGGAGGGCGGGCAGCTTACCGAGGCGGTGCGCCGCCGTCCGTATTCCGTCCTTCTGCTGGACGAACTGGAGAAAGCGCACCCGGACGCGCTCAATATCCTATTGCAGTTGCTTGACGAAGGGCGTTTGACCGACGGACAGGGCCGAACGGTGGATTTCCGCAACACCGTGGTGATCATGACTTCCAACCTGGCTTCCGACCAGATCCGTTCGCTGGCCGAATCCGGGCACGAGGAGATCAGCAGCGCCGTGATGGCCTCCCTGCGATCGCACTTCAGGCCGGAATTCCTCAACCGTATCGACGATATCGTGGTGTTCAGGCCACTTGCGCGCAATGAGATTCGCGCGATCGTGGATCTGCAGCTGGATCGCCTGGCGGCGCGGCTCAGGGAGCAGGACCTGGGGCTGGAAGTCCGGGATGACTTACGGGCACGGCTTGCCAATCTCGGCTACGATCCGGCTTACGGCGCCCGCCCGCTGAAGCGTGTAATCCGCGATCATGTGGAAAACCCGCTGGCGGAATGGCTGTTGTCGGCCGACGCCACGGCGGGGGAGACGCTGGTGGTGGCCGAAAAGGACGGGGAAACCGTGATCTCGGTCCGCAACCGCGCCGCAGCCGCATAACCGGAAGGATCAAGATGCAAGAATCAGGCAAGAAGTTCATGTTCGTGTTGCTGCTGCTGGCGCTGCCGGCCGCCGCTCTGGCTGATGACCCGCTGGACATTTCCGCCGGCGGGGGCGGATTTGAGTATGTCACGAGCGTGGAAGGCATTCATGAGTACTCCCTGCCCAACGGAATGCAGGTGCTGCTGTTTCCCGACAGCGCGCAGGCGCGGGTGACTGTCAACGTCACCTACCGCGTCGGCTCCATGCACGAAAATTACGGCGAAACCGGGATGGCGCACCTGCTGGAGCACCTTCTGTTCAAGGGGACTCCGGACCACCCCGACATTCCCGGGGACTTTGCCGAGCGCGGAATGGCGTTCAACGGCACAACCTGGCTGGATCGGACGAATTACTTCGAGAGCTTCGAACCCACCGAGGATAACCTGGATTGGGCCTTGCGCATGGAAGCCGACCGCATGGTCAATTCGTTCATCGCATACGAAGATCTGCAATCCGAATTCTCGGTCGTACGAAACGAAATGGAGCGCGGCGAGAACAGCCCCGGCAGGATGCTGGATCAGCGCATCCGGGCCGCAGCTTTCGAGTGGCACAACTATGGCAAATCGACGATCGGCGCCCGCTCCGATGTCGAGGGCGTGGACATCGGACGCCTGCAGGCCTTCTACCGGATGTACTACCAGCCCGATAACGCCACGCTGATCGTGGCCGGCGATTTCGACCCCGGGGAGGCCGCCGAGATCATCGCCGACTCGTTCGGCGCCGTACCGGCGCCGGAGCGGGAGCTGCCGCGCATCTATACCGTTGAACCCGTGCAGGACGGTGAACGTCTCGTGACCTTGCGGAGGGTGGGGGAGCAGAGCCTGGTCATGGCCGCCTATCACATTCCCGCCGGCGTCACGATGGAGAATACGGCCCTGGATGCGCTGTCGCGCGTCCTGGCCGACTCAAGCCGCGGGCGCTTGTACCGCAAGATGATCGAACCGGGCATCGCCGCCGGCTCGAGCGCGCGCGCCGATGCCTTCGCCTTCCCGGGACTGTTCACGCTGAACGCAACCGTGCCCGTGGGCGGCGATTCGCAGGAGGTGCTGAACACGTTGCTGGAGGTCGCTGAAGGCATTGGGGACGAGCCGATAACAGAAGAGGAACTCGAATGGGCCCGGCTGGCAATGGTTTCCAACTACGACAGCGCCATAAAGAACGTGGGCTCGCTGGCCCGCATACTGTCCGAGAGCATCGCAGCCGGGGATTGGCGTTACATTTTCCTCTACAGGGATCAACTGGACGCGCTGACCCTCGAGGACCTGAATGCGGTTGCGACAAGACATTTCAAGCGCAGCAACCGCACTGCCGGCGTGTTCATCCCCACGGACACCCCCGATCGGACGGCAGTTGCCGTCCGGAGTGATCAGAGCGAACAACTGGCGGCGCTGGCCGGCCGGCAGTCGGTGAGCGCCGGCGAAGAGTTCATTCCCACGCCGGAGAACATTGCCGCCCGCACGGTAAAGCACGAATTGGACGGGGGCGGCTCGCTCTGGGCGATCGAAAAGAAGTCGCGCGGTGACCGGATCATCGTGTCGCTGAACCTGTTTTTCGGCAGCGAAGAGAGTCTGGCGGGGAAACACGGCGTGCCGGACTACGCCGCCGGTCAGTTGCAGCGCGGCACGACGCGCTATACGCGCGACGAATTGGCCACCGAATGGGACCGCCTGAAAAGCGACCTTAACCTTCGGGGAGGAGGACAGCGAATCAACGCCTCCTTGCATACGGACGAGGCCAATTTCGACGAGGCCCTGGCGCTGATGGCGCACGTGCTGCGGGAACCGGTTTTCGACCCTGAACAACTGGAGGAAGCGAAACGGTCCGCGCTGGCAAGAATCGCGGGCGCCCGCGGTCAGCCGCAAAGCGTTGTTTCCGTTGCACTGTCCAAGGCGCTGAGCCCATACGGGCCGGACCATTTCCGCTACGCCATGGACCTGGACGAGCAGGAAGAAATGATCCGGAACATGAATCGGGATGTCCTGGCCCGGTTTTGGGATTCCCACATCGGCTCTCAGGGAGCGATCGCACTCGTCGTGGGAAACACTGACGCTGCGGCGCTGGCCGAGCGCCTCAATGAACTGTTCGGCGATTGGGAGGCGGCCGTGGAGTACCTGCCGGCTCCGAGCCTCCATCATCCGGTGCAGCCGCGGCAGGACTGGCTGGATACCCCCGACAAGGCCAACGGGATCATGGTAGCCGCCCTGCCGGCGCCGCTTAATGTTCGGGACGCGGACTACCCGGCGCTGGTTATCGGCACGCGGATATTCGGCGGTGGCGGCCTGAGCAATCGCCTGATCGAACGTCTGCGTCAGAAAGAAGGCTGGTCGTACGGGGCGGGGGGCGGCATGAACGCGTCCGATCGGGAGGGAGACAATAGCGGCGCGCTCTTCATACAGGCGATCGCGGCTCCGGAGAATCTCTCCAGAGTCAAGGCGGGTGCGCTCGAGGAATTGCAGCGGGCTTTGGAAGGAGGATTCACGGCGGAGGAACTTCAGGATGCCGTGGACGGCATTATCTCCGGTGATCTCAATTCCTGGTCAAGTGACGCTGCCTTGACCGGCATTCTCAGTTACGGCGCGGAATACGGACTGGACGCCCTGTGGTACGGCGCCCTGCATGAGCAGTACAGGGCGCTGACGCTTGAGGACGTCAACGAGACCTTCCGCAAGTACTACAAGGCCGATGACTTCGTGATCCTGATCGGCGGCGACAAGGCCAGGGCCGAAGCCGACGCGTCCGCCCCGGCCGCCGGGTTCTAAGCGGATTTCAGTTGCGCGATGCCGTGCGCGGTACGGGTGCGGCGCGAGCGCCGGGTTTCCTGGCGGATGGCGAGGTTGGCGGCGCGCACCTGGGGATCGACGTAGCCGCGGGGATGGTCCAGGTGCAGGCAGGTGACACGGTGGCGGATGCGCTTGCCGCGGATGCCCGCGTTCTCCAGGCGCTCCCCCAACTCCCGGTCCTCTCCCCCGTAGCCCATGCGCTCGTCGAAACCGTTGGCGGCAAGGATGTCGGCCTTCCAGCCCGACGCGTTATGTCCGTTCCAGCCGGCGGCGGCCGGGGAGATGCGGTCCAGCATCGCACCGAGGCACTGGCCGGCAGTTAGCTTGAGCAGCTTGTACGTCGGCGGCATACCGCGGCCGCGCAGCCATGACGCGGAGAAGCAGTTGCCTGCCGCGATGTCGTCCGCCTGGATGTTGTGCGACAGCCCAAGCGGCAGTCGCAGCAGTCCGCCGGAGAGGAAGCGCCGCGGTTCGGCGAGGTCGAGGTGGCGGGCCACGAATTCCGGCTGGGGAATGCAGTCCCCGTCGGTGAATATCAGGTACTCGCCGCGGGCGCCGGCGATGGCCCTGTTCAGTATCCGGCACTTGCGAAAGCCATGGTCCCGCTGCCGGACATGCTCGACCTCGAGCCCGGTGGCGTTTCGCGCAGTGCGTATGACTTCGGCCGTGTCTTCGCCGGAGCCGTCATCGGCCACGATTACTTCAAAGTCGCGATGGGTCTGATGGGCGAAGCCGCAGAGTGTCTTTTTCAGCCATTCGGGCTGCCGGTAGGTGCTGAAAATGACCGTTACGTCACACGGCCTTTTGCTCATGCCTCACCGCTGGCGCGCTCCGCGTGGGCGTCGTTATCGGCACGGGGAAGATTCTCCGGGTCCGGCACCACGACGCCCACGGAGACGACGAGCTTGATCGCGTCCTCCACGCTCATGTCCAGAGGAATCAGGTCCTTCTCGGGGGCCACCACCAGGAAACCGGAAGTCGGGTTTGGCGTGGTGGGCACGAAGACGCACACCGAGTCCGGCGTGTGTTTGGCGAGCTGGCCTACCGTGCTGGAGGTTTGGAAGGCGATGCAGTAGATACCCTTGCGCGGGTATTCGATCAGAAGAACCTTGCTGAACGAGCCGCGCTTGCCGCTAAGGACCATCTCCAGGAAGCCCTTGGCCGCCGTGTAAACAGTCCTCACCAGTGGAATCCGGCGAAGCACCGCTTCCCACATGCCGATAATGCGCTTGCCGAAAACGTTGGCCGCCACCAGTCCGGTGACGAACAGCAGCACCAGGCTGAGCACCACGCCAAGCCCGGGAATCGGGAACCCCAGGAGCGCTTCGGGGCGATAAGGTTCCGGAATCAGCCTGAGCGTCACGTCCGCCAGGTCGATGAGCAACTGCAGCACAAGTACGGTGATGCCTACGGGAACCCACACGAGCACTCCCGCCACCAGCACGCGCCTCAAGCGCGGCCACCAGCTCTTCATGAGGCGGCTGCGCCGGACGCCGAACTTTCTTTGGTTCCCGAACCTGAGGACGATTCGGCCTTGTCCTTGCCGTCGCCTTTGCCGGAAGCCGTCTTGCCCGCGCCGTTCGCCGCGTCCTTGTCCGCGTCCTTGCCCGCGCCGTCCGGCTTGTCCCGCCCGCTGTTCTTGAAGTCGGTCTCGTACCAGCCGCTGCCCTTAAGCCGGAAGTGCGGGGCCGAAACGAGCTTCTTCAGGCCAGCCTGATTGCATTCGGGGCAATCGCTCAGGGGCGGATCGCTCATCTTCTGCAGCGCGTCCAGCCGGTATCCGCACTCGCGGCATTCGTATTCGTAGATAGGCATGGGAACAGGAAACTATCCTTGGGGCCGGGAGAAATTTTATAACGGCCTCAAGCCCAATTCCCGCAATTGCCGCGGTTCGATCGCGGCGGGCGCGTCGGTCAGGGGACAGGCGCCGGACTGCGTCTTGGGAAAGGCGATCACTTCGCGAATCGATTCGGCCTGGGCCATCAGCATGACCCAGCGGTCCAGGCCGAAGGCGATGCCGCCATGCGGAGGGACGCCGTAATCCAGCGCCTTGAGGAAGAACCCGAATTGCTGGTCGGCCTGTTCCGCCGACAGCCCCAGCAATTTAAACACGGCCGCCTGCATGTCCCGCTGGTGTATGCGGATCGAGCCGCCGCCGATCTCGTGGCCGTTCAGCACCAGGTCGTAAGCGCGGGAGGAGGCTTCAGCAGGCCTTTCGAGCAGCTCGGCCGGCGCCGTCACGCCGGGAGCGGTAAAGGGGTGATGAAGCGCTTTCCAACGGCCCTCGTCTTCGTCGAGTTCGAATCCCGGGAAGTCCGTGATCCAGACCGGCGCCCAGCCGCCGCCGATAAGGCCCCGTTCCCGCCCGAGCCGGTCGCGCAGGGCCGACAGCGTGCGGTTTACTACCGCGGCCTCTCCCGCTCCGAAGAGCAGCAGGTCCCCGTCGGCGGGGGCGGTCTTCTCAAGCAGCGCCGCGATCTCCTCGTCGGCCAGAAACTTGAGCACCGGCGATTGCATGCCGTCGCGGCCGCGCGCCGGTTCGGCCGCCTTGATCCAGGCCATGCCTTTCGCGCCCATGGCCTGCACGAATTGCGTCAGTTCGTCGAGCTCCCGGCGGGTCATGGCGCCGCCGCCGGGAATCTTCAGCGCCGCCACGCGGCAAGCCGGGTCCCGGGCCGGGCCGGAGAAAACCTTGAACTCCGCATCCTTGAATATGCCGCTCAGTTCCACGAGTTCCAGGGGATTGCGCAGGTCCGGCGCATCATTGGCGTAGCGTTGCATCGCCTTGGCGTAGGCCATGCGCGGGAAGGGGTCGGGCAGTTCCACGTCGAGTACGCCGGAGAACACTTCGCGCACCAGCGCCTCCATCAGTCCGATGACGTCCTCTTCTTCCACGAACGACATTTCCACGTCGAGCTGGGTGAATTCGGGCTGGCGGTCGGAACGCAAGTCCTCGTCGCGGAAGCAGCGCACGATCTGGTAGTAGCGGTCCAGGCCCGACATCATCAGCAACTGCTTGAACAACTGGGGAGACTGGGGCAGGGCGTAGAAACGCCCGGGCCGGTTGCGGGCCGGCGAAAGAAAGTCGCGGGCGCCTTCCGGAGTGGCGCGGGTAAGCATGGGCGTTTCCACGTCCACGAAGCCGCGCTGGTCCAGGAACGCGCGAATCGCGGCGAAAACCCTGTGGCGCAGGCGCAGCCGGTCAAGCATTTCCGGCCGGCGCAGGTCCAGGTAGCGGTATTTCAGCCGCAGTTCCTCGCTGGCGCCTTCGCCCTGGTGGAAGGGCAGGTCACCCGCGGCGGAGAGAATTTCCAGCTTTTCCGCCACCAGTTCGACCTCTCCCGTATTCAGATCGGGATTGGCCGTGCCTTCGGGGCGAATGCGGATGCGCCCGGTAGCCTGGAGCACGCTTTCCGCGCGCGCCATTTCCGCAACCGCGAACACGTCCGGCTGGTCCGGATTGCACACCAGTTGCAGGATGCCCTCACGGTCGCGCAGATCGATGAAGATCACGCCGCCGTGGTCGCGCAGGCCATTGACCCAGCCGCACACCTGAACATGTTGCCCGTCGGCATCGGCGCGGAGTTCACCGCAGTACTGAGATCGCATGTTCATTGATTAAGCAAGCGCCTCGAGACTGCCGCATGGCAGCGGAAGACGCCGATTGGGGTTGAAATATGCCTAGTGTGGGGGCCGCACGCGGCCAGCACAATGCTGGCGCTATGCGCCGCCGCAAAAAACTGTACTATACCCCTTCGTATCGGGATTCGGCTCTCAAGCAGGGGCAGCGAGGCACAGTCGGTGAAGATCAAGAACCTAGCGGAATGGGAGGGCCGCGAGCTCACTCCGTCGCCGTGGTTTGACGTTGACCAGGCCCGCATCAACGCCTTTGCGGACTGCACCGTGGATCATCAATTCATCCACGTGGATCCGCAGCGGGTGGCGCGCGAGACGCCCTTCGGATCCACGATCGCGCACGGTTTCCTGACGCTGGCGCTTTCGGTCCACCTCGAGTCCCCCGAGATGGCGGAAATCGAGGATGTCGGCTTCGTCATCAACTATGGTCTGGACAAGTTGCGGTTCATCAACCCGGTCCCGGTGGATTCGCGCGTACGGGTGCATTCCACGCTCACCGAGGTCCGGGAACGGGCGCCGGGCCGGGTGGTGATCCGGCTTGAGAAAACCATGGAAATCGAGGGCCAGGAAAAGCCGGCCTGGGTGGCGCAGCAACTCTTCATGCTGATATCGCAGGACGCGTGATCCCGCTTTAGCCCGATGGACGAGCTGTTCAACCTGGAGGGCCGGACGGCGCTGATCACCGGCTCCACGCGGGGCATAGGCAAGGCCATAGCCACGCGTATGGCGGAGCATGGCGCGCGGGTCACCGCGTCCAGCCGCAAGGCCGACGCCTGCGAGCAGACTGCCGAGGAACTGAACCTGAGGTTCGGCAAGGGGACCGCCATATCGGCTCCCTGCAATGTATTTCACAAGGACCAGGTGGAGGAACTCGTGGCGCGCACCCGCGCGGCCTTCGGCGCCATCGATATTCTGGTCTCCAACGTAGGCGTGAACCCGCACTTCGGCCCGTTGCTGGAAACTTCCGACAGCGCCCTGGAGCGGATCTGGCGCTGCAACGTCACCGCCAGCCTGTGGCTGAGCCGCCTGGTGGTGCCGGACATGCAACGCCGCGGGCACGGCCGCATCGTGCTGATCTCCTCGTACGTCGGTCAGACCGCGCACGGCAAGATCGGCGCCTACGGCATGTCCAAGGCCGCGGAAATCCAGATGGCGCGCAACCTGGCGCTGGAGTACGGCCGCAACGGCATAACCGCCAACGCGGTTTGCCCCGGATTGATCAGGACCGATTTCTCCAGGGCTCTGTGGAGTGATGCGGGCGCCCTCGACAGCTTCCTGGACACTACGGCGCTGGGACGGATGGGCGCTCCGGACGAGGTGGCCGGCCTGGTGGTGTTCCTCGCCTCGCCCGCGGGTTCCTACGTTACGGGGCAGGCGCTGCTGGTTGACGGCGGCGTACGCGTTTGACCGCTCTTGCCGGGTATGAGGGGGGATTCGCTCCGCATGCGCGCACTGATCTGCAGCCGCTACGCCGAACCGCCGGACCTTTCGCTGGGCGAGACCTCCGAGCCTTCTCCCGCCAGGGGTGAGGTGCTGGTGGACGTGCGCGCCGCCGGTCTTAATTTCTTCGATCTGCTGATGGTTCAGGGGCGCTACCAGAGGCGCCCCGAAGTGCCCTTTATTCCTGGCGGGGAAGCCGCCGGCGTGGTGGCGGCGCTGGGGGAGGAGGTCGATGACCTGGCGGTAGGGGACCGCGTGGCGCTGCACGGGCAGTCCATGTTCGCCGAGCGGGCCCTCGCGCCCCGCCACCATGTCGCGCGTTTGCCCGGCAACATGAGTTTCGCCCGGGGCGCGGGTTTCTGCATCACCTACGGGACCTGCTACCACGCCTACAAGCAGGTCGCGAAGCTCAAGACCGGCGAGACCGTTCTGGTGCTCGGCGCCGGCGGGGGCGTGGGTATGGCGGCGGTGGCGCTGGCGCGCGCCATGGGTGCGCATGTGATCGCGGCCGCGGGAAGCGATTACAAGCTCGAACTGGCGCGTTCGATGGGCGCAAACGAATTCATCGATTACAGCGGGGACGATTTTCGCGCCAGGCTCAAGCGGCTGGCCGGAGGGCGCGTCGACGTGGTGGTGGACCCCGTTGGCGGATCGTTTTCCGAGTCCGCCTACAGGGCCTGCGCACCCGGCGGGCGTTTCCTGGTGGTGGGGTTCGCATCGGGCGAAATACCCCGGTTGCCGCTCAACCTGGTCCTGCTGAAGACCGCGGCCGTGCTGGGCGTGCCCTGGGGCCCCTGGACGGACCGCCACCCCGGGCAGGCCCGCGAGAACCTGGAGGCCCTGTCGGAACTGGCGGCAAACGGCGCCATTGGCTGCCCCGTCGAGCGGGAGTTGCCGATGTCCGACTATATGGCGGCCTTCGACGCCTTTGCCGGCCGCAAGGTAACCGGCAAGTGGGTGCTCGAGGTGCAGGGAGGCAGGGCATGACGGTGAGAGTCAGCGATCGCGGTCCGGTCCGGCTGCTGGAAATGCACTCTCCGCCCGTGAACGCGCTGGGAGCAAAGCTTCGGGCGCCGCTCATGAACGCAATCCAGGCCGCCTCGCGGGATGACTCCGTTGGCGCCGTGCTGTTGTTGAGCGGCGTAAAGACCTGGTGCGCGGGCGCCGACATCAAGGAGTTCGGCCTTTCCGATCTGCCCGCCCCCGACGCTTCGCTGAACGCCATCTGCGACGCCCTGGACGCCTGCCGCAAACCCGTCATAGCGGTAGTGGGCGGGGCGGCGTACGGCGGCGGGATGGAGCTGGCGCTGGCCTGCGATTATCGCGCCGTTTCCGGGCGCGGCCGCTTTGCCTTGCCCGAGGTCAATATCGGGCTGCTGCCGGGCGCCGGCGGCACTCAGCGGACCCCTCGGCTGATCGGCGTGGAGCACGCCTTGCAGATGTGCCTGGACGGCAAACCGGTAAGCGCCCCAAGGGCGATTGAGATCGGCCTGGCCGACCGGCTGCTGGAAGGCGAGCCGACCGAAGCGGGCTGCGCCTACGCGGAGGAATTGCTTGGCGCCGGCGCGGGGGCGCGCAAGATTTCCTCCGGGCCCGGAAAGCTTCCCCTCCCGGGAGAGGCGGCGGAGGTCTTCGCCGGGGCCCGGCAACTGATTGCCCGCAAGATGCGGGGGCGCCATTCGCCCGAACTGATCGTGCAATGCATCGAGCAGGCCGTGGCCTGCCGCGACGACTTTGCGGCCGGGCTGGCCGAGGAGCGCCGCCGCTTCGTCAGTTGCCTGAAGCACCCGCAGAGCAAGGCGCTCTCGCACGTTTTTTTCGCCGAACGCGCCGCGGCCAGGGGCGCCGGCCGGGCCGCCGCCCGGCCAGTGCAGCGGGGCGCCGTGATCGGCTGCGGAACCATGGGTGGCGGCATCGCCATGAATTTCGCGATCGCCGGCATTCCGGTAACCGTGCTGGAAACGGGGAAGGAAGCGCTTGAGCGGGGCTTGAGCGTCGTGCGCAGGAACTTCGAGCGTTCGGAGAAGAGCGGCCGGCTGCCCCCGGGCGGCGCCGAGCGCTGCATGGGGCTGATCACGCCCACCACCGACTACGGCGCCCTTGCCCGGGCGGACTTTGCGGTGGAAGCCGTCTACGAGAACCTGGACCTGAAAAAGAAGATATTTTCGGCCCTTGACGAAACCCTTGCGCCCGACGCCATCATTGCCAGCAATACCTCTTATCTCGACATCGACAGCATGGCCGAAGCAACCGGCCGGCCCGGGCAGGTGCTGGGCATGCATTTCTTCAGCCCCGCCAACATCATGCGCCTGGTGGAGGTCATTGAGGGGCGGCGCAGCACGCCGGAGACTGTCGCCTGCGCCTTCGCGCTCGCATCGCGCATGAAAAAGGTCCCGGTCTGGTCGGCCAACAGCAACGGCTTTATCGGCAACCGCATGCTGGCGGGATACATGTACGAGGCCTTCGAATTGCTGTTCGAGGGCACGCCGCCCGAGTCGGTGGATGCGGCCCTTCGCGACTTCGGGCTTCCCATGGGCCCGTTCCAGATGGCCGACCTCGTGGGCCTGGATCTGGGTTGGCGGGCCCGTGAGCTGGCCGGCAAGCCGGCGGATGAGCGCAAGCCGGGCGAACGGCTGGCGGACGCCCTTTGCGAACGGGGCCGCTTCGGACAGAAGAACGGTCACGGCATCTACAACTACAGCCCCGGCAGCCGGGTTCCCGAGTCCGATCCCGATGTCGCTGGCGTGATCGAGGATCTGGCCCGGGAGCTGGGCTACCGGCGCGGATCTCCCGCGGAGGCTGCGGAGATCGTCAAGCGATGCATGTACCCGCTGGTGAACATCGGATCCACGCTGCTCGAGGAAGGCGTTGCCAGGGCGGCATCGGACATCGATATCGTCTATGTCTACGGCTATGGCTTTCCCGCCTGGCGCGGCGGTCCCATGCACTACGCCGAGCAGCAGGGATTGGACGCCGTGCTTGCGGACATCCGCGACTTCCATGAGCGGTTCGGCGCGCGCTGGGCCCCGGCGCGGCGGCTCGTCGAGGCGGCCGCCTCCGGCCGTGGATTCGGCAGCCGCTAGGGAATGAAGAACGGGCGCAACTCGGCACTCGCGTCGCGTGACCCGACTCTGGCCGGACATTCGCCGGTCATGCAGCAGTATCTGCGCATCAAGGCGCAGCACGCCGATTCGCTCCTGTTCTATCGAATGGGCGACTTCTACGAGTTGTTCTTCGAGGACGCCACACGCGCCGCGACCCTCCTGGATATCGTGCTGACCAGCCGCGGACAATCGAACGGCGAGGCCATTCCCATGGCAGGCGTTCCGGTTCACGCGGCCGATTCCTACATAGCCCGGCTGGCGCATATGGGCGAGTCCATCGCCATCTGCGAGCAGATCGGCCGTCCCACGCCCTCCGGCGGTCCGGTAAAGCGGGAAGTTGTGCGCCTGGTAACGCCGGGCACTCTCACCGACGAAGCGCTTCTCGACAGCGGCTCCGACAACCTGGTGGCGGCGCTGTGCCAGAAAGACGGCGGCTACGGCCTGGCCTGGATGGAACTGAGTTCCGGCAGTTTTACGATCACTGAATGCGCCGGCCTGGAGGAATTGCAGGGCGAACTGCAACGCCTGCGGCCCGCCGAATTGCTGTTCAGTGAAGGGGCGCGGCTGCCCGACGCGCCGCCCGGCCGCCCCGCGATGCATGAACGGCGACGCTGGCAGTTCAGCGCTTCCTCCGCGCGCCGTTCCCTTCAGGATCAGTTTCGGGTGCATAACCTCGACGGCTTCGGCGTCGAAGACATGGACCGGGCGTTAGCCGCCGCCGGCTGCCTGCTGGATTACGTGAAGGACACGCAGCGCGGCGCCTTGCCTCATGTGCGCACGCTCAGCGTCGAGCGCCCCGGCGAGGCGCTGCTGATGGACGCCGCCACACGGCGCAACCTGGAACTGGACCGTTCGCTGTCCGGCCGCGACGAACACACGCTGGCCGGCATCCTGGATCGTTGCGCCACGCCCATGGGCAGCCGGCTGCTGCGGCGCTGGATACATCGCCCGCTGCGTTCTCACGACGTGCTGCGGCTGAGATACCAGGCGCTGGACGAGTTGCGCAACGCGCAGGAGGGCTGGCGCGAGGCGATCCGAGCGGTCGGCGACCTTGAGCGGGTGCTGGCGCGCCTGGCCATACGCACGGCCCGGCCGCGCGACCTGGAACTGCTCCGGTCCGCCCTGAAGTCCGCGCCCGCGATGCGCCGGCGCCTCCGCTCGCTGGACGCGCCGCTGTTGCAGACCCTGGCCGGACGTATGGAAACTCCTCCTGAAGGACTGCAGCTCCTGGAAGAGGCGCTTGCCGGGCATCCCGCCCCCAGGATTCGCGACGGCGAGGTGATCGCCGCCGGCTACAGCGCGAAGCTCGATGAGCTGCGCGAAGTCAGCAGCAATGCCGACGCCGCCCTGCAGGACCTGGAGCGGGAAGAACGCGAGGCCAGCGGCATCGCCAATCTGAAGCTGGGATATAACCGGGTGCACGGTTACTACATCGAGCTTCGCCGCAGCCAGGCGGAGGAAGCGCCCGAGCACTACATACGACGCCAGACCCTCAAGCACTCCGAGCGCTACATCACGCCGGAGCTGAAGCGCTTCGAGCACCGGGTGCTTGGCGCCCGCGAGCGCGCCCGGGAACTGGAGGTGAGGCTCTACGAGGAACTGCTGGAGAAACTGTCGCAGTGGCTGGCGTCCTGGCAGGAACTTGCGGCCGCGGTGGCCGAGACCGACGTGCTGGTGAACCTGGCCTCCCGCTCGCTGGAACTGGGCTACGCGAGGCCGGAACTCACGGATCGCCCGGGGATTCGCCTGAAGGCCGGCCGCCATCCGGTTGTCGAGCTCGCCCTGGAGTCCGAATTCATCGCCAACGACCTGGCGCTGAGCGACGACACCCGCATGCTCATCGTGACCGGCCCGAACATGGGCGGCAAGTCCACCTACATGCGGCAGGTAGCGCTGATCGTGATCCTCGCGCACATCGGCAGTTTCGTTCCCGCGGCGGAGGCGGAAATCGGCCCGCTGGACCGCATATTCACGCGTATCGGGGCCGGTGACGACCTCGCCGGAGGACGCTCCACTTTTATGGTGGAGATGACCGAAACCGCCAGCATTCTTCACAACGCCACCGGACAGAGCCTGGTGCTGATGGACGAAGTGGGCCGCGGCACGAGTACCTACGACGGGCTATCGCTGGCCTGGGCGGCGGCAGGCCATATCGCCGAGCGGCTGCGCTGCTTCACCCTGTTCGCCACCCACTACTTCGAATTGACCGCGCTGGCGGAAACCGCTCCGGCTTGCGCCAACGTCCACCTCGACGCCGTCGAGCACGCCGGCAGGCTGGTGTTCCTGTATTCCGTGCGGGAAGGCCCGGCCGACCGCAGTTACGGCCTGCAGGTAGCGGCGCTGGCCGGGGTCCCGAGGCAGGTGATCGCGTCAGCCAGGCGGATGCTTGGCGATCTCGAGCGGCGTTCCGGCCGGCTGATCGAGCGCGAACGTGTGCAGGCCCAGTTGCCGCTCACGCTTAATCCCGGGGGAGAGGGCGTTTCCGACCTCCGTGACAATCTGCCGTCCGGTCCCGAGGGCCGGTCAGAGGCGGAGCAGTTGCTGGCCGCTGTCAATCCTGAAAATCTCAGCCCGCGTGAGGCGCTGGACCTGCTGTTCGAATTGAAGCGGGCAACAGGGGGAGGAAATGAACGAGCGGGAGATTAGCCGCCTGGTGCGGGAACTGGGGGCCCTGCTGCTTGAGCGGGGCGAGACCTTGTCGCTGGCCGAATCCTGCACCGGCGGCTGGGTGGGGCAGGCGATCACCGGGCTTCCGGGAAGCTCTGGATGGTTCGACGCCGGCTTCGTGACCTATTCCGACGCAGCCAAGACGCAGCTGCTGGGAGTCAGTGCCGACACGTTGCGCGAGTTCGGCGCGGTCAGCGCGGAGACAGCCGTGGAAATGGCTGCCGGCGCGCTTGAACTTGTGCAGACCCACTGGAGCCTCGCGGTGACGGGCATCGCAGGGCCTTCGGGCGGCGCCGCAACGCGCCCGGTAGGCACGGTGCTGTTTGCCTGGGCCGGCCGCAACGGCCTTCGGGAGGCGGAAAGCAGACATTTCGACGGCGACCGCCGCGCCGTGCGCTTGCAATCGGTGGCTCATGCGCTGGAAGGGCTGCTCAGACGCGTCAACGGGGCGGTGCGGCACTGATTGCAAAAGTCCATGTTCGGCGCTTTCGGGCGCGGATGCCGATTTCAGGTGCAGGCCGGAGGATTGCCGCGGTGCATTTCCTCGCGGCTGTGGAATAATCACGTTACGAGAACCTACGCGGGAGCACTTGAGCACTATGAATGACAATCGCAAGCGGGCGTTGGCGGCGGCGCTTTCGCAGATCGAGAAACAGTATGGCAAGGGCTCCGTAATGCGGCTGGGCGGCGAGGGCGCGGTGCACGACATCGAAGCCATTTCCACGGGCAGTCTGGCGCTGGACCTGGCCCTGGGAATCGGCGGGCTGCCGCGCGGTCGGGTGGTGGAAATCTTCGGCCCCGAAGCGTCCGGAAAGACGACGCTGACGCTCAGCGTGGTTGCGCAATGCCAGAAAGCCGGCGGCACGGCCGCATTCGTGGACGCCGAGCATGCCCTGGATCCGGTGTACGCGGGGCGCCTGGGCATCAACGTGGATGATCTCCTCGTTTCGCAGCCGGACACCGGCGAGCAGGCGCTGGAGATCACCGACATGCTGGTGCGGTCCGGCGCGGTGGACGTGGTGGTGCTGGATTCGGTTGCCGCGCTGACCCCGAAAGCCGAGATCGAGGGGGAAATGGGCGATACTCATGTGGGGCTGCAGGCCCGTCTGATGTCTCAGGCGCTGCGCAAGCTGACCGGCAACATCAAGCGCTCCAATACCATCGTGATCTTCATCAACCAGTTGCGGATGAAGATCGGCGTGATGTTCGGTAACCCGGAAACCACCACCGGCGGCAATGCGCTCAAGTTCTACTCCTCGGTGCGCCTGGATATCCGCCGCATCGGGGCGATCAAGCGGGGCGACGAGGTGATCGGCAACCACACCCGCGTCAAGGTCGTGAAGAACAAGCTGGCGCCGCCCTTCAAGATGGCCGAATTCGACATTCTTTTCACCGGCGATCAATACGGCATCTCGAAGGCGGGGGAACTCATCGACCTGGGACTGGCGAAGAACCTGATCGTCAAGTCGGGCGCCTGGTACAGCTACAAGGACGCCCATATCGGCCAAGGCAAGGAAAAGGCGCGCAGCTATCTGCATGGCAATCCCGAGGTGGCCGACGAACTCGAGGCGCAGATCCGGGGGATAGAAAAAGCGGCGGAGGAACCGGTAGAGGCTGCGAGTGCCTAAACCTGCGGCCGGTTCCGATGGCCTGCTGGACACCGCCCTGGGCCTGCTGGCCAGGCGCGAGCATTCCTTGCGTGAATTGCGCTCCAAACTGACTTTGCGTGGCCACGAGGCCGCAACAATCGAGGCCGTGCTGGACGAACTGGCGGCGCGCGACCTGGTCAGCGACGAACGATTCGCGGAGGCCTTTCTGCGTTCGCGCCTGGAGCGCGGGCAGGGGCCCCTCAAGATACGCGCGCAACTGAGGGAGCGGGGCGTGGGCGCGCCCCTGATCGACTCGGTTCTGAGCGAAGCTGAAATCGATTGGGACCGGCGTGCGGCCGCTGCGCGCAGCCGGCGCTTCGGAAATGCGCCGCCCGGGGACCGGGAGGACATGGCGCGGCAGGCGAGGTTCCTGCGCGGGCGCGGCTTTTCGGAGGGACAGGTGGCGCGGGCCGTATTGAGCGAGGCCGGACGATGAAGACTACCGAGATCCGCTCCTCCTTCGTCGAGTTCTTCACGGCGCGCGACCACCGGCATCTGCCCGGCTCGCCGCTCGTTCCGCGCAATGACCCGACCCTGCTCTTCACCAACGCCGGGATGGTGCAGTTCAAGGACATATTCCTTGGCCGTGAGAAGCCGCCGCATCCGCGGGCCGTTACCGTTCAGCGGTGCCTGCGGGCCGGCGGCAAGCACAACGACCTCGAAAACGTCGGCTACACCGCCCGCCACCACACCTTCTTCGAGATGCTGGGCAATTTCAGCTTCGGCGACTACTTCAAGCGGGAGGCGGTCCGCCTGGCCTGGAATTTCGTGACCCGCGACCTGGGCTTGCCCCGCGAAAAGCTGCTGGTCACGATTTTCGAGGACGACGAAGAGGCCGCCGAATGCTGGCGCGAAGAGGCGGGACTGGACGATTCGCGCATTACGCGGCTGGGGGAAAGCAGCAATTTCTGGTCCATGGGCGATACCGGCCCATGCGGTCCCTGTTCGGAGATCTTCTACGACCATGGCCCCGGCATCGAAGGCAGCCCTCCCGGCAAGGGCGCTTACGAGGGCGACCGTTTCGTGGAAATCTGGAACCTCGTGTTCATGCAGTTTGACCGCGACGACGATGGCAGGCTCACGCCGCTGCCCAAGCCATCGGTGGATACCGGCATGGGACTGGAGCGCATGGCGGCGGTGCTGCAGGGCGTCAGCAGCAACTACGAGATCGACCTGTTTCGCAGGCTGATTGCGGCTGCCGCGGAGATCACGGCAAGCGCCGACCTTCAGTCCAATTCCCTGAAGGTCATCGCCGATCACGCTCGCGCCGCAGCGTTCCTGGTGGGCGATGGCGTGTTCCCGTCCAACGAAGGTCGGGGATACGTGCTGCGCCGGATCATTCGCCGCGCGCTCCGCCACGGCCACGATCTGGGCGTGAAGGAGCCCTTTCTGCATCGCATGGTCGGGCCGATATACGAAGAGATGGGCGCGGCATACCCGGAACTGGCGGAGTCACGGGAACTGGCCGAGCGGATGCTCGGGGCGGAAGAGGAACGATTCGCGGCCACGCTGGAGCAGGGAATGCGCTACCTGAACCGGTCTCTGGAGAAGGTCAAGGACAAGGTGATTCCGGGCGACATGGCCTTCGTTCTGTATGACACCTACGGGTTTCCCGTCGACCTGACCGCGGACATCGCGCGGGAACGTGGAATGTCGGTCGATACTCCCGGCTACGAAGCGGCCATGGCGAAGCAACGCGAACGGTCCCGGGAGTCTTCGGCCGCGAACGTTCGGCAAAGCAGGTTGCCTGGGAAAGAGGGCGTCCCGCCCTCAGTTCTCTCAAGCGAGTTCACGGGTTACGGGCGCCTGGAGGACAGCGGCCGGGTGCTCTATATCGAGGCCGAAGGCAAGGAGGTGGAAGAGGCCCCGGTGGGTACCAGGGCGGCGGTCGTTCTGGATCGCACGCCCTTTTATGCGGAGAGCGGGGGACAGGTCGGAGACACCGGAATGATCACCGGCGAGGGCCTTTGCTTCGAGGTTGTCGATACACAGCAGGGCCCCGCAGGCAGGGTCCACATCGGCGTTGTCACCGCCGGCAGTCTGCACAAGGACGCGGAGGTGAGCGCTGCCGTGGATGCTCGCCGCCGCCGCGCCATCGTCCTCAATCATTCGGCGACCCACCTGATGAATGCAGCATTGCGAAGGATCCTGGGGAAGCACGTCACGCAGAAGGGCTCGCTTGTTGCGCCGGATCGGCTGCGGTTTGATTTTTCGCACTTCGAAGCGGTTTCCGCGGCCGACCTTGAACGCATCGAGGATGAAGTCAACGCGCAGATCCGCGCGAATGCGCCCGCGGAAACCATCGAGATGCCGCTCGACGAGGCCCTTGAGGCGGGCGCCCTCTCGATGGCCGGAGAAGACTACGCGGATAACGTTCGGGTCCTTCGACTGGGCGACTACTCCACGGAATTGTGCGGCGGCACGCACGTAGGGCGAACCGGCGACATCGGGCTGTTCGCCATCGTGTCCGAATCGTCCGTCGCCGCCGGGGTGCGCCGGATCGAGGCGTTCACCGGAGCGGGGGCCTTCGAATGGATGCGTGACCTGCGCCACCGTATGGGCCGCCTTTCGGGACTGCTCAAGGGCGGCGCCGACGATTCGGAAGACAAGCTGAAGGCGCTGATGAAACGCGCCAGGGAACTCGAGAAAAACCTCGCGCAGGCGCGCGCGCGCCTGGCGGAGGGTGGTGGCTCGGGGACTGTGCCGGTCGCGCGGATCGCCGGAATAAACCTGATCGCCATGCAGCTCGATGGCGGCGCCGATATGGACACGATGCGAGGCGCGGTCGATCGCTACCGCGATCGATACGAACCGGCCGTTGTGGTGTTGGGCGCGCGCGATGGAAGCAAGGCGCGGATAGTGGCCGGTGTGAGCAAGGGGGTCGAGGACAGCGTGCCGGCGCGCGATCTGGCGCGGGCGGTTGCGGAGCTATTGAACGGCAAGGGAGGCGGCCGGGCCGATTTCGCGCAAGGCGGCGGGCCGGACGGCGGGAAACTTGAACAGGCGCTCGAAAGCGTGCCCGATTGGCTGGCGGAGCGCCTCGGGGCAACTTCCGGTTAACCCTTTCGAGCCCGGGGCGCACTACAATGGCGCCGATCGGGCCTGGATGGAATGACATGAGTCTGCTTCGCGATCAACCCAGCTTCACACTGGGGGTTGAGGAGGAATACCTCCTGGTGGATGCGGAGACGCTGGAATTGGCGGTGGATCCCCCGGCCGGATTCATGCCCGCCTGCCAGGAACAGGTCACCGGCCAGGTAGTTAACGAACTCATGCGGGCCCAGGTGGAAACCGCGACCAGGGTGTGCGCCGACGTTGCCGAAGTGCACCGTGAACTGACGCGGCAGCGGCGGGAAATCAGTTCGGTGGCCGAACAGTTCGGGATGCGGATCATCGCTTCTTCCACGCACCCCTCGGCCCTGTGGCGCGACCAGAAGCAAACGCCGTCGCAGCGCTATGTTGCGCTGCAGAGGGAGATGCAGGCTACCGCCCGGCGCATGTTGATTTGTGGAATGCACGTTCATGTGGGCATAGAGGACAAGGACTTGCGCGTGGACCTGATGAACCAGTTCCGTTATTTCCTGCCTCATCTGCTCGCCCTAAGCAGTTCCTCGCCGTTCTGGGAAGGCGACGACACCGGACTGAGCAGTTTTCGGCTGACCATCTTCTCCGGTTTGCCGCGCACCGGCCTGCCGGAAGAGTTCAACGGCTGGAGCGACTACGAGCGCCACATCGAGACGTTGGTGCAAGCCAAAGTCATCGAGGATTCCTCGATGATCTGGTGGGACGTGCGGCCCAGCGCGCGCTTCCCCACGCTCGAGACGCGCATTTTCGACCTCTGCACTTTCGTTGAGGACACGGTATGCATGACGGCCTTCACCGTCTGCCTGATTCGCATGCTATGGCGGCTGCGGGTCAGCAACAGCCGCTGGCGCAGCTACAACCTGTTGCTGCTGGAAGAAAACCGCTGGCGGGCCATGCGTTACGGGCCTACCGACAGTCTGCTTGACTTCGGCAAGGGCACGATGGTGCCGTTTTCCGAATTGCTGGACGAGTTGATCACGATGATCCGGCAGGACGCGGAATACTTCGATTGCATGGCCGAGATCGAGCATGCCCGCACCATCCTTGAGCGGGGCACCAGCGCAAGCATGCAACTGGCGACCTACAGGAAGGCGATGGAAGACGGCGCCGGCGAACAGGAAGCCCTTCGGGAAGTGATTCGTTTCCTGGTGGAGGCCACCATGGATGGCTGCTGACTCCGCAGCTTACCCGGCGGCCTGCCGCTTGTCGGTGGCGCCCATGATGCAGCGCACCGACCGGCACTGCCGCTATTTCCACCGGCTGCTGGCGCCCGGCGTGGGCCTCTACACGGAAATGGTCCATGCACAGGCCGTCGTCCACGCCCGGGACGACCGCTTCCTCAAGCATCATCCCGCGGAACGCCCTCTGGCGCTGCAACTGGGCGGCAGCGAACCGGAACTGCTGGCGCAGGCAACCGCGCTTGCTGCCGATGCCGATATCGACGAGATCAACCTGAACGTGGGCTGTCCCAGTTCGCGGGTGCGGGCGGGACGCTTCGGCGCCTGCCTGATGCATGAACCGGAGCGCGTGGCCGAATGCGTAGCCGCAATGCGCGAGAGTTCGGGGGGCCGGCCCGTAACCGTCAAGACCCGGATCGGCACCAATCACCGCCCCGAGTTTCCGCAGTTGCTGGAGTTTGCACGTGCGATGCAGGACGCGGGCGTCGCCGCCCTGATTGTGCATGCACGCATCGCCGTCCTTGAGGGACTTTCGCCGAAGGAGAACCGCAACGTGCCTCCTCTGCGCTACGACACCGTTTACCGGCTGAAAGACGCCATGCCGGACCTGTCCATCATCATCAACGGCGGGATCCGCGGCATTGGCGAGATTGCTTCGCACCTTGAGCGGGTCGATGGCGCGATGCTGGGACGGGTTGCCTATTCCAATCCCTGGCTTCTGACCCGGCTGCCCGGCGCGTCGGGGCGGCGCAGGACGCGCGTGCAGGTGGTTGAGGCCATGGTGGAATACGCCCGGAGCGACAAGCAGCGCGGAACAAGCCTCGGCGCCATCATGCGGCACATGGCGGGTTTGTATTCAGGCCAACCCGGGGCCGGGGCCTGGCGGCGGTCGCTGGCGCGCCATGCGTCGGCGCCTGCCAATGAGGCACAGGTAATGTTGGGCTGCGTGCCGGATCGCCTGCGCTACGCTGCCTGAGCCCCCCGGGAACGAAGGCGTTTCGCCTTCACGGAGGGCGGGCCGCCCTCCCCGCTAGCCCAGGGCGGCGGCTACTCGGGCGTGTTCGGAGGTAAGTTCAGAGGGTACGCGGTCGCCGTACTTCGCCAGGTGCTCGGCGATGCTTCGCATCTCTTCGCGCCAGCCTTCCGTGTCCACCTCGAGCAGACCGTCCATGGCCTCGGGAGCGATGTCGAGCCCCCGAAGGTTGAGGTCCTTGCGCCGTGGCAGATTGCCGACCGGCGTCTCGCGCGCATCGGCGCGTCCCTTGCATCGGTCGAGAATCCACTGGAGCACGCGCAGGTTCTCACCGAATCCGGGCCAAAGGTACTGGCCCGCTTCGTCCTGCCGGAACCAGTTGACGTGATAGATCCCGGGAAGCCTGCCGCTGCGGCCGCTGAAACTCAGCCAATGCTTCCAGTAGTCGCCGAAGTTGTAACCGCAAAATGGCTTCATGGCCATCGGGTCGCGCCGCAGTCCATTGCCGGAGTCGCTGGATGCCGCCGTGGATTCCGACGCCATGGCTGCGCCCATCAGTACTCCGTGGCGCCAGTCGCGCGCTTCCATGACAAGCGGCGCCAGCCGTGCGCGGCGCCCCCCGAAGATCAGCGCGGAAATGGGCACGCCCGCCTCGTGCTCGGCCATGGGGGAATAGCTGGGGTTACACCGCGCCGAAACGGTGAAGCGGGAGTTGGGATGGGCGGCCTTTTCGCCGCTCCTGACCGGCTCCCCTTTCCAGTTCAGCGCCGGGACGCCGAACTTGCGGCCTTCCCACCACGGCTCCATATCGCTGGTCAGACCTATATTGGTGAATATCGCGTCCCTCTGGAGCATCTCGAAGGCATTGTGGTTGGTGTCGCGGTTGGTGCCGGGCACGACGCCGAAATAGCCGGCTTCCGGGTTGATGGCGCGCATTCTCCCGTCGCTGTCCAGGTGCAGCCAGGCGATATCGTCGCCAATCGTGCGCACCTTCCAGCCCGCAAGCGCATCGGGCGGAATCAGCATCGCCAGGTTGGTCTTGCCGCAGGCCGATGGAAATGCGGCCGCCAGGTAATGCTTCTCGCCCGCCGGGTTTTCGATCTCGACAATGAGCATGTGCTCCGCCAGCCAGCCTTCCTGGCGCGCCTGCCAGCTTGCGATACGCAGGGCATGGCATTTCTTGCCCAACAGCGCATTGCCACCGTAGCCGGAACCGTAGCTTCGGATGCTCAATTCTTCCGGGAAATGCATGATGTAGCGCCGTTTGGGATCGAGTTCGCCGATCGAGTGCATCCCCTTTACGAATTCGCCCTCGCGTTCGATCCGATCAAGCGCCTGTGCGCCCATGCGTGTCATCAGGTACATGTTCACCGCAACGTAGGCGCTGTCCGTCACCTCGATGCCGCAGCGCGAAAGCGGCGAGTTGATCGGCCCCATGCAATAGGGAATCGCGTACATCACGCGGTCCCGCATGCAGCCCTCGAACAGCCCGTCCAGCAGCCGATGCGCATCGTCCGGGGGCATCCAGTTATTGTTGGGCCCCGCGTCCTCGCGATCCGCCGTGCAAACGAAGGTCAGGTTCTCTACCCGGGCCACGTCGGAAGGATCGGAGCGGTGCAGGTAACAATCCTCGAACTGTCCGCCGTTCACGGGAATCAGCTCGCCCTCGCGAACCAACTGGGCCAGGAGCGCTTCGTATTCTTCGCGCGAACCGTCGCACCAGTGGATGCGTCCGGGCTGCGTAAGGCGAGCAACCTCCTCCACCCACTTGCGGGCGCTGGAAGCAGTATTGGGAATCACTCCGGTTATGTAACCGTTCGGCGCGTGAAGAGCGCAAGAATATACGATTTACGCCTCCGGGTGGGCGCCTTTTGCACGAATATTCGGCAAGCAGCAGTCCATCAACATTGAATTCATGGCGATAATGGCCGTTTCCTGAAGAGTGTCCGACCCCGCCGGGACAGTGCCGAAACCGTGAAGAACCCGTTGTACTTTTGCTCCGAATGCGGGGCGGAAAGCCTCAAGTGGCAGGGGCAATGCGGGGCTTGCGGCGCGTGGAACACGCTGCGCGAGGCGCCCGCGGCGCCCGCACGCCCAGGCGGAAAATCCCGCAAGCCCACCGCTGCCGAGGTGATGCGTCTGAACGAAGTGGCCGCGCAACCCGGCCAGCGCATGCCCACGGGGCTGGCCGAGTTTGACCGGGTCCTTGGCGGCGGCCTGGTGAAGGGTTCGGTCGTGCTGCTTGGCGGCGATCCCGGGATCGGAAAATCCACCATTCTTCTGCAGGTGGCCGGCGGCAATCCGGCAAGCGCGCATACGCTGTACGTAAGCGGCGAAGAGTCCCTGGAACAGCTTTCCCTGCGTTCGCGCCGCCTCGGTCTTGCCGAAGCCGGCGTACGCGCCATCGCCGAGACTTCCCTGGATGCCGTGCTTGCGGCGGTCGAGTCGGAGCGGCCCGCGTGGCTGATTATCGATTCCGTCCAGACCCTCAGCCTGAACGACGTCAATTCCGCTCCCGGCTCTCCGGTGCAACTGCGCGAATGCACGGCGGCCCTGGTGCGCCTGGCCAAGACCCGCGGAATCGCGGTAACGCTGGTGGGCCATGTGACCAAGGAGGGCCAGATTGCCGGGCCGCGCATGCTGGAGCACATGGTGGATGTGGTGCTGTATTTCGAAAGCGAATCCGGAAGCCGCTTTCGGGTCCTGCGTTCGGTGAAAAACCGCTTTGGCGCGGTCAACGAACTGGGTGTGTTCGTGATGGATTCCGCAGGACTCAAGCAGGTGCGAAATCCCTCGGCGATCTTTCTTGCCGGGCGTCAGGCCGGCGCGCCCGGCAGCGCCGTTACGGCCTGCCATGAGGGCAGCCGGCCGATGCTGCTGGAAGTCCAGGCGCTGGTATCCGACGCGGGCGCAGGCCTGGCTCGCCGGGTCAGCCCGGGCATGGACCACAACCGTCTCGCCATGCTGATGGCGGTGTTGGCGCGGCATTCAGGCGTGGCAGCCTACGACCGCGACGTGTTCGTGAACTTCGTCGGCGGCCTGCGGGTTTCGGAGACCGCAGCCGACCTTGCCGTGGCGGCGGCGGTCTGGTCGAGCGTCCAGAACCAGGTTCTGCCCGACGGTCTTGTAGTTTTCGGAGAACTAGGACTCTCCGGCGAGGTACGCCCCGCTCCCCACGGCGAGGAGCGCCTGCGCGAAGCGGCCAAGCTCGGGTTCAGGCACGCCGTGATCCCCGCGGCGAACCGCCCGCGCAAGCCCGTAAAGGGCATGCAGGTCACCGGCGTAAAGCGCCTGGGCGAAGCGCTGGAAGCGCTGGCTCGGGCCGCTGCCTGAACAACGCGACGATACAGGAGTGACACGACACTAATGCGCTGGGCGGAAGATTTTGTCGCGCGCCACCGGCTGCCCGCCGACTATGCCGGAACCGCGCAGGAATTTGCCGGCCCGCTTGCCCAGCGCATTCGACGGCTCAGGACCGCTACCGGGCGGCCGATCATTGTCGGCATCAGCGGCGCGCAAGGATCCGGCAAGACCACGTTTGCGCGTTTCCTCTCGAAATGGCTGGGCCGGCGGATGCAACTCTCCGCGGTCTGCATTTCGCTGGACGATGTCTACCTCACAAGGGCCCGGCGCCGGCGGTTGAGCCGCCGGGCGCACCCGCTGCTGGCGACGCGGGGCGTTCCGGGCACGCACGATGTTCCGCTGGCTCGCCGGGTTCTGGATGCGCTGATGCATCCCGGTGCGGCTCGAAAGGTCGCCGTGCCGGTATTCGACAAGGCGACCGACGATCGTGCGCCCGAGCAGGACTGGCGGCGAGTCGATGCTCCGGCGGACGTCGTGCTGTTCGAGGGTTGGTGCCTGGGGGGCCGGCCGCAGGCGCCGGAATCACTGAGCGATCCCGTAAACGAACTGGAAGCGTCGGAGGACGGTAACGGGGCCTGGAGGACGGGCGTTAACGAGCGCCTGCGTACGGATTACGCGGAGTTGTTCGCGCGCCTGGACCTGCTGATCATGCTGCGAGTTCCCTCCTTCGAAAGGGTCCTCGAATGGCGCTCGCTGCAGGAAGACAAGCTCCGCGAGCAGCTTCGCGACGGACCCCGCGGCGACGCGAAGCCGCCGGGGATGTCGGATGCGGAAATTGCCCGTTTCGTGCAGCATTACGAGCGCCTCACGCGCCATATGCTGAAAACGATGCCGGATTATGCGGATGCAGTCATCGACATTGACGGGAACCACCGCATGACCGGGCTCAGCTGGCGGAAGCGGTCACAGTAGCGGGCCAGTGCGGTGCAGATGAGCCAGGGCTACTGCTTAGGATCGTCCATTCGTTCCACCAACTAGAGCGGGTCGCGGATGAAAGTCGGCTGGTCGCGGGTCGAGCGCTCGGGGTCGTAGCGGTATCCGGCCTCGGAAAATGCCAGCAGGCCCTTGGCGAAGCGCATCCGCCGCTCGATGATGAAGCGCGCCATCATCCCCCGCGCCCGTTTGCCGAGGAAGCTCACGAAACGGTACTTGCCGCTCCTGAAGTCCAGGAAGCGCGGCGTGATGACCCGTGCGCCCACGTCGGAAAGATCAAGCGCGCTGAAATACTCCTTGGACGCCAGGTTGACCAGCACCGGCGTGCCGCTGGCCGCCACCGCTTCCCGAACGGATACGGTCAGGCGATCGCCCCAGAAGTCATAGAGATTTGATCCGGCCGCCGTGCCCAAAGGCGTGGACATTTCCAGCCGGTACGGCTGAATCAGGTCCAATGGCCGCAGGACTCCGTGCAGGCCGGAAAGAATGCGCAGGCGCCGCTGCGCCCAGCCAAGATCACGTCCGGAGAATTCCCACGCGCGCAGGCCCTGGTAGGCATCGCCGTTGAACGCCAGTACCGCCGGCCGGGCGTTCCTGCGGCTGAACGGCTGCTTCCAGGCCGAATAGCGATCGACGTTCAATTCCGCCAGCTTGTCGCTGATGCCCATCATGCGCGAGAGTTCAGGCGCCCCGAATTCGCGCAGGCGCTCCACCAGTTGAACGGAATCGTCGAGGAAATCCGGGACGCTGTGGCGGCCGCGCGGCAGGCGCGATTCAAAATCCAGTGATTTGGCGGGGGAGAGGATAGCGAGCATTTCTAGAGTCCGGTTTGTGTGGCGGATGTCGTGGGACTGCCCTGCGCCGCGGCCTGCATGACGCGCACGCGGTCGACGGCGTTCTCGGAGGTTTCCAGCACTTCCATGGGGAAACCGCCCAACTCCAAGCGTTGTCCCTGTTGTGGAATGGTACCCAATTTATCCAGGATCAGGCCATTGAGCGTTTTTGGGCCGTATGTCGGCAGGCGCCAGCTCATGCGGCGGTTGAGCAGCCGTATGTTGGCGCCGGCGTCCACCAGCCAGCCTCCGTTACCGTCCGGCTGCACCTCGTCCTCCTCCGCTTCCTGAGAACTGTCGCCGATCATGCCGCCGGAAATTTCGTGCAGCAGGTCCTGCACGCTGACCAGGCCCTGGATGTCGCCGTACTCGTCCACGACCAGCGATGTGGCGCCGGCGCCGCGGTGAAAATCGGAAAACAGCCGGGTCAGGGAGGTGTGCTCGAACACGTAGTGGGGCGTTTCGATCGACGCTTCCAGCCGGCGCCGGTTCAGCCCGTTCGAGCCGTTCGCCTGGAGCAGCTTGCGCACATGCAGCATGCCCGCCATGTTGTCGAGTTGACCGCGATAGCAGGGCAACACCGAGTGGGCGCCGGCGCGCAACTGCCGGATGATCTCGGGCCATTCCTCGTCCAGGTTGATTGCCTCGATCTCGCCGCGCGGCGTCATGATGTCTTCAATCGTCAGCGCTTCGAGCTCGAGCACCGCCAGCAGCATCTGCCGGCGTCGGCTGGGGATGCGGCGGCCGGATTCGACCACCAGCGTGCGAAGTTCCGCCACGGTGAGATCCTGCTCGTCGTCCTTGTCCGGGCGCACGCCCGTCAGCCGTACCAGTAACCCCGCAACCAGGTTGATCGCCCAGATGATCGGCCAGGTGATTTTCTGAAGCGGGTAGTACACGCGGCTGGCCACCAGCGCCAGTTTTTCCGGGCGCGCCGCGGCCCAGGTCTTGGGCGCGACCTCCGCGAAGATCAGCACGATCAGCGTCAGCAGGATGGTTCCGGCTATTGCTCCCATCACACCGCCCACGCGCAACGCGAGCAACGTCCAGATGAACGCGGCGTAGAAATGGGTCAGGTTGTTGCCGAACAGGATCAGGCTGATCAAGCGGTCGGGACGGGCCAGCAGCCTGTCCGCCAGTTGCGCGCCGCGGTGGCCCTCGCGGGCACGGTGCCTGAGCTTGTACCGATTGATCCGCATGAGCGCGGTTTCGGTGCCGGAGAAAAAGGCCGACAGTGTCAGCAGCAAAAGGAAAATGCCCAGAAGGGCTGGTAGTGGAATATCGTCGCTACTCAAAACGAGTTACGAGGTAGCCAAACACGTCTGCAAGGAAAACATGAGCGGGCGCTTCTGTCAAGCGCACTACCTGTGCTATCGTGGTCATACCAATTGGCCGATCGCTATTCGGGAGGCGGGTCAGCAGGTCGAATCGACTAACTTTCCCGCACAACTCTTGAGGGGACTTGAATGAGGTCAAGGGTATTCTTTTGTTTTTTCGCGGCATGCGTGGTCGCGATACCCGCCGGACTCGGAATCGTCTCGACCGCGCAAGCGCAGGAAGACGTGCTCGAGGAAGTCGTGGTGACCGCGCGCAAACGCGAGGAAAGCCTGCTTGAAGTGCCGGTGAGCATTACCGCAATCACTGCGGCGGACATCAACGCCAAGGGCATTACCGATTTCGCGGATCTCGTCGACTTTTCGCCCGGCTTCTTTTTCGCCGAGCATTCGGTCGGCCGCGGCGACCGGTCCAACCGCCTTCTGGTGATTCGCGGCATGCGCATTGAGACCGAGGATGACCACGTGCAGCCGGCCATGGTGTTCATCGACGGCGCTCCGATGATGGGCAGCGTCATCAGCGGGCTTGAGGACGCCGAGCGCGTCGAGGTCGTCAAGGGTCCGCAAAGCGCGTACTTCGGCCGGGCCACCTTTTCCGGAGCGGTCAATTTCGTTACCAAGACGCCATCGGAAGAGTTCACGGGCAAGATCACCGCCGAGGCGGGCCAGTATGGGACCACCAGCTTCGGAATGCAGGTGGAAGGGCCCCTGAGCGAGGGATTGTTCTATCGCGTGTCAGGCAGTTCCTATCGCACCAGCGGCCACTACCGGCTGGGCAACAATCCCGATCAGAAACTGGGCGCCCGCAAGACATGGAACATGGCCGCTACGCTGTACGCCACGCCTACGGATCAGTTCTCCGCCAAGTTGCGCGTGCATCACTGGCAGGACGATGACGGGCCCGGCGCGGCCTTCGCGTACGGCGAGGGCAACGGCGAGCACTATTTCAATTGCAATCCGCAGGGGTCCACGCTGCTGGAGCGCAATGGCGGCAATACCTGGATCTGCGGCGAAGCGCCGTTTCCCCAGGCAAGCGAGATCAATGCCGATTTCGAGTTGAACAGCAGTAAGGAAGGCGTGCTGAACGGCATATCGACTCCGGGGCGGCCCGGTATCGTGAGTCCTTTCGACCCGCCGTTTCTGGATGGTTTCGGAATGGCGCGGCGCGCCTGGAACGCCAGCCTGGTCATGGACTACGAGTTCACCAATAACATCTCGCTGGCCTCGATTTCAGCGTTTCACTCCAACGAGTGGATGGTGCTGGACGACGTGGACCGCCGCGCCACAGCCAGTGTCGGAGACATCAGGGACACGGGACTGCTGAACAACCGCGACCTCAGGGACTTCAGCCAGGAATTGCGGCTTTCCGCGGACCAGGGGCGCTGGCGATGGCAGTTGGGCGCCAATTATTTCGACACCACCGGCGTGCGCTCCACGGGCCTGAAGTTTCTTTTCTGGACACAGGGACTGGGTGTCGGCAACTCGTGGGACATCCAGACGACCGGCCTGTTCGGTTCAGTCGGATATGACTTGACGGATCAGCTCAGCGTGAGCGTGGAAGGGCGCCAGCAATGGGACAAGGTAGCCGAAGGCGGCGCGACCAGCGCATCGAAACTGTCGGACACTTTCACCAGCTTTACGCCGCGCGTAATCGTGAATTACAAGGCGACTGAGGACATCACTCTGTATGCCAGTTTTGCCCAGGGAACCCGTCCGGGCACTTTCAATGCGAACCTGGTCGGGCGGTCACAGCAGGAACTGGACCAGATCAAAGAGCAATCCGGCGCCGGTCTTACGGTACCGGAAGAGGAACTGGACAGCTTTGAGCTGGGTCTCAAGGGCAGCCTGATGGGCGGACGCGCCTGGGTAACCGCAACCGTGTACTGGGCCGATTGGAAAGCGCAGAGCTCTTCGGGCGCCTTTGTAACGGCCCCCGGCGGAACCACCGACTTCGTCGGTCTCACGACCGTGGGCGGCAAGATCGAACTGAATGGATTCGAGTTCGAGGGCGCGCTGGCGCTGACCGACAAGTTCAGGGTTGACGCCACCTTCAGCCTCAACGATTCGGAAATCGTAAGAGGCCCGTGCACCAGCCATTGCCCCGTCCTGCTCGGCATCAACAACGTGGACGGACTGGGCAAGCGGACGCAGAAGAACCCCAAAAACCAAGGATCGCTGGGCCTTGCCTATACAGATCAGCTAACCGACCGTTACGACTGGTACGCCCGCGTAGACTACATCATGACAGGCAGCCGCTTTGCCGGAAACCCGAATCTCACCGAGACCGGCGACAGCCACCGCGTGAATGTGCGCGCAGGAGTCGAGAACGACACGATGCGCGTGGAAGTGTTCGGCAAGAACGTCTTTGACGACAGGACCTTTACGAATTACCAGATCCTGCATGACTTCGCCTATCTCGGGCCCCGCCGCATACTTACCGCCGGGCTTCCCGACAAGGCGGCCTGGGGCGTGCGGGCGTCGTACAACTTCTGAAGAAAGCCGGCGTTGCCGTCCCCGCAGAATTGGAATAAGCGGTCAGCCGTAATCGGATGATTACCAGGCGCGAGATGCTGAAGACCGGCATCGGCGCTGCCGGGGCGGCCGGCGCGATTGCCGCCTCCGCCCCGGCCACGGCAACGGAACTGACCCCGAACAACCTGGCCGAGCGTGTCGAGCGCGTGCGGGCCGGGCCGCTCATGAACCTGGAGCAGGCCTACCGGGTAATGGAAGAGGAGCAGCTTGACGGCCTGGTTCTGGCCGAACCGATCAACGTCTTCCATCTCACGGGGCACTGGGGGTCGCTGGCCAAGATGGGCTATCCCGCTCCCGCCTACGCGCTCCTCTCCAGAGATCATCGCCAGGCGCCCGGCCTGGTGATGGCGCAATTCATCTACTACTACACCTACTCCGACGGTTACTTCAATTTCCCGCTGCAGACCTGGCTGTTCAGCGGCTGGGACAGACGCCATAAGGAGGACGGCAAGGGACGGCAAGCGGACGGACGGCGCGCGAACGACGGCGGCGAGCCGCCGGCAAACCCGGCCTACATTTTCGAGGACAAGGGCCAGGTGGAATTGAGGGAGATCGAGCTGCACCGCCGCAGCACACTGAATGCCGCCCTGTCGGAGCAGAAGCTCAGCGCCGATGCACGCTGGGCGCTCGTAAATGCCGTCAAGGGAATGGGTCTGGACCGCGGCCGCATCGGTGTGGACCACCTGGTCGTGAACACGATATTCGAGACCGCGGGCCTGGACGCGATTCCGGTTTACGCCGACCGGGCCTTGCGTAGGATTCGGGCGATCAAGTCGCCGCGGGAAATCGAGCTGATGGCGTTTTCAGCCCAGGCCAATGCCGAGGCCGCGCTCGCGGCCGCGAAAGCGGCGCGCGCCGGGGCCACCTACCAGGAACTGCGCGCGGCGTTTTACTCGGAGGCCGCGAAACGCGGCAACCTGGGGGTGTTCATGCAGGTGGACACGATCGGCGCGGAGACCGGCGACGGCGAGTTCCGGGACGGACAGACGTTTCAGATCGACTGTGTGAGCCACGGCTTTCATTACCACGGCGACTACGGCCGTACGGTTTTCCTTGGCGAACCCTCGCGCTCGATGAAGTACGCCACCGACGCGATCGCGCTGGGTTGGGGCGCGATCATGGAAGCGCTGCGGCCCGGACTGCGCTACTCGGAGATTCGCGCCATCGGCGTGGAAGCCCTGAAGAAAGGCGGTTATGACCTGGACGTGGCCTTTACGCCGCACAGCGTGGGGCTGATGCACACCGACGATCCCGGGCGCGCCGACAGTCCCTTCTACGTCAAGGAAGACGTGGTGCTGGCCGAGAACATGATCATCAGCGTGGACTGCCCGGTGCGCAACGTGGGACTGGGCGGTTCCGCCCACCTGGAGGATCTCACCCTGATCACCGCCGACGGCGGCGTTCAGATCAACGACACCGGCGACCGCGTAATCGTGGTGTAGCCCCCACGTCGCCGCTGCAACCGTAGGCGTTCCTTGCCCCCGGCTTACGGGAGACGCATGAATCCATCCATGGGGCTTGCTCCGGCATCTCTGCCTCCAATACTCCCGTAAGCCGGGGGCAAGGAACGGCGGGACCGAAGCGCTCCCGGCCAGGTCCGCGATCAGAAGTCGTAGCGCAGGCGCAGGTACCAATAACCGCCGTTGAAGCCAAAAGGCGAATGCTCGTGGTATCCCTGGCCGCTGTCGGTACGGCCGCGCGGATGCTCGTCCGGGTACGCGTCAAAGATATTCTGTCCGGCAAGCAAAAACGTCAGGCCGTTGTCCAGCGAGTAGGCGGCTTCGAGGTCAAACAGCGCGTTGCCCCCATACTCGTCGGCCGTCGGGCGGCCCGAATCCAACGCCTCCCAGGCGCCCCAATAGCTCAGCCGGCCTGTAAAGCGCCAGTTGCCGAAGTAATGATTGGCCGTGACCACGGTGCGTGTATTCGGCAGCAGGTTCTCGATATTGAACACGCGGCGCGCATCCAGGGTGCCGGCGTCAAATCCCACCACTTCGGTCTCGATGAAACTGGAGGCCACGGTGAAATCGGTTTCGCCGCCGGGCAACCCCAGGCCCATGCTCCAGGAGGCCACCACTTCCAGGCCGGTGGTTTCGGTTTCCCATGAATTGGTGTAGTACGTCAGGGAGCTGCCTTCGGTCACTCCCGCAATGCCGAGGCGGTCCAGTTCGTCCACGTCGGCCTGGCTGAGCGAAAACTCGCTGGATGGAGCGAGACGGTCATCAACCTCGATGCGGAACACATCCAGCGTCAGATTCAGGCCGTTATACGCAGTCCAGTTGAGGCCAAACGTGTAGGCGGTGGACTCTTCCGGTTGCAGAGGCTGCCCGCCGTAGAACATCGCCACCGGATCGGTGGGCGGGGTGAGTCCCTGCTCGACCAGGTCCCGAAGATCGGCGTTGTACACCGTGCTGACGTTGCTTACATTGGACTGGCCGGGCGTCGGCGCGCGGAAGCCGGTCTGGATGGTGCCGCGCAGCGCCACCGTGTCGCTAAGCTGCAGGCGGGCGGCGAGCTTGCCGTTGGTGGTGCTGCCGAAATCGTCGTAGTCCTCGAAGCGCACAGCGCCGCCCAGGCTGAGGGAGTCACTCAGGTCCGTCTCCAGATCGACGTATACCGACGTGTTGGCGCGGCTCCATTCTCCGGCCACCTGCGGCGAAAAACCCGAAAAGCCATTGGAAGCGGGCGTAAAGCCGGCCAGATTCAAGAGTTCCTCGGTGGTGCACACCGAAGTTCGCTGCGGAGTCATGCCGCTTTCCAGAGCCGCCAGCCGTTCGCCGCAGGTCTTGGAGTTGCCCGATCCTATGGCGTACATGTCGCCCGCCTGAACCTCGAAGGTTTCCTCGCGCCACTCCGCCCCGAAGGCCACGTGCAGCGGCTCATCGAGAAAGCCCGCGTCAAACATGTAGGCGAAATCGGCCTGGACGCTGGATTCACTTTGGACATATGTGCCCGGATCGAAAAAAGCGTTGGCAGGCTGATCCGGGCCGCGCGCAGAGTTGACCGTATTGAAAATGTAGAAATCGGCCTCGTTTTCGCCCTGATAGACGCTCAGGTCATAGCGCAATCCCGAGTTGAACTCGCCCTCAAAGCCTCCTGCAATGCTGTAGTCGCTCATGATTCCGCCGAAGCGCGGCGTAAAGCCGTTGGGGTACTCCGCGTTGCGGGAGTAGCAGTTGGGGTCGGCGGCCAGGGCGGTCAGGTTGTCGAAATCGGCCTGCACTGCGGCGGCGCCATCCGAAGAACTGGCCGCGAGTTGTCTGTATTGAGCGCAGGAACCGCTCAGCCAGGTCGCCTCGTTCAGTGCGCCCACCAGGCGCGGTTGGCCGGAACCGGAACGGAACACGCCGTTGCGCGTGTCGGGGTTGCGGAAGTAGAAACCGCCTTCCACATCGCGTTCGGAACTGGTGGCAAAAGCGTACAGCCGGGAGAGGGGGCTTAGCTGCACGCCGGCATTGACCAACACGTTGAGGGAGTCGTGAATGATCGGGCTGCCCCAGATCTGCGTCTGGTCGCCCAGGCCGGTTGTATCAATTCCCACCAGCTCGCGCTTTGCGATCAGTTCTTCCACGTCGTCGCGCAGCACGCTGCGTATCGTCTCGTCCTGCTCGAGGTATTCCGCGGTGATATTCACGAATCCGTCATTGGTAAGCGGCAGGCCGACGTTGGCCTTGAAATGGAGAGTTTCACCGTCACTTTCCTGCGTGCTTCCGTAACTCGCTTCCAGCGAGCCGCCCGAAGGATCTTCCTTAAGGATGAAGTTGATGACCCCGGCAATGGCGTCGGACCCGTATTGCGCGGCGGCCCCGTCCCTGAGCACCTCGACGCGCGACACGGCGGCCGATGGAACTGCCGACAGGTCCGGACCCTGGACGCCCTGCGTCAGGCCGTCCGAGATGAAGTTGATGACCGCCGAGCGGTGGCGCCGCTGGCCGTTCACCAGTATCAGCGTCTGGTCCGGAGCCAGTCCGCGCAGCTTGGCGGGACGCACAAGCGTGCCGGCGTCATCGATGGGATGGCTGTTGACCTGGTAGGAAGGCACGTTGGTGCGCAGCAGGTCGTCCATCTCGGAGTATCCCTGCTTTTCCAGGTCCTCGCTCGAGATCACATCGATTGGCGAGAGCGACTCCGTTACCGTGCGGTCTGCGCGGCGGGTGCCGGTGACCACGATCTCGTCTATCACAGAGGATGCGCTGGCCTGTGCAGCTTCCTCTTCCTGTGCCGTGGCCGGTCCCGTTGCAAGGAGGCTGAGAAGCGGCAGGGAAAGTGCGAAAGAAAATATCGGAAAGTGCTTCATTGTTTGTCCCCCGACAAAAATATTGAGTATCCGAACAGTGGGCGATTGTACACAATATCTTTCGCAAGGCTCGACGAGTAGCCTTGTCCAACGAGACATGAGCCTGAACGAGTGACATAGATCCAACGAGAGATGAGCCTGTAGGGGTGCGTTTGGGATCATCGGAGGATGATCGTGACGCTACACACCGAACGGGTTGGGA
>LXNI01000622.1_pt1 | contig 39256 bp, 38 predicted proteins | sample 809091 | NCBI WGS metagenome assembly LXNI01 (sample SAMN04870527, study PRJNA318959) | sponge metagenome | biome: 01000161; feature: marine sponge reef; material: water | host: Sarcotragus foetidus | place: Greece: Milos, Mediterranean Sea | collected 2013-05-29 | depth 5-7 m
TCTGGCAGCGAGGAGACGGTGGCCCCACCGCTGATGTTGGCACAGGAGGAATACGTGGAGGTACACGCGTTGAAGAAGCGGGGATGGTCGATCTCGGCTATTGCCCGCCATCTGGGAAGAGACCGAAAACAGTACGAGCTCACCTTTCTGGTGAGCAGATCCAGCCACGGTAGTAGCCGCCCGGCGGGCAGCCACCGTTTCCCGCTCCATCGCCCGCACAACTTGAACACGTAGCAGTAACACCAAGAGTAATACCCGCCTTGCTGAAAGTGCTCGGACCTCGGGAAACTATGCCGATCTGTCGTCAGCGGTTCAAATCCCCTCAGCTCCACCGTAAGGCTTCACACTATCCCACAAGATCCTTCTGACCAGGTACTTTCTAGATTGGCTGGTGGATTCTTGGCTCAGGAGATACCTGTTCAAACCCTCTTAGTCCTGCGCCGGGAGTGGTAACCGGAGTTGTAACTGCTTGGCTCCGGCGCCTCACGCATCGAGCCACGAGAAGCGTGGCTCTGCGTGCGTGTTGATCGTGTGGTCGGGAAGCTCGCCTCGCAGCGCCTGGATCGCTGCGCCGGCCATCTTCCTGCTCATCTCGCGACCCGACTGCTCGGAGTACCACGCGGCGTGCGGCGTGACGACCAGGTTGTCGAGCCCCAGAAGCGGGCTGCGCATGTCGAACGGCTCCACCGCCATGACGTCGAGAGCCGCCCCGGCGAGGCGCCCGGAGTGGAGGGCCTCGTAAAGCGCTCGCTCTTCAACCAACGCGCCGCGAGACACGTTCACGATCCGGGCTCCCGGTTTCATCAGCCGGATCGACTCAGCGTTGATCACGTGTTCCGTCTCCGGGGTCTGATGGGTGTGCAGCGACACGAAGTCCGAACGGCTGAGAAGCTGGGCCAGGCTCTCCGCCGGCATCACCGAGGCGTCTTCCATCTCGGAGCGGTCCACATACGGGTCGAATGCCATGACCGCTAGCCCGATACCGCGTGCCTTGTCCGCGAGCCGGCGAGCGATGCGGCCGAATCCGTAGAGACCGAGCCGGCATCCCCGAATGCGTGTGAGCCTGCCTCCGCCCGAATGGTCCCACTCGCCGCGACGGCTGCTCGCATGCAAGGGGATCAGGCCTCTGGCGAGGGCCAGGAGCAGCGCTAGGGCGTGATCCGACACCTCCTCGACGCAGTAGTCGGGCACGTTGGCGACCGCGATGCCGCGCTCGGCGGCAAGTTCCACATCGACGTGCTCGTAGCCGACGCCGCCGAGGATCAAAGCGCGGCATTTCGAGGCAACGTCCAGGGTCAGCTCGGTGATCGGGCTCGTATGGACGAGTCCGGCATCGGCGTCGCGCAAGGCTGCGGCCGCTTCCTCCTCGCTTGCGCAAATGGATGTCATGAGGGTGGCGCCCGCCGCATCAAGGCGGTCGCGCTCGATGGACCAGTCGCGAGAAGGCGTTCCCGGACCTTCGACGCCCACAACGAGCCGGCCCGTCATGGCGGGCCTTCCATGTCGCTCTCCTGCCCGGGAAAGCGACCGGGCAAGCCCGAAATGTCGGCGTGCGGACCCGGTTGACGCGCCGACTCGGGCCCGTTTACTGTCGCGGTGTCAGGCAGCAACGCAGGAAACGAGGGATGATGCCGGACCCGGGAAGCGTGATGACCGTTCTGGGGCCCATACCAGCAGAACAACTCGGCTACGTGCTTCCCCATGAGCATCCCTATTGCCGGCTGCGCCAGGCGGCGCACCGCTACGACTTCCCCGACCAGTTCGACGACGACCGCGTCGTCACGGCCGAGGTCGTGGCATTCGGAGAACTGGGCGGAACCACTCTCGTCGACCTGACTGTACCGGACATCGGCAGGTCGCCGGAGCGCCTGCGTACGCTCTCGCAGAACACGGGCGTCCAGATCGTGATGGGCTGCGGATGGTATCGGGGCAATTACTACCGGCCCGAGGAGCTCATCGACAAACGTACCGTCGGATCGCTCGCCGACCAGCTCATCGCAGAGATCACCGAGGGAGTCGACGGGACCGGCATCAAGCCCGGGGTGATCGGCGAGATCGGTGTGGAGAAGACCTGGGTCGCTCCGGCGGAGGAGAGGGTGCTGCGAGCGGCGGCGCGGGCCCACAAGGAAACCGGACTCGCCCTGGGCGCGATCCACGCCATCGGCCCCGTCGCACCCGACATCCTGACGATCTTCGAGGAAGAGGATGTCGACATGTCACGGGTCGCGGTCGGCCATTGCGATTCCTATCCCCACATGGGATTCCTCGAAGGTCTCATCGCACGTGGAGTACTCGTCATGTTCGACAACTGCGGACAATTCAGCGATCTGGGGACCTTCGAGGAGCACATCATGAACACCGTGAAGGAGTTGGTCGACAAGGGATATGAGGACTACGTCCTGCTCTCCCACGACACCTGCAAGTTCCCCCAGTTCAAGACCCACGGCGGTCCCGGTTTCGTGTACCTCTCCGAGACCTTCCTCCCGGCGCTACGGGACTTGGGCATTACGGAGGAGACGATCGACAAGATCACCCGGGACAACCCCCGCCGCTGGCTCGCCGGGTCGTAGGCGCAGGCGGGGCAGAGGGAGAGGCTGGGCCTGTGATATGACGGCCGCCGGCCAGGAGCGTCCGGCCATGGGTGTGGACACCGTGTTACGGCACGGTCACATCATCACCATGGATCCCGATCGCCGCATCCTGCTGGATGGTTCGATTGCGATCGGCAACGGCCGGATCGTGGACATCGGACCGGACGACGAGGTTACGGCGCCCTACGGCGCAGCGGAACGCGACCTGCAGGGCGCCCTTGTTCACCCCGGATTCATCGATGCCCACGTTCACGTCAACAGCCAGGAGTTGATCCGAGGGTTCGCACCCAAACACACCGCCGACTGGAGCGATCTGGAGCTGGCCCTGTGGGATGCACGCTCACCGGAGATGGACCACTTCGGCACTCTCATCTCGTCCATGGAGATGGTCGCCAACGGCACGACGATGTTCGCCGATACCGGGAGCGCATTCTGGCTGGAAGACGAGGTGCGCGCCCTCGAGATGGTCGGTATCCGGGGCTTCCCCGGCCACTTTCTCATCGACGGCAAACTCGAGATCGACGCCGACGAGCTCCAGGACCCGCGGTTCGGCTCGATGCCGCAGTCGGAGATCGACATCCTCGGGGTGACCACCGATGTGGCGCTCGAACGGCTGCAGCGCCAGATCGAGGATCACCCCTTTCACAGCGAGCGCCGGGTGAGGGGCGTCGTAAACATGTTCGGCAGCGGACGGAACACAGACGAGTTGCTCCTCCGTGCCAGGGAGTTGGCAAACGAGCACCGGGTGCCCATGATCATGCATCAGTCTTGGGGACCCGAGGAGGTCAGCGCCTCGCTCGACGAGCACGGCAAGCGGCCCCTCCAACACCTCGCCGATCTCGGAATCCTCGGACCGGGGCTCACGCTCGTGCACATGATTCACCTCGACGATCATGAACTGGATCTCACGATCGAGTCGGGCGCCCACGTCGTCCACTGCCCGACGGCCTCGGTGCGCCGGGGTATGGGAGCCCTGCGGATGGGCCGTTTCCCGGAGATGGTGCGCGCCGGCCTGACGGTCGCCCTCGGGTCCGATGGAGTGAGCGCACGGCGCGACGTCGGGCGGCAGATGTACCTCGCCGCGGTCGGATTCCGCGAGGTCCGAAACGAGATGCCGGTCTTCACGGGGGAAACGATCCTCGAGATGGCAACATTGCACGGCGCAGCGGCTGTGGGCATGGCGGACGAGATCGGGTCGCTGGAGGTCGGCAAGCGCGCCGACATCGTGATCCACTCCCTGGATCGGCCCGAAGCGCACCCCAGATTCCAGGATCCCGTGGACAGCCTGGTGTTCTACCGCCAATCTCGCACGGTCGATACGGTCATCATCGACGGGGAAGCCGTCTACGAAGGGGGTCGCTTCACTCGCTTCGACGCGGTGGAGGCGTATCGCGAGATCGATGCAGCCGCTTCCCGCTTCGAGAACGAAGTGGGTCCGGGGAGTTTCACCACCTGGCCGATCGTGGGCTGACGCCCGTGAGGGGCTCTACGAGGACCGACGCTGATGTGGTCATCGTGGGAGCCGGGCACAACGGGTTGGTGGCGGCGTTCTACCTGGCGCGTGCCGGGCTCCGAGTGCAGGTTCTCGAAGCGCGAAGCCTCGTGGGCGGCGCTCTCGCCACGGAAGAACTCATCGATGGGTTTCGCTTTTCCACGTGCGCCTTCCGGCTGTGGGGCCTGCAACGACCGGTGATCCAGGACATGGGGCTCGCCGGACGTGTCACCGTCCACAAGCCGGAGCCAACCGTGCTGCGGCTCTATCCCGACGGCCGCGCCCTCAAACAGTGGAGTGATCTGCACCGCACCGCCGCCGAACTCGAGTCCTTCTCCCCGGGGTCGTCGGCCCGTCTGGCGGACTGGTCGGCATGGTGGGAGCTGGCGGGTGCGCTCTACGAGCCGTTCGTGTTGCGTGAACCTCCATCCGAATCGGAACTTCGTGCTCGATCTGCCCTACTGGGCGATCCCGACCTGTACGACACCCTGCGGACGGCAGACATGGCATCGCTCGTGCGAAAACACTTTGCCGACGAGGCCGTCCAGGGCGCCTATATCGGGGCGCCTGCCGATCCGCGGCAGCCCGGATCGCCGCTCGAGGTCGCGTGGGCCTCGGTTCCACTGGATCCGGAATGGGCCGGGCTTCCGGTCGGCGGCATGGGCGCCCTCGCTGCAGCGATGGCTGAGGCGGCATCCGAGGCAGGGGCGGAGATAAAGACCAACGTGCCGGTTAGGCGCATCCTGGTGGGCGATCAGGGAGCGGCCGGGGTGGAGTTGGAGAATGGGCGCCGTCTCGATGCCGGCATCGTGGTGTCCAACCTGAGTCCGCGGGCGACCTACACGCGGCTCGTGGACCCCGGTGTGTTGCCCGCGTCGTTTCTCGGCAGGGTGGAGGGGATCTCGAGCACGATCGGCTACCTCAAGCTGCACGCGGGCCTTCGAGAACCGATGGACCTCTCACGCTATCTGGGTCCGGACCATGATCCGGTGGCGGGGTCGTACATGAGGATCACCCGGTCGATCGACCACTACATCTCCGCCTGGGAAGACTGTGCCGCCGGCCGACCGGCGAGGGACCCCGTCATCCAACTGGGTACGCACACCGCGCTCGACCCGGCCAGCGCGCCACCGGGGGGTCACGCCGTATCGGCCCTCGTCCTGTATGCACCACCGGTCCCCAACAGCGGAAAGTGGAGCGATCTCCGCACCTCCGTCGCGGAAGACCTGATCGATCGGATCACCGAGTACGTGCCCAATTTCCGGAGGGCCCTCGTCGAGTACGTCCTCTTCACGCCGACCGACCTGGAGCACCGGCTGGGCATGGTGGGTGGGGACATTCATCACGGTGACCATTTGCCCGGCCAGTTCTTCACCGGACGACCGTTCCCGGACTCGGCCGGATGGCGGAGCCCGATCACCGGGCTGTACCTATGCGGCGCCGGCACACATCCTGGTGGCGAGGTGACCGGGGCGCCCGGCTACAACTGCGCGGCGGCGATCCTGGCCGATCAGCTAGCTCCTAGTTGTCGTTAGATTCCACTGCCCACTGCCCACTGCCCACTGCCCACTGCCCACCCGGGATCGACTCGCTCAGCCGGCCCCGTCCTTCGTCCATTGCCACGATCCCGGAATCGTTCCGGGCAGCCACGACATGCCCAGCTCGGTGAAGTCTCCGCCGACGCCCTCAGCGACGGCCAGGACCCGGTTCTCGTGCCACAGCGCCGCCCACGGCAGATCGTGCGTCAGCACTTCGGCATAGCGGTGATACACGGAGGCTCGCTCCTCAGGATCGGCGGTCGCCCGGCCGCGTAGGAGCAGCTCGTCGGCTTCTGCGCTGACATAGCGCGCGCCGTTGGATCCCTTCGGCGGCATCGACGACGAGTGAAAGTAGATCGCGGTGAAGTCCGGATCGGGACCGGAAGCACCGCAGCAGGTGTACACGTCAAAGCGAGAGTTCTCGTAGTCGTCGACGTACTCCACGATCGGCTTGATGTTGAGCACGAGGTCTATGCCGACGTCGGCGAGGTAACGCTGGACCTCTCCTAGGAACGGAGCATTGTGTCGAGCTGGGATGGCGCCCGGGCCCGTGACCAGATCGACCCTGAACCCTTCGGCGAAGCCGGCTTCGGCGAGCAGCGCCCTGGCACCCTCCGGGTCGTACGGATACTGCGAGTCGAGGCGGTGGTTCACCGCCCACTCGGGCATGATGAGCGGCGAGCCGACCACCTCGCCCATTCCCTTGTACACGTCGCGGATGATGGTCTCGCGGTCGATGGCACGGACTACCGCTTCGCGCACCCTGCGGTCGCCCAGCGCGGGATGGCTGAAGTTGAAGATGATCGTCCGCCATTCGCACGTCCGGAACGCCTCGACTCCGGCGCCGGGCCGCTCTCTCACACGGTCGGCATCGAGGGCGTCGATGAACATGACGTCGATATCCCCGGCGGCGAACGCCGTGAGAGCGGCCTCGTCGTCGATCCTGCGAAGCACCAGGCTGTCGAGGTTCGGACTCCCGCCCCAGTACGCTTCGTTGGCGACGAAGACGGCATCGCCCCCGGGCTCGTACGAAGAGATCCGGAAAGGCCCGGTTCCGACCGGTGACCGGAGCGACCATTCCGTGTCCTCGACGCGTTCGCCCGATGCGACGTCCTCGAGGATGTGCCTCGGGACGATCGGGAAAGCCATCGTCGCGAGGAAACCGAAGTGCGGTTCGGCGAGCTCCATCATGACCGTGTGATCGTCGACGACGCTGATCCCCTCGACCGTCGCAGCGTCTCCCGCGGCGTACGCCTCGGCGCCTTTGATCGGAAGCGCCAGAGACTGGTACCTGCTCGTCGATCTGGGATCGACGAGCATCGTGTAGGTGAAAGCGACGTCCTCCGCGCTGAAGGGTGCGCCGTCGTGCCAGGTCACATCACGGCGCAGGTGAAAGGTGTATCGGCGCCCGTCGGCCGAGACGTCCCAGCTCTCGGCAAGCTGGGGACCGACCTGAGCTTCTCCGTCGAGGTTGACGAGCTGGTCGAAGATGAACCAGATTGGGAACCAGCTGGGCATCGACAGATTGGAGAACGGGTTGAAAGACGGCGGACTACCGGGCCAGTGGAGAACCAACTCGGAGCGTGGGCCATTGGTGGGCATGGATCCTCTCTTTCATAGCATCAATGCGGTTGTCAGGTCGTGCTCAGGCCGGCGATCGCATCGGCGGGCGAGGTCGGCTCGGGCATCAGACGGGCAGGCAGGCGAAAGCGCCTCATGACGTCCTGGAGCACCTCCCGCTCGGTGATGAGCTCGGTCTTCGAGCCCGAGACCAGCACGGTTGCCGGACGGGGCATCGCGTTGAACTGCAGGCTCTTGCTCTCGCAATAGGCGCCGGTGTCCAGGAACGCTACGACGTCGCCACGCTCCACGTGTGGAAGCCGGACGTTGAGCGCGAGGTTGCCGAACCAGCACAGCGGATCCCCCAGGTTGACCGTCTCGGTGGGCGTCTCGTTGACCCGATCCGCCACGACCGCGTGGTAGTAGAAGCCGCCCGACAGGATGTTGAGCAGGTGGTTCTCGCTCGCATCGAGTCCGATCCAGGTCTGGCCCACGTCGGAGAACGATTTCCTGATGCCGACACGGGACAGGAGGATGCCTATGTCGGAAGAGATCCCGCGTCCAGGCTCGATCATCAGCCGGGGCTCACCGAGGCCGTGAGTGTCGAGCGCCTCGCGGAAGAGCGCCGTCATCACCTCGGCGAACTCATCTGCGGTCGGAGAGCCGCGGTCAAATCCCATGGGCCCGTGACCTTCCGGCCTTCCCCACGCGAAGCCGCCGCCGAAATCGAAGTAGTCGGGTACCCATCCGAAGCGGTCCTTGAGCAGTCCGGCGGCCTCCATCTGGTCCTTCACGACCGCCTCGTGGACCCTCAGGTCGGGCGCCCAGCGACCGGCGTGGTGATGGAAGCCGACGAGCTCGACGTCGGGGCTCCGGAGGGCGTGCTCGCACACAGTCTCGAGATCGTCGAGGGCGATCCCGAACTTGTTGATCTCGCGAACTCCCGGCCCGATCTTGATCCCGGGCGGCCAATCCGCCTCCAAGTCGTCGAGGTCGTGCAACAACAGCCTCGTCCGCATCCCGATACGTGCCCTCATCCCGAGGTCGCGAGCCACCCGGATCACATCATCGAGCTCGTCGGGGGCATCGAGATGGATGGCGGCGCCGGCCTCGACGGCCATCCGGATTTCCTGATCCCGCTTGTTGAATCCGTTGAGAACGACCCGATCCGGATCGGTACCGGCGAGCAGCGTCAGGTACAGCTCACCCGGACCGAACGCGTCTCCTCCGGCTCCGGCCAGGGTGAAGATGCGCCTCACGGTGAGGTTGTTGTTGGCCTTGGTGGCGAAGAGGATCTCGGACCGGGGATATCGCGACGCGAACGCATCGTGCCACTTCTTGACGTTGGCGTAGATCTGGTTCTCCGAGATGACGTAGAGCGGCGTTCCAAACCTCCCGGCGAGTCCGGTGGCGTCCACGTCCTCGACTTGGAGCCGACCCGATGTGTTCACGCCGATGTTCTCGTTGAAGGCACGAACGAAATCCCGAGCCATCGGTCCTCTTCTCCTCACCGCGCCGGTCTACGAGCGTAGCCGAGCACCTGGAAGGACGTCCCGGGCTATCAGCTCGAGCTGGGCGAACAATTCTTCACGGGTGCGAGCCACCACGTGGATAACGAAATGCGTCACGAACTCAGCGAGCCTCCGGAGCTCGCCAACGATATTCTCCGGCGATCCCGCCACCATCCGTGCTCCCAGCCAGGTCTCCTCGGGATCCGGCGGCGTTTCCGTGACGAAAACGGGGATCCCCAGCGCGATCTCAGGCTTCCCCCGGCGTCCCGCTGCCTCCCAACTCGTCTGCAAATGCTCGACGAGGGCGACGAGATCAGCCTCGCTGAGAACCGTCGTGGGGTGCCAGCCCTGTCCCAATTCCACCGCCCGCCGGATGGCGCGGCGACTGTTGCCGCCGATGAGGATTGGGGGATGGGGATCCTGGACCGGTGTCGGCGCGAACCGAATCTCCCCGAACCTTGCCGAACGGCCTTCGTCGCGGCGCGTCCACAAGCTGACGAATGTGTCCAGTGCCTCATCCGTCGCCGCGCCGCGGGATGCGTAGTCGATCCCGAGCGTGTCGAATTCCTCCTCGAGCCACCCTGACCCCACTCCGAGGATCAGCCGCCCGCCCGACAACGCATCGATGGTGGCGAGCATCTTGGCCGCGACGATGGGGTTGCGGTAGGGCGCCACCATGACGGTCGTGCCCAGCCGGACCCGCCGGGTGACCGCTGCCAGATGGGCGAGTACCACCAGCTGCTCGTAGACCTCTTCGCCGAAGACGTAGACGCCTGAGGCCGGGATGACGATGTGGTCGATCGCCCAGATCGAATCGAACCCGACCTCGTCCGCCCGACGGGCGATGGCGACCATAGATTCCGGTTCTGCGAGGGCCCCGCTGGAAGGCACGACGACCCCGAAACGAGGTGTTTGTGACGCTGGTCGATCATCCATCGGCTCCGAACCTTAGTTCTGGCGACCCCCCGAGGCTCCGCTACCAGACGAAGCCGGGACGCCACTCGCAGCTGATCGGATCATCGAGGTCGAGAGCGGCCGAGGCCGCGACCTGCCAGATGTGGATGCACCCGTCGTCCGTCTCGGTCCGCATCAGGCCCGAACCCGTCCGCACGAACGTGGGGCCGCGCCAGCGCTCCCACCCCAGGTGTTCGTAGAAGGTGGGCAGCACGGAATGCAGGGCTCCGAGATCGTATGTGTCCGCGATGTGACGCCGGGCCGCCGCAAGAACGGTCCGGGCCAGGCCCTTGCCCCGATCGCGATGCCGCGTGCCGACCGCTTCGACATACCCGGTGTTGATCTCCCGGTCTCGAACGGCAAGGAGGCGAGGGACTACCGAAGCATGGGAGATCGGGACGCCGTCTTCCTCGACGAAGAAATGCACGCCTCCGAGTGCCTGGCGCCAGAGCGCATCTGTGAATCTGCCCTCGAACGCCTCGTCGAGGAGGGTCCTGATTCGGGTGGTTTCCGACGGGGTCAACTCCGCGGTGCTTCTCGAGCGCACGACAGCATGTTCGGTGCTTCGCCCAGGCGTTCCGGTCCTCCCGCGGTTCAAGCGCGCCGGTGCGGTCTGAACGGTAGGCGGACGACCTCGGCTGCGATCTCGACTGTCTGATCGTTGGCCGACCACAGCACGGAGAGTTGCGATCCCAGGTTGGCCGATGGTTTGTCGATGTGGCCGAGACCGATGAGCCCCCCGACCGTCGGTCCCCACGTAACGCTTGTGGCATATCCCACCCGCTCACCCGAGTCGATCACCGGCAGTGGCATGTCGTGCACTCTGGGGAACATCTGGCAGAACTCGCCCCGTTCGAGTTGATGCTCCAGCATCGCCCGCCAGTCGATGCTGAGCCCGACCATCCGTCGAGGGGCGCCCCCGGCGGCCTGCTCGTCCATAAGGGCTTGCCGCCCCACGAAGTCCGGTTTGTCGAAGTCGACAAAGCGACCCAATCGAAGCTCGAACGGGGAGCACTCGCGCATCTGCGTAGGGTCATCGACCGGCGGAGTCGGATCGGGACCGGCCCCCATGTAGTCGGCCCCGATGATCAGCAGGCCGGCTTCCACCCGAGCGATGTCGATCGCATACTCCCCGGCGGGGCGAAGGCCGTATTCGCCCCCTGCCTCCATCAGGGCGTCCCACATGGGGCAGGCGCCCTCCGGCGACACCCATAGCTCGTAGCCGACCTCGCCCGTGAAGCCTTGCCGACTCACATCCACGCTCGCTCCGCCTATCTCGGTTTTCCTGATCCGGGAGAACCCCAGAGAGGACCAGTCCTGGCCGGTCGCACGCTCCAGGACCTCGGTTGACTTGGGTCCTTGAATGGCGAGGATGCCGATCGACGGGCTGATGTCCTCGACCTCGACGTCGAGCCCGCCGGCGTTCATCTTGAACCATTGTTCCTGGGGACCGGCCACGAACACGTAGTCCTCTTCGCCGAAGCGGAAGACCAGGCCATCGGCGACCATCTTCCCCTCCTCGTTGCACCACGGTGAGTAGAGGATCTGGCCCACGTCCTGGGTGAGGGCGTTCCGGGGGAGGATCCGGTTCGCCAGCCGGGAAGCGTCGGGGCCGCTGATGCGGGTCTTCGACAGGGGAGACATCTCGTTGAGGGTGGCGGCAGTTCGCATCGCCGCCAGTTCCTCCCGGAAGTCGGTATAGATGTCGGGCACGATGTAGGGGGGCCACGGGAACCAGGAAGATGTCTCGACGGCGGCTGCCGTCCGCTTATGGAACGGTGTCCCTACGAACCCCTCGACACCCAGATCTTCCAACATTCGGTCTGCTCCCCGGCGCGATCGCGGCGAGTGTACAGCCGGTCGCTCGTATTCCTCGTGCCCTGAATCCTGGGACCGGTTTGTCGACCAGGCTCCACCAGGGCCGTTGCCGGCGAGGAGGTTCCCGTTCCCTCAAGCCACCGGCTGATTGCTCATCCGTACAAGGGGGTTGTTCATGTCACGCCCACGCTATATGGTGTCAGACAACCAAAAGCACCTGCGGCCTATCTCCGACGTCGACCGGGCCGCGTGGGAACATTTCGTCGAGCGGCCCCAACTCGGGGCAGGACGGGACGCGCTCGACACCAAGGTGGTGGAGGTGGGGGCGGGCCCTGCGGGGTGGCCGGTAGCCGCGATTTTCGCGTTCTTCTGGCGACTCGGGACGCTAGCCGGGCCGCTGATAGTGTGAGGAACCTCGGACAACCGCCTGTCCGACATGTACGGCGGGCCGCTTCATCTGCCCGGCTGCAGGCATGTCGCACATCGTGGTCGGGCGGGTCTAGCGGATGGAAGGTCGCCGAGTTGGATTACGAGTTCATCAGGCTCAGCCAGGACGATGCGGTGGCCACCATCACCCTCAACCGTGCGGATGTGATGAACGCGCTATCGCATGGGCTCGAACGGGAACTCCATCACGCGCTCGACGAGACCGATGCCGATTCGGCCATAAGGGCGATCGTCCTGACCGGAGCAGGACGAGCGTTCTCCGCCGGCTATGACTTTGGCGAGGATGTTCCGGGTGATGACGCCACCACTGCCGCCACTCTGCACCGATGGCTCGACACCAATCAGAGGAGCGTGGACGGCTTCATGCATGTAATGGAACTCTCGACACCGGTGATCGCCGCGGTCAACGGGTGGCGCCTCGGCGGAGGGTTCTGGTACGCGTTGTGTTCGGACATCACGATCGCCTCCGAGGACGCGACCTTCGGACAGCCGGAGGTCCGGGGAATATCGAGTTCGTCCATCCTGTTCGCCGTGTTGGCCGGGTGGAAGAACGCCTACCGCTACACGCTCACCGGCGACCACTTCGACGCCGCCGAGGCACTGCGGATGGGGGTCGTGAACGAGGTGGCGCCGGCCGGCCGGCTGCTGGAGCGGGCCTACGCTCTGGCCGCGAGGATCGCCATGGCGCCGGCCGACTCGGTGCGTCTCAACAAGGCGATCACCACCTACGGCCTGGAGGCGATGGGACTACGTAACGCTCACAATGTGATGGCGTTCCTTGCGACCATCGCCCACGCCTCCGCCGATTCGCCCGAGGTCCGGCGCCTCAACGAGGCATATCGCCGGGGAGGAGTCAGGGCGTTTCTCGACGCTCGCGACGGTCCGTTCCAACCCGAACCCGGCGGTCCCCGGTCTCGCAGCGACGGGTGACCCGGTCATCCTGCCATCCTCGGTCTAGCATGCGTGCCGCACCACGATCGAAGGGCGCGCAGTGATCACCAGCTTCAACCACTCGGGAATCGTGGTCCGGGACCTCGACGAGATGTTGCGGTTCTACACCGAGGACCTCGGCCTGACCGTCCTCGAACGCTACGAGATGGAGGCGGGACCCGAAGGTGATCACGCCGGAATACCGGGAGCGCGCCGTATCGAGACATTCCTCGGTCTCGGGGATGACGGCCACATGCTCGAACTCATCCAGTATCTGGAACCACTGTCGAGCGACGGCCACGTCGAGTTGAACAAGCTGGGCGCGACCCACGTCTGTTTCCTTGTGGACAACCTGAAGGAGGCCCACGAGGAACTGGTCGCCAAAGGCGTTTCCTTTGTTACGGATCCGATCTTTGCGAAGACTCCGGATGGTGACGATTGGGGCGTGGTCTACTTCCAGGATCCGGAGGGAAACTGGCTCGAGTTCATCCAGGTCTAGGACACTCATGTACCGGCCCGGTTGGCTAACCGTAGAATCGGTCGGCGGAAGACGAGGAGGCTAGATGGTCACGGTCGATTGCCATCTTCATCTGACCGAAACGCCCAGCCAGGTTCCCGACTGGTGGATGACCGAGATATACCGCCCCTATGGGGGCGTTTTCGGGTCGACCGACGGGGCCTGGATGGTTGACCTGCTGGATCGGTCCGGTGTCGATGTGGGTCTGGTGCAGGGCGCCGATCTCCGCCGCACGACGTGGCATCCGGACTTTCCTGAGGAACACGAGGTGTTCGTTCCCAACGACTACACCGCCGAGCAGGTCGCACTGTTCCCGGATCGGCTCAAGGGGGTCGTCTGCGTTGACCCGATCCGTGATGTCGCGGCGGCGCTGGAGGAGATCGACCGTTGCGTCCTGGAACTGGACTTCCGCGCCGTCAAGCTGGTGGCGTCCTACCAGCACTACTCGCCCAACGACCGCCGGCTTGACCCGATCTACGAGCGATGCATCGACCTGGACATCCCGGTACACATCTTCACGGGTTGGACCCCGACCATCACCGCCAAGTTGGTACACGCCGATCCGGTGCTCATCGATGAGGTCGGTCGCCGCCACCGAGACCTGAAACTCATCGTGGCGCTCGGGGTGCCATGGATCGATCAATGCATCCTTATGGTCGCGAAACATCCCAACTTCTACGCCGACATGTATCACTATTCGGAAATGGGGCCGGAGCCTCTTTACGGAGCGCTGGAGACGTTCCGGTCGTTGTCCGCTCTCGACAGCGTGTTGTACGGGTCCAACAACAGCGACAAGGTACGCACCGGTCGGGAGGAATCAACCGTCCCGGACGTGTACCGGAGCGTCAACGAGGTGGCTGCTCGGCGGGGCGCCCCTCCGTTCTCGGACGACGAGATGGCGGCGATACTCGGCGGTTCCGCCGCGAGCATCTACAAGATCGGTGTCTAGCTGGTTGTTGGTAGTCGGTAGTCGGTGGTCAACTAACAACTAACGACTAGTTGCTACCAACTAACGACTAGCAACTACGTCGAAGACCGTGGGTTCCGAGACCTTGGCCTCGAGTGCCGAGATGGCGGTCTCCACGACCCGGCGGCGATACTCCAACTCGTCGGCCACGTCGAGTTCCGGATCCCCGAAGGGATGGGTGACGGCCTTGCCCTGGACGATCCGGAGAACGCCCACGGACTCGGCCAGAGGAACCAGCGCCGTGACCAGAGCCGCCGGAATACCCTGGTTCTCGATCGACTTGGCGAGCGTAGACCCGCTACGCGTCCCTGTTCCTCAGGTCGAGCCTACGATCGCGGCCTGAACCCCGTCGGCGATCAGGGCGCGCCCCATCTCGGCGCCGATGCGGCTCATGTCGCGCAGGGCGCCCATGTTGCCCGTCGTGCTCAGCAGTTCGGGGTGGAGGCTCAACCGGCCCTCCTGCTCCATGGATCGGGCGGCGTCGAGCGGCACCTGGCGGTCGGGGTCCTGGTTGGCGAAGCTGGTGTCGATACCACCATGCACCGATTCGAACTCGCCCTCCGCGAAGCCTTCCCGGCCGTGGATCGGGTAGCTCAGCCATTCGGTCGCCCATCCCGATGGCAGCCGGTCGGGGTTGCCCGCCGGGACCATCCCCGCCTCGGTCACCAGCGCCAACCGGAAGGATGCGCCGCTCGCGATCGGCTCGGATGCTTCCGCGGGCTCGTAGCTGGGGAGCGGCCACTCCGTTGCGAAGGACTCCCCCCGCATCTTGGTGAGCAGCATGTCGATAGCCCGGGTGGAACCCCGCAGGTCTTCGAACGTATTGCGCCGGAGACCCTTGGTGAGGGTGCCTTCCTCCGCGGCGCTGCCGAGTGCTTCACCCCGTCCCAGCCTGGACGCCAGGTGAGCGATGCGTTCGAGTGCGGCAGTCATGCCGGCGGCTGTCTCGGCGGTGGCGAGAATCGGGACCCATGCCCGGTACTCCTCAGCGCCCGGGCTATCAGCATGGAGTCCTGTGACCGCCGGCACGCCGATGTGTTCGATCACCGCCGCACAAACCGCACCGCAGGCCAGGCCATACCGTCCGGATCCGAAGGCCGGACCGGCCACCACCACATCCGGATCGAACCGGGAGATCAGCCCGATCACCTCGTCCACCGCGCGGCTCCCGCCTTGCGCCATGTAGTTGTCACCGCCTATGACCGTCCCCACGATGCGGTTCTCGCCTTCCAGGAAGCGGGTCAACCCCCGACCGCTCCCCACCGGACCCGGTTCGGAGACCGGTCCCATGCCTGCCTGGTCCTCTCCGCCCAGTCCTCCGAAGAACTGGTTGAGATAGTGGACGATTCTCGCCATCGGTTGCCTCTCAGTACTCCTCGCCGCGTATGTGTGTTCCGCCGAACTGGTGGGTGCTGGCCATCACGATGGCCAACGGGGCCTCGAACGCTCCGGACGGGTCTCCCTCGATCCGGATCATCGCGTCACCGCCGATGACCCGCTCCACGGGCTCGAAGAGGGCGGTCTCCTCGTAGTTCCCGGTGCTCACGATGGCATCCGCTTCCGGAACGAAGTGGACGAAACCGGACTCACCCGGGTTGGCCGCCATCTCCATCGACAGCATCGTCGTGGTCACTCCCCGTCGCTCCAGATTCCTGCATATCATCATGGCGTCGACAGCGGGATGCCCGCCGCCGGCGTAGTTGATCAACGCCCCTTCGGCGCCCATCATGATCGCCAGGTTGGCCGCGTGGTTGGCGAGCCGCGCCTTGGCGGCGCGGGTGTCTCCGTTGGTGAAGAGGACCACGCCCCGGAAATCGATGTCCTCGCCGTGGCGGGCGTAAAGATCCTCGACGATCGCGTGGTTCTGCACCGTGTAGGTGAGTTCCCTCATGCACGCGATGGCGTTCCAGCCGCACACCAGGGCCCCGTCGAGTAGCTCGTTCGGGTGGATCGGCGTGGGCAGGTGGGCGGTACCTCCGATCGCCCCGGCGCCGGGAGCGATCTCGCCATGCAGGAACGGGATGGCGAGCTGGTACAGGTACACGACCGCCGGTAGCCCGTTGACCGGCGACGGGGCCAGGTCATAGGTGTCCACCCGGTCGGGTTTCTTGCCGAGGGTTGTCTTCGCCAGGTAGCGAGCTGCCTTGAGGCCCGCGAGCCGGACCGCCTTGTTGTATTCGACAGCCTCCGGCGTTCCCTCGAAGACGTTGGTGGGGCGGTCCTCGCTCTCGAGCAGCGCTGTGGTGGGTTCGCAGGAGACCACCACGTTGATGAGTTCCGAGAGGGGCGAGTATCCGGCGCCGGACCCGGCCATGTCGAAGATGGCCTCCCGCCAGTAGCGCGGTTCGCCCGGTACCGGAAGGGCGGTCTCCACTACGGCCACCCCTTTCAGGGCGTGGGTGGTTCCCGTGCCTACCAGCTGCGGCACGCTCAGGAGTCCCGAGAAGTCCGCGCCGGGAGGGTCCACCTTGATCCGTGGCTCCACCGCGTCGATCGCGTTGATCACCCTGACCGATTCCCCCGGCCTGATGATCTCCACCGAGACGGCGGCAAGCTCGGGATCCGCGGACAGCTGTTCCTCCAGCTCCTCGACGTTGATGGTGAGGATGCCGTCGGCCAAAACAGTCTCCGTACCGGCCCGGACATCGGACACGTCGAAGGCGCCGACGTCCAGAATCTGGCGGCGCGGGCCGGAGTTCATGCCGGCGTCGCCCCGCGCCTCGCTGAGGGGTCGGAACACACCTGCCGGTCTCCGGGCTTCATACGACCTGCGGGAGGCCCAGCATCTGGCGGGCCTGGGCGGGGGTGGCGATCTCGCGGTTCATCTCTTCTGCGATCCTGCGGATACGGCTTACCAGCTGAGCGTTGCCGGTGGACTTCTCGCCGCGGCGGTAGTAGATGTTGTCCTCCAGCCCCACCCGCACATGGCCGCCGAGCAGGATTCCCAGAACATTCATCGGGATCTGGAACGGCCCGGTGCCGATCACCGAGTACAGCGCGCCTGCCGGGAGCTCGTTGACGAGCGACATGAGGTTGGCGGGGGTCGGGAACGAGGCCGTCTGTGCGCCCAGGACGAACTGCACCATGTAAGGAGGTGTCACGTTCTCGTTGTAGATCAGATCGCGCAGCACCCAGTATTGCCCCGGGTCGTAGATTTCCAACTCCGGCTTCATCCCGCGCTCGGCGATCACGGACGCGTAGTGGTTCAGTTCACCGTAGGTGGCGCCACTGCACATGTCGTAGTCGACAGGCCCGCGGGGATGCGGGAGGTGGGGAGGCCGCTCGGGCATCGTGAACTTCGACACGAACGGACCCAGGTTGAGGGTGGCCACGTCCGGGGCCGGGTCGGCGAACAGTGGCGAGTACCGTTGCTCGGTGGTGAGGGTGGGTCCGCCGCCGGTGCTGTTGTTGATGATCACATCCGGGCACTGCTCCCGGATCATCCGGTTCACTTTCCCGTAGTCGTCGGGGTTGCCGGTGCACTGGCTCCAGTCGTTGGGATCCCGCGCGTGCACGTGTATCTGCGACGCGCCGGCTTCGTATGCCCTCCTGGCTTCCTCGGCTTGCTCCTCCGGGGTTTCCGGTAGGGCGGGAATCGACTCCTTGCCATGGCCGCCGCCGCTGATGGCCGCGGTGATGATCAGGGGCGGCAGCGTACTCCTGGCCGTCTTCCCCATCCAGAGGTACGGATCGCGAAAGTCCCATGTCGCTTCGATTTCACCCATCGGTGTTCCTTTCGCAACAGCTATCACCCCGGGCGGCGCCTCGTCCTGGTAACCGAGGAATCACCCTACGAGGCCCGAATAATAAATCGAAAACCAACCGCTCCCACCGATCAGGCGTAAGGAGGGTGCTGAAAAAGACGGGGATGGGTTGGCCTGCGATGCTTTGAACTAGGGCTTTGTTACCGGCTCTCGAACCAGCGGGACATTTTTCAGTACCCTCCCGTCTGCCGTAGCAATGGACCGGGGGCTCAAGCCTCGTCCGAGGGCGTTGTTGCGGTCGTTCGCCACGGTTCGAGCAGGGGGCTGAGCCCGGCCCGGGCCACGAGATCTGCGGCCCGACCGTTCGCTTCCTCGACGACGGCCGCTTCATCCACCATCGTGCAGCTGCCGTTCTCGAAGATGACATCGCCGCCGACGATCGTATGGGTCACATCGGAGGGGCCGGTCGAGTAGACGACCGAGGCCACCGTGCGGTGAAGCGGCGCATGGTGGGGGGCGGACTGGTCGACGATTATCAGGTCGGCAAGCTTCCCCGGAGCAATGACACCGGCTTCGATGCCCATGTACTCGGCGCCGGCCCGGGTAGCCAGCTCGATCGCTTCTTCACCGTTCGACTCCGTGGGATTCCGGGTATGGACGCGCTGTAGGAGGACCGCCTGTTTCATGCAGGCGAACATGTCCAGCCGGTGACCGCTGCCTCCGTCCAGACCGAGCCCGACGATGGCGTCGGCGCCGATCAGGTCGCGGAGGCGCATCACCCCCAAGGCTATGTACTGGTGGGAGATGGGACAGTATGCGATACCGGTTCGGGAGTCTCCGACCAACTCGACCTCGCGGTCGTCGAGGAAGATCCCGTGGGCCAGGGTGGCGCCCCGGCCCAGGAGGCCCTGTTCGGCCAGCCACACCACCGGCCTGCGGTCGTATTCCTCGAGATAGAAGACCGGGTCGTTCGCAGCCTCCGAACAGTGCGAGTGCCAGCCGACGCCTTTCTCGTGCGCCAGACCGACTGCGTCGACCACGAGTTCCTGGTCGACGTAGATGATGTTGAGGGGCGCCGGCCAGATACCGACCCGGGCGTCGGGCGGGCGGGCCTCGATACAGGCCCGGGTGATGTCGATCTCCTCCTGGTTGGAGTAGCGGAACAACTCGCCCGCCAGGCCGTGTTTGGCCGCCATCCCGGTCAGTTCCCCGGTCATGCCCCTGGCGACCGCGCCACGCAGCCCGACCGCGGCGATAGCGTCCGCCACGGCGAGGGTGGATGCGAAGTCGGTGGGGGCGTAATGGTTGTCGAGCAGGGTGGTGACGCCGGAGCGAGCGGCCTCCACCGCTCCGATCTGAGCGCCGATCCTGGCCTCATCGATGGAGATGGCGGTGGTGACCGGCCACATGAAGTCCGACAACCATGGCCACAACTCCAAGCCTTCTCCGAGCCCTCTGGTCAGGTACTGGAACAGGTGCTGGTGGGTGTCCACGAGCCCGGGCAGGACCGCCTTTCCGGTGGCGTTGATGACCCGGTTGGCCTGGTAGTGGGCCAGATCACGCGCGGCGCCGACCGCGACGATACGGTCACCGGTTACGGCTACCGCTCCCGGATCGATGACGCGGCGCTCGTCGTCGACCGTGACCACGGCGCCGCCCGTGATCACCAGATCGCAAGTCTCAGCGGCAGGTGTAACGAGTGTCTCCAATGGTTCGGTGGAGGCTGGAATGAGCCTCCTGGTTCGTGCGTCCGCGACGTTAGTGGAGTTGTCCGGTGTGGGACCTGCCGCCCGGAGAGGGGTGCTTGCGGGTCAACTCCAGATGGCGCTGATCGGGACGGCCCGGATGCGGTCGGCGAGTTGGAATGCCGCCGGGCCGGTGTGCAAGAGCACCCCGGCCAGGAACCGGTCGCCCATCTGGTCGCGAAGCCAGGCGAGATGACGGGCGTGTCTGGGAGACGGTGCGCTGTGGGCCTTGATCTCGATCGCGACGAGCCCACGCACGCCCAAGTCGGCGATGAGGTCCACCTCGTGGCGACCGTCTCGATCTCTGAGGTGGTGAAGACGGGGACGATTCGGGTCGACAGCGACTTCGGCCCGGAGTTGGTTGGCGACGAATGTGTCGATGAGGCGGCCCAGCAGGTCGCCGTCGCTCATGACCACACCAGCATCCGCTCCGACTGCCGCTCCCCATAGACCCGTGTCGGCGACGTAACGCTTCGGCCCTCGTGTCAAACGCTTGAGGCGATTGCTGCTCCACGCGGGAAGCTCAGCGATGGCGCCCAGGTCGCCGAGCAGCTTGGTGTATGCGTGCGCGGTACGACGGTCGATCCCGGCGGCCTGGTAGAGGGTCGTATCGGCGACGACACCGGCCGAGTTCAGGGCGTAAGCGCTAAAGAAGGCGCTGAGCCGCGATCTGTCGGGCCCGCGGCCACGTCCCGGCGGACCGTGGGTGAGTTGCTCCACATAATCGGCCAGCCATCGAGTCCGGATGCGGTGGGGTAGGTGCACGGCCGGCTCGGGAAAGCCGCCGCGCAGGGCCATCTCGGCGTATCCGCGCAGGTCGGGCGCGTCCACGGGATCCTCCGGGCCGTCACCGGTAAGGAGCCGGTCGAGGAATGGACGGCCTCGATGGGAGAGTTGCTCGCGGACCGTCAACGGGTGCATCGGCACTCTGATAAGCCGACCCGTACCCGGCCATAGGGCCGGATCAACGTCCGAGTGAACCGACCCGGCCAAGATGAAACGTCCGGGGCGTCGTTCGGTGTCGACGGCCCTCTTGAGAGCGCCAAGCACCTCCGGGCACTCCTGCCACTCATCCAACAGCACCGGCTCGGTTCGGTCTCTCAAGGCGGCGTCGGGATCCGCCCTGAACGGCGCCGCTTCCCGCTCGTTGTCGAGCCGCACGACACTCGCTGCGTGCCGGAGCGCGGTGGTCGTCTTACCAGCCGCCCTTGCCCCGGTGATCATCACCGCGGGAGCCGAAGCGAGTATCTCCGCTAGCCAGGGGTCCACGAGGCGCGTCAGGTATTGCACAGCCCTGACATACTACCGCTTCTGCGCATAAGATGATGTACATTCTGCGCCTCTTTTGATGGCACATATGCGCGACTTCTGATGTCGCGTTTGCCCATACTGTGGTGTCGGGGTTAGCGCCTCCGCACCCGGCTCCAAACGGCGCCGGCGTCGGCTAACTCCGGGTCACTGCGGGATCGGTGACGGGTTGGATGGGGCAGGTGGGGGTCACCATCCGGCGTCAGATGGCCAGATGTTCGGCCCGGAGATGGGCTTGAGCCCTCCGTCCGAGTAGTACTCGCCGAATCGATCGAGATGAGCAGCCGTGTACGGTGCGGCCGCGTGGTGGCGCGCCGCGGCGGCATCGGCGTGGACCTTGTACAGCCAGATCTCGGTCGGGAGGTCGACATTCTGGCTGATGTCGAATCGCACCAGCCCCTGTTCATGGGCCGCGGCGGCGCGAGCCTGCTCCGTCACCGACCCGATGAAGCCGTCCGCATCGTCAGGCTCCAAGGAGATGCGCGCCTGGTAGACCATGACCCCTCCGGTGGATGAGGGACTCCCGGCTCGCTCCCCGGTCACGTCACGAGGCGCTGTGCGGGCGCTGAAGAGGCTGCGGCACGTCGCCCATACCGTCTGATCGAGCATTCCATCGGTAGCCGACAACCAGGTTTCGAAATGCGCCGATTCTCCATGGGCTTCGACCGCGCCGTCATCGTCGTAGATCTCGTTGAATCCCACCCTCTCCGGATCCGCACCGTCGCAGAAGACATCGAAACGGCGGCACCCCGCTTCGGTCCCGACAGAAGCACGCGCGTTGGCGATCGAGGCCGTTACGAACCTCTCCAAGTGATCCTGGCCGAGGGTGGCCTGAACAGTGATAACCCTCATGTCGTCCCGTCGTGTGCCGTTTGCAACGCTAGCGATGTACGCCTCCCCACATCGTAGATTCCACCCTGTTCGCGGCTCCGGACCGGTGGGTAAGATGTCCGAGTCTGGGCTGGCTCCCGAAGGGACGATGGGAATATGGCAACCGCAGGGGCCATCTCCGCAAAGGGAGTATCCGGCCGGCGATCAGCCGCCCTCGGGGTTGCGGGTGTGGGGATCCTCCTCGTCGGCTGGGAGTTGGTCGGTCAAAACGAGGTGTTCGGTAGGGGTTGGCCGCCTTTCACCGCTGTTCTCGAGTCTCTTGACAAGGACAGGAATATCCTCGGTCCGGCTGCCTTGGGGACGCTCTGGGACGCGGTGCGGGGATTCGCCGCCGGGTTGGTACTGGGAGTCTCTCTGGCCGTCATCGGGCTGGTCATCATCCCACTCCGCCGCGGGATCGGGCGCATGGCCACAGTTGTCAATTCCATCCCCTGGATCGCCCTGGGCCCGCTAATCGTCATGGTGGTGTCGGCGTCTGCGACTCCACTGGTCTTCGCGAGCCTGGCCGTGTTCTTCTCGAGCTTCATTGCGGTGAGTTCCGGTTTCAACCTCGTGAGCGCATCCCATCAGGATGTGTTCACCGTTCTTGGGGCTTCCAGGACCGGCCGCTTCTGGAGGCTGGAGATGCCGGCGGTGCTGCCTTCGGTCGTGTACGCGGCCAAACTCGGTGCTCCCGCCGCCATGTTCGGGGTGGTCTTCGGCGAGTGGTTCGGCACGACCGACCCGGGATTGGGCTTTGTGATGGTCGTGGCCCTCCAGCAGTTCTTCACCGCCCGGCTCTGGGCCGCCGCAGGGCTGACGGCGTTCATAGCGATCGTGGCTTTCGGCTTTTTTGCCTTGGTGGAGGAAATCGTCCGGCGCCGCGACTTCTCCGTGCGCCAGGATGTGCGAGAACCGGCCGGTTCCGGCCGATCGAACGAGGGAGAAGGGGCGCCGGCTTCCTGGCGCCGGCGGTTGGCGGATATCGCTCTCACGGTGTGGCCTTTCGTCTTCGTTGTCGGTTTCTGGCAGTTTGCGGTGACCATCTGGGATGTCAGTCCCCTCGTGGCCCCGACCCCCGGATCGGTGGTGAGCGATATCGCCGGCGATCCCGGCACCTATCTCGCGTACACGTTCAACACGCTGCAGATGGCTGCGGTGGGCTTGTTCATCGGCAGCCTCATCGGGCTGGTGGCGGCGCTGGCAAGTTGGCTGTCTCCGGTGCTGAAGGGCCTCCTCACAACACCCATGATCATCATGTACTCCGTTCCGCTGGTGGCGACCGTCCCGATCATGGCCAGGGTTATCGGTTACACGCGGACCACGGTTATGGCGGTTGCCGCCCTGGTATCGATGTTCCCGACATTCGTGCTGGTCAGTTCCGGCTTCCGTTCCACACCCCCCGGGTCCGACGATGTGTTCTCCGTCATGGGAGCACGACGACGGGCCAGATTGCGTCACCTGGCGTTGCCTTCGGCCGTGCCGGACTTCCTCACGGCACTCCGGTTGAACGGGGCCCTGGCGATTGTCGCCGCGATCCTGGGAGAGTTCCTCACCGGCCGCGACGGTCTCGGGTGGCTCTTCGCGATCTCGTACGGTGCTTTCCAAATGTCGCGGGCCTGGGGCGCCGCGGTGGTGATAGTCATACTGTCGGTCGTCGTGTACGTCGGCGCGAGCCGGCTCGAGGAGCGCGGGCAGCAGCGGATGCTCTGAGGGCAGTACCGACCTCCGCCGGACTTCATCATGGCATCGGAGGTGCATTCCGCGGGAAGGGCTGGCAGACTGGTGATTTGAAGGCGGAGCAGGAGGCCATCATTGCGGAACATACGTAGATCACGACTGGGCGGGATGGTCCTCGTGCTGGCCTTGGTGGCCGCCGCGTGCGGGGATGACGAGCCTGCCGCCACAACGGCAGCCCCTGCCACGACAGCCGCGCCCGCAACCACGGCCGCGCCGGATACGACAGCCGCGCCGACCACTGAAGCTCCCATGGAACCGACGGTCATACGCGTCCAGTTGAACTGGACAGCGGATCCCGGATTCCTGGGGCTGTACATGGCGGACGAGTTGGGGTTCTTCGCGGAGGAGAACGTGGTGCCCGAATTCGAGTACGGGGGCCCGAACGTGCCACATCCCGTCCAGATCCTGGCCGGGGGAGCTGCTGACATCGGCTTCGGCGGGCTACCCAGCGTTGCCGAAGCGGTCTCACAGGGCGATGAACTCGTGATCTTCGGTACGAGACTGCAAGAGGGCATTCTGGGGATCAGTTCTCTGGCTTCAGACCCGATACTGGCCGCGAGCGACATATGCGGCAGCAAGATCGGCGCCACCCCCGGTGACATCGTGACACTCGATGCCCTGCTGACCATTAACGGGCTGGAGGCCGGTTGTTATGACATGGTCCCGGTTGGTTTCGATCCGTCACCGGTCGCCGAGGGCTTGGTACGGGGTCAGGTCAACTACATGAACAGCCATCCCATCATTCTCGACTTCATGGGTGTCGACAACGTCGCCGTGTCCTATGCCGAGCTGGGCATGCAGATGTATCACGACCTCGCATTCGTCAATCGCAGCTTCGTGGACGCCAACCGCGATGCGGTGGTGGGATTCCTGCGGGCGATGATCAAAGGCTGGGAAGCGGCCTTCGCCGATCCCGATGCCGCCATCGACCTCATGATGAACAAGTGGGGCGGGGCCGAGTTGGGCATGGACATATCATTCCAGCGGCCCGTCCATGACGCTCAAGTTCCTTTGATGACGAGCAGCCTCACCGACGAGAAGGGTCTATTCCAGATGGACCTCGATGCCATAGCGACCACCATGTGGGATGTGCTGGCCCTGACGGGTATCGACAACCTTCCCCCTGCCGAATCGATGGTCGACGTCACATTGCTCGATGATGCGTTCGCGGGCTGCGGAGCTTCGCTCCTGGACTGCTGATCGCTCCGGTTCTCCGGTTCTACAGAAGTGGCGCTCCCGGCTGACGGGGGCGCCACTTCCATTTTGGTCGATTCCGAACAGGCGGCAGTTGATCCGCTGCCTGGGGCGATCTCCTGGAGGTAGGGCTCTCAGGCCTCCGCCGAGTCGAGGGCTAGGGTGAGCTCGTCGGCTATGGCGTGGAACTCCGGCGTGGTCGCCAGCTCTCTTGTCCTGGGTCTCTCGAAATCCACTTCCTGTACCAACTTCACCTGCCCCGGACGCTCCGTCAGGACGATGACGCGGTCGGCGAGGAACAGGGCCTCGTCCACAGCATGGGTCACGAGAATCGTGGTGTGCTGGTGAGCGGACCAGATCCGCTGTAGCTCCATGTTCATCTGCCGCCGTGTCACCGCATCGAGAGCCCCGAACGGCTCGTCGAGGAGCAGCACTTCCGGGTTCAGGGCGAGGGCGCGGGCGATGGCTATGCGCTGGCGCATCCCGCCTGAGAGCTGTTTCGGCCTTGCCTTCTCGAACCCCGCCATGCCTACGAGCGAGATGAGATCGGCGACACGCTCCTTGTCCGGTTTCATCCCGGCCACATGGAACGGCAGCGCGATGTTGTCCCACGAACTCAGCCAGGGAAGCAGCGCGTGATCTTGGAACGCCACGCCCAGGCGATGGGCGGCCGCCAACTCGGCAGGCTGCCGCCCGTTCACGACCACCGTTCCGCTCGAAGGCACTTCCAGCGAGCCGACCAGCCGCAGCAAAGTTGACTTGCCACAGCCGGAAGGACCGATGAGCGCCACGAACTCCCCGGCCGCCACCTCGAAGCTGACGTCGGAGACCGCCAGCAACGACTCGCCCCTCCCCAGCTTGAACTCCTTGCTCACATCCCGCAGCGAGATGACCGGTGAGCCTTCCGCGATCGTTCCGCCCATGGCACCGTCGGCCAGGCTGCGGTCAGTCAATGGCTCCTCCTCGGCGGGGTTCCCAGGGATCGGAGACTAGCGGTCTGTCTGTGGAATGGCGGTGTGGTATGCGCCGGCCGGCGCCCACGGCAAGCAGAACACGCCAAGTTGTTTCGCAGGCAGACCGCTACGGTCTGCTGGTTGCGGTGACAGCCCGCCGACTTGGCCGGTCAGGGCAATGCGCTTGGAGACCGGTAGCGGTTCAAAGGGTTCCCCAGAACTCCGGCGGATCGCCTACCAACTGCTGGACTGTGGCTTCCATCGCGAACACCGTGGTTCCCGGGTTGATGTGGCCGCCGATTGTCCGGCCGGTCGAATCGGCGAACACCGCGTGTATGTGCACCAGCGGTTGACCCTCGTACAGAGAGATGTTGCCCGTTCCACCCGCAACCTCGAGTTGCTCCTCCCGAACGAAGGTGCGGTAGTCACCGGTATCCGGGTCGTACCAGGACAGGTCAGCACGGCTTACCGAGCCGAGAAACGTGATCGTCGCAGCCAGAACGCCGTTGGACCGGGCGAAGCTCGTCAGCGAGTCCACCAGGTCATCCCCCTGGCTCAGGCTCAACAGGTGGATCCTGCCCGGATCGAAGTTGAACTCTTTCACACCAATGCGCTCCCGTCACGTGGGCAAGTTGGCAACAACCGCACCGGGCGAGTCTAGGAGCACAGTTGCTAGGGACGCGAGTGCGTGATCCATCGGATGGATACACTCCGGGCCTGCCGGAGGATGGGAGAACCCGTTGGCGGAGACGACCGAGTTCTTGATCGTGGCGCCGATCCTTCCCGGGAAACGGGAGGCGTGGCGCCAGATGATGCGGGAGGTCACCGGACCCCGATACGAGGAGTGGGCCGATCATCACCGCCGGATGGGCGTGTCGCGCGAGGTGGTGTGGGAGCAGCGCCTTCCCGGGATGGATCTGGCGATCGTCGCCATCGATGGTGTAGACCCCCAGGACATTCTCGACAAGATGACCGTGTCCGACCACCCCTTCGACATCTGGTTCAGGGACACGATCGTCAGCGTCACCGGGTATCTGGAGGACGCACCGGAGGAGGTTCCCTCTCCCACTCTGGTGGGCAAGTTCGAGGCCCGGACACAGCAATGACAGTCCGACCGGCCCTCACGGCGGTGATCGCATGAAGATAACCCGGATCAAGGCCTTCTCGGCCGGCTACATGAAGGTCGATCCGGAGATGCACCGCAGCTTCTCGCTGGTCAAGATCGACACGGACGCCGGGCACGTCGGATGGGGTGAGGCAAGCTCGTCCTACGGGCATTCGTACCCCACTGTCGTGGAGACCATCGTCGATGACGTGCTCGCCGACGTGTTGGTTGGCAAGAACCCGCTGGCGATCAGGGCCCGCCTTGTCGAGATGCACCTATGGCTGGACGGCTACCTCGGATGGGACGGTATCTCTTCGCAGGTCATCGGCGCCATCGAGATCGCTCTGTGGGACATATTCGGTCAGGAGCACGATGTGTCTCTTGCGGCGGTGCTCGGCGCCGGCGTGGACAGCTTGCCTCTGTACGCCACGGGGACGACTTCGTTCGATGCGGACCTCGGCTGGCATGAGACGTATTTCGATGACGTCCTCGACGTCGGGATCAAAGCCATCAAGGTGCGGCTGGGCAACGACCCGGATCGGGATCTCGAGTTGATCGCCCGTACCAGGCGTGTCATCGGTGATGATTGCCATCTGATGGCTGACGGCTACTGGACGTACACGCTCCGCGAGGCGATCCGGCTGGCCCGGAGGATGGAACCGTACAACGTCAGCTTCTACGAGGAACCCATTCCCCAGTACATGATCGAGGCACTCGCCGAGCTCCGGGCTGAATCGCCGGTCCGTATCGCGGTCGGCGAGCGCGTCTTCTCTCTGGCCGGGTTCACGAATGTGGCGCATCATCGTGCCGCGGACGTTCTCCAGCCGGACCCGACGGTTTGCGGGGGGATACTCGCCTGCATGGAGGTGGCAGCCCTGGCGAAGGCGCACGATCTCGCCGTGGTCCCCCACATCGGAGGCCTGACTGCTGTGGGATTCGCCGCGGGTCTCCATCTCGCCGCCGCTATCGAGCCGGAGGTGCTCGAGTACGACCCCGATCCGTACCAGCCGCTACGGGACGAATTGCTTGCCGACCCCATCTTCGGCATGGATCGCGTCGAGAACGGCCGCATGGCGGTCCCCACCGGGCCCGGGCTGGGGATCGAGATCGACGAGACCGTCCTGGATGCCTACCCGTACCAGCGGGGGAAGCTCTATCAAGAGTTGTACCCAGAGCACGGCGCCGGCCGCCTCTAGACCGCCGGACGGGGCATCCGCCCCTCGACCCTGGTATCCGGGGAGCTTGAAGACCCGCGACAGACCACCGCCCACCGGCAACCGAAGCGGCCGCCGGGGCTAGACCCGGCGGGCCCGGCTTGCCGGATGAACAGCAAAACGGAGGCTAGGCTATCGTTTGTGCAGCGAGAAGATCGTCCCGCAAGAATAGAGTCAGTACGTGTCCGCGGGTTCCGGTCGCTCCAGGATGTGGAGCTTATTGACCTGCCGGATGCTCAAGTACTCATTGGCGCGAACGGCTCGGGCAAGTCCAACTTCATCCGTTTCTTCGACATGCTCAGTTGGATGTTGAAGTCACGGCAGTTGGGTGAATTCATAGAACGGCAGGGCGGCGCAGATGACCAACTCTACCGAGGGAACCGATTTACACCCCGGATGGAGGCGGAAGTTCGATTGCGGACCGACAGTGGAGCTAACGACTACAAATTCGCGCTTGCGTACGGGTCGCCTGATCGATTCTATTTCAGCTCGGAGGAGTTTCGATTTACCCGCGAACGTTCGACTGGAGAGGCACCTTGGACGTCGCTAGAAGGTGGGCATCGTGAAGCCAAGATAGTGGAAGCGGCTCAGTCCGGCATTTCGGGAATAAACCAGACGACGGCGTCTGTTATCGTTAGATTGTTGCGAAACTGTACGGCATACCAGTTTCATGATACCTCTGCCGGAGCCAGCATAAAGAGAATGTGGGACGTGCAGGACAACTATCGGCTGCGTTCGGACGGGGGCAATCTTGCAGCGATCCTGCACTATCTGGAAGAGTACGAGATCAGGAGATACGAGCTCATCTGCCGGCATATCGGTCGTATACTACCTGTATTCGATAGCTTCGCCATAGACGAACGCTTTGGAAAAGTGCAGCTGAGATGGAAGGCTAAGCACAACGATAGATCCTTCGGAGCTCACTTGACCTCTGACGGCTCACTCCGGTTCATGGCCCTAGTGACCCTCTTGAATTTGCCGAACGAGTTGATGCCCGACGTGATCCTGCTGGACGAGCCCGAACTCGGGCTCCATCCTGCTGCTATCACGCTGGTGGGTGACATGATACGAGTGCTCTCAGAGCAACGGCAGGTGATCGTGGCAACACAATCTCCTCTCCTGGTGGACTGCTTCGAACTGGACGAGATCGTCGTTCTGGAGCTTCGCGACGACGCGACGGTGTTCCGTCAACTCGAACGCGAGCAGTACAGGCATTGGCTTGATGAATTCACGACGGGGGAGCTGTGGCAGCAGAACCTCTTGGGTGGTCGTCCTTGACACGCCTAGCCATCGTAGTTGAGGGCGAAACCGAAGAGGAGTTTGTAAAGCGAGTACTTGCGAAGCTCTTGTACGGCGTCGGCGTTATACCACACGCGATAATACCCCGAAGACGGGGCATCACTAGTGGTGGGGCACTTCGTATCAACCAGCTCGCCAGCCAGATGTACAGACTCTCCTGGAATTTCGACATCATAACATCCTTTTTCGACCTCTATGGATTCCCCGGCAGACCAAGTGGCGAATCTGTCGAAGACCTCGAGGGACAGATCAATGAAGAAGTAGACAAGCTATTCGGAGAAGACTGGGATCGAAGCCGAGTGTTCGCCTATGTCCAGAAACATGAGTTCGAAGGGCTGTTGTTTTCCGATGTAGGAGTCTTCGAACATGTGCCCAACGTTTCTCAGAGTTCCATACGGTTGCTGGCGGAAATCCGCGCTTGCTTCCCAACACCGGAGGACATTGACGACGGCCCCACGACAGCGCCTAGCAAGTGCATCTTGAAGCTGGTCCCCGGTTACAGAAAACGATTGTACGGCCCCATCCTCGCCGAGGAGGCGGGACTAGTCAGGATTCGTGCCGAATGCCCACGATTCGACTCCTGGGTCAGCCGTCTCGAATCCTTGGGAAGTCCCTAGCCGGCTACAGGCAGCGATCCCCAAGATGACGAGCCTTCCGTACAGGGGGGCTGGATGTGGAACCGCTCAGGCCTGTGTCCACCGCTTGGAACAGCTCTCCGATCCGTTCAGCGTTGAGCAGGTCTCGGTGGGGCACTGCTCAATCCCAGGGGAGCCACCAGTCCGGGGTGCCCTTATCGAGCATCCTCGGGTGGAACCAGACTCGATGATGGGCGCAGACGGCAGGGGAGCGCATCCGAACCCAGCGTGCGTAGCGCCCACCGAACGCCCACCCGAACATCATCACGTCGTCTGGTGCTCGGTGACCGCGAACCCAAGCGGGCACCGGCACACCGTCCCGGGCGGCTAGGGCGTGGACGACCACGGCTAGTGTCGGCAGCAGCAGCAGGTCGTCGCCGGAGTAGACGGGGGTGTCGCTGACGAGGGCCGCCTTGTCCGGAGCCACGTTCCAATCCCATATGAACTGGAGCAGTGGGGCACGGTACGGGTCGGTGTCGACACTCGGAGGCACCGACATGAGCCGGGGTAGTTCCGCCGCGGTAATCAGCCGCCGCCGCGTCGGACGCGGTGCCTGCGCTGTCTCTGTTACCTGGGCCACGGCCGCGCCTTTCCGTCGCAAAAGGCCACCGCGTTCACCCTAGCGTTACAGCGAGCCTCGTATACGTGGTTTGCGACTGGCGAACCCTGCAGAGCCCGTTTCTCAGCACTCTCCTACAGCGGCGAGAAGGCGTCAGCCTCCTCCAGGGCGTCCAGGACGGCCAGGTAGGCCAGGTCCCGCTTACGCACGACCTCTCGCTCGGAGCGGTCGCCGTAGTCATAGAAGCCTCGACCTGTCTTAGGCCCGTAGAAGCCCTGGTCGACGACCTCCTTGAGGTAGGGCGGGACTTCGAGTCCCATCTCCGCCGTGCCCTCGGCGATCAGGTCTAGTCCGTTGAAATCCAGGCTCTGGAAGATGCCCACCAGCCCCAGCCGCACGCCGACGCTGGTCTTCATCACGAAGTCGATGTCCTCGAGCGTCGCGGCGCCATCGTCCATCAGTTCCTCCGCCGCCGCTCCCATCGCCATCATGATCTTGTTGGCGATGAAGCCGATCGCAAACCGCTTCATCACGAGAGGCTGCTTCCCGATCCGCCGGAGCAGGCCGGCAGTCCACTCGAGTGATTGTCCGGACGAGTCGGGTCCGCCGGCGACCTCCACCAGAGGGACGATGTACGGGGGCATGAACCAGTGGGCGCAGACGAACCGCTCGGGTCTGGCAGCCGTCACCTGAGCGAACAGGTCCAGAGCCGAGGTGTTGCTCGCCAGCACCACATCGGGCGCGGCCGCATCCTCGAACGCGGTGACGACCGCCCGCTTGGCAGCGATGGTCTCGCTAACCACCTCCATCCCGAACTCGGCCCGGGCCGCTGCGTCGGCCAGCGACGTGGTCGGATGGAGGCGCCCCAGGATCGTCGGGATCTCGTGAGGTGCCAGACGGCCTGCATCGACCAGCACGCGCAGGTTGGCCTCAACCAGTCCGGGGGCGCGTGCCAGGGCCGTCTCGTCGAGGTCCACGAGGTCCACATCGATCCCGGCCTGGGCGAAGACCTGGGCGATCGAATGGCCCATCGTCCCGGCGCCCACCACGGTGATTCGCTGTACTTCGTCAGGTCTAGGTCGCATGGCTCGCCACCCTAGCGAGTAGGGAAGGTCTTGCGGCTAGCCGACCAGGGTCTCGAGGTGACCGTCGATGGGGACGATCGCTCCCGTGATGCCGGCGCTCAGAGGGGAGCACAGGTAGAGGACGAGGTTCGCGATCTCGTCAGGTTCGATGAAGGTCCGGAGGGACGCCTGCATCTTCCACTCGTCGGACACCTCCTCGAAGGGAACGCCTCGCTCGTCGGCCAGCTCCTGCATGACCCGGTCGAGCCGGGGACCGGCCACGCCTCCTGGACAGACCGCGTTCACCCGGATGCCGTGCGGGCCGAGCTCGGAGGCCCAGGTCTTCGTCAGGCCGAGCAACGCCCATTTGGCCGCCGCGTACGGGCTTCGTAAAGGGGAACCGAAGAGTCCCGAGACGGACGACATGTTGACAATGGCCCCCGTACCGGCTTTCTTGAGGTGCGGCGCCGCGGCCCGCGTGCTGAGGAAGGCGCCATCGAGGTTCCCGCTGATGCAGGCGCGCCAATCCCGGTATGTCAGCTCGTCGACCGGGACCGTGGGGCCGCTCGGTCCGGCGTTGTTCACGAGGACGTCCAAGCCTCCGAGTCGCTCGACCGCTTCGCCGAACAACCTGTCGATGTCTTCTTCCGATCCGACATCGGCCAGGGTCGCGGAGATACCGGGCACTTCTTCCTGGGCTGCTGCCAATGCGCCGGCATCGATGTCGCAAATGTGCACTCCGGCGCCCGCCTCGACAAACCGCTCGGCCACCGTGCGGCCGATTCCGGTGGCCGCACCGGTTATGACAACCCTCGAACCCGACAACCGCATCATTCCAAGTCCTCCCGTGTGGTGCCGGCGACGGAGGATGCCCGCGAACGTCTCGTGAGATCCAGCCGGCGCCAGCCTACTTCCCGGGGGCGCCTGACAGTCGCGCCGGGGCCGGTCTGTACACTGACCGCCGGCGTATCGAACTATCCACGATTGGAGGCCTCGATTGGTCAGTGTCGACTGTCATCTGCACCTAGGCGTGGTTCCCAGCCAGATACCCGAATGGTGGCTGACGGAGATGTACCGACCGTACGGGGGTGGGGCTCTCGCCAACTATGACGGGCAGTGGATTGTCGACCTCCTGGACCGTTCCGGCGTCGACGTCGGGCTGGTCCAGGGTGGGGATATGCGGCGCACGACCTACAGCCCTGATCACCCCGCCGAACACGACGTATTCGTTCCCAACGACTACACGGCCGAGCAGGTGGCGCTCTTTCCGGACAGGTTGAAGGGAGTGGCGGTCATCGACCCGATCCGGGACATGGGCGCCGCCCTGGAAGAACTGGACCGATGCGTCAACGAGTTGGACTTCCGCGCCCTCAAACTGCTCGGTTCGTACCTTCATTTCTCTCCCAACGACCGGCGGCTGAATCCCATCTACGAGAAATGCATCGAGCTGGATATCCCGGCCCACTTCTTCACCGGATGGACTCCGATCATCATGGCCAGACTCGAAAACGCCGATCCGGTGCACCTCGACGAGGTCGGCCGGCGCTTCCGCGACCTCAAGGTGATCATCGCGTTCGCCGATCCTTGGATCGACCAGTGCACCCTGCTGGTGGCGAAACACCCCAATTTCCACGCCGACATGTATCACTACTCGGAGCTCGGGCCCGAGTCACTGTTCGAGGCCCTCGACCGGTTCCGGTCGCTGTCGGCGCTCGACCGGGTGCTGTACGGATCCAACAACAGCGACAAGGTGCGGGTGGGCCGGGCGGAAGCTACGGTGCCGGACGTGTATCGGAACGTGAACCGGGTCGCTCGGGAACGCGGGGCGGAGCCGTTCACGGACGAGGAGATGGCGGCGATTCTGGGTGGTAGCGCAGCACGCCTTTACGGACTGGGAGGCTGACCAGTGGTAACGATCGATTGTCACCTGCACGTAACCGAGGTGCCGGAGCACGCCCCCGAGTGGTGGGTACGCGAGATGTACGCCCCATGGGGATGGGAAGTCGGTTCCGTGGATGGTCCTGCGATCATCGAGCACCTGGACGCCACCGGATTCGACATCGGCATGATCCAGGGTGGAGATATCCGCCGCACGACCCACCACCCCGATCATCCCCACGACCGCCGAGTCCTCGTTCCCAACGACTACGTCGCCCACCAGGTCGCCCGGTCCGGCGGGCGCCTCTACGGCGTCGCGGCGATGGATCCCCTCCGGGACATCCCGGCGGCGGTGCTCGAACTGGAGAGATGCGTGAAGGAATTGGACTTCCGGTTGCTCAAGCTCGTACCGACCTATCACCATTACAACCCGAAGGACCGGCGGCTCGACCCGCTCTACGAGAAGTGTCTCGAGCTGGACCTACCGGTGATGATTCACACCGGATGGACGGCGACCATCAACTCGGCCATGGAATTCCAGGACCCGATCCAGCTGGATGACATCGGGCGTCGCTACCGGGACCTGAAGGTCATCGTCGCGCATCTCGGTTATCCGTGGGTGGATGAGGGGATAGCGGTCGTAGCGAAACACCCCAACTTCTACGCTGAGATGGCGGGATGGACCGCCTGGGGACCCGAAATCCTGGCGGGCGCCCTTGCCAAGCTGAAGGAACTCGGCGCGATCGACCGGGTGGTGTTCGGATCCGACAACAGCGACGCCCGGGACCTCTACCTTGACGCTCGGCGGATCGCCCGCAGCCAGGGAACCGAGATCACCGATGAGGAAATGGCCGGGATCATGGGCGAAACGGCTGCGGAGCTCTTTGGTATCAGCCGGTAGCCCCTAGTTGCTGGGGATGAACCAGTGCTACAGTACGCAACGAACGTGTTGACAGCTTCGTCGGCCGTGAACAGTTCATTCGGGTAGGCGGTCCGTCGGCCGGGCCTAGTGCGATTAAAGGTCGCTAATCGACCGACGAACCGCCTTCTCGCATCCTACTCCACTCCGCACTCCGATAATCGGGTGAATGTAGTCCTTCCCGTCCGCCGCGCGGAACAAGTTGCCTTGTGTACTCTTGGACACTCAGGTATGTAATCTCCATCGAATAACCAAGGAACCGGGTTTGGCCATCGCAGACATGAGCGACCGGACGATCGAGGAGCTGATATCGCTCGCGGGTCGGACCGCCGTGGTCACCGGTGGGGGGCGGGGCATCGGCTACGCGATCGCCCGAAGGTTCGTCGAGGCCGGCGCCCATGTGATCGTCGCCGACATCGACCGGGAACGAGCCTCGGATGCGGTCAACAACCTGAATACTGATCGCGCCGTTGCGGCCGGTGTGGACGTCAGCAATCGGCGGTCGGTCGCCGCTCTGGCGGACCTTGCCGTTGCCCGGACTGGTGGGCTAGACATATGGGTGAACAATGCGGGTGTCTATCCGGATGATGCCTTGTTCGACATCGATGACGACCAGTGGAACCGTGTCCTGGATGTCAACCTGCGGGGTACCTATTTCGGCGCCCGGGAAGCGGCGACCCGCATGATCGCCCGCCGGATGGGCGGTGTCATCATCAACATCTCGACGGCGCCCGCATACGTCCGGGAGGGCGCCCCCCACTACGTCGCCTCGAAGCTGGGGGTGGTGGCGCTCACAAGGCGGATGGGGGCGGAGCTCGGAGCGCACGGCATCCGGGTGCTGGCGCTGGCCCCCACCGTGATCCTCACTCCTGGAATGGAGGAGTCGGCTGCGCAGGGCGGCTGGGAACTCGGGGGTCTGGCCGACCAGATGAGCCAGGAGCTACCGCTGGGCCGCGCCGGCGTTCCTGACGATGTCGCCCGGGTTGCGTTGTTCTGCGCATCCGACCTAGCAGCCATGATGACCGGCTGCGAGGTCCGCGTCGACGGTGGAGACAAGCACGGCGGGCAGACGTAGGAAGGTACCGAAAAGACGGGGATGGGTTGGCCCGCCGTACCTCCGCCCGTGGTCCTGGCGCCGATTCATGGGCCAACCGGGCTCTTTAGCTACGTTCCAAGTGTCCCGAGTCTTGGTTCGCCGCGTCCATGACCGCCGCCTCGGCAGCACGGGCCGGCTGCGCGAATGGGGGGTTGAAAATGTCACAGACCCGTCGCATACTGTCGGGCGGTCACAAGCACCACCGGTCTCGTGCCCATCGACGTCGAGGAGACCGGATCTGGGATCAATTCGGGAGCGGACCTGCCGGGGATAGCGGACCGCGTTCGGACCGAAGGAGGTGGTGGCTGGGGGATGGGCCCGCCGGGGAGGGGTGTGTGCCGCGATTTTCGCGTTCTCGACGCCTGGGCGTATGGGTAACGAACTACTGAATCAGGACACTAGGCGCCGGCACCCACCGGTAGTACCGGAGAGCGTTCCGTTTCCCCGGTCTAGAGCCACGAACTCGGCTCCTATCTCCCCAGCGGATGGCTGAGTGCCGGTTCAGTGATGCTCGTCAGCGAAGTCACATACCCGGAGCTCGCCGGGTTCGAGCCGGACGAGCGTTCCTGGAGGTAGCGTGGCCAGGTACTCGTCTGCCCTCGCCGCGCCGATGTAGCGCTCCACGATCCGGCGATCGACATCGGGACTCTGGGGCAGGAGCCGAGCGGAACCGCGTATCTCGAGGCCGCGGAGCGGCGGTTCGGCTTCCGCCACCACGACCGAAGCCCGCCGGTCACGCCTCAGGTGCCTCGCCTTCACGTCGTTGAGGCCGATGGCGATATTGAACCCGCCTCCCCGCCATTCGAACCACACGGGCGACAGCAGGACCAGACCGTCCCGCCCGTAGGTTGCGAGGGTCGCCAGGAGCGGGCGATCGAGAAGGTCACCCAAGTCCTCGACGGCCAGACCGGTACGCATCGTCGGATTCTATGCCAACCGGCGGGCGGGATCCCGGGATCGAGGCCCGGGGGATGGGGGTCGATCGTTGGCAGGCGCAGCATTTGACCCGCGATCCCTTACTACTACCGTTCCGGCCAGCCACCCAACCGTTAGAGGTTCGGCAACCGGAACGAGGAGCATCTCATGGTTACCGTCGACTGCCACCAGTACATAGGTCTGACGCCGAGCCAGGTCCCCAAGTGGTGGATGGAGGAGATGTACCTGCCATACGGGGGCATGGGTGTTTCCCGCTACGGCCAGGACATCGTGGACATGATCGACGATGCCGGCATCGACATCGCGATCGTGCAAGGCGGGGATATCCGGCGCACCACTTCACATCCGGATCATCCCGGTGACCATGGGGTGTACATCCCCAACGAGTGGATCGCCGAGGAGGTGGCGAAACACCCGGATCGGCTACGCGGTCAGGTGGCGGTCGATCCGTTGCGCGATCCGCAGGATGCCCTGGCCGAAACCGAGTACTTCATCAAAGAGCACGGCTTCGTGGCCCTGGCCCTCAAGACCGCCTACCACGACCACGCCATCAACGACCGCCGGGTGTATCCCTTCTACGAGAAGTGCATCGAGCTCGACGTTCCCGTGGATCTCTTCACGGGGTGGACGCCGATCATCAACGCTCCCCTCAAGTATTCGAATCCGATCCTGCTGGACGATGTTGGTAGGGAGCTCCGCGACCTGAAGGTCGTCTTCTACTTGGCTTTTCCATGGGTCGATGAAGGGATAGCGGTGGCCGCGCGCCATCCGAACTTCTACATGGACCTCGCATGGTTCGGAGGGGGGAGCGCGGAGCAGCTCTACGACGTGCTGCTGAAGCTCAAGGACTTCGGCGCCATAGATCGGGCCCTGTACGGATCGGACGGGAACGACAAGATCAGGATCGGCAAGAACGTGGCGACCGTCCCCGAGCTCTTTCACGCCGTGAACGAGGTCGCCGCGAGGCGGGGAACGGCCGAAATCACTGCTGAGGAGTTGGAGGCCATCATGGGGGGTACCGCCAACCAGCTGTACAAGCTCGGCCTGTAGATCCGATCCGGCCGGCGCCTGTAGGAAAAAAGAGGCGCTGCCCCTCCTTTCGGAGAGGCAGCGCTCTGTCGGTCGAGAACTCGTTTCTAGCAGTCCAGCAGTGAAGAGCCGCAGCCTTCATAGGCAGACTCGAGAATCGAGATGTCGTAGACGTCGGCGGCGTCCGGGATCGATTCAAGCCCGGTAGCAGTGATCACGTAACCGTTCTGGATGTTCTGGATCTGGTCGAGATCGAACCAGAACAGGCCCTTCTCATCGGTGAGGGGGCTGGTCATGAGGGGGATCTGTGCTTCATGGATCGGGAACTGGTCCTCGAGGACCAAGCCGAGATCGACCCCGCCCCACGTGTTCATCACCAGATCGATCGCGTGGGCAGGATCGTTGAAGGCGTATTCCCAGCCCCTGATGTTGGCCCGGAGGAAGCCGACGATCGCTTCGCGATTGTTGTCCATGAACTCCCTCGTCGTGAAGAACAGGTCCTGGTAGGCGGGCAGTCCCATCTCGCTGAACGTCCAGCTGACGTTGCAGATCCCTTGCGCGTTCAGCGGAAGGGGATGGCTGTTGACCCAGATCAGCATGCCGTCGACCGTTCCATCGACCACCGGCGACATGTCCCAGCCGGCCGGAATCAGCTCGTAGGTGGCGGGCTCCAGCCCGTTGGCGACCAGCAACGCATCGATCAGGAATCCGTCGGTCGTGCCGCCTGCGATCTTCTTCCCGGCGATATCGGCCGGCGAGTTGATCGGGTTGTCGCAGAGCGAGCCGATGCCTGTCGGGTCGCTCTGCATCCGAACACCGAACACGACGAAGTCCCCTCCCTCCGACATGGCCAGAGCGAGAGAGAACGGATCGGTTACACCGATATCGGCTGCCCCACCCGCAACGACCTGAGTCGAGTTGGGCACGTTCGGGCCGCCGTGCTCGATCGTGACGTTGATGTTCTCGTCATCGAAGAAGCCCTGTTCAACGGCCTCGTAGAGTCCCATGAAGCCCGGGTCGGCGATCCAACTCAGCCTCAGCCTGATATCGGTCGGCTCGGCCGGCGCCGGCGCCGCCGTGGTCGTCGGGGCTGCCGTGGTGGTCGTCGCGGCCGCGGTGGTCTCGGTCATCGCGGCCTCGGTTGTGGTCGGCGCGGCCGTGGTAGTCGGCGCGGCCGTTGCCTGCGTCGCCTGCGTCTCAGTAGTGTCGTCGCCTCCGCAGGCGGCCGCGAAGAGCGCGAGGAGCGCAACCATCGATATCCATTTCACCCGGTTCCTCTGGGTAATCATGCGTCCTCCTCCTGGTAGTCGCGATTCGATTCTTCCTAGCTCATGCCGTGCGCTGACCGGGACGACCCGATCCGCCGGCTCGGGTCATCATACCGATGCAGGTGCACTGCCAACCAAGAGGGTTGTCACACGACACGGACGAGCGCCCGATGACCGCATCCCGGGTATACGCGGCCGCTTCCGAACGGTCGCGGAGCCCGATCGCCGCCGAACCCGCGTCGCTCAGGTCCAGCGTTCGATACCCCGTTCCTCGACCCGGCCGGCGGATGCGTAGGAGAGGATGGACAGGGCGATGATGACCATCGCCGCACCCCAGGCGCGGTCGACATCGAACCGGCTGAACGAGAGCGCGAACAACCAGCCCAGGCCCCGGACACCGGTCAGGTACTCACCG
>LXNI01000623.1_pt1 | contig 39229 bp, 36 predicted proteins | sample 809091 | NCBI WGS metagenome assembly LXNI01 (sample SAMN04870527, study PRJNA318959) | sponge metagenome | biome: 01000161; feature: marine sponge reef; material: water | host: Sarcotragus foetidus | place: Greece: Milos, Mediterranean Sea | collected 2013-05-29 | depth 5-7 m
CCGGCTTCACCGAAGGCGGGCTGCCGGTCGGCCTGCAGATCATCGGCCGGCATCTTGACGACCCGACGGTGCTCCGCGCCTCGGCCTGCTTCGAGGCGGCGCGCCCCTGGGATCACGTCAAACCGCCGATCCTCGCAGAGATGGGTTTGGGTTAGGGCAGAATCTGCCGACGGACTTCCGTCGATCCGGCGGAGGCGACAGCCGCGCCGCGAGGCTGGAATTGTCCTGAACTCCCTGAAGTGTCACCCCGGCCGACCATCGGGAGAGCCGGGGACCAGGGCCGCCTGCACAGGACTTTCGGGGCGACGCGGCAATCGTGTTCGAAGTGCACTCCGGGGCACCGGAAAATGGCAGCCGCCGTAGGGGAGGGTTTCAAACCCTCCCCTACAAATGCCGGTCGACGAAGGAGGGCGGCATCCGGGGTGATGCTGTTGGATTCCGGGTAACCGCGGGGTTCGACGGCTCTACGGTCGCCGCCCCTACAAACTGAACGCCTCCAGCGTCGCGGGGTGGAACAGTTCCTCGACGGCGACGCGGCGCGGTGACAGGCCCTGGGCGCGGTGGTAGCCGAGGAAGGTGTCGAGGGTCTTCTCATTACCGGCGAGGCCGTAGCTCCAGAAGTCTGCGCCCATCAGGGACCGGGCGCGGTCCAGGCTGTCTTCCAGGAACGGCAGGGTCGCCTTGGCCGCGGATGTGTCGTGAAGCGCGTCCTGCGCCAGGCCCTTCGCGCGGGTGAACGCCTTGAGCAACGCGCCGGGCAGCCAGGGATGATCGTCGGCGAGCGACCGCCGCAGCGCCAGCACATGCATGATCGGGAACACGCCGTGGCGCCGGTAATACGCCTCCGCGGCGGCGAAGGAATCGCCGAACAGGCGGCCGACCTGCGGGTGGCCCTCGTCGAAGCAGCGCAGCGACCGCGGGCCGATGAAGCCGTCGATTTCGCCCGCTGCCAGCATGCCGTTCAGCGTCGCGCCTTGTGGCGCCGGCTCCACGCTCACGTCGTCCGGCAGGTCGAGCGCGATCTTCTCCGGCCGGCCCGGCGTGTCCATGCCGCCGCGCACCCAGCGGATGTCCGACGGCCGGACGCCGTGATCCTGCTCCAGGATGCCGCGCGCCCAGACGTTGGCGGTGAGCTGGTATTCGGCAATGCCGATACGCCGGCCGCGCAGCTCTTCAGGCCGCTCGATGCCCCGGTCGGTGCGGATGTAGATCGAGGTGTGCCGGAAGGCGCGCGACAGGTAGACCGGCACGGCGATGTAGTGCGGGTCGCCGCGCGCCACGGAGATGACGTAGGAGGAAAGCGACAGCTCGCAGATGTCGAAGGCCCGGTGGCGCATGGCGCGGAAGAACATCTCCTCCGGCGTCAGCAGCATGACCGCCGGGTCGACGCCGTCGATCTTCACCCGGCCGTCGGCGATCGGGCGGGTGCGGTCGTAGTCGCCCATGGCGATGGAGAGACGCAGATCGCTCACTTCGGGTTTCCTCCGGGCTCGGCGGCGACCTGCCGCGTGAGGGGGACCGGCGCGCCGTTGCGGGCCGATTGCAGGATGGCGTGGCACGCCTCCAGGCTGGCCAGGCCCCAGCGTCCGGTCTGGACCGGCTGAATACCATCCCGCACCGCCGCGACCAATGCATCGAGCACCGGCGTGCGCGGATCGGGCGTGCGCGGGGCCGGCTCGAAGCGCCGCTCGTCGCCATAGACCCAGAGACCGTCCGGAGTCAGGCGAATGTCGCCGCGTGCGCAGCAGACGATCACCGGGCCGAATTGCTCGTGATGCGGTGCCGCCGGCGCAGCCTCCGCCGCGCCGAAGGTGCGCTTCCGTTTCAGCACCGCTTCGGCTTCCGGAGTCGGTGCGGCGGCCAGCGCCCGGCGTGCCCGACCGTAATCGTCCGGATCCTTTTCGTGGCCCAGCTCGCCGGTCCAGCCCATCCATTCGTCGCTGTCGAAGCGGCCGTAGCCGGAATAGGTCAGGCTGGCGAAGGCCCCGCCGGCGAAGGCCAGCAGCGCGCTGTAGGCGCCTTCGGTCGGCCGTGCCGGATCCCACGCCCCGGTCAACGCGCTGACCTGCGTCGCCCGCCCGCCGGCAAGCAGGCGCACGACATCGACCTGATGCACCGCCTGGCTGAACAGTACGCCGCCGCCCGCCTCCGTCCGCAATTCCTCCGGCCGGCGCGGCCGGTAGAGGAAATCCGTGTAGTTGAAGGCGTGGATCATGCGCATCCGGCCGAGCGCGCCACTGCCGATCAGCGACCGGGCCTGGGCGGCTGGCGCATCGAAACTGTGGGACGGCCCGACGATCAGGGCGACGCCGGCGCGCTCGCACGCTTCGACCATCGCTTCGCCGTCGGCCATCGAGACGGCGAGCGGCTTTTCGACCAGCACATGCTTGCCGGCCGCTGCCGCCGCGACCGCCTGTTCGGCGTGCAGCGCGTGCGGCGTTGCGATGTAGACCGCTTCCAGGCCGGGATGGGCCAGCAGCCCGTCGAGATCGGCATAGCCCCGGCCGCTGAATTCAGCCTCGAAGGCAGCGCGGGATTCCGCACGCGGCGCGCAGGCCGCGACTGCTTCGACCCGGCGGTCGGCGCGCAGGGCCGGCGCGGTGAGGGCGAAGGCCCGGCCCAGCCCGACGACTCCGAGGCGGACCGGCTCAAAGGTCAAGGGTCAGCGCTCCGCTCTTCGCCCGCGAGACGCACAGCATGATGAAATCGGCGCGCTCCTCGTCCAGCAGCACCATATCGCGATGGTCGGCCTCGCCGGCGATCAGCCCCGTCTTGCAGGTGCCGCAGACGCCGCTTTCGCACGAGCTCGGTACGCGGACCCCGGCGCCGCGCAGGGCTTCCAGGATCGGCAGATCCGCCGGCACCGCAACTGACCGGCCGGAGCGGTGCAGCACGACCTCGAAGGGGCGATCGTCGGGCCGCACGGCTTCGACCGGTTTGAAATCCTCGAACTGCACGCGCCCTTCCAGCCAGTGGCCCGAGACCGCCCGGATGTCCTCCATCAGGGGTTTCGGTCCGCAGCAGTAGATGCGGATGTCCCGCGGTTCGGCAAAATCGTCCCAGAAATCGTAGAAGGCGTCCGGGTCGCCGCCATCGTGATGCACGGTCAGCCGGCTGCCGAAGCGGGCATGCATCTCGTCGAGATAGGCGGATTCCGCCACGCTGCGGGTGCAATAGATCAGGTGGAAGAGCCGGCCTTCCTCGTCCAGCCGGTCGGCCATGGCGCGGATCGGCGCGATGCCGATGCCGCCGGCGATCAGCAGAAAGCCCGGCGCTTCGGCGAGCGGAAAGCTGTTTGCGGGGGCGTCGGCCCGGAGAATCCCGCCTACGCTCGTCTCCTCAACCATTGAGCGCGAGCCGCCGCGCGAGTCCGGTTCCCGCTTGAGGGCGATGATATAACACTCCGGCGCGCGGCCGTCGTTGACCAGCGAATACTGGCGCATGGCGCCCGAGGGCGTTTCGACGCCGATATGCGCGCCCGGCTCGAAGGGCGGCAGGGCCGCGCCGTCCATTGCCGCCAGGGTGAATTCCCAGATGTCGGGCGTGAGCCTGCGCTTGCCGGCAATTTTCAGGCGGGTCAGGGCGGTCGTTTCGGCCATCTCGGCTCGCGGTTATCGGCCTCGCACCGTCGTCGAACTGGACGGCGCGCGTTGCCCGACCTAGCATGCCGCCGGATATTCGATCCACGTTTTCGGGCAATGCTGCGTTGAGCGCCCCATGCTGACCGCCTCATGTTGACAGCAGAAGAAAACGACCTGCTGACCCGGGTCGAGGGCGACGCCCCGATGGGCCGGCTGATGCGCCGGCACTGGACGCCGGTCTGCTTGGTCGAGGAAGTCGCCGAGCCGGACGGCGCCCCCCTGCTGGTCGAGGCGCTGGGCCAGCGCATGGTCGCATTCCGCGACAGCGACGGCCGGCTCGGCCTGCTCGACGAGAAATGCCCGCACCGGGGGGCCTCCCTGCTGCTCGGCCGCAACGAAGACTGCGGCCTGCGCTGCCTGTATCACGGATGGAAATACGACGTGGACGGCCAGTGCGTCGCCATGAGCTCTGAGCCCGAAGGCAGCACGCTGATGGAAAAGGTGCGGGCGCGGGCCTATCCGGTCGTCGAATGGGGCGGCTTCGTCTGGGCCTGGCTCGGCGAGCGCGAGGCCGCCCAACCCTTCGATCCGCCGGCCTTCGCGCCGCGGGACGAAATCGACATCGCGATCCTGAAGATCCGCGTGCCGTGCAACTGGGCGCAGATCCACGAGGGCCAGATCGACAGTGCCCATTCCTCCAGCCTGCATTCTTCCGACATGGTGCCGGCCAAGGTGACGCGCGCCTCGGCCGACGACAAATCCTGGTACCGGCCGTCGACCGACAAGTCCCCGCGCATGCAGATCGAACGCACGCGTTACGGCTTCCACTATGTCGCCATCCGGCGGCCGGTGAAGAACGCGGCGACCCACAACTATCTGCGCGTCACCGAGTATGTCGCGCCCTACTATTCGCTGATCCCGCCGAACGACCGGCACCGGGTCGCCAGCGTGATCGTGCCGGTCGACGACGTGAACAGCGTCTTCTACTTCATCGCCTGGGACGGGCCGGACGTGCCGACGACCGAGGAATGGCGCACCTTCCACCATACAAGGCGCGGCATCGACCTGACCGACGACTGGGCGCCGCGGGGCACGCTGGACAACCGCTTCCTGCAGGACCGCGCGGCGATGAAGGCGGGCAGCTTCACCGGCATCGAGGGCATCCCCAACCAGGACGTCGCCATGTGGGTCTCGCCCGGCCCGATCGTCGACCGCACGAACGACATCCTCGGCGCGTCCGACCTCGCCGTGGTCGAGTTCCGCAGGATGATGGTCGAGGCCGCTCGCGCTGTCGCCCGCGGCGAGCCGGCCATTGGCACCGCGGAGCCGCGCATTCCCCAGGTCGCGATCCGCTCCCTCGAAGGTATCTACCCGAAGGAAGAGGACTGGCGCACCCTCAGCGCCACCGGCGCCGCAGCGCGCCAGGCCGCGGAGTAGCAGCGGCCCAGCCGTAATGGCACGCGTCAATCGTTGACATCCATCAAAGAACAATATATGAACAAAAACCCCTCGGGCACAGCCTTGGGTAACGCATCTCTTCGGTTGACCGGGGCGGAACAAGGAGCCGGTACCGCAGAATTCATGACGAAACATGACATATCCTGACACACCTCAAACCGTCGTTCCGGCCGACCGGCTCACTGGCTGCGATCGCAATCGGTCGGAGGCACCGGAAAGCGGCGTCGGGATCTCTTCGCTCAGCGGGCCTGCGGCCCGCCACAGTCGGAATGACGAATTGGGGCGGAGGAGCGCGCCATGACAAAACATGACATTTCCTGACACATCCGAAACCCCTCCCTTGTCACCCCGGATGGAGCGAAGCGGAAATCCGGGGTCCAGGGCCAACGGCGAAGATCGTGCCGGGCGGGCTCTGGGCCCCGGATCGGCGTCCGGGGCGACACTGCGTAGCGTTCAGGACGAACCCGAAGCGCCATGACAGAACATGACATTTCCTGACACATTTCAGACTCACCGCCACCCCCGGCGGCGCCCCGGACGGCCGACGGCCGATCCGGGGGCCGGGGCGACATTTCGGTTTGGGGGTGGAATGGGGTTGGAAGGGTGCCGCAATGACAGATCATGACGAATCATGACATTTCCTGACAGTGCGCGGACCGTTGTCCCGCCGTGGCGCCGCGGCTAGGGTGCCGCGCGATCGATGGCAAACGAACGGCATCCCATGACGAACGGCATTCCCTTCGACCGGGAACTGGATTTCGAATACGGCCGGATCGAAACCGTTTCGCCGCTGATCCGCCGTGTCATCGCGCCGAACGGCGGGCCGTTCACCTTCCACGGCACCGGCACCTACGTCATCGGCCGCGGCAAGGTCGCGGTCGTCGATCCGGGCCCGCTGCTGTCGTCGCACATCGAAGCCCTGAAACACGCCCTGCGCGGCGAGACCATCAGCCATATCCTGATCACCCACACCCACCGGGACCATTCGCCGGCCGCCGCGCCGCTCAAGGGCGAATGGGCGGCGCCGACCTACGGCTTCGGCCCGCACGGCGGCGGCCGGATCGAGGCCGGCGCGATTGTCGAGGCCGGCGGCGACGAGAGTTTCGCGCCCGATATCGTCACCCGGGACGGCGACACGATCGAGGGCGACGGCTGGACGGTCGAGGCGGTTCACACGCCCGGTCACACCTCGAACCATCTCTGCTTCCACCTGAAGGAGGAAAACGCGCTGTTCAGCGGCGACCATGTCATGGGCTGGTCGACGACCATCGTCTCGCCGCCGGATGGCGACATGGCGCACTATGTCGCCAGCCTGGACAAACTGATCGCCCGCGGCGGTGCGGGGGACGACGCGATCTACTGGCCGACCCACGGCGCGCCGATCCGCGACCCCGGCGCCTTCGTCCCGGCGCTCCGGGCGCACCGGATGGGCCGTGAAGCGCAGGTCCTCGCCTGCCTGACGGACGGGCTGACCGACATCGCCGACATGGTCCCGCGCATGTATGCAGGCGACGTGCCGCCGGCCATGTATCCGGCCGCTGCGCGCTCGGTCCTGTCGCACCTCGTCTGGCTGGTCGAGAAGGAACGGGTGCGCGCCGAAGGCGAACTCGGCACCGGCGCGGCCTTCAGGCTGGCGTGAGACGGCAGCACTGTAGCGGAGGTTCTGAACCCCCTGTGACTTCAGTCTGCGACGCCGTCCCTCAATCGTAGCGCACGAACGGCTTGTCGAGGCGGTAGGCGAACAAGGGGACGGTTTCGGCGCCGGGGTCGGCCAGGCGGCGCCGGACTTCGCCGAGCATGAAATGGGTGACGTCGAGCAGGCCGAAATCGTCGGCCCGGGCGATCGGAATCCATTGCAGGTCCGACAATTCGCCCGAGCCGCCGAGCGCGCCGTCTCCGGACCGCGAAGTCGCCATGAAAAATCGGGCGTGGAAGCGGATCGGGCTGTAGGGCGAGGTGATCGCCCGGGCGAGGTAGGTCAGGCGCGACAGGTCCGGCGCCTTGCCGAGGGCGCGCATGGCGCGCCAGGTCTCGTCGTCCGCGTCGCCGACATCGCCGTCCGCCGCCAGCAGCAGGCCGGTCTCCTCGCAGGTCTCGCGGATCGCCGCCATGGCGAGCGCCCGCGCCTTGGCGGCGTTGGCGCGCAGGCCCATCTTCGCGACCGGCGCGGCGAGCGGCGTTGCGGGCCTTGCCTCCCAGTCGTGGGAATCGAGCCGGCCGCCGGGAAAGACGAAGGAGCCGGGGACGAATTTTGCCCGGTTCGAGCGCTGGCCCATCAGGATCTCCGGCCCGTCCGCGCCGTGGCGGACCAGGATCAGCGTCGCGGCGTCCCGCGGCGTGACCGGCCTGCCCTCATGGCGCTTGCGCGGATGGCCGAGCCGGCGCGACAGGGTGAAGTTCCGGGTTCTGGACGGCATGGAATCTGGTCTTCGGCCGGCAGTCGCGTCGGCGGGATCCAAGGGGTATCAGATATCGTCGAATGCGCCGGCGCGGCCCTTGCCTCCGGCGAAGCGCCCGGCGCCGCCCACCGCCTCCCGCTCCAGCGGCGCAACGCCTTCGCGGCCTTCATAGCGCAGCGCCTCCTCCAGCGGCAGGCCCCATTGGCGAATGGCGCTCATGCGGTCGGTCCGCATGCAGAGCTGCGGAAAGCGGGTCAGTTCGTCGGCCAGCGCAACGGCGGCGTCCAGGGCGGCGCCCTTGGGAACCAGCCGGTTCGCAAGGCCGAATTCGAGCGCTTCGGGCCCGCGCACCGGCCGACCGGTCAGGATCATGTCCATGGCCCGGCCGTGGCCGATCAGCCGCGGCAGGCGCACGGTGCCGCCGTCGATCAGCGGGACGCCCCAGCGCCGGCAATAGACGCCGAACACCGCGTCCTCCGCCGCGACGCGCAGGTCGCACCACAGGGCCAGCTCCAGGCCGCCGGCGACGGCCGGCCCTTCGACCGCCGCGATCACCGGCTTGTCGAGCAGCAGCCGCGACGGACCCATCGGGCCGACGCCTTCGGGCTCGTAGGGAATGGCGCCCTTCGAAGCGGACAGGGCCTTGAGATCGTAACCCGCGCAGAAGGCGCCGTCCGTTCCGGTGAAGACCGCGACATCCACCGTTTCGTCGTCGGCGAAGGCGAGGAACGCGTCGCGCAGGGCTTCGGCGGTCGGCGGGTCTACGGCGTTGCGAACCTCGGGCCGGTTGATCGTGACGATGCGGACCCGGCTGCGTGTCTCGACCAGGACGTTCTGGGATTCGGCCATATGGTGTATGCCTCCTGCTCGGCGCCAGTCTGCTCGCCGCCTCGGGACGAGGATTCAGCTTCGGCCTTTGCCCTTTTTCTTTTTCGGCTTCTTGGCGGGCGCTTCGAGCCGGGCGACCTTGGCGCCCATTTTCATCAGGGTTTCCAGCTTGGATTGCGGCAGGCCGCGGATATCGTCGTACCAGCCGCTCGCCGCTTCGAGAAAATCGTGCATCGCCTTAATCCGGGCGACAGCGTCCTTGCCGATGGCGTCGTCCATACGGGCGTCCGCAAGGCATCGGCCCAGCGCTTCGAGCGTCGGATCGATCTCCCGTTTCTTGCGCGCGTCCGCGACGCGGGCGGCCGCTGCCCACAAATCGGTTTCGGCGGCGAAATGATCGCGCCGGTCGCCGATCACGTGGGTGCGGGCGATCAGCCCCCAGGACTGCAATTCCCGGATGCTGGTGCTGACATTCGAGCGGGCGACCTTCAGCGTGTTGGCGATTTCGTCGGCCGGCAGCGGCCTGCCGGCGACGTAGAGCAGGGCATAGATCTGCGCGACCGTTCGGTTCAGCCCCCATCGCGAGCCCATCTCGCCCCAATGGAGAACGAAGGATTCCATGACCGGAGAAAGCTCCACGGCACCCTCCTGATTTCGGAATATTCTGAAACAACATATTGTAATGTACAGCCAAGTCAATCAAGAGCGGGAGGCGCCTATTGTGAGGGCCCGGTTTCGTCGTCGGCGCGCAAACGCAGGGTGCCGATATCCGAATGCCGCCCTGCCGTTACGCGGGTGCGTCGCCCGCTGATGCCGAACAGCCATCGGTCCCGTTCCGGTGGCAGAACCGCCGGATAGTAATCGGCCGGCGGCAAGCTGCCGAAGGAAATCCGTCCGGACCCGTCTGTCCTGGAAATCCGGTGCAATGGCCGGCCCTGGCAGGGCGAGCGGCCGCCGCGCAGGATCCTGCCCGGCGGCGCCGCGCACAGGTCGACACGGGCGTTTGCGAGCGGGCTCCCGGAAGCCCGGACCAGGCGGAAAGTGAGGCCGCCCGGCGGTCTGGCGCGCGGCGGCGGCAGCGGGGATCCGCCGCCCAGCACGGCCACTCCCGCCAGATCGTTGGAAGGCAGCGCAGAATCCGCCATGCGCCGCCAGCGCCATTGCCCACCGTCGAATACGCCGAGGCCATAACGGGTTGCCGCCCAAATCCGTCCGCTATCGTCCGCGGCCAGACCCCTCACCGGCGCGGCCAGGGCAAATCGGGTCCAGAATTCGTTCCGGTACCGGGTAATCCGGCCGTAGTAGCCCAGCCACAGGGCGCGGGCCGGGTCTTCGGCTATGATTTGGGCGCTGCCGGGGCCGGCGACGTTCGCCCAGCCGTTGCCGTCCCTCCTGGCCAGGCCCTGATCGTGGGCCAGCCACAGGCTGCCGTTTCGGCCGGCATGGACGGCGGTCAGGCGCCAGCGCGCCGGCAGACCGGCGCCGGCCCGGAAGAGTTGCCAGTCCCTGCCGTTGAACCGCGCAGCTATCCTGTTGCCGGCCACAACCCAGAGATCGCCGTTCCGCGCGATCGTCAGACCGTCGAGCCAGCCGGCCCTTGCGGCGGTCAGCACCTTGTCGATGCGATGGCTGAGCCATGTCCGGCCCGTCCATTTTGCCAGAATTCGCCCGCCCGAAATCCAGTAGCCGCCTGTCGGATCGCAGGCGATCTGCCGGGCCGGGCTCTCCGGAATCCAGTGCGTCAAGCGACGGTTCGCGCCGTCGAATTCGTGCAGCCGCCTGCCCGTGGAAACGACGATCCGGCCGTGGCAGGCGGCGATGGCATAGATGAAATCGGACTCCAGCGCGCCACCTGCCTCGGTCCATCGCGTCAAGGCGCCGCCTGACAGGCAGGCGACACCGAAGCCCCTCGTGCCGACGCAGACCATGTCCCTTGCGGCGGTGTTCCGGTCTGCCGATGCCGATTGCGCGTCCGGGGCGCCAGCCGGCAGGGCCAACGCCAGGGCGGCGACGGCTGCAGGGGACAACCATGCAGCAGCCCGAAGACGTCCGGAGACTTGGCGAGGCTTCATTTGCCGACAGGCGGATCGGCTCGTCGAGCGGGAATGCCGGGCGCTCTCGCGTCAGCCGGCGGCAAGCAGCGCCCCGGCCGCCTGCTTCGCCCGGGCGGCAGTGGAGCGGTCGTCTGTCAGCTGGGCGACGACGGTGGCCCCTTCGACAAGCATATAGATTTCTCCGGCAATCCGGGCCGGATCGGGCGCGCCGGCGGCCTCGGCCAGCTCCCGAATAAGCGCAAGCAACTGCCCTTTGTGCGCGAGCGCCGCCACGTGGACCGGATCGTCGTCATCGTCGAACTCGCCGGACGCTTTCAGGAAGGGGCAGCCGTGAAAATCGTCGCTGGAGAACCAGGCGTCCAGCGCGTCGAACAGGGCAAGCAGACCGTCCTCCGGCGCAGCGGCACGCGCTTCGGTTTCGGCGGTGAGCCACGCAATATGCTCATCGCCCCGCTTTGCCAGAGCCGCAAGGATCAGCGCTTCCTTGGAGCCGAAATGGTTGTACAGCGTCATCTTGGCGACCCCCGCTTCGGCCAGGATCGTATCGATGCCGGTCGCGCGAAAGCCGGAACGGCAAAACAGCCGGAGCGCCGTATCGACCAACCGGTCTTTCTTTCCTGAACTCATGGTCAGCGTTCCTGTGGTCATTCGACAGGTCAAATCGGACAAACGAAACTATACCGTGCTGTACAGATTCGCGATACGGAGTTCTGACCGTCCGGCGGTTGCGGCTTCGGAATGAACAGATCGGTCAGTGCAGACGGCGGGTCGGCTCCGGGAGGTCCTCGTCTTCCGGCTCGTCCATCGAAACCGCCATGGGGCTCGCCTGGTGATGGATCAGGCGCCACTCGCCGTCTTCGTGCCGGAACATGTTGGTCGCCGCCAGCGTATGGCCGCCAAGACGCTCATGGCACAGCACGATGGCGACATCGTCGAAAACGTAGGGCGTTGCGTTTTGGCACTCGATGGCGACATCCTGCTGGTGGGTGAGGATTTGCCGCCAACTGTTGAGGACTTCTTCCCGGTCGGTCAGGAAATCCCAGCCCGGATGAATGCACGCGACCGGCGAGCGCACCGCCAGCAGGTCTTCCAGCGCGCCGATATCCCGATCGCGGAAGGCGCGATAGAATTCGCCGTTCGCAGTCAGCACCGCCCGGATGATGTCCCGCATCGGTCCGCCTCCGGCCCCTCCTTCGTTCCGGCGGGTATACTGGCTCAGGTGCAGGGGGCGTTCAACGCCGTTTCGTCATGCCGGGCGGCGGCGCGACGGCCGGGGGCGGTCCGGAGACCGCCGGGGCCGGGATTCGGTCCGGTATCGGTCCGGTATCGGTCCGGGATCAGTCCGGGATCACGGCCGTTGTCTCGATTTCCACCATGGCGCCGGGCTCCATCAAGCCCTTGACCTCGATCACGGCCATCGCCGGATAGTGGCGGCCGATCACATCGCGCCACGCCTGGCCAACCGCGCGGGCGTCGTCCAGATACGCTCTCTTGTCGGTAATGAACCAGGTCATCCGGACGATATGCTCCGGCCCGGCGTTTGCCTCCTTCAGGATAACCACAGTGTTTTCCAGCGCCTGCCGGAACTGGGCCGTGAAATCGTCGGATACGACCTGTTCGGTGGCCGGGTCCCAGCCGATCTCACCGGCAACGAAAACCATGGTGCCTTTCGCGGCGACGCCGTTGGAATAACCTTTGGCGCGCGGCCAGTCAGGCGGTTGCAGAAACTGCATCTCGGTCGCTCCGGTAAACAAGGGGCCAATAACTAAAGGGGTAGACAGAAAATTTAGGTCTGAATATTTTATATCTAAACTATTTTTCGGCTGTCCAGTGCCGCGTTTCAGCCGCTTTGCCCCGGTTGTCCTTGCCTCTTCCCCGGTTCCGCCACACGCTATGAGCGCCACCGCAATGACCGCTCTCCAGTCCCAGCTGTTCGAGGGACAGCATGCCCTGGTCACCGGCGGCGGCCGCGGCATCGGCGCGGCGATCGCCGATTCCCTGGCCGCCCACGGCGCCGCACTCACGCTGCTCGGTCGGACATCGGCGACGCTGGAAGCCAAACGGGCCGAATTGTCCGGACTATTCGACGTTCCGGTCGGGACCGCTGCCGCCGACGTTACCGACGAAGCCGCGGTCGAGGCGGCGTTCGCCCGCGCTGTGGCGGACCGCGGGCCCGTCTCCATCCTGGTGAACAATGCCGGGAGGGGCGACAGCGCGCCCTTCAAGCGGACGAGCGCCGAATTTTTCATGCGTATGGTCGAAATTAACCTGCTGAGCACATTCCTGTGCATCCGGCAGGTGCTGCCTGCGATGACCGAGGCCGGATTCGGCCGCATTGTCAATGTCGCCTCGACGGCGGGCCTGGTCGGTTACCGCTACGTCACCGCCTATGTCGCCTCGAAACACGGCGTGGTCGGCCTGACCCGGTCCCTGGCTCTGGAGACCGCCAGGACCGGCGTGACGGTGAACGCGGTCTGTCCCGGCTATGTCGAGACCGACATGACTGCCGACACCATCGCCAACATCGTCGAGAAAACCGGCATGGATGCCGAAGCGGCGCGGGCGCAGCTGGCGCAGAGCAACCCCCAGGGGCGCCTGATCGATCCCGCCGAGGTCGCCAATGCCGTCGTCTGGCTGGCCCGGTCGGACAGCGGCTCGATCACCGGGCAGTCGATTCCGGTCGCGGGCGGCGAGGTCATGTGATGGACGGCGACGTCAAGCCGGGCGGCGCCGTCGACCGCGAAACGGCAGCGACCGCCGACGACAAGCTGGAACTGCGGGTCTGGTTGCGTCTTCTGTCCTGTGCCAACCGGATCGAGCAGGATGTCCGCCAGGAGTTGCGCGCCGCATTCGGCATGACGCTGCCGCGCTTCGACCTGCTGTCGCAACTGGAGCGCGCGCCTGAAGGCCTGACGATGGGCGAGCTATCCCGCCGGCTCATGGTCACCAGGGGCAATGTGACCGGGCTGATCGACCGGCTGGTCGAAGAAAATCTGGTCCAGCGCAGCCCGATGCCGAAGGATCGCAGGGCCCATATCGTCAAGCTGACGCCGGAGGGCGAAGCGGCATTCCGCGAAATGCTGCCGAACCACGAGGCGGTGATCGCCGCCAAGCTGGGGGCCATGAAGCGGTCGGACCTGCGCCAGCTGCAAGCCCTGCTGGGCCGCCTGAAAGATCATCTGCACGACAGGGCGGGCGGCGGCTGAGCGCCGATTTCGTCCGCAACACCGTTCGAGGAAACCGATGCCCGAAACCGATATGCTGAAGCGCCGCGGCCGCACATTCGGCCAGATGCTGGAAGACACCTCGCCTTCGCTGGCGGCCGACTACGCGCCGGCGCATTTCAAATGGGAGGTGGACGGCAAGGTCGCCACAATCACCCTGAACCGGCCGGAAAAGAAGAACCCGCTGACCTTCGAGAGCTATGCCGAGCTGCGCGATACCTTCCGGGCGCTGGGCTATGCCGAGGATGTCAGGGCGGTCGTCGTCACCGGCGCCGGCGGCAATTTCTGCACCGGCGGCGATGTCCACGAGATCATCGGCCCGCTGCTCGACCTGGACATGCCGGGCCTGCTCAATTTCACCCGCATGACCGGCGACCTCGTGAAGGCGATCCGGACCTGCCCGCAGCCTGTAATCGCCGCGATCGACGGCATCTGCGCCGGCGCCGGCGGCGCCATCGCCATGGCCTGCGACATCCGCTTCGGCACGCCGGAGGCCAAGGTTCTCTACCTCTTCAACCGGGTCGGCCTCGCCGGCTGCGATATGGGCGCCTGCGCCATCCTTCCGCGCATCATCGGCCAGGGCCGGGCGGCGGAACTGCTCTACACCGGCCGCGCCATGACGGGCGAAGAGGGCGAGCGCTGGGGCTTCTACAACCGGCTGGTCGACAGCGCCGATCTGCTGGCCACGGCGCAGGCCTTTGCCGGGAGGCTGGCCGACGGTCCGACCTTCGGCAATTCCATGACAAAGAAGATGCTGGACATGGAATGGAACATGGGCCTTGAGCAGTATATCGAAGCCGAAGCGCAGGCGCAGGCCATCTGCATGCAGACCCAGGATTATCACCGCGCCTACCACGCCTTCGTCGCGCGCGAAAAACCGGTGTTCGAGGGCAACTGATGCCGGATTCTACCTATCTCGACTGGCCGTTCCTCGACGATCGCCACCGGCAGCTGGCGGCCGACCTGCGCGATTGGGCGGAAACCCATATCCGCCCGATGGAGCACGAGGTGCACGGCAAGACGGATGTCGACGACATCTGTCGGCGCCTGGTCCGGATACTGGGCGACGCCGGCTGGCTGAAACTGACGGTGCCGGCGGCCTATGGCGGCGCGAACGAGACGCTCGATGTCCGTTCCATCGCCCTCGGCCGCGAAATCCTCGGCTACTATCTCGGGCTCGCCGATTTCAGCTTCGTCATGCAGGGGCTGGGCACCGGGGCAATCACGCTCTACGGCTCGGACGAACTCAAGGCCGAATATCTGCCGAGCGTCGCGACGGGCGAGCGGATCGCGGCGCTGGCGATGTCGGAACCGCAGGGCGGGTCGGATGTCGCGGCGCTCGAGACGACCGCCGAGCTCGACGGCAATCATTTCGTCCTCAACGGCACCAAGACCTGGATTTCGAATGGCGGAATTGCCGACTTCTATGTCGCGATCGCGCGCACGGGCGAGGCGCCGGGCGCGCGCGGGCTTTCCGCGTTCGTCGTGGACGCCGACAATCCGGGCTTCCGGATTGCCGACCGGATCGACGTCATGGCGCCCCATCCGCTGGCCACCCTGTCTTTCGAGAATTGCCGCGTTCCCGCCAGCCATTTGCTAGGCAACCCGGGAGAGGGCTTCCGGATCGCGATGGCCAATCTCGATATTTTCCGCACGACGGTCGGGGCTGCCGCTCTCGGCATGGCGCGCCGGGCACTCGACGAGGCCGTGGCCTATGCGCAGACCCGCAAGGCGTTCGGCCAGGCGATCGGCGAGTTCCAGCTCATCCAGGCCAAGATCGCCGAAATGGCCGTCAAGGTGGATGCCATGGCCCTGCTGGTCTATCGCTCGGGCTGGACAAAGGATATCAAGAATATCCGGGTGACGCGCGAAAGCTCGATGGCCAAACTGTTCGCCACCGAAGCGGCGCAGGAGGTGGTCGACGACGCCGTGCAGATTTTCGGCGGGCAGGGCGTGAAGGTGGGCCAGAAGGTGGAAGAACTGTATAGGGAAATCCGTGCCCTGCGGATTTACGAGGGAACCAGCGAAGTGCAGAGACTGGTGATCGCAGGCCAGACGGTGACAGCTCATGGGGCGGCCCATGGCTAGCATCCCCGGCGGTGAAACCGCCCATACGGACACTTTCGCGCGGGATGGGCTGCCGCCGAAGGACCTGTGGCCGGAATTCGACTTTTCCGGGCTGCCGGAACTGGCGGCCTATCCGGACCGGATGAACGCGGCCGTCGAGCTGCTCGACAAGGCGGTGTTGGACCTCGGCTGGGCCGACCGGCCCTGCATCCACTATGCCGGCCAGATCTGGACCTATGCCGACCTGAAGGCGAAGGCCGACGCCGTGGCCCGGGTGCTGGTCGGGAATATGGGGCTGGAACCCGGCAACCGGGTGCTGCTGCGCGGCCCGAACAACCCGATGATGGCGGCCTGCTGGATGGCGGTTCTGAAGGCTGGCGGTATCGTCGTCGCGACCATGCCGCTGCTGCGCGCGCGCGAACTGGCCTACATGGCGGAAAAGGCGGAGATCCGGCATTTCCTCTGCGACATCGACCTGCGCGCCGAGGGCGACGACGCCATGGAGCGGGCGCCGATCCTGTCGAAGGTGAAGTACTTCACCGCCCTGGGCGACGCTTCGGATCCGGCCGCCGACCTCGATACTGCGATTGCCCGCAAGCCGGCCTGTTTCGACAATGTCGATACCGCGGCGGACGATGTCGGGCTGATCGCCTTTACCTCCGGCACGACCGGCCAGCCCAAAGGCACCGTGCATTTCCATCGCGACATCCTGGCGATGTGCGACTGCTTCCCGAAACATGTTTACCGACCGTCGCCGGACGACATCTATGTCGGCACGCCGCCGCTCGCCTTTACGTTCGGCCTGGGCGCGCAGCTGTTGTTTCCCATGCGGACGGGCGCTTCGGTCGTCTTCTATCCCGGTCCGCCGGGCCCGGACCGCCTGCTGGAGCTGATCGGCGAATACCGCTGCACAACGCTCTACACCGCACCGACCATGTACCGCGCGCTGGCCGACAAAATCTCGGAAAGCGGAAACGCGCCCGCAACGCTGCAACAGTGCGTCTCGGCCGGCGAGACGCTGCCCCTGCCGACTTTCGAGGCGTTTCGGGCTGCAACCGGAATCCGGATCATCGACGGCCTCGGCTCGACCGAGATGATCCACATCTTCGTCTCGGCGGAGGGCGACGACATCCGGCCCGGCGCCACCGGCACGGCGATCCCCGGCTACGAGGCCTGCATCGTCGACGAGGCCGGCAACGTCCTGGAGCCGCCGTGCGAAGGCCTGTTGGCGACCCGGGGGCCGACCGGTTGCAAATATCTCGACAACGAGGAACGGCAGCGCGGCTACGTCGTCAACGGCTGGAACCTGCCGGGCGACCGCTACCGCCAGGATGGCGACGGGTATTTCTGGTATGTCGCCCGGGCGGACGACATGATCGTTTCGGCCGGCTACAACATCGGCGGTCCGGAGGTCGAGGATGCGCTGCTCGACCATCCAAAGGTGAAGGAATGCGCTGTGGTCGGCGTGCCCGACGAGCAGCGCGGCCGGATCGTCAAGGCCTTCGTAATCCTGCGCGATCCGGCGGCCGCCGACGATGCGACTGCCGAAGAGCTCCAGGATTTCGTAAAGGCCGAGATCGCGCCCTACAAGTATCCGCGCGCCATCGAGTTCGTGAGCGACCTGCCGCGCACGGAAACCGGCAAGGTCCAGCGCTTCAAGCTGCGCCGGCTGGAAGAAAGGAAGGCTCGCGAACAGGGCATCCGGGTGCAATGACCCGGATCGATGGATCGGACAGCGTCGCCGAAACCCTACCCGAAATCGTTACCTCGGCCGGAGTGCAGCCCGCGCTCGGGAAAATGCAGGGATGAGCATGAAGATCAACTGCCTCGGCGGCGGGCCGGGAAGCCTGTATTTCGCGATCCTGATGAAGAAGTCCTTTCCGGACGCGCAGATTACGATCTACGAGCAGAACCGCCACGACGACACGTTCGGCTTCGGCGTCGTTTTCTCGGACCGGACCATGGAAGGTTTCCGCGAAGCCGACGCGCCGACCTACGAGGCGATCACCAGGTCGTTCGAGCACTGGGACGATATCGACATCCACATCAAGGGCCAGGTGCTGAAATCGACCGGTCACGGCTTCGCCGGCATGTCCCGGGTCAAGATGCTGCTGCTGATGCAGGACCGCTGCCGGGAACTCGGGATCGGCATGCGCTTCGAGGAGCGGATCGACGATCCGGAAGACCTGCGGGATTGCGACTTGCTCTATGCGGCGGACGGGGTCAATTCGGTCGCCCGCGAGCGCTGGAAAAACCGGTTCTCGCCGAAGCTGGATTTCCGGCCCAACCGCTTCGTCTGGCTCGGCTCCGATTTCAACTTCCCCGCCTTCACTTTCCACTTCATCGAGAACGATCACGGCCTGTGGCGGACGCACTGCTACCGTTACGTCCAGGACATGTCGACGCTGATCATCGAATGCAGCGACGAGACCTTCGCCAACACCGGCCTGGAAGTCACGGACGAGGACGCGACGGTCGCCTATGTCGCCGATCTGCTGCATCCCTATATCGGCGGTGCGGAGATCATCAGGAACCGGTCCCACTGGCGGCAGTTTCCGAACATTTCCTGCGATAACTGGTCGTTCGACAATGTCGTGCTGGCCGGCGACGCGGTGCATACCGCGCATTTCTCCATCGGTTCCGGCACCAAGCTGGCGATGGAGGATTCGATCGCCCTGCACGGCGCGATCCTCGAAACCGGCGATATCGGCAAGGGACTCGCGCAGTATGAGGTAACCTACAAGCCGCAGGTGGAAAGCCTGCAGCGGTCGGCCCGGGTTTCCCAGCGCTGGTTCGAGGAAACCGAACGCTATTACGAGAATCTGGAACCGATCCAGTTCGGGTTTTCGCTGCTGACCCGCAGCCTGCGCATCAGCCACGGCAACCTGCGCCTGCGCGACGCCGACTATGTCGAGAGCGTCGACAAATGGTTCGCCACGGGTGCGGCCAACCTGTCGGGCGTAAACCTGCCGGATGGGCCGCCGCCGCCGCCCATGTTCACGCCGTTCCGGCTGCGCGACATGGTGCTGGGCAACCGGATCGTCGTCTCGCCGATGTGCCAGTATTCCGCGGCTGACGGCATGCCGGACGACTGGCATCTCGTCCATCTCGGCAGCCGCGCCATGGGCGGCGCCGGACTGGTCATTGCCGAGATGACCAATGTCAGCCGGGAAGGGCGGATCAGCCCCGGCTGCACCGGCATCTACAGCGACGATCACGTCGCCGGCTGGAAACGGATCACCGACTACGTTCACCGCCATACGGAGGCGAAGATCGGACTCCAGCTCGGCCATGCCGGGCGCAAGGGCTCGACGACTCTCTTGTGGGAGGGTTTCGATGAGCCGTTGCCCGACGAAAACTGGCCGATCATGGCGGCCTCGCCGCTGCCCTACAAGCCGCACAGCCAGGTGCCGCGGGAAATGAACCGGGCCGACATGGACCGGGTGGTCGAGGAGTATCGCCAGGCGGCAATCCGCGCCGGGCAGGCGGGCTTCGACATGCTCGAAGTCCATATGGCGCACGGCTATCTGCTCAACAACTTCGTCTCGCCGCTGACCAACATCCGCACCGACGACTATGGCGGGAGCCTGGAGAACCGGATGCGCTTCCCGCTCGAAGTCTTCCACGCGGTGCGCGAGGTCTGGCCGGCGGAGAAGCCGATCTCGGTGCGCATCTCGGCGCACGACTGGAAGGCCGGGGGCACGACGCCGCCGCAGGCTGTGGAGGTTGCCCGGCTGCTCTACGCCGCCGGGGCGGACATCATCGATGCGTCGTCAGGCCAGGTCGTGTCGGACGAAGAGCCCGAATACGGCCGGCTGTTCCAGACTCCGTTCGCCGAGCGCATCCGGCTGGAGCTGGACCGGCCGACCATGGCGGTGGGCGCGATCAGCTCCTACGAGGACGCCAACTCCATCCTGGCCGGCGGGCGCGCCGATCTGTGCGTGATCGCCCGGGCCCATCTGTACGATCCCTACTGGACGCGGCACGCGGCCTACGAACTGGACCATATCGGCTACGGCAAGGTGGAATGGCCGCCGCAATACGACACGCTCAACCGCGGCTATATCTGGCGTTTCGACTCGGCCGAGAAGTAGGGGCCGGTTGAAGGGATTCCGGCAGCGACCGACTTGACGTTTCGCCCGCAAGCGGATCGGAAAGAAGCGATGGCGCTCAATATCGAAGATCCCGAAATCGACCGCCTCGCCCGCCGCTTGCCGGTGCAACCGGCGAGACGGTAGAGGCAGCCGTCAGGACTGCGACCGAACAGCGGCTGACCCGGGAATGTACCACCGAGCGTGAGCGCAAGCTGGAGGCGGTTCAGGAGATCGTGGACCGGGTCCCAAGACTGTTCCGGATTAGCCCGATCAGGCCCGCTGCTTGCGCCGGCGGTTCCGCCGCCTGGTAACGCCCTTCTGGGCGCGCGCCCTGTCTTCGGCCATCCGTTGATCCCCTTCCGGCGGCAGCCCGAGGGCGATCAGGCGCTCCGGCAGGGCGGCCATAGCGGCGTCGCGCTGCCTGTCGGAATAGGCCAGCCAGTTCTCGACCTCCTCGCCGCTGCGCCCGCAGCCGAAGCACCATCCGGTGGTGCGGTCGAGTTCGCAGACCAGGATACAGGGCGAACTGACGGTCACGGCATGCGCCTAGGGATAGAGTCCATCGCTCTGTGCCCGCATCTTGACCAACCCGGCCACGACATCGATCGCCGGCGTCTCGATACGGACCAGCCGTGCCAGTTCCTGCACCGCGCAGACCAGCGCGTCGATCTCCATTTTCCGGCCGGCGTCGAGATCCTGAAGCATCGAGGTGCGGTGTGCACCGACCTTGCCGGCCCCGTCGATCCGCTTGTCGAACGTGACCCCGAACGACACGCCCAGTGCCTCGCCTACGGTCTGTGCCTCCTCCATCATTCCGGCGATCACCGGCCGGACCAGCGGATCGTCGGCCATTTGCCCCAGGGTCGCGCCGGTGAGTGCGCTCACCGGGTTGAAGCTCAGATTTCCCCACAATTTCAGCCAGATCTCGTCGCGGATGTGCGGTCGGACCGGCGCGGAGAATCCGGCGGATTTCAGCGCCTCGGCCAACCGCAGGATCCGGTCGGACCTGCCGCCGCCCGGTTCGCCCAGCGAAAATCGGTTGAGCGAGAGATGGCGGATTATGCCGGGCGCGATGGCTTCGGCCGCCGGGTAGACGACGCAACCGATCGCCCGTTCCGGCCCGATCGTATCCCATTGGATGCCGCCCGGATCGACGGTTTCGAGGCGCGTGCCGGCGAGCGCGCCGCCATGTTCGTGAAAATACCACCAGGGGACGCCGTTGGTCGCAGTCACTACGGCAGTCTCCGGCCCCAGCATCGGTACCAATTTCGGTGCGATGGCCGGCGCTGCGTTGGCCTTGACGGCGACGATAACAGCATCCTGCAAACCGGCCCCGCCCGGATCTTCCGTTACTGCCGGCCGTCCGACGCGCGTTTCGCCTTCGATATGCAGCGTAATGCCGTTCTCGCGGATCGCTTCGAGCGTCCGGTTCCGGGCAATCATGGTGACGTCGATACCGGCGCGCGCCAGCTCGCAACCCAGATAGCCGCCTATGGCCCCCGCTCCGTAGACCGCGATCTTCATAGATATTGCACCAGTTTCTCGTGCAAGCCGATCCGCTGGACTTTGCCGGTCGCGCCTTTCGGTATTTCGTCGACCACAACAATGCGTCGCGGTACCTTGAAGTCGGCCAGCCTCCCGGCCGCGAAATCCCGCAGCGCGCGCTCGTCCACGCCGTCGTTGCCGGCCGGCACGATGGCGGCGGCGACCTCTTCGCCGAGCTTGTCGTGGGGCAGGGCGAAGGTGACGGCCTGCGCTACTGCGGGATGGTCGAGCAGGACCTCGTCGACCTCACGCGGCGAAATTTTCTCGCCGCCGCGGTTGATGATCTCCTTGATCCGCCCGGTGATGGTCAGATAGCCGTCGGCATCCAGCAAACCGAGATCGCCGGTATGGAACCAGCCGCCGGCGAACGCTTCGGCATTGGCCTCCGGGTTCGCTTCGTAGCCTGTTGTGACGTTGGCCCCGCGGATGCAGACTTCGCCGACGGTCGCCGGCGGCACAGGCCGGTTCGCGCCGTCGAGAACCGCAATCTCCGGTCCGGCGGCAATGCCCACGGTGCCGGGTTTGCGCGCGGCGGGCGGCAGCGGATTCGAGGCCATCTGATGCGCCGCTTCGGTCATGCCGTAGCTTTCGATGACCGGGCAGCCGAAGGCCTCTTCCAGCGCCGCCATCACCTGCGGCGGCAGGGAAGAGGATGACGAACGAATAAAGCGCAGGGGGGCTTCGGCTATCGCAGCCGTGTTGCGGCCGGCGCGGGACAGGATGGCCTGGTGCATGGTGGGCACGGCGCTGTACCAGGTCGGCGCGGTCTCTCCCATCCAGGCGAAGAAGCGCAAGGCATTGAAGCCCGGTGCGCACCAGACCGAGCCGCCGGCCACGAGGCTCGACAGGACCGCGCCGATCAGGCCGTGTATATGGAACAGCGGCATGACGTTCAAGCAGCGGTCCGTAGGTATGAGTTGCAGTGTCTCCGCGATGTTCTGCGCCGAGGTGCAGATATTGCGCTGGGTCAGCGGAACGATTTTCGGGCGCGAGGTGGTTCCCGAGGTGTGCAGGATGAGCGCGATGTCGTCCGGCCCGGGCGCCGTCGTATCCGGGGCTGCGGCGCCGGTATCTCCGGAAAGGGCAAACGCGCCGGCCGGTCCGGCAGCGTCGCGCGACAGTTCGATAACCGGCAGCGACAGTTCGGCTGCAACCGCGCGCGCCGGGCTCTCCATGTCCCGTTCGATAACCAACGCGTCGGCGCGCAAATCGCTCAGGTAAAATCGGAATTCCTCGGACCGGTAGGCCGGGTTGAGCGGTGCAGTGGTGGCGCAACCGGCCAGTGCGATGAAGGCCGCGGCCATTTCCGGACCGTTGGGCAGTACGATGGCGACCCGGCCGCCCCGGCCGATACCGTTGTCGGCAAGGCTCGCCGCAGTCTTGTCGCGCAGGGCGCGCAATTCATCGTAGGTAAGGCCGGTGCGTCGTTCGCCGCCGATTGCGGGCGCCCCGGCAGCGCCGGCTTGCAGCAGGTCCAGAATCGTTTCCGGATTGTCCATGGGCAGTCGCAGCTGTTGGAATCGCCGGCGAGCCGGCCGTTGGAAAGGCGGCGCCTATTTCTTCCTGTTCAGGCCCGACAGCGCCTGCATCTGTTCCTGCAGCGCATCGATCTGCGCCTGCATCAGGGCAAAGGGGTCGCCAGCGCCGGACGCCGGTTTCCGGTTCTCCTGCCCGGTTGTGCCTGCGGCCCGGTACGGATTGAACACGGCCAGCGCCTGTTTCATCATTTCCATATTCTGCTGGCTCAGGTCTTCCAACGAGCCTAACGGGAACATGCCGTCGAAAGCCTGGGTCATGTATTCCCGCATCTGCTCCTGGTTGTCGATGAAACTCTCCATGCTGTGCTCCAGGTATTTGGGCACGAGCTCCTGGAGCGAATCGCCATACATGCCGATCAACTGCCGGAGGAAACCTATGGGCAGCAGGTTGTGCCCCTTGGCCTCCTCTTCGACAATGATCTGGGTCAGCACCGAACGCGTGATGTCGTCGCCGGTCTTCGCGTCGAAGACCACGAATTCGATGTCGTTGCGCACCATGCCGCTCAGGTCGTCCAGGGTAACGTAGCTGCTGGTCGCCGTGTTGTAGAGGCGGCGGTTGGCGTATTTCTTGATGACGACCTGGCCGTCGTCTCCCGGCTGTTTCCTGCTGGGCATGGCGGTGCAGCCCTCCTGCAACTGCCGGCGCCCGCGCGCTGCCACTCAATGCCTGAGGGCGGGGGAGCCGGTCCGGTAAGCCGATTTTTCCAAAACTGCCAGCAATTTGCCGCAATGCGCAAGATTCATTTCGCAGGCGCGCAATGACATCGGCACGACGGGAGTGCGGGCGCAAAGAAATTGGCCCCGATATCGGGCCGCGCTATGGTGGATCATGATTGGCACGGAAGACGATCCCACCCATCGCGAAACGTCGGATCCTCTGGACGACCTGGCCCGGCAATATCTGGATCTTTGGCACGATCAACTGACGGCGCTCTCGGCGAACCCGGCCGTTTCCGAGGCGATTTCCGGCTTCTTCGCAAAATGGGCCCAGGCTGCCGCTCCTGCTGCAGCGGCGACGCCGGCAACCCCGACGGGGGAGGCGCAAAGTGAACACCGACCGGATCGATCTCAATCGCCGGATGTCGCCGCGCCCCTTCGGCCTGCATCTTTGGATGGCGACGATGGCTTCGTCGAGCTGCTTGAGCGGCTTGACCGGATTGAGGAACGGCTGGCCCGGCTGGAACGGTCCTGAAGCCGCGGCGCTCCGCAGCCGGCTGGCTGTCCACGAGGACGCCGCTGTAACGGCTGCGGTCGGCAAACTTTCGGCGCAGGCGTTTCAAGAATTTCTCGCGGGCATCGCCGCCTATCGCGCCCATCCGTACCGGCGGTCGATGCCGGAATCGCCGGTCGTCTCAAGCTACGGCACGGCGCGGCTGCTCGACTATTCGGCGCCCGATCGGTCGGGCAGGAGTGCCGGGCCGCCTCTCTTGCTGGTTCCGTCGCTGGTCAACCGCGGCTATGTGCTCGATCTCATGCACGGCGTCTCGATCGCCCGGTTCCTGTCGGAGGCCGGCGTGCCAGTCTATCTGCTGGAATGGAACACGCCCGATGTCGAAGAAAGCGGTTTCGATCTTGCGCGTCTCGTCGGTGAGCGGCTCGTCCCGGCTCTGAACGATGTCGCGACGCACACAGGCCCGCCGGCGCTGGTCGGTTACTGTATGGGCGGGTTGCTGGCGCTGATTGCGGCGCAGCAAAGGATGGCCGAACTGGCCGGCCTTGCCGTCCTGGCGACACCTTGGGATTTTCATGCCGAGCGACCGGCGCAGGCTCGGGCGCTGGCGGAACTCACCGGCGCTTGGTTGCCCACGCTCAACGCGCTGGGACAATTTCCCGTCGATGCCTTGCAAGCCCTGTTTGCGGCCAACGATCCGATGGTGGCGTTCCGGAAATTTCGCGCCTTTGCCCGCATGGCGCCGGATTCCGATGCGGCGCGTCGCTTCGTGGCCCTGGAGGATTGGCTGAACGACGGCATTCCGCTGCCTCTGCCGATGGCGCGCGAAACGCTGCAGGGTTGGTATGGCGATAATCTCACCGCATCAGGGCGATGGACTGTCGGCGTTACAAATGTCCGACCGGAAGAGATCGGTCTGCCGGCCCTCGCCATCATCCCAGACCGGGACAGGATCGTTCCGCAGGAATCCGCCATGGCCCTGGCCCGCTTGCTGCCGGAAGCCGAAATCCGCATCGCCCGAGCCGGCCATATCGGCATGATGGCCGGACGCCGGGCCGAGCGCGAGACCTGGCGGCCACTGCTGGCCTGGCAGCAATCGCTCGCACGGTGACCGGCTGGACAGCCATGTACGGGACTGCCCGCACCGCGACGTTCCGACCGTATTTCGCAACTGCACTTGAAAATGCTGCACTGCACCATTATAATAGATTCAATGATCGGGTATTGCCGCGCCGCCGGTCCGATCCGTACCCTTCCAGTTCGGTTCCAGGCCGGATTCGCCGCGCGTCGGCGTCCCGCAGTTCGATCCCAGCCGGCTCGTCGGGCCGGATCTTCAGGAGGACCCTTCCATGAACGATGTCATCATCGCCAGCGCCGCCCGCACCCCGATTGGCGCTTTCAGCGGCGCCTTCGCCACGGTGCCTGCCGCCGATCTCGGCAGGATTGCCATCGAAGCTGCACTGGAACGCTCGAACGTCGCCGGCGGGGATGTCGACGACGTCATCATGGGCCAGGTCCTGACGGCCGATACCGGCCAGAACCCCGCCCGGCAGGCCGCGATGGCCGCCGGTGTGCCCAAGGAAACGACGGCGCTCACGATCAACCAGGTCTGCGGCTCCGGTCTGCGGGCGGTTGCGATGGCCGGCCAGGCGATCCAGGCCGGCGATGCGGAGATCGTTGTCGCCGGCGGTCAGGAGAGCATGAGCCTCTCGCCCCACGCCGCGCACATGCGGACCGGCACCAAGATGGGCGATGTCGCCTTCACCGACACCATGATCAAGGACGGCCTGTGGGACGCCTTCAACGGCTACCACATGGGCACCACGGCCGAAAATGTCGCCGAGCAATGGCAGATTACCCGCGATGACCAGGACGCCTTTGCCGCGTCGAGCCAGGCCAAGGCCGAAGCGGCGCAGAAATCCGGCAAATTCGCCGACGAGATTGCACCTGTCGTCGTGCCGAACCGTAGGGGCGACATCACGGTCGATGCCGACGAATATCCCCGCCACGGCACCACCGCCGATACGCTGGCCAAGCTGCGCCCGGCCTTCGCGAAGGACGGCACGGTCACGGCGGGCAACGCCTCGGGCATCAACGACGGCGCAGCGGCGCTTGTCCTGATGTCGCGCGAGCAGGCTGAGAAACGCGGCGTCGAGCCGCTCGGCCGCATCGTGTCCTGGGCGACCACCGGCGTCGACCCGGCATTGATGGGCTCCGGCCCGATCCCGGCGAGCCGCAAGGCGCTGGAAAAGGCCGGCTGGAGCATCGACGACGTCGACCTGGTCGAATCGAACGAGGCCTTCGCCGCCCAGTCCTGCGCGGTCGCCAAGGATCTCGGCTTCGACATGGCCAAGGTGAATGTCAACGGCGGCGCGATTGCGCTCGGCCATCCGATCGGCGCCTCCGGTGCGCGCATCCTGACCACGCTGCTTTACGAAATGAAGCGCCGCGACGCCAACAAAGGCCTGGCGACGCTGTGCATCGGCGGCGGCATGGGCATCGCGATGTGCGTGGCGCGCGACTGATCCGAACCGACAACCGTACCGTGCGGCGCCCCGGACTTTCCGCGCCGCACGCTCACCCCTCGAACGAACCCGGCAGGATGCGGGGCGCCATCGCAGAATGACCGATGGCGGGCTGCTCAACAGGAGACTGAAATCATGGCGCGTGTAGCACTGGTCACGGGCGGCACCCGTGGCATCGGCGAAGCGATTTCCATCGCCCTCAAGGACGCCGGCTGCGCGGTCGCAGCGAACTATGGCGGCAATGTCGAGCGGGCGATGGAGTTTTCCGACCGCACCGGAATCAAGGCCTACAAGTTCGACGTCGGCGACTACGAAGCGGTCACGGAAGGCGTCGCCCGGGTCGAGGCCGATCTCGGACCCATCGACATTCTGGTCAACAACGCCGGCATCACCCGCGACGGCACCATGCACCGGATGTCCTACGACAACTGGGACGACGTCATCCGCACCAACCTCTCATCATGCTTCAACTGCTCGCGCGCCGTCATCGAGGGCATGCGCGCCCGCAAGTTCGGCCGCATCGTCAACATCGGCTCGATCAACGGACAGGGCGGCCAGTACGGCCAGGTGAACTACGCCGCCGCCAAGTCCGGCATCCACGGCTTCACCAAGGCGCTGGCCCAGGAGGGCGCGGCCCAGGGCATCACCGTCAACGCCATCGCGCCCGGCTATGTCGACACCGACATGGTCCGTGCCGTGCCGCAGAAGGTGCTGGAGCGGATCATCCAGCGGATACCGGTCGGCCGCCTCGGCAACGCGAAGGACATCGCCCGCGGCGTGGTTTTCCTGACCGGCGACGATGCCGATTTCATCACCGGCTCGACGCTCAGCATTAACGGCGGCCAGCACATGTACTAGGGGGTTTACGTCCCCTTGAACTCCGGCGCCCGTTTCGCGGAGAAGGCCGCCAGGCCTTCGTTCATATCCCGCGTGCGGGCGCTGGCGGCCACGGCCACGGTTTCCAGTTCCATCTGGTGTTCCGGCCCGTTGGCCCAGGTCTCGGCGAAGAGCTGCTTGGTGCGGCCGTAGGCCAGGGTCGGCCCGGCGGCAAAGCGGCGGGCGGTTTCCATCGCAGTCTCGGCAAGGCTGTCGTCCGGCACGACCCGGGTAATCAGGTTGAGGTCGAGCGCTTCCTGTGCCGTCAGGGTGGGGTTCTCCAGCGCCAGGCGTTGCGCCACCCGCATGCCGACCAGCCGGGGCAGGAACCATGTCGATCCGCCGTCCGGGCTGATGCCGGAGGCCGTGTAGGCCATCTTGAACCTTGCGCTTTCCGCGGCGATCACGATGTCGCCGGTGATCGCGAAGCTGAAGCCGCCGCCGGCCGCCGCGCCCTGCACCGCCATGACGACCGGCGCATTGCCGCGCAGGAGCCGCGCGACCGCCGCGTGGAAATAGGTCGTGGTCACCTTCAGCGCCTTGGCGAGCGCCACTTCGTTTTCCAGCGCCAGCATGAATTTCAGATCGCCGCCGGAGCAGAACATCTTGCCGTTGGCTCGGACCAGGATCGCCCGAGCAGACGAATCCTCGGTCAGTTCGGTCGCCGCTTCCCACAATTCCTTCGCGGCGTCGGCGTTGAGCGCGTTGTTCGCCTCCGGCCGGTCCAGGGTGATGATTCCGACGCCATCGTCGATGGTGTATTGAATGAATTCAGCCACGCGGTTGTTCCTGCTGCTGGGGTCTATAGTCTGGCCCGTCGGCGGCGGCGCTCGGCGGATTGGTGCGGACGGCAAACGAAGCCTTGCCGGCGATCTCGCGATAATGCTGCAGCGCCCAGGGGACCGACGGGAAGGCGAACTCGTCTTCCGGCAGTTCGTCCCAGCCGAACAGTCGGACCTCGGTGCTCTCCGGCCCCGGTTCGATCGCCGGCGTCTTGAGGGTGGCGCGATAGAAGAGCTGGACCTGGCTGATGCGCGGGATGTTGTAAAGCGCGAACAGGTCGTGCACCTCGATTTCGGCGCGGGCTTCTTCCCAGGCTTCGCGCGCTGCCGCGGTCTCCGAGCGCTCGTGCAGTTCCATGAAGCCGGCCGGCAGCGTCCAGTAGCCGATCTGGGGTGCGATCGCCCGGCGGCATAGCAGCACCGTGTCTTCCCATACCGCCACCGAACCGACGACGATCTTCGGATTGTCGTAATGGATGAATCCGCAGTCGGAGCAGACCAGCCGCTCGCGCTCGTCGCCTTCCGGAATCTTCCAGACATCCGGCCCGACGCTCTGGCCTGTACCGGATCGCTGGCGGGGCGGCCGGTCTCCGGAACTGCCGGAGCCTGCCGGGCTGGCCGGGTTATGCGTCATGAAGGCAATTTGACCGGCTTGGGGCGGGCTGACAAGACACCGGCATGGCAAACGACCCCGTCACGCCGGCGCGCCGCGGATCGAAAGGCGATCCGGAGGGCAAGAAGCCGCCGACCACCGAAGAAATGCTCCGGCTGATCAGCGGATCGACCCCGCACAGCCGGGAGCTCGGGCTGGAGGTTGTGCATTCCGCCAGGGGCATGGCGATAATGCGCCTGCCTTGGCACGAGCGGCTGGTCGGCAATCCCGACGAAATGGTGATGCACGGCGGCGTCGTGACGACATTACTCGACAGCGTGTGCGGCATGGCGACCATGAGCGCCCGGCAGCCGCCGGAGCGCATCGTGACCCTCGACCTGCGCATCGACTATCAGCGCCCGGCCACGCCGCATCTCGACCTGTTCGCCCGGGCCGAGGTGACCAAGATGACCCGCACCATCGCCTTCCTCAGCGCGATCGCATATCAGGACGATCCCAAGGATACGGTCGCGCTCGCCACCGGCACCTTCATGTTCGTCGGGAAACGCAGGAAGAACGGCGGCGGAAAGAAGCCGGCATGAGCGGCACGCTGACCGAGCGGCTTGCGGCGGCGCGCGCGGCGGGCGACCCGAACGCCATGGCCGTAGCGATTCCCTATGCCCGGTTCCTCGACATCACCGCAGCGCTCGACGGCGACGATCTGGTCTCCTGCATGAACTTCAATCAGCGCATTATCGGCAATCCGATCCTGCCGGCGATCCACGGCGGCACGATCGGCGGCCTGCTCGAGACAGCGGCGATCCTGAAACTGCTGTGGATGCAGGAAACCCTGCGCATCCCCAAGACGATCACGATCACGGTGGATTACCTTCGCTCGGCCGGGCCCAAGGACACCTACGCAAGGGCGAACGTCACCAAGCTGGGCGCCCGGGTCGCCAATGTCCGCGTCTTCGCCTGGCAGGACGATCCGGCCCGGCCGGTCGCCGGCGCCAACGCCAATTTCATGCTGTCACCTGCCTGACAGGGGTCGCGTTTGCCGCTTCCCCGCGCTGGGCGCGGCGTAGGCGGATCGCGTTGATCGGTCCCGGCGGTTGCGATACGGTCGCTCGGCGAAATTTGGCAGATATATGCATTTTCGCCGTGCCGCGGCGGCTCCCGGTGGCGGCCCAAGGGAGGTAAGGAGCCTGGCCATTTTCCTGCGAAATTACTGGTATGTCGCGGCGTGGAGCGGGGAAGTCGGCCGCGAGCCCCTGCAACGCCGGCTGCTCAACGAACCGGTCGTTATGTGGCGCCGCGGCGACGGAACGCCCTGCGCGCTGGCCAACCGCTGCCCGCATCGCGGGGCGCCGTTGTCGAACGGCCGTGTCGTCGGCGACGACATTGTTTGCGGCTATCACGGGCTGGGATTCTGCGGCGATGGACGCTGTACACAGGTCCCCGGCGTCGATGAGGCGCCGGCCGGCCTGGCGACCCGGGCCTATCCCGTCGCGGAACGCTGGGGCTGGATATTCCTTTGGATGGGCGATCCGGCGCTGGCCGACGAAGCGAAGATTCCCGACTATCACTGGAACGACGATCCGGGCTGGGCCGGCCGCGGCGAGACCCTGCCGGTCGCGGTCAACTACACGCTGGTGCGCGACAATCTCCTCGACCTGTCCCACGCGCATTTCGTGCACCGGGACACGCTGGCCACGGACGCCGTGGTCGATGCGCCGGTAAGAACCGAATTCGACGGGAAGAGCCTGCGGGTTATCCGCGACATGCGCGGCATCGCGCCGTCGCCCTTTTTCAAGCGGCTGTGCGGCTTCAATGGGACCGTCAACCATCGCCAGGAGGTCGCGTTCACACCGGCGGCGAATATTGTCATCAGCGTCCGGGTCCATTCGACCGAGAATCCCGACCATGCCGTCGAAAATCGGGTGCTCAACGCGATGACGCCGGAGACCGACCGCACGACCCATTATTTCTGGTCGCTCCAGCGGGATACCCGGCTTGACGACGAGGCGCTGACCGACGCCATGTTCACCGCCAACCGGGACACTTTCTTTGAGGATGTCGCGGTGATCGAGGCGCAGCAGGAAATGCTCGATACAGCGCCCGAGCCGGCGCAGCCGGTACGCTGGCATATCGACAGGGGCGTCGACCGGGCGCAGCGGTGGGTGGCGAAGCTCTTGCGCGAGGAGGCTGAAGAACGCCGGGTCGCAGCTGGCTGACAGCGTTATATTTTCCGTCATATCGACCGGAACGATCCGGAGGATCGTGAAATGGAGATGTCTTTCCTGTGCAGAGCAAGGATGAGAGTGCCGTGCGAGAAGTTTTCTCCGCTCCGCGCCTCGCGGCGCTTCGGTCGAAATGACGCCTGGGTTAGGCAATGGAAAATGCATCGAAGCCGGAGAACCCGATGGCCGGACTGACCGATTTTCCGCGGCATTCACCGGCTCTCGCCCGGCAGTTCCGCGACGCCGGCTTCTGGAACGACGACCGTTTGGCGGATTATCTGGAGCGCTGGGCCGACGAAACGCCGGACAAAGTCGCCATCGCCGCGCCGGACCGGGACATTACCTACGCCGAATGGCGCGACCGCTCACGCCGCTTCGCCAACGCCCTGCTGGACCTCGGCCTGAAGCGCGGCGAGGTCGTCGCCATCCAGTATCCCAACCGTCCGGAATTCCTTGTCGCTTTCCTTGGCGTCGCGATGATGGGCGGCGTGCTGTGCACCCTGCACATGCCCTACCGCGCCGGCGAGATGGCGCCGCTGATGAACCACGGCCGCGCGCGGGCCGCGATCTGCACGGCCGGCGACGAAAAATACGATGCGCCCGCCACGATGGCGGGGCTGAAGTCGCACGTGCCGTCGCTGGAGCATATCATCGTCGTCGGCGGCGACGGCGGGGCTGGGACGCTCGATTTCGATACGCTGATAGACGGCGCGGCAGCCGATCCCGTCGCCGATCCGCCCGCGGCAGACGATCCGGTCATCCTGTGCTTCACATCGGGCACCTCGGCGTCGCCCAAGGGCGTTGTGCGGACCCACGAGACCTTCACCTCGAACTTGCGCATCTATCCGCAGACCATCGGCCTTACCGCAGAGGACCGGTTGCTGGTCGCGCCGCCGTTCACCCATGTCTTCGGCCTCTCCTGCGGAATGCTCGGCCTGTGCCACGGCGCGACCAACGTGCTGATGTCGCTGTTCTCGCCCGAGCTTTATGCCGACCGGCTGGTCAACGGCCGGCCGACGGTGGTGTTCTCTGCGCCGGCCCATATCGCGGCGACGATCAAGGCCGGGCTGCTGGACGATGTCGACCTTGACTCGATCCGGGACGTGATCGTCGCCGGATCGGTTTGCCCGCCGGAGGTCGCCGCAGAGCTGGAGCGCCGGATGCCGAACGGCCGGACGGGCCAGCTCTTCGGCATGACCGAGACGATCCTGATCATGCAGACTCCGCTCGAGGCGCCGCCGGAAGTGCGTCACTCCAGCACTGGCCGCAGGACGGAGGGCATCGAGGTGCGCGTTGCAAATCCGGAGGACGACAACGAAGTTCCGGCCGGCGCCGAAGGCGAACTGCAACTCGCGGGCTACAGCATCTTCCCGGGCTATCTGAACAATCCGGACGCCAATGCCGGGGCGTTCGCCGCCGACGGCTTTTTCCGGACCGGCGACCTGGCGACCGTCGATGCCGATGGCAATGTCGTCATCACCGGTCGGGTCAAGGACGTGATCAATCGCGGCGGCATCAAGATCAACCCGACCGATGTCGAGAACCTGCTGCAGGCCCATCCGGCCATCGTGCTCGCGGCGGTCGTGCCGATGCCGGACGACGTGCTGGGCGAGCGCATGTGCCTGTTCGTGACGCTGGCGCCAGGGGCGCGCCTGAGCTTCGAGGAAATGACCGGATATCTCGAAGAGAACGGAGTCGCGAAGATGCGCTGGCCCGAGCGCCTGGAAATTATCGGCGAGATGCCGATGACGCCGACCCGGAAAATCCAGAAAGGCGAACTGGCGAAGCTGGTGGCCTAGAGCCAACCGGCAGCGCGGCCGATCAGAAACTGTAGGCCAGCTTCACCCCCACGAAGCTGTCGCGCCGGGTCGGATGGACGATAATGTCGGCCTTGTCGACATAGAGCATCAGGATTGCTTCCGCCTTAACGGAAACGGAGTCGGTCAGGCGCCGGTCGAATTCGAGCGACATGGTCCGGGTGCCGTAGTCGAGATCGATCAGCGTGCCCAGCGTGAAGGCCGCGCCCTGGACGTCGTTCAGCGACAGGCGCACACCGAGGAACAGGTCGTTCTGATATTGGTTTGTCGAGCGGCGCCGGCGTCCGTCGATCAACCATTCGGCGAGCAGGCTGAGGTCGGCGTCCGATTCGAAGATGCCGCTGAAGGTGTATTCACCGCCGACGACGAAGGCGGCGAAATCTTCTTTCTCGCCGGCAATGTTGCTCGCACCGCTGCGGTGGATCGCTTCCAGCTTGAGCAGCCAGGCTTCGATGGTGAGCTGGGCGTCGAGCCCGAACTGCCGGATCTGCTCGTAGTGCGGCGCCAAGGAACCGACTGGAACCGGTCGTCCATCGATGAGAACCGGCATCCGATTATTGTCCAGTAGAATAGATGTCGGACGCATGACCGGTTCCCGGCTGGTGCCGTCGAACACGCTGAGGCCGATATCGAGCGGCCCGAAGGTGTGGCTGTAGCGGGCGGCGAAATCGAGGTGCCACTCTTTCGCCCCGCTCTCGTAGGTTGCCAGGTCGTTGTCGATTTTGAGCGCCGGGCGCAGCCGGCCGCCGCTGCCCGGAAAAGTGCGCAGGCGGTGGTAGGAAATGACGAAGAATTCCGCCACGCCCCAGTCGCCGGACAGGGTGAGATGGGCCATCGGCTGGCCCAGCTTGATCTTTTCGTTGGGATTTTCGACCAGGTCGGTCTGGTTGACGATATCGACCAGATTGCGCGTTTCGACAACGCCCCAGAACACCCGGTCGATGCCGAGGCGCAGTTCCCATTCGTTCTCGCCCAGCGGGCCGTTGAGCAGCATATAGGTTTCGCGCAGGTCGAAATGGGTCTGGGTCCGGTCCGCAGCGTCGAAGCGGAAGAACGGCGCGATGGTGACGCTGAACTTGTCCGGAGCCTCGAGAAATAACTGAGGCTCCGCGACGAAGCCGGCATTGTAGTTTCGCTGGCCGTCGAAGTCGGCGGTCCGCGGGAACCAGCGGGTCTCGAGACTGATCTTGCCGGAAAATTCCTGCTCGGCGAGCGCGGCGTCGGTCGCCAGAACGACGGCAAGAGCCGTCAGAACGGTCCGCGCTGCGCCCTGCAATGCCCGGCGCATCGCCGTTCGCAGGCCCATCAGCGGACCCGTTTCAGTCCGGTCCGGGAGAATTCGCTCTCTTTAAGGTCCGATCCGAACTTGTAATCTGACCACAGCATGACGGTGCTCTTGCCGGTCAAGTGGTTGACCATCGTCATTTCGCCGGCGCGCCAGAAGCGGTCCAGATGCCGCTTGTACTTGGCGAAAGTCAGCGTCTTCAGAAGCGCGTTCCTGCGGTTGTAGTAGTCGATCTTCCAGGCACGCAATTCCGTCTTGTCGCGCCAGACGATCTGGCGCCGGTAGGCCGAGCGCTTCTCCGTCGGTACCTGCTCGACGACCGTACAGGTTAACTTCCCGCACGCTTCGTCGCGCAGCAATTTGTAGGTATATTTCTCGATTTCCTGGGAGCCCAGATCCTCATAGGAGAACTCGCTGCCCATGAAGGAGCCGGACCGGTTCGACGAACTGATACGCTTGACCCGCTTGAGCGCCGGCAGATAGAGCCACTGGTCGTCGGCCTTGGTCTTGTGGGAGTGGATAAGGAACGCCGTTCCCTTGACGCTGCGCGGCCGGTCGAACACGAATACGCTCTTGTTGCCGGTGTCTTCGGATTCGAGAACCTTGATCCGGAGTTGCCGTCGGCTTTCCCGCCCCTGCTTGTTGCGCAGCACCATGGTCTGCTTCGCGGTGAAATTGCCGAAGCCCTTGTCGCGGTCATAGGCTTCCTTCGCGATCTTGAGGCCGGCTTCCTCCGGGCTGGCGGCATCCGCCGGAAGCGGCGCGGCGAGCGGCCAGGCCGTCAACAGCATAACGGCCGGAAGTGTCGATAGTGTCGGGTGGATGCGGATCATGACTATCTCCGATCGATGGCCATCAACAGCGGCGGCAAGAGCAGGAAATCGGCAAGCAGAGCGAATCCGATTGTAACGCTCACCAGTATGCCGAGCGACCAGCTGATCTCGAAACCTGAGGCGGCGAATACCAGGAAACCCAAGCATAAGACAGCGGTCGTAGTCCATAGTGCATGGCCGACGATGCGGAAAGTCGAACGGACTGCCTCGGCAGCGCTTGCGCCCTCGCGCCGCGCCTTCAGGTATTTGGTGAGAAAGTGGATCGTATCGTCGACGACGATGCCGAAGGCGATGGCGGTCATCACCGAGCCGGCCAGTCCGACGCGGCCGACCAGATAGCCCCAGAGTCCGAAAGCCAGTGCGGCCGGAATGAAATTCGGCAACAGGCTGACCAGGCCGAGGCGAATGCTGCGGAAAACGAAGATCAGGATCAGCGATATCAGCGCCATGGCAATAATGGTGCCGGTCAGCATGCTTTCGATATTCCGCTGGGAAAGATGCGCGAAGACGATGGTGACTCCTGTCGCCTCGCCGGCAAGTCCCGGCGCGTTCTCGCCGATCCAGGCCCGCGCGCGGGCATCGAGCGCCCGCTGTTGCGCGGATGTCAGGCTGCGCATGACGACGGTCATGCGCGTCGTGGATTTGGCAATGTCGATCCGGTTGTTCAGGTCCCTGCCGAACGGCAGCGACAATTCGTAGAGCACCAGATACTGGGCCGAGAGATCCGGGTCGTCCGGGATCCGGTAGAACGCCGGATCGTCGCTGTGCATATTCTTGTTCAGGCGCTTCATGATGTCGGAGAACGCCTGAACGTGGCTGGCTTCGGGCTGCTTCCGGAACCATTCGGCGAAGGCATCGACCTTGCGCAGATAGGGTGGATCGGTAATGCCGCCCTCGCGCCCCGACTTGAGCGAGTATTCCAGCATTTCCATGCCGGTCAGGTTTTCGATCACGAAATCGGTATCCCGGCGGAACTGGTATCGCTCGCTGAGATAGCGCGTCCAGTTGTCGGTCAGCTCGATCCGGGGAATGCCGGTGACCAGGGCAACCGCCACGATGGCGGAGCACCAGAGCAGGATTGTCCGCTTGGCGACGACAAAGTCGCCGAAGCGCTCGAAGAAGGCAAGCCGGCCGCTGCGCGGCGCCCGCCCGCGCAACGGCAGGATCGACAGCAGCGCCGGCAGGAACGTCAACGAATAAACGAACGCGCACAGCACACCGAACGCCACGAGACTGCCGAGAATGCGGAACGGTGGCGAATCCGAACTGTTGAGGCTGAGGAAACCGATGGCGGTGGTGAGCGAGGTCAGGAATATCGGCCACGCATTGACACGGATCGCCTCGGTGATCGCCGCATTGCGGTCCAGGCCCCGGCCCATGGCCGACAGGGTCGCCGAGACGATGTGGACCGAATGCGCCACGGCGATGGTCGTGACGATGATCGGCACGCCGGAATTGGCAGGGTTGAAAACCGTGCCGAGCCAGCCGGCGAAGCCCACCGTGGAGTTGACGACGAAGCCGAGCGCGGCAACGATAGCCAACGTTCCGATTACCGAGCGCAGCAGGACGGCCGCGGCCAGCACGATAATCAGGAAGACGATCGGCGCGAGGGTTTCGAGATCGTCCCTGGTTGCGTCGGCGAAGGCGCGGTTCATGGGAACGTCGCCGGTGAGGTAAAAGGCGATATCGGGATGGCTGGCCCGGGCCTTGTCCAGTAGGCCCTCGAGATAGTCGGTAATTTCCACCACTGCGGCGTCCGGATTTTCCGGCAGGGCAAAATTGATTGCCAGTCCGCCCACCTTGCCGTCGCGCGAGACCAGCCGGCCGGCAATCGCGGGGGCGGCCAACGCAATTTTCCGGAGTCGCGCCAGGTCGGCGTCTTCGAGCGCCGCTGCGTCGTCGACCAGCGGCTCGACGACAAGTTCGTCCTCCTGCCCTTCGCTGTGGGAGTAGTTGGTCAGCGAGTCGACGCGGGTGTTGTGGGGGGTCTCCCAGGCCGCATCGGTAAGGTCCTGGATCGCTCCCAGCGCCTCGCGAGTGAAGACCGTGCCGTTCCGGGGCGCGACCGCGATCAGCGCCGTATTGGATGCGCCATAGGTGTTCTCGAAGGCGTTGAACGCGGCAAGCTGCGGGTTATCGGCGTCGAACAGGCTGCGATAATCGTTGGTGACGCCGATGAATCCGGCGCCCGCCGTTACCGCAAGCATGACCAGTCCCGCGAGCCCGATGACGAGCCATCGAAAACGCAGAATGAAGGCGGTGTAACGGTTCAGCGTCATCGGATTCCTTTGGCCTCACGGGTTCCCGCCTCCGCACATCCTGCGCCAGGAGCGGGCAAAGGTGCGGCACCAGTACCGGGCGGGGATGCGGTCCGACTGTCAACGGCGTTGGTCGGTTCGGTAAAGCCGCCGCTCACCACTTGCCGGACCGTTCGGCGTGGGCGTGGTCGGGCAGCCGGTAACTCAACCCGGTTTCTTCATAGGCCGACGCCTCGAGAAGCGTTGAAAAATTATGAACCTCTCCCTTTCGGAACCGCGCCCTCAACCTCCGAATATGCTGGTCGATCCGATACGCGAGCAATGGGAAAGGCAATCCATTCTTCCTTGGAAATTTCAGTTCGTCGGCAAGCTCGTTGCCGATCAGCGCCCGTAAAATAGGGTAGATGACGTTCGTCACCAACTTTTTCCGCTCGACCGGATCGTCGATGTTCGCGACCAACGGGGCGGAGTTGATCAACGCATTGGTCATGATGATCGCCTCTTGGGTCGGCGGAGGCTCGCAAATGGAACCGATCCGGTATAGGCGCAAGGCGTGGTCCTCGTCGGTGAAGAGGATGGATTCGGGAATGCCCATGAGATAGCCGGCGTAGCGCCAGACATCGTGGAAACTGGCCCGCTCCTCCGTGCTGTAACGAGCTCCCAACGCTTCGGAGTGTTTGACGGCGCGCGCTGCGAAACACGCAACCGCGTAGCCCAGGTGCGCGGCACTGATAGGGACGCCCCAGGCGTCGTGTTGCCATTCCTCGGTCTCTCCCAGCAGCCGCCGAACCTGCGCATGCACGAATCGGATGCGAACCGACAGCTTCCAACCCTCGCCATACCGTTCCAGCCCTCCGGGAAAGAATATCTCCAACTGATGCCGGTTGTTTCGCTTGAGCCGCCAGACGCCATTGTCGAATATTCGACCGGTTTGCGTGAACGACTTGCTTATCAGCGTCGAAAAGCCGTCTATCAGCACACCCGTAACAAAAGCCGAAAGGACCAGGACCGAGTTTCTTTGAAAGGCGCGGATGCCAGGGCCGAAGGCGTTTTGATCGAGCCAGTCCGGGTCGGGCTGCGGTGCGTCGATAAAGAAATCGCGCAACAATTGCGGCGCGTTCCGCAAACTATCGCGATCCTCCTCCATCCCGGCTTGAATGAACCGGTGGACGAGGCCCTGAGGCAGGTGCGCCATCTCTTCCACCACCGCGTCCACGACCGGATCGCCGACAACGGTGTGGGCGATGTAGTTGTCCGCAGCTTCCCGGTCGACGGCGCGGGCCCTGGCGTAGCCGTCGACATAAGCTGAGGGGATATTTTCCAAATCGATCACTCCGGCCTGAAAGCAGGCGCGGTTGGAGCGTAATTCTCCAGCCTCGGACCCGGTTGCGCGACTTGCGCTGAAGCCTGCGAACTCAACGATGCATCAACGGTAGGAAAGTTGAGATCTTCCGCAAATTAAATCGATTATACGACATCTTTTGCGCGCGGTCAGTACCCATTCCGGCTTCGCTTCACTCCCGCCCGGTCGGCCGGCAGCGAGCGCTTGCGGCCTTGCATCCCGGCATCCGCAGCCTGCGCCCGGACCGGCGCCCCGGCCCGGCGCGCCGGACCCCGTTTCAAGGCGGAATGTACGGTCATGGCGTGGAGGGAACCGGCCGCCCAACGCAATCTGGGTCGGTAGGTTTCGGTGGACTGGCGGCATCCGGCGGCGGTGTAGCCGCGGTCGCGCGACGGAGCGGAAACCGGGGCCAGTCAACGCCGCCGGTTCCAGCCCTGCGCAGAGGCCGAGGCCGAATGCAGGTGAGCGGAAAATTCCGCGCCGGATCAGCAACTCCATACCCAACGCTCCGTCGGGAACCGTATCGGCTAGAAATATAGGTTGGTCAGACAACCAAATTCAAGATTATTTGAACCGGGATTCCCCATATGGAACCCTCCCAGCCCATTGAGTGCGACTCGAAACCGCTCGACGTGCATTCGCCTTCGAATGATGACCATCTTCGCGCCGATCCGGATGATTGGGGACCAAGTGGCGGCATTGGTGGCCCGGAATGGCATT
>LXNI01000624.1_pt1 | contig 39173 bp, 32 predicted proteins | sample 809091 | NCBI WGS metagenome assembly LXNI01 (sample SAMN04870527, study PRJNA318959) | sponge metagenome | biome: 01000161; feature: marine sponge reef; material: water | host: Sarcotragus foetidus | place: Greece: Milos, Mediterranean Sea | collected 2013-05-29 | depth 5-7 m
GAAAAACCGCAGAGGGTGCCGGCGCAGCGCCTGACATCATCAACGAACCCCGTCTACGACGCGGTGCGATGGTACCGCTCGGCCTGATGCCAACCATCCGTCGAATCAGTTACACAGCAAAGGAGATAACAAATGAAACAGGGGCTTTTGAATTGTTGCTGCCGAACGCTGACGGGCAGTCTCGCGGCGGCGCTATTGACCGCATCTCCGGCGCTTTTCGCGCAGGACTCTGAACTCGAAGAAATCGTCGTCACGGGATCGTACATTTCCCGTCCTGCCGATCGACCGCAACCGGTCGCCATAATGGAAGCCGCCGAAATCAGGGCCAATCAGCGTGTCTCGACAATCGAAGTACTCCGCGATATGCCGCAGATTTCGTCGGCCAATGTGGCGGAGAACTGGAACACGCCAACCAGCAGTATCGACCTGCGCGGTCTTGGCCCAAGATCCACGCTGGTCCTGCTGAACGGTCAACGGCAAACCATCGATGCCAACTCGGCATCTCAGGTGGATGTCAACAATTTGACCCCGGCCATCATGTTGCAGCGAATCGAACTCGTACTCGACGGTGCTTCAGCCCTGTATGGCTCGGATGCCGTTGCCGGTGTCGCCAATTTCATTACTCGAAACAACTTCGAGGGCGTGGAGTTGTCGATTTCCAGTCAGTTCGCAGAAGCCCAGAGCAATGTGCCCGAAGTCCTTCTCGGCGGATTGTTCGGCGTTCAGCAGAGCAGCTTGGGGGTCGTCATGGGCTTTGAGTATCTGAAGCGCACCAAGGAGATGCAAAGCCAAGACGTGTTCAGCAACGAGCGGCTGGGCGAGGGGTTGATAACCGGCCTCTATAACCCGGGCACGTTCTTCGGCGGGGACCGGGTCGGGGGCATCCATGCGGACCCCCTGTGCGGCAGCCCGCTCATCGGCGGGCTTGAGGAAAACGTGATCTGGGACCCCGCGGGCGCCACCGGGCACGATGCGGACGGGTTACCCACTGGGGGACCCTTCTGCAGGGGTACGCTGAGCTTGCAGCGTACGATCATCCCGGAGAACGACCGATTTACCGGCATGGCGGTCGCCACGGCGGAAATCGGGGCCGATACGTTCCTGACCTGGGAAATCAACTATGCGCGGGTTCAGACACTCAGCAGTTTCGGCACCGGCGTGCCCCTGTTGGCGCTACCGAGTTTGGGTGCGGTGCTTCCGGCGAACAACCCGGGCGTGATCGATGCCAACCAGCGGAACCCGAATTTCCCCGTACAGAACTACAGGCGCATTTTTACACGGCAGGCCAGCCCGGTTGAAGGATCGCTGCCCTCGTTTGCGGAGCAGAACACCTTCAGGACCTCGGCGACGCTGGAGGGCGCGATCAACAGTAACTGGAATTGGCGCGCAAACGGCACCGCGTCATGGAACAGCCAGGAATCCGGTCGCTCGGACACGATCGCTGACCGCTATGCCCGCGCCATACAAGGCTACGGCGGCGGCAACTGCAAGTTCAACCCGGTGAGCGGCGCGGCCAACGATGCCAACATCCAGCCCGGCGTAGGCAACTGTCAGTGGTGGAACCCGTTCGCCAGCCGCCTGATATCCCAGCCCGGTGATCCGACCTATAACTCTCCGGAACTGGCCGCCTGGATGACAGACCTCGATGTTCAAAGAGGCGATTCCGATTTCTTCTCGGTCGAAGCCCTGGCCACGGGCAGTCTCTGGGAAATGGCCGGCGGTGCGAGCGGTCTTGCGGTAGGTGCTCAATACAGGCAACAGGAACTGGACATTTTCACCAACCCAGTCGAAAGGGACGGCGGGTTCGGGTTTGCTCCGCAAGTTGTTCAGGACTGGTCGGCATCACGGGAGACACAGGCCGTTTTCGCCGAATTGGTCATCTTCCCGACCGAGGATCTGGAGCTGGATTTCGCCGCACGCTACGAAAGCACGTTGGGGCTGAGTTCAACCGAACCGAAGCTAACGGGACTGTGGACGCCCACCGATGACCTGTTCGTCAGATTTTCCGTGGGTTCCTCTTTTCGACTGGCTTCCGAGCGCCAGACCTTCGGTATTGGACCGAGCGGCACAACAATCCGCCCGCTCGGTGGTGAAGTTACCCAGGCCCGTGCCCTTTCGGTCGGCAACCCTGACCTCTTGCCGGAAGAGTCCGGCAACTGGACGATCGGCTTTACCTGGGACGCAACCGACAGTCTGACTTTGGACCTGACCTACTGGAACTACGACTTTACAAATCTCGTCTCCACGATCGACCCCGATGAGATACTCCTGGCGGATATCGCGGACGGGTTTATCACTGACCCGCGAATCGAGCTTTTCCCAGGCGTTCCCAATGAGGTGTGTGAAGTCACGGGCCGGTGGAGCGGGGCCCAGGACGACCCGTTGCCGTCCGGTTGTCTGGACGGTTTCGATATCGCTCTGTTCAAATCGTCCTTCGTTAACCGAAACGCTGTAGAGACTTCCGGGCTCGATATCACCGTTGACTGGCGACACGAGTTGTCTGGCGGAAGCCTGCTTGGCATCAGGCTCCTGGCTGCATACGTGAACAGCTTCAAGATTTCCGACCTCGCAGGAAACCTGATCGAAACTGTTGGTACTGACCAGGGTTCTGACCTGGGCTTGTTCGACAACCCGCAAGTCCGCGCCAACCTGATTACCACGTTTTCCACGGGTGATCATGATTTCCGCTGGAGCCTGCGTTATACGGACGGTATCGAGTTGTGGAACCCGGGCCGGTTCCAGTACAACACGGATGAAAGCCCGTGGACACAGCATGACATCGTATATACCTATACCTTGCCATCCTCCAACCAGGTGAATGTGGCCGTCCTCAATGTCACCGACAACGAGCCGCCCCTGGTGGCCAATTCGTTGACCACTGTGGACTCACGGCTGCATGACCCGAGAATGCGGATGTTCAGAGTAGAGTACACGCACAGCTTCTGACTCCAGTTCGAATTCCGGAAAGTTGACCCCGCCCCCGGCGGGGTCTTTTTTCGGCGCGCCACGCCTGGCGCACCACCGGCATTGATGATGACGAGGCCGGTCGGGTCCAGCGGCGGCTACACAGGGGTGGCTTTGATCATGGCTGTTTTCAAGCTCAGGCTGGACTATTTGAAATTGAGTCGTATAAGATTGCATACAAACCGATCCGTTCGGTTCTATCTTCGATACAATAGGTGAGTGGACCTTCTGTAACTGGTTCGCGGAATTCGATGACAGAAAACTTTGGGGGCGAAATGCGGCATAGAATTCTTGTTTCAATAGCTGCGTTGACGCTGCCCGTCGCGGCGCTCGGGCAGGAAGGATTCCCGCTGGATGGTACGTGGCGCGGCGATTGGGGGACGACCCCAACCGAACGCACGACGGTCGTGCTGGTCATGAAGTGGGATGGAACCAACATCAACGGCATGATCAATCCCGGCCCGGACTCCGCGCCGTTCACCCTGGCCGAGTTGAATCCCGACAACTGGACCGTGCACATCGAGGCGGAAGACCGCGACGATGACGGCAACCCCGTAACGGTCGTGATCGATGGCCAACTCGGCGACCTCGGTTCCTACAACCGGACTCTTGAAGGCACATGGCGGCGCGGCGAAGAGGAAGGAGACTTCAGGATCGCCCGGGAATAACGTGAATCGTATGAGCCAAATTGCCCCCGACAGGCCCCTTGCCGCGTGCGTTGCATGCCTGCTGGTATCTGCCCTGATGACCGCCGCATGCTCGACGCCACCAGGTGAGACCGAACAATCCGACCGGTCGACACCGAGGTTCGACGACGGCCAGGTAAACCTCGACCGCGTACCGGGCGAGAAAGGCTATTGGGGACCGGCAAGCGCGAGTTCGCTGGTGGAAACGGGCGTGGACGTGGACATGGACGAGCGTGGGCTGCTGGCGGACATCGGCGACGCGGGCCGCGTGGCGCCGTTCCAACCCTGGGCGCTGGCGCTGTACGAATACAGGCAGAACAACGGCCTTCAGGACGATCCAATCCAGTTTTGCATTTCGCCCGCCGGCCCGCGCCATCTTCACACCCCCGGTGGATTTCGAATCATCCAGGATCGCCATTTCGAACGTGTCTACCTGGTCTTCGGAGGGGGTAACCGCAACTGGCGGGTGATCTACATGGACGGGCGCACACCGCCCGACCCCGAAGAAGTGGTGGGTACCTACTACGGCCATTCTTCCGGGCGCTGGGAGGGGGATGTGCTGGTGGTGGAATCCAGCGGTTTCAATGCTCGCTTCTGGTTTTCAAACGGAGGTCTGCCGCATACCGAAGCACTGCATCTCACGGAACGGTTTTCCAGACCGGATCACCACACATTGAAATATGAACTCACCATCGACGACCCGTTCACCTTTACGCGGACCTGGAACGCCGAGTGGACCGTGGGCTGGGTCGAGGACGGAGAAATCGAACAAAGGTTTTGCGAGGACAATCGCTGATGCAGCGCGCTGTGCAAGCATCGGCGACACCCGCGTCAGGGTCCGACTTCGCGCGGATAAGGTTGACAAAGAGGTATACGCCATGAAGGACAACTCAATTTGGCGGCTTGCTGGCGCTTTCATGATGCTCGCGGTGACCATGCCAGCCGCAGCGCATCATTCCTTTATCGCTCAGTTCGATCCCGACCAGCCAATCAGCATGACCGGCGTCGTGACCAGGATCGACTGGACGAATCCCCATGTCTACTTCTATATCGACGTGAAGGACGAGGAAACCGGCGACGTCGAGAACTGGGGGTTTGAAATGGGCCCGCCGCACATGTTGCAGGCCCGGGGCTGGAAGCGGAACTCCATGGCTATCGGCGACATCCTTGAGGTGCATGCCACCCGCGCCCGCGATGGCAGCAACACGGCCAACGCTCGAGAGGTCAAACTGGCGGCTACCGGCGAGGTACTGGGCGCCGCATCCAGCGAACAACAAACGATTACCTCCGGTCAGCCGTGACCTGGAGCGGGAGATTCCGCAATGAAATTTCAACTATCGGAAGTGCGTTCTATGGCCGGGATTTTCGTTGTCCTGTCCGCTCTTGCGTTCGCGGGCCAAACCCCGTCGGCGTGGTCTCAGGCAGAAGGCGATGACGAACGGCCTGCACCGCGCTGGCCCGATGGTCGAATCAGCTTTACGGCACCTCCCGGCGAGGTTGGCAACTGGGACGGTCCGGTAGGTACAAATCTCTTCGCACACACGCGCGAATTCGAAAACGATGTCCGCGGATTCAATCTCGAAACGAACCTGTACATCGACGATGTCCCCTTCAAGCCCTGGGCGCGAGCCCTTTACGACTACCGACAGGCGACGTTCACGAAGGATGACCCGCATACCCGCTGCAAGCCCTCCGGCGGCGCGAGGATGTTCCACACGCCCTACGGATTCGAGATCATCGATCGCCCGGAGACCCAGGAGATTCTCTTCCTGAGTGTCGGCGCTCCTCACTCGTGGCGGATCGTCTACATGGACGGCCGCTCCCACCCGCAAGACCCGCGGCCGACCTGGTTCGGGCATTCCGTGGGTCATTGGGAAGGGGATACCCTGGTCATCGACACGGTCGGATTCAACGAGCGATTCTGGATAGCCCGAACGGGCGTTCCGCACACGTCGCAATTGCATCTTGTCGAACGCATTTCGCGGCCGAGCTTCGACCGGCTCAGGTACGAGGTCACCATCGACGACCCCGGAGCCTACACGGAACCCTGGTCCGGCGGCTGGTACATGCCATGGGGCGACGGAAACGAACCCTTCGACTACCTCTGCCAGGAAAACAACCTGGATGCGGCCCGCATGGTCGGGCCCGACCTGGACTTACCCTGAGCATCCATGCCAGACCGACGGGACCGGTTCCACATGGATGGTCAGTGAGGAACGGGAAAGCCCCTTGCTCACGAAACGGCGTAACAAGGAAGACAGCACATGACGACTAACAATCTGGAGTCCATCATCAAGGCTGCCGGCAACCCGGTCGAGATGCTCCGCAATTCACGGATTGGCGCCTATGTCTATCCGATCGTTCCGACCGAGTTTTCCAATTGGCGGACCGAACAGAGAGCCTGGCGGGAGAGCGTCGTGCTGTTCGACCAGTCCCATCACATGGACAACATTTTCATCAGTGGCCCGGATGCCGTCAGGCTCGCCTCCAACCTGTCGATCAACAGCTATGCGAACTTCCCCGTCAACCGGGCAAAGCAATTCGTTCCCTGCAGTCATAGTGGTCACGTCATCGGTGACGGAATCCTGTTTCACCTTGCAGAGAATGAAATCGTATTCGTCGGCCGGGCGCCGACAGCAAACTGGATCAAGTTCCACGCCGAGACGGGCGATTATGACGTGGAGGTCAATCACGATCCCCGCTCTCCTTCCATGCCCATGGGCCGGGCGGTCACCCGCGAATGCTACCGATTTCAAATTCAGGGTCCGAATGCGAAACAATTGATTGAAAAGCTCAACGGCGGTCCATTCGCGGACATCAAGTTCTTTCACATGGGTGAGATCAGCATCGGGGATCGCAGGGTCCGTGCTCTGCGGCATGGCATGGCAGGCGCGCCGGGACTGGAGGTATGGGGTCCTTACGACGAGTACTTCGACATACGGGATCGGATCATTGAGGCGGGCAGGGAATTCGATCTCGTGGTGGTTGGCGCGCGCGCCTATTCGACCAATACGCTGGAGTCCGGCTGGATTCCATCACCGCTGCCCGCCGTGTACACGGACTCGGAAATGAAGTCCTATCGCGAATGGCTTCCAGCCGACAGTTACGAGGCCAAGGGATCGATCGGGGGAAGTTATGTGTCGGACAACATCGAGGACTATTACCTGACGCCCTTTGAACTGGGTTACGGCACCTTCATCAAGTACGACCATGAATTCATCGGTCGCCAAGCCCTTGAGCGAGTGAACAAGTCCGACCAGCGGCGCAAGGTGACGTTGGCCTGGAACAAGGAGGACGTTCTCAGAATCTTCGGCTCCCATCTCGGTCCGGGTGAACCGTTCAAGTATTTCGAATTGCCTCTGGCCAACTACTCATCGTCCAACTACGACTCGATCACCGTCAACGGAAAAATGGTGGGCCTGTCCCTGTTTACCGGTTATAGCGCTAACGAGCGCAAGATCCTGTCGCTCGGTACCGTGGACCCCGGCGTCGCAGTCGGTGACGAAGTGACGGTAATCTGGGGCGAACCGAACGGCGGCACGGAAAAGACGACCGTCGGACCACACAGACAGATCGAAGTTCGCGCCATCGTCAGCCCGGCTCCATACTCCGACGTCGTCCGTTCGACATATGCCAGGGGCTGGAGATCACGCGATGCATGAGCGCATGTCCTGCATTCCCCGTGGTGCGCCTGACAACGTGGCACTGGGCGGACTGCTCCGCCTCCGGAACACCTTGGTCAACGAGCCAGTTTCTGCCAGCTTGATTTCACCTGGAAATGCCCGTCAAAGCATCTTCTTTTAATTGACACCTTGCCGAATCCTAGCGTAGCATAGGCCCATTCCGAACCGCTCGGTTTGGTTAAAGGCGCCTCCACTGACGCGGTTGGGGGCGCTGCTAGCTTTGGTAGGGCGAATTCTCGGGTGGTAAAATCCTTCTGCAAGGGCTTGATCGAGGTGCATGCGTTGAGAGGCCGTTCTCTGATCGTCCCTGGAGCTGCATTGCTGCTCGTCCTGAGCGGATGCCAGCCTGCGCCCGACGCTGTGCAATACAAGGCGATGCTGGGCACCTACTGCGCCCATTGCCACAACTACGTCGATCGGGAAGGGGACCTGATGCTCAGCCGCGTCGACCTCAACGATATCGGCGCCCACACCGAAATCTTCGAGAAGGTGGCCCGCAAGCTTCGAGCCGGCCAGATGCCTCCGTCGGGAGCACGGCGTCCAAGCGCAGAGATGTACGAAGGGTTTGCTTCCTGGCTCGAGGATCAGCTCGATCGCACGACGGTCGCGCAGTTCCCCGCACCCGGCCTCCACCGGCTCAACCGGGCCGAATACGCCGCCGCCATACGCGATCTGCTGGCCGTTGAGGTCGACGCCACGCAATTCCTGCCGGCGGATGATTCCAGCCGGGGATTCGACAACCAGGCAGGTACGCTGGGGCTCTCGCCCGCGTTGCTCGAAGCCTACCTGTCGGCCGCCGGGAAGATCAGCCGACTCGCGGTCGGCCTCGAGATGACACCCTCGCAGACGTTGTACCGGCTCCCGGAAGACGTCAATCAGAACTATCACGTCGAGGGACTGCCGTTCGGCACCCGCGGCGGAACGCTCATCGAGCACATTTTCCCGGCCGACGGGGACTATACGATCCGAATTTTCGCGATCACGCTGGGCAACATGGGCAATTTCCGCCCCTTCGGCGAGGTGAGGGGCGAGCAACTCGAGGTGCTGCTCGACGGTGAGCGTGTGGCCCTATTCGACTGGGACACGGAGTTCAACGTCGATCGATTCACTGGAGGCTCAGGCCAACTGCAGAGCATCGAAGTGACCGTCCCCATAACGGCAGGAACGCACAGCGTAGGTGTGACATTCCTCGCGACCAACTATGCGCCCGGCCTGGATCTCAACCACGCCTTCGAGCGCACCACGATCGAAACCGGTGGATTGCCCGGATTCACCTTCTACCCCCACGTGGGCAGCGTGAGGATCGAGGGCCCAATCGACGCCGCCCGCGCGACCGATACGCCCAGCCGCGGCAAGATTTTCGTCTGCTCACCGGCGGACACGGCCGAAGAGCAAGACTGTGCGCGCCAGATTGCATCGGCACTGGCACGCCGTGCCTATCGTGGATTCCACACGGAAGACGACATCGACACGCTAATGAGCTTCTTCCGTTCGGGGAGAACCGACGGAGACTTCGACAGCGGCGTCCAGATGATCGTGCAGCGTGCCCTGTCGGACCCGAAGTTCATCTACCGAGCCGAGGCCGAACCTCAGGATCTGCCCCCGGGCGAGCGTTATCGAATCAGCGATCTGGAACTGGCTTCGCGGTTGTCGTTCTTCCTGTGGAGCAGCATACCGGACGAAGAGCTTCTGACCGTCGCCGAAAAGGGATTGCTGAGCGACCATGAGGTGCTGCGCGCGCAGGTGCGGCGCATGCTCGCCGACGAGCGGTCGCGGGCTCTCACCGAGAACTTTGCCGGGCAATGGCTCGGGCTGCGAAGCCTCGACGTGCACACCCCGGTGGTCGAACTCTATCCCGATTTTGACGACAACCTGCGACAGGCGCTTCGCCGGGAAACCGAATTGTTCTTCGACAGCATCCTGCGCGAAGGCCGCAGCGCCATCGATCTGCTGACCGCCAACCACACCTTCGTCAACGAACGCCTGGCCAAACATTACGGCATACCCAATGTCAGGGGCAGCCGATTCCGACGAGTGGAACTTGGAGAGGAGTTCGATGTACGCCGCGGCTTGCTCGGCAAGGGCAGCATTCTGACAGTATCATCGGTGCCTGCGCGCACCTCGCCCGTGATTCGGGGGAATTGGATCCTGATGAACCTGTTGGGCACGCCGGCGCCCGACCCACCCGACGACGTGCCCGACCTGGAGCCGGTGGACACCTCCGCGGCAGGTAATCGGCGCCAGCCATCGATCCGAGAACAGCTAGAGGCACACACTGGCGATCCCGTCTGCGCCGCGTGTCACAAGATCATGGACCCGTTCGGGTTTGCAATGGAACACTTCGACGCCATTGGCCGGTGGCGCGATGAGGACGCCGGCGAGCCGATCGATGCCGTCTCCATCATGTACGACGGAACCCTGGTCGGCGGCCCGGTGGACCTTCGGGGATTCTTCGTGAAGTACTCGGAGCAGTTCGTCCGGTCGTTGACGGAAAAACTGCTGACCTATGCGCTTGGCCGAGGAGTCGAGTACTATGATATGCCTGTCGTTCGTGCCGTCGTGCGCGAGGCGGCGGGAAATGATTATCGCCTTGATTCGATTGTCCAGGCGATCGTCAGCAGCGAGCCGTTCCATATGAATATGAAGGGTGGGGAGCAGCCGGAACAACTCGTGTCGGACGAACCCCAGCTTATGCGAGCGTTGGCGAATTCCGCTATCGCAAGGAGAGAGAACCGATGAACTTCATTACCAGGAAGCACCTTCCCCGGCGGACGTTCCTGCGCGGCGCCGGCACCGCTCTGGCGTTGCCGTTCCTCGATTCAATGATACCTGCGGGAATCCGCACGGCTCGGGCGCAAACCCCGGAAACACCGCCGCGCTTTGTCGGGATCTTCGTGCCCCATGGCGCGGCGCCCGGCTACTGGGAGCCGGACACCGTGGGTTCCGACTTCACGTTTCCGTTCATCTACGAACCGCTGGAGCCTTTCAGAAAACACGTGGTCGTTACCAGCGGACTCTGGTGCCAGTCGGCTGAACCGCCTCCGGGAGTCACCGGTGCCGACCATTTCGTCGCCGCCGCCTTCCTGTGCGCCAACAAGCCCAAAAAAACCACCGGCGCGGACGTGTACGTCGGCACGACCATTGACCAGCAGATCGCGCAGAAAATCGGTCAGGGCACGCTGCTGCCCTCGTTGCAGCTCGCCGTTGAGGATCCGGGGGCCAGTTCCGCCTGCGGAGAGGGTTATAGCTGCGCCTACACGAATTCGATTTCCTGGCAAACGCCCTCCAGGTCGCTGCCCATGGAAATCAATCCCCAGGTGGTGTTCGAGCGGCTCTTCGGCGACGGCGGCACACCCGAGGAACGCGATGCGCGCAGAGAGGCGCAGCGGAGCATTCTCGATTCGATCACCGGCAGCCTCGCCCGGCTCGAAGTCGATGTCGGCTATAGCGACCGAATCCGGCTGGAGCAGTACGTCGAGGACATCCGGGAGCTCGAGCGGCGGTTGAAGATCGCGGCGCAGGCCTCAACGGAAACCCCGGAAATGCCGATGCCGTATGGAGTCCCGGAGTCGTTCGATGAGCACATCCGGCTGCAATTCGATCTGTTGGCGCTGGCCTTTCAGGCAGACATCACGCGCGTGTCCACGCTGCTTTACGCTCGTGACCTCACCAGTCGTGTCTATCCCGAGAGCGGTACGACGGTGAGCTTCCACGGTGGGTCCCATCACGCGGGCGACCCGGGGCGCATTGCCGAATACGCCAGGATCAACCGCTACCACGTTGCGACGCTGGCTCACTTCATCCAGAAGCTGAGCGAAATTCCCGAGGGCGACGGCACCTTGCTCGACCATTCGCTGGTGCTCTACGGCACCAACATGGGCGACTCCAACCAGCATCTGCACTACGACGTGCCCCATGTCCTGATCGGGGGCGCATCCGGCAAGATGGCCGGCAATCGACACCTCGCCTACCCCAGCAAGGAAGTGCCCACGGGCAACCTGTTGCTCAGCATCCTGGATGCCTACGGCATTCATCGGGACAGTATCGGCGACAGCAACGGGCGGCTCGACGACCTGATCGCGTAGCGCGCTGTCTGGGGCAGAGGGGAGAGTTGACGATGCGTACGAGCAGGTGGGCCCGAAGGGCAACCGCGATCTGGCTGGCGTTCTCCGTCACCGCCGTTCAGGTCGCCGCGGCCGGTGACCTCGCCGACGCAGCCATGCGCGGAGATGCCGCTGCCGTGGCGACGCTGCTCGACGGCGGCGCGGACGTGAATGAACCCCGGAGCGACGGCGCCACGGCGCTGCACTGGGCAGTTCATGAGGATCGGCCGGACCTGGTGACGCTATTGATCGACTCAGGCGCCGATGTTTCGGCCCGCAACCGTGCCGGCGTGACACCGTTGTCATTGGCAGCGGAAACCGGCAACGCAAACATGGTGGCGCGCCTGCTGGATGCCGGAGCCGATGTTGAGGATACGCTGCCAAACGGCGAAACGGCGTTGATGATGGCGGCCCGTACGGGCGACGTCGACACCATCGAACTGCTCATCGATCGGGGCGCGGAGATAGACGCTCGGGAGACCAAACGAGGCACAACCGCCCTGATGTGGGCTGCCGCCTACGGCAGCCAGGCGGCCGTGGAGGCTCTGGTGAACCGCGGCGCGGACTTCAGTTTGCGTTCCGACCCGATTCAGCAGGCCCGGCGCCCCTACCTGGCGCCGACACCCAAGGAGCGCATCGACGAATACCTGCGCGGCGTGGGTCAGGCAGGGACCTCGATCTCGGTCGACCTCAGCGGCGGCGATGATACGGCCGAGACCCCTGTTCGGCCGGCGAGCGGCGAAGCCGACCAACCCGCCGCTGCTCCGGCGGGCGAAGAGGCGGTTCCGGCGGCCGCGGAAAGGGCCCGGGAAGTCGTGGGCGATCCCACCCAGCCCGCGGACACGGTGGGCGACTTCGGCGGATATCGGCGCGAACGCCCCATCACCGGAGGGTTGACCGCCCTCGTCTTCGCAGCGCGCCACGGCGACATTGAAACGACGCGAATCCTGCTGGATGCCGGCGCCGACGTGAACCAGGTGACCGAATACGGCTGGTCAGCACTGCTGACTGCAACCCAGAACCGCTATTACCGGCTCGGCAAGTATCTTCTCGAGCGAGGGGCCGACCCCGCCATCGCCAACAACGGCGGCTGGACACCACTCTACATCGCGACCGACAACCGCAACATCGAGAGCGGCGACTATCCGACGCGCCAACCCGACATGGATCACATGCAATACATCGAGTTGCTGCTGGACCACGGAGCCGACCCGAACGCTCGCATGATGTCAAGTACCGAGACGCGCACGATCTTTACTCACCAGTGGTTGCGGGAGGAGGGTGCAACCCCCTTCTGGCGAGCGGCTCAGTCCAGCGACACGGAACTGATGCAGCGGCTTCTGGACGCAGGCGCGGACCCGCTCATCGCCAGCAACAACGGCACCACCGCACTCATGGTGGCCTCCGGCATCGGCTGGGTCGAAGGCGTGACCCACGAATGGTCGAGAGAACAAAACGGACAGACCGTGAATCGGCTGCTTGAACTCGGCGCTGACGTCAACGCCAGCGACATGGACGGCCGTACTGCCCTGATGGGAGCCGCACACAAGGGCCGCAACGAAATCGTGCAGATGCTTGTCGATCACGGCGCCGACATGGCGGTTCGCGACGTCGGCAGCCGAGACAGTATTCACAACTTGTTCGGAAAAACCTGGCAGGCGATCGACTACGCCGATGGCCTGGTCAGGGTGGGCGTGCAGTCGTCGATCGCACATCCGGAGACGGCCGCACTGCTGCGAAAGTTGATGGAGGAAGCAGGACTGCCCGTCCCCCCCGAGGGCCGGACCCTCGAGTCCGTTTGCGTCACGGAATTGTGCCGGTAGACTCCCCCGAATCCTGTCAGCAAATAGAAAGGGAGCTTCTACAATGAAAACTAGAGCGGCCGTAGCCTGGGAAGCCGGGCAACCCCTGTCCATCGAAGAGATCGACCTCGACGGGCCGAAGGCCGGCGAGGTGCTGATACGCACCGTTGCAACGGGTGTTTGCCACACGGATGCCTACACCCTGTCCGGCGAGGACCCCGAAGGCGCTTTCCCGTCGATCCTCGGTCACGAGGGCGGCGCAGTAGTCGAGGAGGTGGGCGAAGGCGTCACCAGCGTAAAGGCCGGCGATCACGTTATCCCGCTGTATACCCCGGAATGCCGCGAATGCTCGTTCTGTACTTCCGGAAAGACCAATCTCTGTCAGGCGATTCGCGCCACCCAGGGTCAGGGGCTGATGCCGGACGGAACCAGTCGTTTCTCCCGCAACGGCAGGCAGATCCTGCACTTCATGGGCACGTCGACGTTCTCCGAGTACACGGTATTGCCCGAGATCGCGGTGGCGAAAATCAGCATGGACGCGCCGCTGGAGAAAGTTTGCCTGCTGGGCTGCGGTATCACCACGGGAATCGGCGCCGTGCTCCATACAGCCAAGGTGGAAGCGGGTGCGACCGTGGCCGTGTTCGGCCTCGGCGGCGTCGGGCTGAGCGTGATCCAGGGCGCGGTGATGGCGAACGCGAGCCGCATTCTTGCCATCGACATCAATCCCGACAAGGCGGAGATGGCAACAGCGCTGGGAGCCACGGATTTCGTCAACCCCAATGACTACGACGACCCGATCCAGGATGTGGTGGTCGAACTGACCGGCGGCGGAGTGGACTACTCGTTCGAAGCCGTCGGCAACGTCAACCTGATGCGTGCGGCGCTCGAATGCTGCCACAAGGGTTGGGGAGAATCCACGATTATCGGCGTGGCCGGGGCCGGTCAGGAAATAGCCACGCGGCCGTTCCAGTTGGTGACGGGACGCGTGTGGCGCGGCAGCGCGTTCGGTGGCGTCAAGGGTCGAAGCGAACTGCCCGGCATGGTCGAGCAGTACATGGACGGCGACATCAAGGTCGACGAAATGATCACTCACACCATGGGCCTCGAGGATATCAATACGGCCTTCGACCTCATGCATGAAGGCAAGAGCATCCGCTCGGTAGTCCACTTTTGACGGCGTGGCGGCGAAACTCGCATCAGTAGTTGTGAACTGAGGGCATCGGTCATGGTAAGGACTCTGGGCGTGTTCGGCTTGTTGGCCTGCCTGGCAGCAGCTCCGCTCCAGGCTCAACTCGGGCATCCCGCCAAGGGCGCCTGGAGCGGCTATTGGGGGCCCGGCGAATCAGAGCAACGGCGTGTCCTGCTGCTGCTTGCGTGGACGGACAACGAGATCACCGGGGTGATCAATCCAGGCCGCAACGGCGTGGAGATCGATCGCGCGGACCTGGTCGCATCCACCTGGACGCTGACCATCGAGGCGGATATGCCGCTCGAAGACGGCACTGTCGGCCGCTATGTCGCCACGGGAAAGATCGACAACCTGGGCTCATGGACCAGCCGCAGGTATTCCGGGACCTACACCCATGGAGATGAGACAGGGACATTCCTTGTGACTTTGAATTAGAGAGGGGTTGAAGCGATGAACATCAAGCTCGCATTGACGGCAGGTACCCTGGCGACCGGCAGTCTGGTTTTTGCGATGCAGGGCATCGCCCACCATTCGTTTGCGGCGGAATTCGACGCTGACAGCCCGATCGATCTGACAGGCATCGTGACCAGCGTGAAGTGGTCGAATCCCCATACGTTCTTCTACATCGACGTGGAGAACGAGGACGGCGATTGGGAAAACTGGGCCCTTGAACTGGGAAGCCCCAACGGACTGATGCGCCGAGGCTGGACGCGGAATTCCCTGAAGATCGGCGATACGGTGAGCGTCACCGGGTCCCGGGCGCGGGACGGCAGCCTCAAGGGCAACGCGCGTGAGGTGGTGCTGGCCAGCGGTCAGCAACTCTTCAACGCCACCAATCGGGCGACCGACGACTGACGCCGGATGTCGCACACCACCCCGTTCAGCCGAATGGGTGAACGGGCGCACAACATCAACCGCGGAGAGGTTTTCATGATCAGATCCGTCATCGCAACCGCAGGTACGATGGTGCTGCTTGCTGTTTCTCATGCATCCGCGGTCGCTCAAGAGACCGCGGACGGCGCTCAAAAGTCGTCTCCTCCGACTCCGCGGTTCTCTGACGGCACGGTGGACCTCAGCGGTAACGGCGTATGGGACCTGCCCTGGATCCGGGACTTTTCCAACGTGATCGTCGGCGGGGACGAGGACACGGACGCTCCCATGCTGCCGTGGACGCAGGCCATGCGCGACTACAACCGGGCCAATCAGTCGCTTTACGATCCGGAAGGGTTCTGTCTGCCGCCCGGCGGTCCGCGTGCTTTCGGCACGCCCTATCCCGCCGAAATCATTCAGCACCGCGACCGCATCATCATCATCTACGAGGGCGGCGGCCACGTCTGGCGCGAAATTCACATGGACGGACGGACGCATCCCGAGGGCGACGCACTGAATCCGACGTACTTCGGGCACTCCGTCGGACGTTGGGAGGGCGATACCCTGGTCGTCGACACGGTCGGCTACAACGAGAAGACCTGGCTGGACTACAGCGGCCACATGCACACCGATCAAATGCATACGCTGGAGCGGATCACCCGGCCCGATCGCGACACGCTCCACTACGAAGTGACCATCACCGACCCGGGCGCCTACAGCGCCCCCTGGACAATCGCCTGGGATATTCCGTGGTCCGAAGGCCAGGAACTGGCCGACTACATCTGTCAGGAGAACAACCAGTTCCTGATCGACCTGAAGGACGATTTCGGCAATCCGTTCTTCGAAAAGACTACGGGTGCAGAATAGGCCGACGATCCCGGATCGAGGTCAAAGACCATGATCCGAGACTTTGGCAATTCACCCGCGAATTCTCCGCAACGAACAGGAACTGCACCCGACGCCAACGGGACACCATCACCTGTTGTCCCGGAAACCTTCCACCCATTTGATCGTGTTCCTGAGGGACGCAAACGTGAAGAAGTGGATGCCCCAGATGTTCAACATCGGTTCCGCTTCCGCCGCCTCCTCGAGTTCCAGAATGAGTTGCTCCGGTGTCTCGCCGGAAAGCACATTCTTCGCCAACGCCTGTCGTTCCCTTAGCGCTCGAAGAGATGCACCGACACCGCAGATCATCGCGTACCTGATCAGCGTCGCATGCGTTGCCGGACCCGCAACACCGACACGCACCTGCTCGGTCACGCCCTCGGACCGGGCTTTCCTCAGGAACCCGATGATTGGCGCGGACTCGAAACAGACCTGACTGATAAGGATGAGACTGAGGCCACCGGCGCGGGCTGCGGCGACCTTGTCGGCCCGCGCCTTGTCGAGAACATCGTCGGGTATTCGCGGGTGACCTTCCGGGTAACAGGCGATGGCGATCTTGTCGATACCGTGCTCTTGCAGCGAGCCGGACTCGATCAGTTGCAGGCTGCAGTCATACTCACCGACCGGCACATCCTTGTCGCCACCGAGAATGAGGGCCCGGTCCACACCCGCTTCGCGGGAAAGACGCCGGAGCAGATTGTCCAGCGCATCCCTGTTTGCAATATTGCGCGCCACGATGTGCGGCACGGGGATCAATCCCAGATCGCGCACCCGTGAACAGACCTCGATCTGGCGATCCGGGGGATCCTTGGGCAGCGATGCGACGTAGACCCGTGCATCCTGCGGCATCAGACTTGCCGCCAGGTCCAGCGACTTTCGATCGGGCGTTGTGACCTCTGCCGAATAGTCCGGCAAGCGTGTCATGAAGCCCGGTGAAGCCTGCTGGAATTCCGGTACGATTTTCGCATTGGACACTGAACGCATTTGCGGTTTTCCTCGACGAAATCAGCACGCTGGCAACAAACGTACCGAACCGAGTGGTTCGGTACATACCATATCCACCGTGCCCTATGCTGTCAAACCGATTGATGTTGACCTTGCGGGCACTTGTCGAGGCCCGATTGTTCTTCTGCGGATCGCGCCAGGCCCGCCACAAAGTAGCGAGAACCGTCTATTCAGGCGGCTGGCGGCAGCGATGACGGCCGGTTGCGGACTTCCCTTCCTGTGCACCGAGGCACGGATCGTAAACAGCAACGGCGCCAGTCTGTCACCGCGCCCTATTCGTGAATGCGCGTCAACAACTCGATCAGAGTCTGTACTTCCTTGCGGGTGAAACGTGACTTGAGCCATCGCTCGTGTTTTCGAATCGCCGCCTTCGCCGCAGTCAATACGTCACCTCCGCACGCCGTCAGGTTCAGTGCCAGCTTGCGCCCATCAGTGCTTGACCGCCTTCTCGTCAGGTAGCCCCTGGCTTCAAGCCGCTTGACGATGGCCATCGTCGTGGCTCGGTCCATGCGAATGAGGTTTGCCAGTCCGGATTGGGAAATGTCCGGATGATCGTCCACGAGCCAGAGCACCGACACCTGCTTTTGCGTCAGCCCGAGATCCGAGAACGTCTCCATGAAATGTCGATAGGCGGTGCCGTATGCCAGCCTGATATGGAAGCCGACGATCTCATGGATGTCACCCAGTTCTTCGTCGTCCGCCACGCGTGGCGTGGTATGGGCCGTTGTTTCCTTTCGCGTGGACATCGGTAACGTGCCGAATGCCGACAAGGCTCCTGTTCATGGCAAACTTTGTATGTAACACCAACAGATTGCTCGAACAGCAGGGAATCTCGATCTCAGGAAGGCAGTTTGAATTTCCCGACGTGAACGCCCGAACCACAGGTCCGCGCGCTTCGGTTTCAAGCGTGGCACTGATCGCCTGCCTGGCGGTGCAGACCGACCTGCGCGCACAACCCGCTTTCGACTTTGAAACCTGGGACCAGTACCTGGGAGGCGTGGACTCCTCCCAGTATTCGTCGCTGGACCAGGTCGACAAGAGCAATGTCGATCGACTCCAGGTCGACTGGACCTACCTGACCGGCGGCAGCAATCATCGCTTCAATCCCATCGTCATCGACGGGGTCATGTACGTTCTCGCCAACGGCAGTACGCTCGTCGCTCTCGATGCGGCGACCGGCGAAGAAATCTGGACGCGATCACACGACGGGCCGGTGGGCAGCAGGGGCATCAGCCATTGGCAAAACGAGGACGGCGGCGACCGGCGATTGCTCTACCTGAACAGCGGTTTCCTCACCGCCGTCGATGCCGGCAACGGCAGCACCATTGCCGAATTCGGGGACGATGGCCGGGTCGACCTGCGGGAGGGACTGGACATGGACCCGGGCGGGATTCGCCCGCTGCAGACGGATAATCCCGGCCGGGTTTTCGAGGACCTGATCATCATGTCGCTGCCCGCCAGCACCGCGGGATACGATTCGGCACCGGCGGACATTCACGCCTACAACGTGCTCACCGGTGCCTTGGAGTGGGTCTTTCACACGGTGCCGCGCCCCGGAGAATTCGGCGCCGAGTCCTGGCCGGAAGCTGCTCGGGGCAACTACGGCGGTGTACACAACTGGAGCGAATCCACGGTCGATGCAAATCTCGGGATCGTCTACATACCCACCGGGACGGCCCGCTACGACTTCTATGGCGGCAACCGCCACGGCGCCAACCTGTTCGGAAACAGCCTGCTCGCGCTCGATGCGCGGACCGGCGAGCGCCTTTGGCATTTCCAGACGATCCACCACGATCTCTGGGACTACGACCTTCCGGCCGCACCCAAACTGCTCACCGTACGCCATGACGACCGTGACATCGACGCGGTGGCGTTGCCCACGAAGCAGGGATACCTGTTCGTATTCGACCGGCTGACCGGAGAACCGTTGTGGCCCATCGAGGAGCGAGAGGTGCCGCAGTCCGACGTTCCCGGAGAGCAGTCGTGGCCAACCCAACCATTTCCCACGGCGCCACCACCGTTCGCCCGCCTGTCATTCACCGCGGATGAAATCAACCCTCACCTGCCCGACGCCGACCAGGCCGCGCTACGGGACATGCTGGCCACTTTCCGGAATGAGGGCCTGTTCACGCCGCCGAGCCTCCAGGGCACCATCATGATGCCCGGGCACAACGGGGGCACGAACTGGGGCGGTTCCGCGGTGGACCCGGTCAGCGGACGGATGTACATCTCGTCGAAGGCATTTCCCACGACGGCCCACCTGATGGCGCCCGACGATTCTTCGACTGACGTGGCGGCGCCCAACGCGGGTCCCGGCTTCATCCCCTACAGCGTGCCCATCGATTTCATGATTCAGAGCAACGGCCTCTCTGCCATCGGCCCACCCTGGTCGCAGATCACCGCCTATGACCTGAACGCCGGCACAGTCCTCTGGCAAACGCCGAACGGCGACGTGGCCCAGCTTCGGGACCAGGGCATCACCGGCACCGGTGCCCACGCACCCAGAAGCGGGTTGGTGGTCACGGGCGGCGGGCTGATTTTTGTCGCAACGTCATCGGACCGAACCATCAGGGCGCGGGACGTGGACAACGGATCGATCCTGTGGGAATTCAGCCTGCCGGCGGCGCCCGAAGGCGTAGCCGCCGTGTACGAAGCCGACGGACGACAGTTCATCGCCCTGCCCGTAGGCGGAAACGGCGTATTCAACTGGGGCCTGGACCTTCCCGAACCGGGTCCCGGCCAGTACATGGTGTTCGCACTTCCTCAGGAATAGCTCGAAAATCGTTTCCGTGTGAGCCAGGCCAACATCGAAACGGCCCGTTGGAAGTCCTCAGTTTCCCGCCAGCGACTCCGCCTGCCGCTCGTAGAGTGAGTTGAACAGAGCGAACTTCTCGGTGGGCAGCACCGATTCCGGCGCCGCCTCCTCTCCCAGGACCATCGCCGGACTGTTCATGAGGTCCACAAAGTGTGGCCACTGCGGCAACCCTTCTCCATTCGGGTCGCCGCTACGGGCAAAATTGACCCAGTAGGACGACATCAGCTCCGCCAGCGCCTGCCCGCTCCCGGAAGCCGCCGCCAGTTCGGGCGAGCTGTTGTCCGGATAGAGGGGCAACTGACCGAGATTGTTGAAGACATAGGGAATTTCCGCCGCATGGGCGGCGCCGCGCGAGGGATTCCCCGGGTCAACAGGCGGCGTGTAGGCGAAGAGGTATGCGTATGCCCGATTCCCGTTGTCGGCCTGCCGCTCTCCCAGAAGGCGCATCTGCCAGGCCAGTTCGTCGCTGAACAGCGCTGGGAACGAATCCGTCACCTGCTCGAAGGGGTACAACTCAAGGACCCGATCGGCCAGATCGCCCCAGCGACCTCGTACCTGGTTTTCCCAGTCTTCGGCGGAAGGTCCTCCGGCAAAGAAGGAGCCTTCGTCCCGGGTGGAGCCAACCAGCACATCGACATCGTTCTGCCTGCCTTCCTCAAAAACCGGGGTCAGGTCTTCGGGGATGACCCAACCGTCGACGATGATGCCGGCCCCGCGCAGCGACGCGACCTCCTCGGCAGGCAAGGCCCTGAGATCGGCAAGCGTGGACGCCTCAAGCTCCTTTGATGCCTCGAGTCCCTGCTGCTCCGCTTGCGCACGGGTGCGCATCCGCGTCATGGTCAGGCCCATCCAGCCGGCGCTCTGGGCGATGCCGCGGTGGAACAGGCCATCCGCTTCCGGAGATGCCGCCAGCACCGCCACCATCATCGCACCGGCCGACTGGCCGAACAGCGTGACGTTGTCCGGATCTCCCCCGAATGCGGCGATGTTGGCCTGCACCCAGCGCAGCACGGCAACCACATCCATGAGCCCGTAATTGCCTGCGGCATTGTGCTCGGACTCCTCCGCAAGTTCGGGGTGAACAAAAAAACCGAATGGCCCGAGACGGTAGTTGAGCGTCACTACAACCGCACCCTTCTCGGCCAGGCGGGTGCCGTCGTATAGCGCTACCGATCCCCCACCCTCGGTGAACGCGCCGCCGAAGGCATAAACCATGACCGGGCGTCGCTCGTCGGCCGTAGCCGAACCGGTCCACACGTTCAGGTACAGGCAATCCTCGTCAAGGGGCGGTGAATCTTCCAGGACCGCAATATTAAGGCGGCCCACACCGGGTGGCTGGATGCAAACGCTGCCGAACTCGTTGGCCTCGCGCACGCCGTCCCACGGCGCCACCGGCTGAGGCGGGCGCCAGCGCAGGTCGCCGACCGGCGGCGCCGCAAACGGAATCCCCTTGAAGACGCGGATGCCGGATTGCGAGGTGGCGCCGCCCGAGATCTGGCCGGAGTCAAGCTGAACGGGATCCTGGATCTGGGCCGAGGCTGTCGGCGCCACGGCCAGCAAACCCGCAGCCGCCAGCCAGGCGGCGCGCATCATTCTTCGGCTTGCGCCGCTGCCTGTGCGCGCTCGTAGCGTGACGTGGTGATGTAGTCGCGGATAGTGTAGTTGTCCTCGTGACAGGCGTATTCGTAGAACTCGTAACCCTGATCGCGATACCACGGATAGGTGATCGTCCAGGGCGCCGTCATGATTTCCGGATCCTCGATGGTCATCTCGAACTGGATCGTGTCGTCATCGATCATCGTAAATCGTTCGACGATCCGCAGCGACTCGCTGGTGGCGATGCTGTGCCACGGCGTGCCGACGGTTGCAACATTGGTCATCCCGGCGATGCCGTTGAAGTTGGTGGATTCCACCACCAGCGTATTGCCCTCCCAGTGACCGCGGGACTCGCCCATCCAGTGGCGAATGGCGGAGTCCAGCGGCGGGCGGCCATCCACAGGGATGATGCGTGTGTCGTGGATCATCTCCAGGCGGATCACCACATAGCCCGGGGCCTGCATGATCTCGATACCGTTGTTGTAACGGAATGCCAGCATCGAGGGTGGCATGCCGCGGGTGATGCAGCGATCCCAGACATCGAAGTCCTCGGGCGTATCCCAGGTCTCCCTGAACCAGCTACTCCCCAGCGTCTCGGACTTCGCCGCGCCGAATTCCGTCAATTCCGGAAGCTGGCCGTCGGGCGGATCGATGATCAGGGACGTCTGGCGCTGAGCCTGCCACGGTTCCGCCCAGTGGCCCATGCCGATCCGGTCTTCGGAATCCTCCTCGTCGTAGCGGGCCTGCGTGGCAAGCATGGTCTCCTGGCGCTCGGCAAACTCCTCGTCGGTCACGAACCGCCGATCGCCCATTTCCTCGGGACGTACCAGCGGCGTGCCGATCATGTGATCGATCGGCCAGATTCCCCTGAGATCGGGATCGCCCCAGGGCGTCATGGGTTGAACCCACTCCTCGTCGCTCCCGGCAAAGGCGTCCTGCGCAAGGGATTCGATGCACACCGAGGCGGCGATCGTCCCTGCGAGGATACCGAACAGTCTTGAAGCGGATATTCGATGGCTCATGACACGCTCCGATGAGGCTGATTTGTCCGCCGAACTGGTAGGTTTGGCCAATTTAGCACAAGCGCCTCACCCGAGTGAAGCGCCGTTCCAATCCTAGTCGCTGCGGTACAGGCGAACTAAGCGGTTTGGCTACAAGACCGATCACCTGTATCATCAGCGCTCAACAGATCCTTCGATGCGATTTACTTAAATGTTCGGATTACCCAGGCGCATTCCGGCGAACGTGGTGGCACTGGCTGCCGCGTTGCTGTACCTGCCCGCCGCGGCCCAGAACGATCCCGGCAGCGGCGATACCGGGCCGGCCACTGGCGTGAGCGACCCCAGGCAACCCGTTCAGGCCCGTGCCCCGGGCGGCGGCAACGCGCACATGCCGCCGGGCGACTGGCGCACGATCAACCGGGATCTTGCGGCCACGCGCTATTCGCCGCTGGAGGACATCAACCGCGAGAACGTCGGCACGCTGGCGCAAGCATGGTCGTACACACTGGCCGCCGGTTCGACCGCCGTACCGCTGGTCATCGACGGCGTCATGTTCGTGCCCAGCGGAGGCCAGGTGATTGCCCTGGATGCCGGCACGGGCGAGGAAATCTGGACCTATGCTCTCCCGGACGACACGCCCAGCTTCCGAGGACTTCCTGCGACCGTGTCCAATCGCGGTGTGGCCTGGTGGCCGGGCGACGGCAACACCCCGGCGAGAATCCTGTTCATGAACCGGTCCTGGTTGATCGCCGTGGACGCTGCAACCGGAGAACCGGTAAACGGTTTTGGCGACGATGGTTACGTGGACGTGGGCGTGCCCTACGGCGGCACGCCCACCGTCTGGCAGGACATCGCCATCATCGGCGCCGCCGTCCTCGAGCTGCCCCAGGGCCCGCCCGGCAACCCGAGGGCCTTCGACGTGCGCACCGGCCGCAAGCTCTGGGAGTTCCAGACCGTGCCGCGCGCCGGGGAGCCCTGGAACGAGACCTGGGGCGATGGTTGGGAGGACCGCTCCGGCACCAACATGTGGGCCTTTTCCGCCCCCGTCGACGCCGGTCGCGGCATCGCCTACCTGCCGATCTCGGGACCCGCACCCAACTACTACGGCGGCGGGCGTCCGGGCGCCAACGTATTCGCCAACTCCATCGTCGCTGTGGACGCCGAGACCGGCGAGTACCGCTGGCATTTCCAGACCGTTCACCACGACCTCTGGGACTCCGACATGCCCACGTCTGGCGGACTCGTCGAATTGCAACGGGACGACGGCGAGCCGGTGCCGTCGATCGTTCACGTGGGCAAACCGAGCTACGTCTTTGTCCTCGACCGGGTCACCGGCGAGCCGGTATTCGAAGTGCAGGAGCGGCCCGTTCCGCAGGGCGACGTCCCCGGCGAATGGTACTCGCCAACCCAGCCGTTCCCCGTCAAACCGGGGCCCCTGAGCCGCGTTTCGTTCAACAGGGAAGACATGGTCACCGCCGATGACACCAGCGCCGCCCATGTGGAAGCATGCAACGCGCTCTGGGACAGAAGCGGCGGGTTCTATAATGCCGGTCCCTTCACTCCGTTCATGTACAAGCCACCGGGCGATCCGCCGAAGTCGACGGTCCAGTTTCCGGGCGGCATCGGCGGCGTCAACTGGGGCGGCGTGGCGGTGGACCCGACGACCAACCACATTTTCGTCAATGCCCACGACACCTCCCTGGTGGGATGGGTGCAGGACAAGGACCCGGACGAGACCTACAGCTTCGAGGCGGTCGGTTCCCCGCAGCCCTATGACCGTGCCAGCGTGGACGGCGTGGGTCCGTTCTTCAGCTTCAGCGCGTCGGTGGCTGGGACCGGCGAAGACGGGCGGGGGTTGCCGGGCGCCAGCCTGCCGTGTCAGAAGCCGCCGTGGGCGAAGCTCGTCGCGGTGGATGCCGATACCGCCGAGATCGTCTGGGAGTCGGTGCTCGGTATCGTCGAGGAGCTGCCCGAGGACAAACAGTTGGTGGGCAACGCCGGCAGCGCCGGCCCCACGGTGACCGCGGGGGGCCTGGTTTTCGTCGGCGCGACCAACGACCGCCGGTTTCGTGCCTTCGACTCGGGGACCGGTGAGGAACTGTGGACGACGCTGCTCGAAGCCAACGCCAACGCGAACCCGATGAGTTATGCGGCAAGCGACGGCAGGCAGCATGTCGCTGTCATCGCGGGCGACACGGTAATGGCGTATGCGCTGCCCTGAGCATCGCGCTCCCGATCCGATCGGAGCCGGGCCGCAGCACAGCCGCTCGCCGGCCCTGAACACCGCGCTCGCGCGATCCGTTGGAGTCTGCAACAGCGGATGACGGAAATAATGAAAATCGCAGCAAGACCTGATTGAGGAGGTCCGATCAAGTGCTGAAGCAATGGACATATGCATGGCTGCTGGCAATCCTGATGGTTTCCGTGGCGGCCCACGCGCAGGAATCACGCCCGCAACGAATCGCCGGCGAGCCTGATTTCAACGGGTTATGGCAGGCCATGGGCACCGCCAACTGGAACCTCGAGGCGCATTCGGCGGAGCCCCTGGCCGATTTCTGGCAGCTTGGCGCGCTGGGCGCCATACCGGCAGGCCAAAGCGTCGTGGTGGGCGGCACGATCCCGTACCTGCCCGAAGCGCTGGAAAAACGCGCCGAGAATCGCGCCGGGTGGCCGCGTTCCGACCCGGAGACGAGCTGCTACCTGCCGGGCATCCCGCGGGCCAACTACATGCCCTACCCGTTTCAGATCGTGCAGGGCGGCGGTGGCGACAGCATCCTGTTCGTCTACGAATATGCCAGCGCGAATCGCATGATTCACATGTCGGATCACATGGAACCGCCCGTGGATACCTATATGGGCCGCACCAATGGCTATTGGGACGGAGATACCCTCGTTGCGGTCACCACCGGTTTCAACGGCAAGACCTGGCTCGACCGCGCCGGAAACCATCACAGCCCGGCCATGCGGGTGACCGAGCGCTTCACATTGATGGGCGAAAATCACATTCAATACGAGGTCACGATCGAAGACCCCAACACCTTCTCGCGCCCGTGGCAGATCGCCATGCCGCTTTATCGGCGCATCGAACCCAACGCGCAGATCCTCGAGTACAAGTGCGTGCCGTTCGTCGAGGAGATGCTTTACAAGGACCTGGAACTCCCGGAGTCGGGATAACCGATACGAAGTCGATACACCACTGATCCACGACTATAGGAGATCGATCAGATGCGAATTCAATCAATAGATGCCGTGTTAACCGCCGTATTTCTGATGGCAGCCGGATCGTCACCGGCGCTGGCCCATCATTCCTTTGCAGCCGAGTTCGACGCCAATGCCCCGGTCCACCTGGATGGCGTCGTCGTGATGTTCGAGTGGGTCAACCCGCACTCATGGCTGCACATCGATGTCACCCGGGAAGACGGCACCGTGGAACGATGGCGGGTCGAGGGCGGCGCGCCGAGTACATTGCTGCGCCGCGGCTGGAATCGGGACTCGCTGCCGGCCGGCACCCGGATCACTGTGGACGGCTTCCAGGCGAAGGACGGTTCGCCCCGCGCCAACGCGCGCGACATCGTCTTCCCCGACGGCAGGCGATTGTTCCTGGGCTCTACCCGGACCGGTGCGCCGTACGAGGATGAAGGGCAATAGTAGCCTGCTCCGCCCGAGATGATCGGCTCAAAACTCGACTGCGTTCCCTCCCTTGAGTCCCAGAATCTCCCGGGCTTCGTCGGGCGTTGCGATTTGCAGTCCCGACTCCGCGACGATTTCCCGCGCCATGGCGACCTGCTGGGCATTGGACTCGGCGAGCCGGCCCGGTCCGGCCCACAGCGAATCCTCAAGACCCACACGGACATTTGATCCCAGGCTGAGCCCCTGGCGCGCGATAGCCATCTGGTTGCGACCTGCCCCGAGCACCGACCACTGGTAGCCGTCGCCCAGGAGGCGGTTGGCGGTCCGGCGCATGTGCGAAAGATCATCGGGATGGGCGCCGATTCCGCCGAGGATGCCCATGACGCTCTGAACGAACACCGGCGGCTCGACCAGCCCGCGGTCGACGAAGTGGGCCAGGTTATAGACATGGGAAATGTCGTAGCACTCGAACTCGAAGCGGGTGCCGTTGGCGCTGCAGGCAGTCAGGATACGCTCGATGTCGGCGAACGTGTTCTTGAAGACCAGGTCGCGGCTGTTCTCCAGGTGGCGCCGTTCCCAGTCGTGCCTGAACGTCTTGAAGCGCTTCAGCATGGGATACAGACCGAAGTTCATCGACCCCATGTTCAGGGAAGCGAGTTCCGGCTGTAGTTGCAGCGCCGGCTGCAGGCGCTCGTCCACGGTCATGTGCGGACTTCCGCCGCTGGTGATGTTGATGACGGCGTCGGTGCCCGCGCGAATCTGCGGCAGGAATTGCCGGAAGACGTCCGGATCCTGGGTAGGGCGGCCGTCCTCGGGGTCGCGTGCGTGCAGATGCAGGATCGCGGCGCCCGCCTCGGCGGCGGCGATGGCGGCCTCGGCGATCTCTTCCGGCGTCACCGGCAGATAGGGCGACATGGACGGAGTATGGATCGCACCGGTGGGTGCGCACGTGATGATGACCTTTCGCCGATCGGACATGCTCAACCCCCGAATCGCGGCTCAGGCATCCCGCGTATACCAAGCCCGGTGATCCTGAACAGCGAACCCGCACCGAATGGGGGCTTGACGTCCTTGTGAAACCGGTCGTGTACCGCCGGATGCTTCACCCTGGCCATGGACGTCACGTAGATTTCGTCCAGCTCGTCGCCGCCGAACATGACCGAGGTGATGTTTCTCACGGGCATCCCGATCTTGCGTTCCACGTTGCCCTCGGGATCGTAGCGGACCAGGTCGCCGGAAATCAGCTCCGCATTCCAAAGGCAACCTTCCGCATCCACTGTCGAGCCATCCGGAACGCCTGCCTCTTCTCTGGTACTTGCGAAGACCCGCTTGTTGGATAGCGTCCCGGAGTCGATATCGTAGTCGTAGGCCCAGAACTCGTCGACGAAGGTGTCCGCCACGTAGAAGGTCTTGTCATCGGGACTCCAGCAGGGCCCGTTGGTGCAGATGATGCCCTCCTCGACGCGGGTGACGGACAGATCGGGGTCCAGCCGCCACAGCCCGCAGATCGGCAATTCTTCCTTGTCGTCCATGCCTCCGGCGATGAATCGCCCACGGCGGTCCACCTTGCCGTCGTTGAGGCGCGAGCGTGGTTGATCGGCGTCGATCGGCGCGATCAGCTCCAGTCCACCGTTCGCCGGATCGAAGAAGTAGAAACCCCGGTCCAGCGCCAGCACCAGCTTGCCGTTCTCCCGCACGGCGAGGGCGCCGACATCGTGATCCAGGGACCAGTTGTCAACCCGGCCGGTCCCCGGTTCAAGACGCCAGATGGAAGGGTTCCCGACCCGCCGTCCCGTGCCGTCGAGCCACCAGAGGACGCCGGTTTCGACGTCCCAGACGGGTCCCTCGCCCAGGTGATTACGGCACTTGAGAACGCATTCGATACGAAAGGCCATGAATCGTGTCGGTTATCGGGCGGTCGCTGGTGGAATGGCCGAGAGATTATGCGTCACTGATTCGGTTAATATCCATGTCCCGAACAATATTCACAACTCCCTTTCAATTCACGGGCGGACGGACATGCGAAAGTTACTTGTGATCGCGCTTCTGCTTCTCGCGACGGCACCTGGCGTTCAAGCACAGGATGGGGACCGCCCCGATGTCCTGTTCATCTCGATCGACGACCTGAACGACTGGGTCGGTGTCCTCGGGGGGCATCCCCAAGCCAAGACCCCGAATATCGACGCACTTGCCGCTCGCGGCATGGTGTTTAGCAACGCCCACGCGGTCGCCGCGATCTGCAACCCGTCGCGAACCGCGTTGATGCTGGGCCTGCGCCCGTCCACAACGGGCGTTTACGAAAACGATCCCAGTTGGCTCGACCACGAACACCTGGCCGACCTGCCGACGATCCCCCGGTATTTTCGCGATCACGGGTATCGCACACTGGGCGCGGGAAAAGTTTTTCATGCCCACACGTACTACGCGGGCGCCTTCGTGGGCTACCAGGACGCCCGCGCCTGGGACGACTACTATCCATCGTTCGAACGGCAACTGCCGGACGAAGTCGGCCCGCCCGACCGGCCCGCCAACGAAAACCCCATCAGCACCAGTTTCGACTGGTCCCATGTGGTAACCGACGATCGGGCCATGGGCGACGGGCAGGTGGCGGCCTGGATCTCGGAACGCCTGCTCGAGTCTGCGGACCGGCCGCAGTTCACGGCGGCGGGCATCTATCGCCCGCACCCGCCCTGGTACGTGCCGCAAACTTATTTTGACGCGCACCCCCTTCCGGACATCGTCCTTCCCACGGTTCTTGAAAACGACCTGGACGACGTCTCGGAAGTCACCCACGAGTTCACGCAGGGAACGTTCATGCCGCCCCTTGAGATTCACGAGTGGGTAGTCGAGGCGGACATGTGGGCCGAAGGCGTGCAGGCCTACCTGGCCAGCGTCACCTTCGCCGACGCCATGGTCGGACATATTCTCGATGCCCTGGACCGGAGCGGCCGCGCCGACAACACCGTCATCGTGCTGTGGTCCGATCACGGCTGGCACCTGGGCGAGAAGCAAAGATGGCGCAAACAGACGCTGTGGGAAGAATCCACCCGGGTGCCGCTGATCTTCGTCGTGCCCGGCGTGACCACTCCCGGCAGCCGCAGCGACCGCACTGTTTCGTTGCTGGACCTCTTCCCTACCCTGGCGGAACTTGCGAACATCGACGTGCCAGAGCACCTCGAGGGCACAAGCCTCCTGCCGCTACTCAGCGACCCGGACACGGAGTGGGATCGTCCCGCAATCTCGACTCACCACTTCGGCAACCACGCGGTGCGCAGCGAGCGCTACCGCTACATTCGCTATAACGACGGCAGCGAGGAACTGTACGACCACGACGCCGACCCCAACGAATGGCACAACCTGGCCGACGACCCCGGCTACGCGGATGTGAAGGCTGAACTGGCCAACTGGCTGCCAGCGGAAAACGCGCCGGATCTGAGATTCTCGGATGAGCCATGACGCGGACCCACATCCGGCAGCCCATGCCCATGTCCATCATGCCCATGCCCAACGCCCGCTTCATTCCGGTCTGACCCACGGGGAAACAATGCGATTCATAACCCTGTTCCTGTCAATGATAGTGGCCGTCGTGCCGACCGTGGCGCCCGGACACCACAGCGTCTCGGCCATTTTCGACACGACCACCGTGGTGGAAGCGGAGGGCCGGATCACCGACCTGTCGTGGCGCAATCCCCACGTGCAGTTTCAGCTCGAGGGCACGGACGAGGACGGATCGGTCCGGGTCTGGAACGTGGAGATGACGTCGCTCACGAATCTCAGGCGCGATGGCATTTCCGGCCAGCTCGTCAACGTCGGCGACCGGGTTCGCGTGGCCGGCAACCCGGGTCGAAGGGATTCGAGCCTGATTTACCTCGAAAACATCATGGTGGCGGACGGCGAGGAAGTGGTCCTGGAACCGCGTGGCGAGCCGCGCTGGGCAAATGAATTCCTGGGGCTCGCCGGGCCCACCGGCCCCGGCGATCCGTCGGCGCCGGAACTCGGCATCTTCCGGGTGTGGAGCACACCACGCGACCAGGGCCTGCTGCTGCCCGAAGACGTGGATCCGAATTTCGATTTCGACCTTTATCCGCTGACGCCGGCGGCGCGCGCATCGGTCGACGCATTCGATCCGGTCGAGGACAACCCTATCCTCAACTGTGTCTCCAAGGGCATGCCGACCATCATGGAACAACCCTACCCGATGCAGTTCCTGCGCCAGGGTGACGACATCGTCCTGCACATGGAAGAGTTCGACACGCTGCGCATGATCCACATGGACCCGAACGCATCCGATGAAGGCGAACCCACCTCCAAGCTCGGGTTCTCTACAGGCCGGTGGGAAGACAACACGCTGGTGGTGCGTACCACCCGCTCCGACTGGCCCTGGTTCGACGTGGTCGGCATCCCCCAAAGCCTGGATTCGGAGATGATCGAGCGCTTCACGCTCAGCGAGGACGGCAGCCGGCTGGACTACTCGCTGACCGTGACCGATCCCGCGAACTTCACCGAGCCCGTCACGGTGTCCAAGTTCTGGGTCTGGTACCCGGAAATGACGGTGGAACCCTTTCAGTGCCGCATCTGAGGGATGCAGACGGGGTACGGAACAATAAAATCGGAGAACAAGATGAAATTTGACTCTCGAACTCTCTTGCTGGCCTGCCTGATTGCGCCTGTGGCGAGCGCAGGAGTTGTCGGTGCCGACGTAGACATCCATGAAGACGTGCTGGGCGGTAAGTCCTGGGGACTCGCCGGCCCGTACGAGAAAATGATCGGCACGCTGTACTTCGAAGTCGACCCGCAAAACCCGGCCAATCAGATCATCGTCGACATCGAGCACGCGCCCACAAACGCGGACGGCAACGTGGAGTTTTCATCCAATTTCGTTCTGCTCAAGCCGAAGCAGGCGGAGCGGGGCAACGGCACCGTGATCGTCGGCGTGGCGAATCGCGGCACGCGGCGCATGCTGACCTTCTTCAATCACGGCAGCGACGAGCACGAAGAATGGGATGCCGTCAACCCCACCACGGCCGAAAACTTCGGCGACGGGTTTCTCATGCAACAGGGCTACACCCTGCTGTGGGTGGGTTGGCAGTTCGACGTGCCTCTGAGCCGGCCGTACGGGTCGCGGGTTTTCGTTCCCCGCGTGGAGCCGGATGAGCCCATCGACGGCCTGGTGCGGAGCGACTTCGTGGTCCGCGAACCGGTCTTCGACCGTACCCTGGCGGACCGGAACCACGTGCCCTACCCGGTTGCCGACCCCGACGCGCCCGAGAGCGTGATGACGGTTCGCGACACGGTGGAAGGCGAGCGGCAGTCCATTCCCCGTGACCAGTGGGACTTTGCGCGCCTTGAGAACGGCGAGGTCGTCCCGGACATGACTCGCGTCTACCTGTCCACAGGCTTCGAGCCGCACCGAATCTACGAAGTGGTGTACAAGGCACGGAACCCGGAAGTCATCGGCCTGGGACTGGCGGCGCTGCGCGACGCGGCATCGCTGGTCAAGTACGGCTCATCGGAGGAATTGAACATCCCCGAAGGCGCCATCGACCATGCCATCGGCTACGGCATGTCACAGCCCGGACGCACGCTGCGCACACTCGTCTACATGGGCTTCAACGAAGACGAGCAGAATCGCAAGGCGTATGACGGGATCATCGCGCAGATCGGCGGCGCGGCGCGGGGCAGTTTCAACCTGCGCTTCGGTCAGGCATCCCGGGACGCCCATCCGTTCCTGAACTTTTTCTATCCCACCGACATCTTCCCGTATGCGGACGTCGAGCTGACCGATCCGCTGACCGGGGAGAGCGGCGGCATGCTTTCCCATGTCCCCGAAGAGTTCATGCCCAAGGTCTACAACGTCAACACGTCCTATGAGTACTGGGGACGGGTGGCGTCGCTGCTGACCACCACGCTGGACGGCAGGGAAGATGCACCGATGATGGAGGAGCACGCCCGCGTATATCACTTTGCGGGTTCCCAGCATTTGCCGGCCGAGTTTCCACCGGAGCAATCCAACGGCCAGAACGTCAACAACCCCAACGACTTCTCCTGGTTCATGCGCGCGCTGCTGGTGAGGATGCAGGATTGGATCGTCGACGGCACGCCTCCGCCGCCCAACAGTTTCCCGCTGATCGCCGACGGCACCCTGGTCGAACCCGGGGAGGTCGATTTTCCCGACCTGCCGGGAACCAACTTCCCCACCAAGACCCACAAGGCGTACCGCGTGGACTACGGCCCGCATTTTGCCTCCGACGGAATCATCAGCAAGGAGCCGCCCGACGTGGGGCCCGCGTTCCCGATTCTCGTGCCCCAGGTGGATGCCGACGGCAACGAGCTGGGCGGCCTGCGAACACCCGGAAACCTGGTCCCGCTCGCCACCTACACGGGCTGGAACCTCTACAACGCCGAGTACGGTCCGACGGACACCGTCTCGCACATGTCCGGTTCCTTCCTGCCGTTCCACAGGACGCAGGCCGAGCGTGAAGCTGCCGGCGACCCGCGGCTGTCCATCGAAGAGCGCTACGCCAACAGGGACCACTACCTCGGACTGGTGGCTGCCGAGGCCCTGAAGCTCATCGACCAGGGGTATCTGCTGGACCAGGATCTGCCGGAAATCCTCGCTCAGGCCGGCGAGATCTGGGACGCCGTCGCACAATAGCGCAATCGCGCCTGCCCGTTGCGGGCGGGCGCTTCGGGCGAGTGCTTCGGATGGGCGCTTCGCGTTACCCTGTCAGCCGTCTGGCGTGCACGTATAGGGCTCCGGCGTCTCCCCCAGGGCGAGCCAGAATCGCTCGATCGTCGCTGGCTCCGTGAAGGTATCCGGATCGGTGAACACGGCCGAGTAATTCAGGCGAGACTGATCCTCGCTCAGAGTGATGCGCTCCACCACCTCGACCGTATCCCCTAGCCCGAAGCCGAAGAAGAAGTAATTCCAGGCGATGTCGGCGGTTTCCACCACCAGCGTATCGCCCTCCCAACGCCCCACGGAGTAACCCACGGTGCTGGGCGGCCGCTCTTCGGGAAGCTCGCTGTCGATGTAGATGGTTCTCTCGACGCCGTACTCGTGCGCATGAATCCTGACGTTCGAACCGTCTTCGATGAACGTCACCGGATGCGGCGTGATCATCACCGCGGGCATGCCCTTGGCCATGCACTGCATGTCCGGATCATCCAGCGGGTCCCACTCGGCGCGTCTGGCAAGTGACGCCTCGTTCCAGGGCAGGTGGATGCTGATGGCGCCTTCAAGCGCCGTCGTACCCGCGCTTCGGTGGGGCTGACTCCAGACGCGGAACAGGCCCAGGTTCTCGGCCGCGGCGTCCACGACATCGTCCTGCGTAGCCGCCCAGTGGGCCTGTCCACCGGCTTCGGCGGATTCGTTGAAGTAGGGTTCGGCGCCGCCGTTGAGGATCACCTCCCGGCCGTCCGGAAGAAGCACATTGTTGGCCAGAAGGATGTTGTCCCGGCGCGTTGATACCTGCCCGGCAATCGTTACCTGCTGACCTGGCTCGAAACTGTCTCCCGATACACCTCCCCGCGTGAGGGTATACAGCGAACCGAACGCCTGGATTTCCCAGGTCTGCTCGTTGCCGTCTTCACCCGTGACGGTCAGGTCGAACGTCGGATGGGGATTGCTCCAGTTGACGCTCTCGAACACCCCTTCCATCACCTCGACGTCCTGAGCGAATTCCTGGCGCGAATGGTGCGCCTGTGCCGCGAAAGGCATGAGACTGGCAGTGACCGCAATGGTCAACGCGCGCGTCAGGCATGCATTCTCGATATTCATTTTTTTTCTCCCATGCGTGGCGTCGGGGCGCTGGCCCCGTCGAATATTGCCCCTCTTTCCCGTCAGGGGCCTGCGCCGCAGGAAATCGCGGCTGCAAATTCGCTATCGCGATTTCCTACGGCGCCGGCTCCTGGGGCCCTGTTTCCCCCAGTTGCAACCGGGAACCGTCCGGAAACAACCTGTAACGAATCTTATTACCGGTCTCATCCAGGAAATTCAACGAGGCCTGGAACAAACCTTGCGGAAGAGATCCTTCAGGTACGGTCGCCTCGAGAATGTAGAGGCGCGAGTCGTGGAGGTAGATGCTCGCATACGTTCGAGAGTTGTCCGGGTTGGTGATCTGCATCTGGTGCCCCTCGACGAGGTCGATGTGGTGCCACGCGTCGAAGGTGACGTCGCCGCCCCTGAGCCTGAAATTACGGGCCGCGTAGGCAACCGACGCACGCTGATCGTACAGCCACAGCGAAGCGTTGTTTGCCTCGTCGGACCGGTCGGCGAGTTCCAGATAGGCCGACTGCGCATCGGTGAAATCCACCACGGTGACGGAGTGGAGACTGCCGCCGTCGGTCACCGAGTACACCTTCGCCGGCAAGGTCGCCCCGTACTCGGAGTCGTAGGCTATTTCGCGAATCTCCGGTTCGCCCGGGAAATTGACGCTGAAGTATTCCTCCTGGTCCACGAACTGGCGCCACTGCGCCTGGACACCAAGAGGCAATAATGAAGATATCAGAAACAGGGTCAGGACTCGCATGATTGTCTCCAGTCGACCAGGCACTTCGCGTTTTCGACCTGCGTGACGGCCGCCAAACAAGATTTAGTCGAATTCCTTCTCGACACCGCCCGGGGGCGTGAGGTAGCCCAGCAGACATCCCTGGGCCCCGTCCCTGAGCTGATGGCACCTGACGGAGACGACATCTCCGGGCTGGACGTCGTCCTGAGACCACCCACGCCGGGCCAGGGCGGCGATGCCGCCGCCCTCGAGCGCCCACATGGACGGCTCGCCGTTCTCGTCGGTAACCTCCAGGTGAATCCACACATGGGGATTCAGCCAGAGCACTTCCTTGACCTCGCCCTCCAGGTGGGTGTATTCCAGCAGCGAATAGTTGCCGTGGGAGTGGTGGGCTGGCGCAGGCGCCGACAGCAAGAATGGCAACGCCGCGAGCGCGGTTACTGCCGCAATGTTTGTTCGCACCATGGTAATCACTCCGGCTTTTGCCTCAAGCGCTCAATCTAACTTAGCACATCGAATGCCAGTCTACGGCCAAGACCATACCTGAATACGGCGAAATCGCTGTCAAACGAAATAACGCGCGAAATCCCCAACCGCACCATGAGCGCGAAAGAGGTTCGGTCCACGATGGCGAAATCCTGATCGGAGAATTGCTCTCCGATTGCCCACGCGGCTTCCAGATCCGCGCTCGTCGTTTGTTCAACGGTTGCCACGCCACTTCGGAGTCCGTCCCAGAATATCTCTGCGGCGATCGGTGAGAGGTTGTGGTGAACAAGGCGCCATGTTTCGACGAGCACGTGGTCGCTGGTGACCAGCGCGTCATCCGTCTTCAGAAGCTCCTTCGCCCGGGTGTTTTGCCGATCGTTACTGTCGGCGGCGGCATACCAGGCGGAAGTATCCACAAAGACGCTCACGATCAATTGCGTGACGATCGACGGCGTGTCCCGAGTTTTTTGGCTCCGATTGCCTCGGCAATCATCCGGTCCTTGTCCGTGGAGATATCCGCGCCACCCGAAGCGCCAAGATCGAAGACGACAGAACGGCGAACCTTCGCCGACGATTCGTCGAGGTCCCGGTCAACGAGCCTTCGGAAGTACTCCGCGAGAGATATGCCATGCGCCGATGCACGTGCCCGGACGCGGGCCAGCAACGCGGAGTCAATGGAGATTTGCGTTCGCACCATCATTATGGCGCCATTATAACGGCACAGGCTTGCGCGGCAAGTCGCACCGCTCCTTGTCGTAGAATGCAACGCGCCAGGAACATTTGACCGGGATTTGTCATGAATGCCAACGCACCGACTTTTCGAATCCGGCGCCCTGCGAGTCATGCCTTCGCCGTGGCGGTTCTGGCCGCCTGGACCGGGCCCGCGAACGTGTTTGCCCAGGAAGGCACACTGCTCGTCGCCAATCGCCACGCCGAGGCGGGAAGCGTGTCGTTCTTCGATCTTCAGACCGAGAGCGAGATCGCCCGCGTGCCCATCGGCCCCGGCTGGCCCCACGAAGTGGCAGTATCGCCCGACGGTCGTCTGGCACTGACCGCGGAATACGGGCGCGAGACTCCCGGTGAACGGTTGGTGGTCATCGACATCCCAGGGGCGCGGGTACTGGGGCGCATCGACATGGGTCCCGGAACCAAACCGCACGACTCGGTGTTTCTTCCTGACAACCGCCACGCCGTCGTCACGCTGGAGACCACCGATCGGGTCGCCCTGATCGACGTCGCCAACCTCGACGTGGTGAGGACGTACCCGATTGGCGAGGGTGCGCGGGAAGGGCATATGGTGTGGTTGAGCCCCGACGGCAGCCGCGTTTACGTCGGCGCACGTCTCGGCCAGGGCACCGTATCGGTGGTATACCTTCAGGAAGACCAACCGCCAACGGTGATTCCATCGGGCCTGGGTGCCGAAGCGATCACCGTCACTCCAAACGGACAGGCCGTATGGGCCATCAACCAGGACGAGAACACCATCTCGGTCATCGATCCCGAAACGCTCGCGATCATGGAGAAGTTCGACGCCGGCACGCAGCCACGTCGCCTCGCCAACCTGCCCGGCGGACGAATGGCGGTGATATACGGCAACCGCGAAACTGCGGGTATCCACATCTACGATACTCAGACCCGCGAGGTTCTGGAACAACTGGCAATCCCCGGGGTTGAGCCCGGTGCAGGCGGGTTCGGTTTCCTGGCGGTGGGTGACAAGGGGTTCGTGACGACCCGGATGGATGGACGCATCCTGGTTTATGACTTCGGGGCACCTGCAAGCCCGCCGCGTACGCTGGCGATCAACCACGAAACACCGGACGGGATGGCTTGGTCTCCATTGCGCCTGGAGGTTTTCAGCCAATAATGCCGGAATCAACCGATAATGGCCTATCGGTTGGTTCCAACATCAGGAGGTAGCTTGTGATGCGAACTGTACTGTTTTCCCTCGCTCTCGCGGCTTCGGGCCCGCTGCTGGCGCACCACGCGGTCAACGTCGCCTACGACACTCAGAACCTGAGCACCGTGGAAGGCACGGTCGTCGATGTCTTCTGGCGCAACCCGCACGTCGTGGTTTCCATCGAGCGCACGCTCGAGAACGGCGAGCAGGAAATCTGGGAAGCCGAATCCGGCTCCACCAACGCCCTGGAACGGCTGGGTATCGCGCGCGATATCGTCCAGATCGGCGACCGGGTCGCGCTGATGGGCGCCCCTTCGCGCCGAGGGCTTACCACCATGGCCGCCTATACCATGACCCTGGCCGACGGCACGGAAGTGCCGCTCTGGCCTCAACGTGCTGCACGGATCGGCAGGGACGTCACGCCTGCGCCCATATCCGAGGCCGCGCGGGAACAGAGTTCACAGGAAGCCGAAGGTATTTTCAGGATCTGGAGCCGAACCTCGGTGACCGGATTCCAGTCGACGTTACCGTTTACCGAAGCCGCGGTGTCCGCACGAGAGGAATTCGATCCCCTGGCGGACGATCCCGCCCTGCGCTGCATCCCGCCCGGAATGCCAGGGATGATGAACAATCCCTATCCCATCGAATTCGTCGACCAGGGCGAGCGCATCCTCCTGCGGCTGGAAGAGTGGGACGGCGAACGGATCATTCACCTCTCCCCCGATTTCTCCGCCGCCGACCAGCCATCCTCGCATGTGGGCGTTTCGACAGGACGCTGGGAAGGAAACACCCTGGTAGTGACCACCACGAGAATCAACGAGCGCTTCTTCGATGATGTGGGCACGCCCCAGAGCGAGGACGTGGAAGTGGTCGAACGATTCGAACTCAACGAAACCGGCGACCGAATCGATTACGTGGCAGTCGTGACCGATCCCGGCACGTTCACCGAGCCGGCCACGCTGACCGGGGCCTGGCACTGGATTCCGGGCGAAGAGATCAAGCCCTTCCAGTGCGCGCTGCCCGACAACTCCGGGGATTAGGCTTGTCGACTCTTACTCCCCGGCGGACCGGAATCCCATAAAGATCAGTCTCTGGAATCCGGCGCCGGTCGCGGCAATGTAAAGGTTGCCCTGCGCGTCGGTCTGGATGTGATGGCCGGACCCGATCACGCCATCGCCTTCGATGGTGGTCAACTGATCCAGGGTACGGCGATCGAAGACCATGATCCCCGATCCCCCGCCGACGTACAGGAATCGCTGTTGGAGATCCGGTGAAAGGGCCACATTGCGGGCGAATGGCACATCGTGCCGGATGATCTGGTCCAGGTATTCGCCCTCGAGCGTGAACACCTGGAGCCGTCGATTCTCACGATCGGCCACGTAGACCAGACCATCGTTCGACACGCGAATGGCGTGCACGACGCTGAACTGCTCCGGGCCGGGCCCATCCGGGACTGAGTCGAGCGTGATATTGGGACAGTTGTCGTCGTCCACCGGCGCATTGCCGAACGCACCCCACATCCGCTTGAACTCCCCGGTTTCGGCGTCGAAAACGGCCACACGATGGTTCCCGTATCCATCCGCCACGAAGAGCTCGTTCGTCGGCGGATGAACGACAGCATCCGCCGGCTCATGCAGGTTCTCCGTATCCGCGTTGCCGCTGCTGGAGTTGCTGCGACCGATCTGCATGACGAATTCGCCATCCAGGGTGAACTTCAGCAACTGATCATCATAAACCGGCTCGAGCACGGGAATGTTTCTGGCGGGGCAGTTGTTGCCGCCCAGCCAGACAAAGCCCTGGTGGTCGATGTGGAGCCCGTGCTCCCGCTGCGGCCAATCGTAGCCGTCTGAATCCCCTCCCCAGGCATTCAGGAACCTGCCCTGGCTATCGAAGCCCACCACCGCGGGTGCGGCCATGTCGGCTTCGTCCGGGGGCAGGGTGTACGGACGGTGCAGGAGCCAGGCGTTGCCCTCGGCATCGATATCGATGCTAGAAACTTCTCCGAGCTTCCACTGGGCCGGCACCTCGGGCCAGTCCGGGTCCACCCGAAA